>LNFM01010256.1_pt1 | contig 13271 bp, 10 predicted proteins | sample 596031 | NCBI WGS metagenome assembly LNFM01 (sample SAMN04254537, study PRJNA301005) | activated carbon metagenome | isolation source: dual media filters at the Ann Arbor, Michigan drinking water treatment plant | place: USA: Ann Arbor
TGATCTCGTCCTCGGTCCAGAAGAAGCTGCTGAAGTCCTGCACCCACTCGAAGTAGCTCACCGTCACGCCGCCGGCGTTGCAGATGACGTCGGGTACGACGAGCACGCCGCGTTCGGCCAGGATGTCGTCGGCGGTGGGCACGGTGGGGCCGTTGGCACCTTCCAGCACCAGCTTGGCCTTGATGCGCTGGGCCCGTTCGGCCGTGACCTGGCCTTCGAGCGCCGCAGGGATGAGGATGTCGCAGTCGACGTCCCAGAAGTCCTCGCCGGCCATGACATCGGCGCCCTTGAAGCCGCCGACGCCGCCAGCGTCGCGCACGTGCGCCGTGATGTCGGCCAGGTCGAAGCCGTGGCCGTTGTAGATGGTGCCGGTGTGGTCCTGTGCGGCGACGATCTTGGCCCCCGCCTGCGCGAACAGTTCCGCCGCCGACGAGCCCACGTTGCCGAAGCCCTGCACCGCAACACGCGCGCCCTGCAGGTCGAGGCCGAGACGGCGCGCCGCCTCGCGTCCGGTGACGAAGACGCCGCGGCCGGTGGCCTTCACGCGGCCCAGGCTGCCACCCAGGTCGACGGGCTTGCCGGTGACGACACCGGTGGCGGTGCTGCCGGTGTTCATGCTGTAGGTGTCCATCATCCACGCCATGATCTGCGGGTTGGTGTTCACGTCGGGCGCGGGGATGTCGCGCTGCGGCCCGATGATGATGCCGATCTCGCTGGTGTAGCGCCGCGTCATGCGCTCGAGTTCCTTGTGCGACAGCGCCCTGGGGTCGACACGGATGCCGCCCTTCGCGCCGCCGAAGGGCAGGTTGACGGCGGCGTTCTTGACGCTCATCCAGGCGGCCAGCGCCATCACCTCTTCCAGCGTCACGTCGGGGTGGTAGCGCACACCGCCCTTGCCGGGGCCGCGGCTCAGGTTGTGCTGCACGCGGTAGCCCTCGAAGTGGGCGATATCGCCGTTGTCGAGTTCGATCGGGATGTCGACGATCAGTGCGCGCTTGGGGCGCTTCAGCGTGTCGGCCCAGCGCGCCAGGTGACCCAGGTAGGGCACCACGCGGTCGACCTGCATCAGGTAGGTGCCCCAGGGGCTGTTGGGGGTGGGGTGGACGTAGGACAGGGGCAGGGTCATGGGGATTCCTGGGGTGGTGGAGGGCACCGCAACCGGGCTGGCGGGCTTCGTGGGCCCGCAGCAGCCGCGGCCGCTGCAACATGCGCCCGCACTTTAGGCGCGGCGGCGGCAAATGTGTTGCTGCAAGTCATGCCGCCTTTGCATGAGGCCTGTGTCCGCGCGTCATCGCCGGCTGACTACACTGCCGCCGCATGAACAATCCGCCCCCGCGCCGCATCGCCTTCATCGGCGGCGGCAACATGGCCAGCGCGCTGATCGGCGGGCTGCTGCGCGCCGGCCGCGAGCCCGCCGCCATCACCGTCGTCGAGCCCCTCGAGGCCCAGCGCGACAAGCTGGCGCAGGCCTTCGGCGTCCAGGCGCAGCCCGGTGCCGACGCCCGCCTGGCCGACGCCGCCACCGTGGTCTGGGCCGTCAAGCCGCAGCTCTTCGCCGAGGCCGCGGCCCCCTGCGCGCCCTTCGTCGGCGGCGCCTTGCAGGTCAGCGTGATGGCCGGTGTGCGCTGCGCCACGGTGGCGCAGGCCAGCGGCAGCCCGCGTGTGGCGCGCGCGATGCCGAACACGCCGGCGCTCATCGGCCAGGGCATCGCCGGGCTGTTCGCGACCGCCGCGGTGGAAGGGGCCGCGCGAGCCGAAGTCGAAGCGCTGTTCGCGCCGACAGGGGCATCGTTGTGGTTGCCGCGCGAAGACGACCTGGACGCGGTGACGGCGCTGTCGGGCTCGGGCCCGGCCTATGTCTTCTATTTCCTCGAGGCCATGATGCAGGCCGCCGTCGAGATGGGCCTCACCGAAGCCCAGGGCCGCTTGCTGGCGCAGCACACCTTCGCCGGCGCCACGGCGCTGGCGCAGCAGTCACCGCTGCCGCCGCACGAACTGCGCGCGCAAGTCACCAGCAAAGGTGGCACCACCCACGCGGCCCTCGTCGCACTGGAAGCCGGCGGCGTGAAGGCGGCCTTCGTGCAGGCGCTGCACGCGGCGCGGCAGCGCGCGCACGAGCTCGGGGCGGCACCGGGCGGCTGACACCGCCGGCTCGCCTCGGCCGGGCCGCGGACCGCGCCGAACGCAGCATTGCGCAGGCGCAAGCGCTTTCGATGGCAGCGCACGGAAGATGATCACCCTCGGCCGGCAAAGCGGTCGTCCCCGCGTGGGGGGTAACGATGATCAACCAGCTGCAACGCCATTTGCGCACCGTCGCATGGGCTCTGGTCGCCGGCGCGGCCTTCCTGGCATCGGTTCCCGATGCCCTGGCGGAGGCGCCCGCCGCCCGCGTGGCGCCCGGTTTCGCCGGCCTGACGGCGCAGGACCGCGTTGCCTTGCTGCCGATCGACGTCGAGTTGTTCTCGCTCAGCGGCGGCGGCGTGGCCGAGCCCAAGGCCGACTGGACCGCCGCGGCGCTGGCCCACCTGAATGCGGCGCTCGACGCGAAGCGGCGGGCGCTGGGCCTGGACTTCGTGCCGCTTAGCGAGACCGACGCCGACGGGTTCTCCGAGCAGATCGGGCTGCACGCCGCGGTGGCCCACGCCGTGGCGATGCACCACGTCGAAGGCGGCATCTGGGCGCTGCCCAGCAAGGGCGGGCGGCTGGAGTGGAACTTCGGTGACGCCATGGCCGGCCTGCACACGAAGACCGGCGCGCGCTACGGGCTCTTCATCTGGGTGCGCGACAGCTACGCCAGCGCCGAGCGCAAGGCCGCGATGATCGGCCTGGCCTTGCTGGGCATCGGTGTCGGCGGCGGCGTGCAGATCGGCTATGCGTCGCTGGTCGACCTGAGCTCGGGCCAGCTCGTCTGGTTCAACCGCCTGGCACGTGTCAGGGGCGACCTGCGCGAAGCCGCACCCGCGGCCGAGTCCCTCGAGGCCCTGCTCGCCGGCTTTCCGGTGTCGCGATGAAGCGCCGCCGCTGGCTGCAATGGGGCTGCGCCCATTGCGCCGCGCTGTCGGCGCTGGCGTGGTCGCAGGGGGCCGAGTGGCAGCCGCCGCCGCGCTTCACGCGGCCCGACATCGCGTCCGAGGAGGGTGGCCTCTGGGCGCTGCTCGACCGTGAAGAAACGCGCCTGCGCCGCAGCCCCTTCCGGCTGCACGACGAGACGCTGGAGAAATACCTCACCGAGGTGGCGCGTCGCCTGGCCGGCGAACACGCTGCCGACCTGCGCATCTACGCCATGCGCACGCCGATGTTCAACGCCAGCATGGCGCCGAACGGCATGATGCAGCTGTGGAGCGGGCTGCTGCTGCGCATGGAGAACGAGGCCCAGCTGGCCGCCGTGGTCGGGCACGAGATCGGCCACTACCTGCAGCGCCATGCGCTGGCCCAGTTGCGCGACGCAAAATCGCGCTCGGCCATGGGCAGCGTCATGCTGATGTTCGGCTTGCTCGGCGCGCTGGGGGCGTTGGCCACGGCGGCCGGCTCCTACGGATTTTCCCGCGAGCAGGAAACCGAGGCCGACGCCGTGGGCGTGGTGCTGATGCGCCGTGCCGGCTACGACCCCACGCAGGCCGCCAGGGTCTGGGCCAACCTGCTCGACGAAGTGAACGCCGCGCCCGAGGGCGACGCCGTGAAGACCAGCCCGATGTTCGCCACCCACCCCGCCAGCGCCGAGCGGCGGGCGACGCTGGAGAACCTGGGCCAGGGCGGCAGCGGTGAGCGGCGCGAAGCGGAGTACCGGGCCAGCATCGCGCGCCAGCGTTTCGGCATGCTCGAGGACGAGGTCCGCCGCGCGCGCTTCGACGAGACCCTGGCACTGCTCGACCGCATGACGGCGCAGCAGCCCGAAGACGCCGAGCTGCTGCACTTCCGCGGCGAAGCGCGGCGCCAGCGCGCCAAGGACGCCGACGCCGAACTGGCGCTGGCCGACTTCGAGGCGGCGTTGAAGACGGGGCGCGAGCCCGCCATCACCCACCGCTCGCTGGGCCTGCTGCACCGCGCGCAGGGCCGGCGTGACGCGGCGCTGGCGGCCTTTGCGCGCTACGTCGAACGGGCGCCGCAGGCACCCGACGCGGCACTGATCCAGCAAAACATCGAGGAGCTCAGATCATGAAACGTCGAAGCGTGCTGGCCGGCGGGGCGCTGGTGCTGGCGGGCTGTGCCGCACCCGGCCCGATGCTCAAGGAAGTCGCCGCCGGCGAGGCCTTGCTGCGCGACCGCCTGGTGGTGGCCGTCGGGCGGCCCTGGAACCAGTTCGACCGCGGCCCGGGTGAAGGCGTGCCCGTGTGGACGCAGGACGGGATCGCCGTCGACGCGCTTCGCTTCTACGTCGGGCTGAAAGACGGCGAGCTGATCGCCCCGACGCCGCCGAACTCGCCCGGCACACGCCCGCTGGCCTTCAAGGCCGGCATGCAGACGAGCGACATCGTCGCGCTTTTCGAGGGCCTGTACTCGCGCGGTGGTTCCAGTTTCACGCTCGACAAGGTCGAACCCGCCCCTTTCATCGGGCAGCCGGGTTTCCGCTTCGAGTTTTCGGCCATCCGCAGCTCCGACGACCTGCGCCTGCGCGGCGTGGCCTGGGGCGCGGTGCGCAACGGCGAGCTCTTCCTCATCAGCTACACCGCACCGCGGCTGGCCTTCTTCCCGCGCGGTGTCGCAGACGCCGAGGCGGTGGCACGCTCGGCACGTGTGCGCTAACGCAAGCCGAGGTCGAGCGCGACGCCGGCGAAGACCGCCGCGCCCACCCAGTGGTTGAGGCGGAAGGCCCTGAAACAGCCCTCGCGTGTACGCCGGAGGATCAGCGTGTAGTGCCACGCTGCCTGCGCCGCCGCCAAGCCGATGCCGGCCAGGAACCAGCCGCCCAGCCCCAGCGAGCGGCCCAGCAGCGCCCAGCTCACCAGGTAGATGGCGTAGCAGGCCATCACCGCCGGCACGTCCCAGCGGCCCAGCGTGATGGCGCTGGTCTTCATGCCGATGCGCAGGTCGTCGTCGCGGTCGACCATGGCGTATTCGGTGTCGTAGGCCAGCACCCAGAACAGGTTGCCCAGCAGCAGCCACCAGGCCTGCGGCGGCACGGCCGCTTGCACCGCGCCCCAGCCCCAGTCGGTGCCGCCCAGTGTGGCTGCGAAGGCCATCGGGATGCCGAAGCTGAAAGCCAGGCCCAGCACCGCCTGCGGGATGGACAGCACACGCTTGGCGTAGGGGTAGGCCAACGTCACGGCCAGGGCCACCACGCTGAGCTGGATGGCGCCCGGGTTGGTGGTCAGCACCAGCACGAAGGCGGCCAGCGCCAGCGCCGCGCCCACGGCCAGCGCTTCCTGCGGTGAGATCGCGCCGCGGGTCACCGGCCGCTGCGCGGTGCGCTTGACGTGGCGGTCGAAGTCGCGGTCGGCCACGTCGTTGGCGCAGCAGCCGGCGCTGCGCATGAGGATGGTGCCGAGCACGAAGACGAGCAGCAGGTGCCAGCCCGGCCAGCCGTCGGCGGCGATCCACAGTGCGCTGAGTGTCGGCCACAGCAGCAGCAGCCAGCCCGCGGGTCGGTTCCAGCGGATGAGGTCGAGGTAGAGCGCCAGTCGGCTGGGGGGCGGTGCGACGGCCTGCATGGGGCGGATTATCTGCAGCGTGACGCGACAGCGGGTTCAGCCTTCCATCTGCTTCTGGAACACCAGCCCGGCGTGTTCTCGCAGCGCGTGGAACTGGATCTTGGGCCAGTTGTCCTGCATCGCGCGCAGCTCGCCGGCGTATTCCAGCAGCACGGTGGGCGCGTTGACGGCATCCATCGCCACGCGGTGGGCGTTGCCGTCGATGAAACGCTGCAGCTCCTTGGCGCCGCCATTGGCCTCGGGGCAGGTGACCCAGCGCGCGACGTTGTAGCGGGCCGGCATGATGCGCGCCTTGCAGCCGTATTCGTGTTCCAGCCGGTGGGCGACGACCTCGAACTGCAACTGGCCCACCGCGCCCAGCAGCAACACGCTGCCGGCCACGGGGCGGAAGACCTGGATCGCTCCCTCTTCGCCCAGCTGCGTGAGCCCGGCACGCAGCTGCTTGGTGCGCAGCGGGTCGGCCACTTCGACGCTGCGGAACATCTCGGGCGCAAAGAAGGGCAGGCCGGTGAACTGCAGGCTCTCGCCTTCGGTCAGCGTGTCGCCCAGCTGCAGCACGCCGTGGTTGGGGATGCCGATGATGTCGCCGGCAAAGGCTTCGTCCAGCAGTTCACGGCGCTGGCTCATGAAGGTGACGACGGTGTTCGGCCTGATCGTCTTGCCCGAGCGCACCACCTTCAGGTTCATGCCGCGCTCGAAGCGCCCGCTGGCCACGCGCACGAAGGCGATGCGGTCGCGGTGCGCCGGGTCCATGTTGGCCTGGATCTTGAACACGACGCCGGTGAACTTCGCCTCTTCGGGCTGGACCACGCGCTGGATGGCAGCGCGGCTGCCGGGTGGCGGCGCCAGGTCGACCAGCGCGTCCAGCACCTCGCGCACGCCGAAGTTGTTGACCGCGCTGCCGAAGAACATCGGCGTCTGGTGGCCCGCCAGGAAGACGGCCGGCTCGAAGGGCGGCGCGGCGTCGGTCAGCAGTTCGATCTCGCCCTTGGCCTGGTCGTACTGCATGCCGAAACGTTCGGCGTAGGCCGGGTTGTCCAGGCCGTCCAGGATCTCGTCTTCGGCGCCCTTGCGGTCTTCGCCGGGGCTGAAGACACGCATCTGCTTTTCGCGCAGGTCCATCACGCCGTGGAAGTTCTTGCCCATGCCCACCGGCCAGGTGAAGGGCACGACCTCCATGCCTAGCTCACGCTCGATCTCGTCCATCAGCACCAGCGGGTCCTTCACTTCGCGGTCCATCTTGTTCACGAAGGTGAGGATGGGCGTGTTGCGCGCGCGGCAGACCTGCAGCAGCCGACGCGTCTGCGGCTCGACGCCGTTGGCCGCGTCGATGACCATCAGCGCCGCGTCGACGGCCGTCAGCACGCGGTAGGTGTCTTCGCTGAAGTCCTGGTGGCCCGGGGTGTCGAGCAGGTTGATGACGCAGTCGCGGTATTCCATCTGCATCACGCTGGACGCCACCGAGATGCCGCGCTGCTTCTCGATCTCCATCCAGTCCGACGTGGCATGCCGGGTGGCCTTCCGTGCCTTCACGCTGCCGGCGATCTGGATCGCGCCCGAGAACAGCAGCAGCTTCTCCGTCAGCGTGGTCTTGCCCGCGTCGGGGTGGGAAATGATGGCGAAGGTGCGGCGGCGGCGCACCGCGGTGGCTTGCGGGCTGGGCGTGGGGTCGGCGGACATGGGAACTTTCGGCGCGGGCGCTGGGGCCGGCAGCAGCAGGGAAAGGCGTGGAACCTTGGGGAAGGGCGTGATTATCGGCGGCGGTGCGATGATCGACGCCGCATGAACGCCCTGCTCGACATCCATCCCGAAGTGGCCGACGCGCTGCGCCACGGCCGGCCCGTGGTGGCGCTGGAATCCACCATCATCAGCCACGGCATGCCCTGGCCGCAGAACCTCGAGACGGCGCTGCGCGTGGAAGCCGCGGTGCGTGAACACGGCGCCGTGCCGGCCACGGTGGCGGTGATCGGCGGCCGCCTGCGCGCCGGCCTGGCGCAGGCCGATATCGAGAGCCTGGCGCGCCAGGGCCCCGCCGTGCCCAAGGCCAGCCGGCGCGACCTGCCCTTCCTGCTGGCCGAAGGCGTGGGCCCGGCGATGGGCGCCACCACGGTGGCCGCGACCATGATCGTCGCCGCACTCGCCGGCATCCGCGTCTTCGCCACCGGCGGCATCGGCGGCGTGCACCGCGGCGCGGCGACCACTTTCGACATCAGCGCCGACCTGCAGGAACTGGCACGCACCTCGGTGGCCGTGGTCTGCGCCGGCGCCAAGGCCATCCTCGACCTGAAGCTGACGCTGGAGGTGCTGGAGACGCAGGGTGTGCCCGTGATCGGCTTCGGCACCGAAGAACTGCCGGCCTTCTATTCGCGCACCAGCGGGCTGAAGGTCAACCGCCGGCTCGACACGCCCGCGCAAGTCGCGCGTGTGCTGCACGCCAAGTGGGCCGTCGGGCTGCAGGGCGGGGTGGTGATCGCCAACCCGATCGCACCCGAGCACGAGATCCCGCACGAACGCATCGACACTTGCATCCAGCAGGCACTGCAAGAGGCGCAGCAGCAGGGTGTGGCAGGTGCTGCCGTGACGCCTTTCCTGCTGGCGCGGGTCGGTGAGCTCACTGGCGGTGTGAGCCTGGCGGCCAATATCGAACTGGTGCTGGCGAACGCGCGGCTGGCAGCAGAGGTGGCCGGCGCACTGGCAGCTTTGTCGGCCGATGACTTTCGTGCCGCGCGTCAGGCCGAAGCCGTGGCAGCCGCAATGCAGGCCCACGCGGCGCTGGGTGCCTGAGGTGGACGGCAGCCTGGCCGCAGCCACCCCGTGCGACCCGGCCGCACTGCCCGAACGTCTGCGGCTGGGCACCCGCGACCTGCACGCCACCACCGAGCGAACCGGTGCGATGGCCGCGCTGCTGGCCGGGCGGCTCGCCCGCCCCGGCTATTGCGCCTTGCTGCGCAATCTGCAGGCGGTCTACACCGCACTCGAAGCGGCGCTAGAGGCGCGCCGGCACGACGCCGCCGTCGCACCCCTGCAGGTCGCCGACCTGAAGCGCAGCGCGGCGCTGGCGAGCGATCTCCTCACCCTGCACGGCCCGGCCTGGGCCATCGAGCTGCCACTGCTGCCGGCCACCGCCACCTACGTGGCGCGCCTGCAGACGCTGGCTGCCGCGGCCTCACCCGCTCTGGTGGCGCATGCCTACGTGCGCTACCTGGGCGACCTGCACGGTGGCCAGGTGCTCAGGCGCCTGGTGAAGCGCCACTACGTGCTGACGGGCGACGCCGGCACGCGCTTCTACGACTTCGGCCCCGAGCCCGAGGTGCTGGCGCTGCGCCAGCGTCTGCGCGCCGGGCTGGGCAGCCTGCCGCTGACCGCAGCCGAGCAGGACAGCGTGGTCGCCGAGGCCCGCTGGGCCTTCGTGCAGCACCAGCGGCTGTTCGAGGCGTTGCAGGGCGGCTGATCAGGGCTGCGCAGCGAAGCGGCGGAAGCGCGCATACAAAGCCGACGCACGCTCGGCCGAGGCTTCCAGCTCCTGCAGCAGCGGCGCCACCGTCGGGCCACCGCTGGCGTCTGCGATGTCCATCGCGGCCAGGCTGGTGTTGGTGAGGATGGCGGCCATGACCTCGTCGATCGGCCCGGCGCCGGCATGCACGGCGCCGGCGTGCTGCAGCTTGTTCTCGAGGTGGCGCCGCGCCTCGGTGGTGCGGCGCAGGTCGCGCAGGTCGGTCAACGCGATGATGCAGCCCAGCACCTTGCCGTCGCGCCCGGGCACGGCCTCGGCGCGCACCGCCACCGGCAGGGCGCAGCCGGGCGAAGCGGCCGACGCAGGCCGGGCCACCGACCATTCGCCGCGCCAGGCCTGCCGCGACAGGCTCGCCACCACGGCCTGCACGCGCGCCGCGTCGTCGAAGAGCTGCGCCACCGGCGCGCCGAGCACCGGGGCCGGCGCACCGGCGCCGCGCAGTGCCAGGAAGGCCTCGTTGGTGAACATCAAGGCGCCCCCGGCGTCCGTCAGCAGCACCGGCTCGCGTGCGGCGCCCACGGTCTCGCGCACCTCGGCCAGTTGCCGCTCGGCGATGAGCAGGCGCACCGCATGCACCTGCACGATGATGTCGACGAGCGCCGTGCCGATGGCCTGCCCCATCACGAGCTCCGAGGTCGACCATGGCAGCGCCGTGCCGCGCACGATCTCGGACCAGGCCGCGAAGCTGCGCCGAGGCGAGAGTTTCAACGGGTCGTCGCCGTCCATCGGCTTGTGCGGGTCGCCGGCCCAGGTGACGGTGAGCAACTGCTCCTTGCGCAGCCACATCAGGTAGTCGGGGCGCGTCGTCGACAGCTGCACCGCCAGCACACCGGCGGCCGTGGCGGCCAGCGCGGCCAGCGGCGCGTGCGCCTTGCCCAACGCAGAATGGGCTACCGGGGTGCCGGGTTCGCCGGCGCGCGGCTGCGCGTGCACCCAGTCGCGCAGCGCGCGCAACTCGGGCGTGGAAGGCACTTCGCCGGTGGTCAGGATCTCGTCGCCGTGGAACAGCGCCGCGCCGGTGGCTTCCAGCGGCTGCAGCAGCGTGCGCGGGTTGCGAAACAACGCGTGGCGCCAGTCGCCTTCGGTGGACGTGGCCTCGATCAGTCGCTGCTCCAGCCGGCGCACCATCAGCGCCACTTGCGTGTGCGCGTAGTTCTCGATGGCCGCGATGCGGGTCGATGCCACCTCGGCGAGCAAGTCGACGACGGCACGCACCGCCAGGCGGATGTGGCGCGGGCTGTAGTGGTGCGCGGCGATCAGGCCCCAGAGCTTGCCCTCGCGCACCAGCGAAGCCACCAGCGTGCCGGTGACACCCATGTTCTTCAGGTACTGCAGGTGCAGCGGCGACATGCTGCGCAGATGGCACATCGACATGTCCAGCGGCTCGCCGCTGTCGGGGCGCAGCGCCGGCATCAGCGGCTGGGCTTCGTAGTGCACGTCGGCCAGCACCCGCACGCGGTTGCGCAGGTAGAGCTCGCGTGCGCGCTGCGGAATGTCGCTGGCCGGGTAGTGGTGGCCCAGCAGCGATTCCAGCCGCGGGTCGCGCGACTCGGCGACGATCTTCCCGTGACCGTCGGGGTCGAAGCGGTAGACCATCACCCGGTCGTAGCCGGTCATGTTGCGCACCACCTGCACGATGGCGTCGCACAGCGCGGGCAGCGTGGTGGTGGCCGAGAAACGCTGCACCGCGGCGGCGATGCCCGCGGCTTCAGAGGCGCTGTTCAGGCCGATGGCACCGGCACCGCTGCCGCGGTCCACCGGTTCCAGTTCCAGCACCACGCCGCCGCCGGGCGGGCAGTGCACGGTGCCTTCCAGCGATCGCAGCGCTGCACCTTTGCCGACGTGGGCGTGCAGCGGCAGCGGCTCTTCGCCCAGGCCGTGCAGCAGCGGGGAGACGGCTTCGGCCAGGTCGCCGCCCAGGCTGGCCAGTGGCCGGCCCAGCAGGGCGTCGACGCCCACGCCCAGCACCTCGGCGCAGTTGGCGCTGGCCATCATCACGGTGTGCGTGCCAGCGTGCAGCAGCAGCAGCGCACCCTGCGGCTGCACCGAGCCCGCCAGGTGGATGAGCTCGCGCTCGCAGTTGCTCAGGTCGGCCTGGCCGAAGGCAGGGCTGTCCACGGTCAGAGCAGCAGGTGCAGGAGGTTCATGCGAACAAGGTAGCACAGGCGCGCCGGGCGCCTATGCGCGTCAGCCCGGGGGCGGGCCGCAGGCCGTGTGCCTAGTCTTCCAGCAGCGAACGCAGCATCCAGGCCGTCTGCTCGTGCACTGTGAGGCGCTGCGTCAGCAGGTCGGCCGTGGGCTCGTCGCCGGCGGCGTCGGCCAGCGGGAAGATGCTGCGCGCCGTGCGCGCCACCGCTTCATGGCCGTCGACCAGGATGCGCACCATGGCCAGCGCCTTGGGCGGCGTCGTGGGGGCGTCGGGCAGCGAACTCAGCGCGCCGTATTGGGCGTAGGAGCCGGGTGCCGGATGGCCCAGGCTGCGGATGCGCTCGGCGATGGGGTCGACCGCGGTCCACAGCTCGGTGTACTGCGCCATGAACATGGTATGCAGCGTGTTGAACATCGGCCCCGTCACGTTCCAGTGGAAGTTGTGCGTGGTGAGGTAGAGCGTGTAGGTGTCGGCCAGCAGGCGGCTCAGGCCGCCGGCGATGGCGCCGCGGTCCTTCTCGCTGATGCCGATGTTGATGCCGCCCGCCGCGCTGGGCGGCGAACTCTTCTTGCCGGTGCCGTTCTTCTTGGCCATGCGGTCCTCCTCGGGATAGAGCCCCCGACTCTATCCAAGCCGGGGGCGGGCGCCGATGACCTGGCTCAGGCGTCGGCGCCGTTTGCCGGGTTCAGGCGATGTCGAAGCGGTCGAGGTTCATCACCTTGGTCCAGGCCGCCACGAAGTCGCTGACGAACTTGCCCTGCGCGTCGCTGGCGGCATAGACCTCGGCCAGCGCCCGCAGCTGCGAGTTCGAGCCGAAGACGAGGTCGACGACCGTGCCCGTCCACTTCAGCTCGCCGGACTTGCGGTCGCGCCCTTCGAGGATGTTTGCATCGGCAGCCGAGCGTTTCCACACCGTGCTCATGTCGAGCAGGTTGACGAAGACGTCGTTGCTCAAGGTGCCGGGGCGCTGCGTGAAGACGCCGTGCGCCGTGCCGCCGCCGTTGGCGCCCGAAGTGACGCCGATCGCGCGCAGGCCGCCGAACAGCACCGTCATCTCGGGCGCCGTCAGCGTCAGCAACTGCGCCTTGTCGACCAGCAGCTCGGCGGCCCGGTCCTGCAGTTCCGTGCGCACATGGTTGCGGAAGCCGTCGGCCTGGGGTTCGAGCACCGCGAAGGCCTCGACATCGGTCTGTTCCTGCGTGGCGTCGGTGCGCCCCGGCGTGAAGGGCGCGGTGACGGTCACGCCGCCGGCCTTCGCCGCAGCCTCCACCGCGGCGTAGCCGCCCAGCACGATCAGGTCGGCCAGCGAAATCTGCCGGCCGCCGCCCTGGGCGTTGAACGTCGCCTGCACGCGGGCCAGCACCTCCAGCACCGACGCCAGTTCCGCGGGTTGGTTGACGGCCCAGTCCCTTTGCGGTGCCAGGCGGATGCGCGCGCCGTTGGCGCCGCCGCGCTTGTCGCTGCCGCGGAAGGTGCTGGCCGAGGCCCAGGCCGTGCGCACCAGCTGCGCGACGCTCAGGCCCGAGGTCAGCAGTTGCGCCTTCAGCGCGTCCACGTCCTGCGCGGTGACGAGGCCGTGGTCCACGGCCGGCACCGGGTCCTGCCAGATCAGCACTTCGGACGGCACCAGCTTGCCCAGGTAGCGCGCGCGCGGGCCCATGTCGCGGTGCGTCAGCTTGAACCAGGCACGGGCAAAGGCGTCGGCGAACTCGGCCGGGTTGGCGTGGAAGCGGCGCGAGATCTTTTCGTAGGCCGGGTCCATGCGCAGCGAGAGGTCGGCCGTGGTCATCATCGGCGGGCTCTTCTTGCCCGGGACGTGGGCGTCGGGGATCAGGTGCTCGGGCTTGCAGTCCTTGGGCGTCCACTGGTGCGCGCCGGCCGGGCTCTTGGTGAGTTCCCACTCGTAGCCGAAGAGCATGTTGAAGTAGCCCATGTCCCAGGTGGTGGGGTTGGGTTTCCA
>LNFM01010263.1_pt1 | contig 13266 bp, 10 predicted proteins | sample 596031 | NCBI WGS metagenome assembly LNFM01 (sample SAMN04254537, study PRJNA301005) | activated carbon metagenome | isolation source: dual media filters at the Ann Arbor, Michigan drinking water treatment plant | place: USA: Ann Arbor
AGCGGCTGCGCCACTGCGCGCAGCGCTACCGCCACGATGACTGCTCCGAAAAGCAGCAGCAGCACGTCGGCGAGCTTCCACGTCAGCAAAACCAGTGCGCCGAGGACGACGATCTGGATCAGCGCGCGGGTAAGTCCCGAACTCGTGCGTTTCCCCGGTGTCGAGACGGGGGCCGACGCCGCTCGTGTTCGGCTCTCATCTCGTTGCATTGAACCGGCTTTCCTTGGCGCGTCGGACGCAGCGCGTCCGACGTTCACACGGTGCGACTTGGCCTCACGCCTCTGCAGTGGTTTCTACATCCCAGGCTCGCGTGCCAGCGCATGTCGGATCGGCGTTGGAGCTTGGGGAGGACAGTCAGGACTGGAGCCCGATTTTCGCTGACTTTCACAAGTACTAAGTGTGGCCGAGGCCGCAAACCAGTGGGTTACGTGAAGGTACTCCGCGTGGCGCTGAGAGTGTGCACCACCGTGCTCAGCTTCGTGCAGGCGCTGCAGGGTGTGCCGTTACTGGGGACCATCGGCTGAGCGACGTCAGTGCAATGAGCGGGCAACGCGGCCACGCGCGTAGCGGCCCGTGGGGGTGACCCGTCATGCAATCGGCCGAATCGCGGCGCAGAATCTGCGGCGATCATCGGTGCTGCTTCGCATCGCCACTTCACATCGCTGCTTCACATCGCTCTTTCGCACCGATCCTTCCGCCCTCTCCATGTCCCCGCAAAACGTGCTTCACGCCGCGCTTGTGCTCGCTGTCCTCCTGTTGCCTTTCTCCGCGTGGGCGCAGCGCACCGACCCGGCGTTCTCCGATCCGATCGACCACAGCCATGCGTTGGGCGGCAAGTTGGGCACCTCGGGACCGGGTTTCGAGTACAGCTACAGCCGCAGCGACCTGCCGCAGTATGGCCTGCGCGCCAACCTGAACTACGGCCAGTACTCGCGCAGCCGCACGGTGTCCGACGTCCTGTACCGCGGCACGATGGAGTTCCGCTCGCTGATGCTGTTGGCCGATGCGCATCCGTATCGCAACGGCTTTCGCATGAGCGCGGGGCTGGTGTTCAACGACAACACCTTCCGCGCCAGCGGCCAGCCCAAGCTCGCCACCTTCAACCTGAACGGCAGCACCTATCCCGCCACCGCGGTGGAGAGTCTGGGGGGCGAGGTGTATGCGGCGCCGCTCAGCCCGTACTTCGGCGTGGGCTGGGGGGCGGCGCCCAGTGGCCGCGGCAAGTTCTTCTACAGCTTCGACTTCGGTCTGCTGTACCAGCGCGCCGACGTACGTCTGAGCGCAACCTGCACCGCCAGCTTTCCCGCCGCCGAATGCGCACGCCTGCAGGCCGACCTGCTGGCCGAGGAAGTCGATTTCCGCCGCGACCTGATCAAGTACGGTCGCTGGTATCCGATCCTCACGTTCGGCGCCGGCTATCGTTTCTGAGAGCGGCTCGCGGCTGAGGTGGAGTGCATGCCATTCATCACGCATTTCGCCATGAGCGCATGAGCCCAAGCGACCTGCCGGCCGATCCGACCGCCCGTCTTGCGCGACAGATCGCCCTCGCCGCGCTCGTCGTGGCCAACATCGCCGTGGCCGTGCTCGCCTTCCGTGACGACCGCGGCTACCAGTTCCTGCTCTTTGTCTACGGCGCCGAAACGATCCTGATCGCGGTGCTGAACCTGCCCAAGATGCTGATCGTCGCCGCCACGCGCCCGCGCCCGCAGGTCGGGGTGAAGCAGGCGCTGTCAGGCATCGTCGGCGTGTTGATCGGCTTGTGGATCTACGCCGTCGCGCTCGGATTCCTCCTGATGCTGGCGTTCGTCGGCGCCGGCATGCTCGGCTGGGCGTTCGACTTCGATGCGCGCAGCGGACGCGCGTTGCAGCTTCCAGAAGGTGAGGGGTTGAGCACGGCGACCGCAGCGTGGGCAGTGGGCCTGCTTGCAATGAGTCACCTGGTCTCGTTCGTCGCCAACTTCCTTGTACGCGGCGAGTTCCGGTCCGCGAGTCTGGTCTTACTGCTGGTGCAGCCGTTCCTGCGCACCGGTCTGCTGATCGCGCTGGTGATCATCGGCGCGATCCTCGGGGCGGCTAAGCCGGCGATCGCGGCGGCCACGCTGTTCACCGCGCTGCTGGTGGTGGTCAAGATCGCCAGCGATGTGATCGCGCACCAGGCCGAGCGCGCGCGGCTGCAGCCTGGTGTGGCGCGCTCCGGCAGGGTACGGCGCCCTCGCTAGTCAGGGCGTGCGGCGGCCAGCACCAGTCTCGCCTGCCCGCGCGGCGGCGCCGCTGCTGCGGTGCGTGGCGCCATGCACATCGATCCGCGCAGTTCTGCGGGAATCTCGTCGAGCCGCAGCCCGGTCATCTGCGTGGGGCGTCGGCAATGCGCCGCCTGCATCGGAGAGGTCAGTGTGGTAGTCGCGTCGCACAGTTCGCGAAACAGTGTGGCCGCCGGCACCTTCATCGGGCCGCGATACTGCTGGCGGAACTTGAGCGCGGGTCCCGGCAGTGGCTTGTTGTTGTCCGGTCCGCCGTCGGTCAGGTAGCCGAAGCCGCAGCCATGATCGACCGACTTCTTGAGGTTCACGCAGTTGTCGATGAACTGGCGGTTGATCTCGGGATGCCACGCGCCCCACCAGTCCGCATGCGTCGACGTGCCGCCAGCGACGTTGCGCTGCAGGCTCACCGCATCGACGTCGGATGATAGGTACCAGCCGTCCGTGGTTTCGCCGGGCTCCAGCGGGTAGGCAATGATGTAATGGATGTTCGGCATCGTCGCGTGGGTGCCGCAGTCGCTGTAGAACCAGCTGCCCTGGCGGGCCAGTTCGAAGTTGTCGATGACCGATGGGTCGCGCCGGTTCCAGCAGTTCGGGAACTTGATGTGCATCTCGAGTGTGGAGCGCGGCGCGCCGGGGCCGTAGATCCGCTGCCAGCGGCTGCCGTCGCACACCGGGATCGTCATGCTGGCCGGCGCGCGGTCGCCGCGGTACTGGTCGCTGCAGATGAAGTTCATCTCGCCCACGGCGCCGCCGTTGACTTCGCGATGCACGCGGTCATTCACGACCATCGCTGCGCGGGGCGGAAAAACCTCCGACGCACCGTTCGCAAGGCCGTAGCCTTTGTAGTAGACGATGATCCTCTCGGGGATACGCACGTTGCCGCGCGCATCGAACATGGCCGGCGCCCAGTAGCCGCTGCGGTTCAGCTCCATGCCGTTGCACGTGCTGCTGCCCGTATTCAGCAGCGTCTCGTAGGTCGAGAACGCGTTGACGTCGGTATTGCCAAAGAACATGTGCAGGTGCGCGGCGCCCGGCCGGTTGGGGTGCACCAGCGGATCGTCGTAGGCGAAGTGCGAGAACTCGCAGGAGATGCGGAACGTGCCCACGCCGGTGGCCGGAAAGCCAGGCTCCGGATTGCCAGCGGGCGCACCGGGAATCACGCCGTCGTCGCCGCGGATGTAGTCCTCGCGCGGTCCGAGCAGCGCACTGACCGGGATCGCGTTCATCGGCGTGGTCCGGAATGCTGAGCTGTCCAGAAGCGTGTTGCGAACACTGGCAGCGCGGATACGCTGCAAGTTGCTGCGGTAGTCGGTCGGAAGGGCGGCGGGCGGGGGCGTTGCAGCAGGCGGTGGAGCAGGCGGTGGAGCGGGGGGTGGTGAAGGCGAAGGCGAAGGCGAGGGCGAAGGCGAAGGCGTAGGCATCGGCGCCGGAGCGGGCGCCGGGTCCACCGGTCCGGTTTTGTCTTCCGTACCGCCGCAGGCGCTGATGAGAATCGAGGCGGCTGCGCAGCTCGCTGCTGCCCACAGGCGCATGCCGTACCGGCGTTCGTCGGGCTGCTTCATGCTGTCACCAGGGAGGGAGAGTGAGCGTGCGCCAAACGCAGGCAGGCGATTGCTCAACGGTGCCGCAACCAGGCGCGACGCGGCAATCAGTCGATCGGCCGAGCGCGCGGCGGATTTGTTGCGATGCTGATAAATCTCCCTGCCAAACGTGGTGCCATTCAGTTGCTGAGTCGGGCCCGCTGCTGGCCGACTCAGCGAGGGACACGCCGCCCGGTGGCGCTGGCATCACCAGATTCGTCACCCGCACCGGATGGATCTTCGTGTCACTGCACCACCAGCTCGACCCGCCGATTGCGCGCACGGCCAGCCTCGTCGGTATTGCTGGCGACGGGGGCATAGCTGGCCACGCCCGCCGCGGACAGTCGCTTGACGTCGATCCTGTGCGTCTTCACCAGCGCATCGACGACCGCTTGCGCGCGAGCACGCGACAGCGACACATTGGCGTCCACGCTGCCCTGGTTGTCGGTGTGACCGACGATGTACACGCGCAATGTGGCGCTCGACTGCAGGACCTTCGCCATCTCGTCGAGCTGCGCCTTGCTCTGCGGCTTGACCTCGGCCTTGCCGGTGTCGAAGTAGATGCCATAGAGCGCGATCTTGCCGTCGGCCTGCAGCCCCTTGGCTAGTGCCGCGGCGTCCACCGTGACCTGGCCGGTGTCCATCGCGCGTGGCTCGACGATCTGAACCATCGTCGCCACATGCTTGTCGGCTAGTTGCACGATGCCCGGCTTGCCGGACAGCACGCTGACGTGGATCGGCGCGCCGCGGACGTTGAGCGTGCCGGTCCACCAGCGCGCGGTGTCCGGCTGTAGCCACTGGTCGACCAGCGACTGCGCACCCCAGCCATCGAGTGTGTCCGATGCGAGCTTCTTGCCGCGCGCATCGCCGAAGAAGCGAAAGTCGCGCGCCGCGCAGGTCGGTGCGCCGCAGGTGTCGCGGCGCGTGGCGCCGGCCTTCTCCAGTGCCTGCTCGTAGTTGCGCTGGACCTCGAGCAGCGAGCGGCCGGCCGGGGCGAGATAGAACAGACGTGTGATCTTTCCTTCCACGGTCGCCTGCTCGCCCGCCTTGGCGCCGGCGGGAAAGGTCGCCGCATCGAACCGCAACGTCTCGCTCGCCACCAGCCAGGAACCGGCATAGCGACTCAGCAGCGGGTGATCGTTTTCGCCGGCGACGTCCGCCGGCATCGACTGCGCCAGCGCGACCGCAGCCAGCAGGTTCAACAGCACAAGCGCAACGACGCGTCTCACGGTCATCTTTTCGCTCCTATGTCCGGCACTCGATCCGGGCGGCGCAAATATAGAGAGCTGCCGCGCAACGGGCGGCACCGCGCGTCGCGCCCGCACGCTAATGCGCGCAGCGCATCGGCGCCGTTGGCGTCGGCGCGGCCACATTTCACGAAGCGATCCTGCAGTTCGTCGCGCGCCGATGGCGATGCCGATGACCGCCGCCGACGATGCAGCCTTCACCTCCCGGAGACTGCCATGACCCCCACTTCGCTTGCCCGCCGCCTGGCCCCGCTGACTGCGCCACTGCTGTGCACGCCGCTGCTGTTCGCGACGCTGTTGCCTACGCCGGCGGCGGCTGCCGACGCCTGCACGGCGGTCGAGGTGCAGAACGTGCGTCCTGCGCAGGGTTTGCTGATGGTGGCCGTCTACGCCGAGGAGGCCGAGTTCCGGCGCATGCCGGTGCTGTCGATCTCCCAGCGCGCGGGCGAGCAGGAGACGATGCGTTTCGCCGTGTGCGGGCTGGAAGGGCGCGAGGTCGCGTTCTCTTTGTTCCAGGATGTCAACGGCAACCGCAAGCTCGACACCAACATGGTCGGCATGCCGAGCGAGCCCTGGGGCGCCTCCGGCACGCCGCCGGGCTTTTCAGCGCCGACCTGGGAGTCGAGCAAGGTGCGGCTGCAGGGCACGCCGCTGACGATCGCGCTGTCGCGCTGACGCGGAGGCCACGATGAGCACCGATCTTGTCACACGCCGTCGCCTGCTGCAGGCCGCTGCCGCGCTCGCGGCTTGGCCGTTCGCAACGCGCGCAGACGGCCTCGCCGAGGCCGAGCGCATTGCCCGCTTTGACGCCGCCGCCGCGCGCGATGCGCGCTTCCTGCCGCTCAAGGGCGTGACCGATGCCACCGGCACGCGCGAGGCAGCGGCGTTGCACCTGGCCGGCCGCTGGCCCGCCGAGTTGCGCGGTCGCTTCTATCGCAATGGCCCGGCGCTGTTCGAGCGCGGGGGTCGTCGCTATCACCACTGGTTCGATGGCGACGGCATGGTGCAGCAGTTCACCTTCACCGGCGGCGCGTCGCCCACGGTCGCGCACCGCGGTCGCCTGGTGGCCACCGACAAGCTCGCGCGCGAGCGGCAGGCGGGTCGCTTCGTGGTCGGCGCGTTCGGTACCGGTATCGGCATGCCTGCCGATGCGCCCGTGCAAGGGCCCGATACCTTCAACACCGCCAATACCAACGCGCTCGAACATGCCGGCCGCGTGCTGGCGATGTGGGAGGGCGGCTCCGCCTACGCGCTTGACCCCGCCGATCTCGCCACCCGCGGTCCCGTGACCTGGGCCGACGGCCTGGCGCAGGTGCCGTTCTCCGCGCACCCCAAGGTCGATGTCGCCGGTCACCTGTGGAACATCGGCACCAGCGGCCGCACGCTGGTGCTGTGGCACGTCGACCCGCAGGGTCGCCTGGTGAGCGCGCGGCCGACTGCGCTGCCGTTGCCCGGCGCGATGGTGCATGACATGGCCGTGACCGCGCGCCACCTCGTGGTGCCGATCCCGCCGCTCACGCTGCACCTGGCGCAGCTGTCGCGTGGCGCGACACTGGAGCAGGCAATGCGCTTCCACCGCGACCAGCCGCTGCGCATCCTCGTGCTCGACAAGAACGATCCGTCACGCGCGCGCCTGTTCGAGCTGCCGGCGCAAATGGTGTTTCACGTCGGCAATGCGTTCGAGCGGCGCGATGGCCGCATCGAGCTGACCTACATCGGCGCCGATGACGCGAGCTTCCTCACCGGCGGTGCCGCCGCCATGATGCGCGGCGAGTGGGGCGCGGTCGGCGGACGCTCTTCCACCCAGCGCGTGGTGCTCGATCTGGCCACCGGCCGCGCGAAAGTGGAGGCATTCGACGACACGGCGGAGTTCCCGCGCGTGGACCCGCGCCGCGTCGGCGAGGCCACGCGCTGGCTGCTCACCCCGGCCGAGTGGCTGCCCGGCCGCGAGGGCGGCCTGTTCCACGGCCTGCAGCTGCGCGACCTGGCAGGCGACCGCGTGCGCCGCTTCGATTACGGCGCGCACATGGTGGTCGAGGAGCACCTGATCGTCCCCAAGCCCGGCCGCAGCGGCGAGCTCGACGCCTGGTTGCTCGGCACCACCTTCGATACGCGCCGCAAGGTCACCGTGCTCAACCTGCTCGATGCACAGCGCATCGAAGACGGCCCGTTTGCGCAGGCGTTCCTGCCGTACGCGCTGCCGTATGGGTTCCATGGGAACTTCACGGCGGCGTGAGGGGTGCCTGATCGACAGCCCGGGGGCGCGACTCACCGCCGGCGCATCGACGCGATGGAATGCGCTTGCGCACCAAGTGGCGCAATGCATGCGCAACAGCGACCAGGCGTCGCTCAGGGTGTCAGCTACCGCGCGCCGCGGAAGTACTGCGGCATCAACATCGGCGCGTACTTCAGGAACCTGCTTTCGAGTTGCTTGATGTCGGGGTCAGCGCACTTTCGTGCGTTCATTGTCGTGGCGACCACCTCGCTGATGTTGCTGCCGCGCAGCTCCTGCAGATCGGCGCCGCCGATCGCCTGCAGCAGCCGCTCCTCCATCGGGCTCGATCCGCTGCTGGCGCCGAGACGCTGTGCCAATGGATACAGGTGACGCGCGACCCGCACGTCGCGCCGCGTGTCAAAGGTCTCGCGCGAGGTTTCGACGCCGCCACGCCGCGTCACGCGCTCCCACACGCCACCGATCGTGATCTTGGGTGAATCCGGTGCGAGGCACTCCTTGAACGCGATTGGGTAATGGATCAGGTAGTTCTGCAGGATCGGAAGCAGCAACGCCATGTTGATGCCGCCGAAGTCGCGCGAATCCTGCAGCGTCAGTCGGGTCAGCTCCTTGTCGATGGCCCGCAGCGTGGTCTCGTCGTCGTGGTACAGCGCGTTCAGGTAGGCCTGTACCTTGCCGCGTCCGAACGGCTTGGGTTCCGGCTCGGCGGCCACGGTCGAGCGATCGACGCCCGTGCCTTGCATGCAGCCGTCGTAGACGCGATCCCACTGCGCGCTGCCGAACACGTCAGGTCCGGACCGCATTTTCTCCAGGCACGTCTGCACGGCGGCCAGCACGGGTGCCGTGCGCGCCAACTCACGTTCCACGCATTGCCGGTGCGCTTGATCGCCCTGCGTCGTGCCCAGCCGCCAACCGCGACGCGAAAGCTCGTCGCCGCAGATCCTGCGGATGTCGGGCGCGGTGCCGTCGCGAGACCGCACGGCGCCTTCCCAGCAGTCCCGATAGTGCTCATTCGCCTGCGGGCTGCCGGCAGGCGGTCCGCCGTGGGCGATTGCATTGTTGTCGATCTTCAGCTTGCACCTCGCCACGATCTGCGCGGAGGGGTCGCGCGCCAGAGCGGGCAGAGCGACCAGCAATCCGGCCGCGCAGGCCAACGCAATCAGTCCATGGCTCGGTGTCACGGTCACTCCTTAGGGTCGGTGATGTTGTGGCGCGGCTGCGCGGTATCGTCTCTTTGTCACGACGGCGGACCACAGGGATGCTGCGCCAGGTCAGTGGTGCCGATACGGCCGCGCGCAGCCTCCCACGCGCTGCGTGCCGCCTCGACCCGGGGCGAGAGTTCACGCGCCCGTTCTTCCCAGCCGCGCATCGGCGCATCGCCGGCGGCGACGCGCGCCACGCTGGCCTGGCAGGTCGCCACCGTGCGCGCAGGAAAGTCGCGTGCTTCGGCCGCCGCACTGTTCCACGCCTGCCACGTCGCGCTGCAGCGGCGCGCCGACTGGTCAATGCAGGACTGCATCTTGGCGGCGAACGGGACCGCCAGGAAGGCGGCGCACAGCATGTTGCCGGCGACGTTCTCGCCGCGCGCCATGCCTTCCAGGCAGCGCGTGAGCGTGCCGTCGATCAGCAGATCGGCGAGCCAGCCTTCCAGCGTCAACTGCTCGCCCTGCGCAGCCGCCGACAGCGCGCTGCAGCCAACCGAGCCGGCGAGGTTGGCCAGCGAGCCGTTCAATCCCATCATCGCGCGCGCCTTGTCGCAGCCGTAGCCGACGACGAACGAACCCCAGCACACCTGCTGTCCGTGCTCCGGCGCCGAGCCGGGGGCGCAGGCGCCGGCCGGACGCACCGGCACCGCGCGCGGAAGCGGCACAAGGCACGTGCTGTCCCGATAGAACGGGCTCGCCGCCAGCCAGCCGCGCGCCTCGTTCAGGCGCTGCTGTTCGGCGACCGCGCCGCGCAGCGCGGCGTCGTGATCGCGTAGCACCGCGGCGTAGGCCAGGCGCAGGCGTTCGCTTTCCGCGTGGCGCGGCAGGCGAAAGGTGAACGGATCGTTCTTGTCGCTGCGCACCGCCACGGGTCGGCGCTGCGCGTCAAAGGCGACGAAGCACGACTGCGTGTCCACACCGGTGAGCCCCACCCGCATCACCGCCTCGCGCGCAGGCACCCAGCGTCCGACGATCGACTGCCGGTTGCCGTCGACCCGCACCAGCGTCTGCGGCGGCAGCGTGACGTTGCGCGCGCGACCGGTCGGAAGCGTGTACTCGATCGCATCGACGGTGGCCGTCGCGCGCGGACCGGACGCACAGCCAGCCAGCAGGAGGGCGGTCAGGGCGAGCGTCGCACTGGCGCACCGGAGGGCAGGGCGGGAAAGGGCGCTGCGCAGCATCACGACTCCTGTATCGCCCGGTCACGGGCCGTTGCGGGGTTGAGCACAGCGGCAGAGCACAGCGGTACAGCACAGCAGTAAAGCGCAGCGCGACGATCGTCGGCGCGGACAGGAGTGTGCCGAAGCATCGTGACTCGCGTCCGGCAACGTCGCTTTGACGCCACGTGTGTCGGGAGCGTACCTGCGTCAGCTGCGCCGGCACGACGCCGACGCGATGAAGTCCGGATGCGCCACCGCCCGCGTATCGCCGCCGGGTGGATAGCTCGCCTGCTCGATGAAGCGCGAGTAGTTCTCCAGCTTCTGCTCGAGCTCGGCTTCGCTGTAGCGCGGCGTGAGCACGCGGTCGAGGCAGTTGCAGTAGCGGGTGTTCTGCGGGCCGCGCTGGTCTCGGTTGAATTGCGCGCAGGCTTCGGCCACGGTGGTGGGTGCGTCGCCGGGCTGCGGCACCAGGTCGGGCACGCGCTCGGCTTGCAGCGTGGCTTCGCCATCGGCCAGCCGCCGCAGGTTCTGCATGAACTGCACGAGAGACGGTGAGGTGCAGTCCTGCTCGAAGAACCTGGCGAAGTCCGAGCGCAACACCTTGTGCACGCGTTCCACCTCGAAGCCCGGCGCGAGTGCGCCAGTCGGGTCGGCCAACGGATTCGCCTGCAGCAGCCCGTCGGGAAAGCGGGCCGGCATGCCGGGCCGGTTCTCCTTCCAGCCGTCGAAGACGTGCACGAAGTCGCGGTGGATGTAGATCTCGTCGACGTCGGTCACCATCTTGCCCATGTAGCGATGGTCTTGGTACGTGATCGTGGTCTGCTTGATCGATCCGGGCGGCAGGTGCTTGCGGCAACTGTCGCCGTAGGTGGCCACGGCGCCGAAGTAGATGCGCCCGAACACCCAGTCGCGACGGGCGTCCGGATAGTGGCCGTCGTGGATCGCGCGCAGCTTGCGCGCCATTTCGTAGCCGGACCAGTAGCTGGCAGGCTGGTAGGCAAGCTTCGCCGCTGCGTAACGCGCCGGCTTGGCCTGCTCGCGCGCGGCCATGACCGCCCGCGCGGCGCGCACGCGCACGATCTCTTCTTCATCGCGCTTCTTGCGCGCGGTGTCGTTGGCGGCCTGCACGGCGGCCACTGCGCCCTGCGCCGACTGGATCGACGCCAGCGTGTTGTGCGCCGAGTAGGGCGTGTAGAAGCCGGCGTCGGAGACCCACGTGTAGGGACCGACGCTGCCAGCGCGCGACCCGGTCCAGCGCTCGATCGCCGCCGGGATCTCCACCGTGCGGCCGATGGTCGGATGCTGCCGCTGCTCGTTGTTCACATACGCGCTGTTCGGCCGGTACGGAATGCTCACGTCGTGCGCGTAGTGCCGGATCTCGATCGTCACCTGGCGGCTGCCGGTGTCGCGTATCAACGGCAGCACCCGCCGCTCCAGGCGCTGCCGCGCCACCGGCCCGAGTGTGGCGACGCCACCCGGTTGCGCGTCGCCCGTGTAGTCGAGCAGCGGTTCGTCCGATTTCACGCGCCGGACCATCGCGAACCAGTAGCGGTTGGCGGCCTCGGCAATGCGGTACAGCTGCACACCGTCTGTCTCGCCGATGAAACGCGCGTCGGGGTAGCCGCGCTGCGCGAGCGACGTGGCGGCGGCCGGTGGCACGCTCGCAGTGCCAGGTGCACTGGTTGGACCTTGCCCGCCACCGCTGCGCGCGACCGAGTCCTGGTACAGCGGGTGCGCCGGGTCGATCGGTACCGCCACCAGATAGCGCACGTTGGGCTGCGGGCGCGTCGGCAGCAGGTTCTGGCGCAGCAGCTCGCGCAATGCGTCGGTGCCCGCCTGCGTGAGTCCCTGGCCGTAGCGCGGCACCAGCTGCGCACTGCGACCGGCAGCGCCGAGGTAACCCACCTGATCCACGCCCAGCGTGCTGCCTTGCGCCGCAAACGTCACCGACAGCAGCACGCAGGCCGGCAGGATCGGCGTCAGCGTCGGGGCAATGCGTGCCGCCACCGCGGGCGTACCTGCCAGCGGCGATACGCCGTCGAACAGCATCTGCGGTGGGTTGGGCATCTGCCGCGCTCGCGCCACGCGCTCGGCGAGCTGCGGGTCACGGCAGGCCTGCGTGCCCGGTACGTCCTGCGCATGTGCAGGGGCGGCGCCAAGCGACGCCAGCAGCGCAGTCACGATGATTGGAAGTGCATTCCGACGATGCATGTCGCTTCCTCCGTGGCCGGCCTCGACCGACCCTGATGACATGGCGCCCAGGCGCCTCGCGAGATTCAACGACGGATTGGGTCAACGCACAAGACAGCCGCCCGCACGCATTGCAACCCGGTGCGCGGCAGGTCGGCCGCGCTTGCCGCTTCAACGAAGCCCGTCGCTCTGAGGCCGGATTGAACACCCAAACTGTTGCCGCGTGATCGCTCCGGTTCAAGCACAGGCACGCGACCCAGGCACCGATTCGCCGATCAGTAGGAGATCCGCAGGATCGCCACTGCCAAGCTGGCTCCACTGTCTTCAGCAAAGTTGGAGGTCAAGCGATGAACACCCGATCCACGTCGCCGAACGCGGCATCCGCCGCGTCGTGGGCACCGACGGCGCGCCGGCGGCGGCGACCGGCAGGAGACCGTGCCGATCCGGCCACGGCTTACTCGCACACGCCGCACACCGCGGCCACCGCCATCCGTTTGGTGCGCGCGTTGGCGCTTCCATTCCTTACCACGGAGATACGCCATGCTCGCTAGCTGCATCAACCGCACTGTTCTCACGACCGGCTTCACCGCGGCTTCGCTCGCCCTCCTGAGCGCCGGCGCGTCTGCCGCTGAGGTCTCGCAGGTGCAACTCGGCTTCACGGATTCGGGCGGCAATCTGTGCCCACGCGTGGTGACGTTGAAGGCCTGGGCCCACACCGACGGGCCGGGCGTGGTCGAGTTCGTGATCCGCAACAGCAGCGGCAACAAGACCGGCGTCATGACGGCCGCGGCGGTCAAAGGGCCGACCGGAAACTGGCTCGCGACCCTCACGCACAAGTTCCAGATCACGACCGACGTCGACACGAAGTACATGGCCGAAGTGAGGGGTTCGCCGAAGATCTCGCCCTGGGTGCCGCTGAAGGAAGACTGCGTCGGCGAAGCGCCGAAGACCGTGCCGGGCGGTCCGTCGGCCAGGCACGTCAGCGAGAGGGACCAAGACGACGCACCCAAGCGGCACATCCCCGGCAAGCCGTTGCCACAAGGTGGCGGCAAACCCATCCCGGACGGCAAGCCCATCCCGGATACCAAGCCCATCCCGGACACCAAGCCCCTCCCGCAATGCGCCAGCAAGACCGTCACCGCCGAGCGTGCCGGGGCAGTGACCAGAATCGGCGGCATTCAAACGGCATGGATCGCCTGGGAGCATTCGGTGAAGAAGATCTACGGCGCCCAGTACGCGAACTCGATGCGGGCCAAGAACACCAAGGAAGACTGCCGATTTAGTGGCATGTTCAACTGCATGGTGTCGGGCATTCCGTGCCGCCCGTGACAGCTGACGCGACGATGACAGCGTGACGCGATGGCCCCGCCGCACGCCCGCCAAGCGCAGC
>LNFM01010264.1_pt1 | contig 13266 bp, 14 predicted proteins | sample 596031 | NCBI WGS metagenome assembly LNFM01 (sample SAMN04254537, study PRJNA301005) | activated carbon metagenome | isolation source: dual media filters at the Ann Arbor, Michigan drinking water treatment plant | place: USA: Ann Arbor
TGCCGGGGGCCAAATGATCCAGCGTGGGATAAAGAGGATGGCAGCCCGGTCCGTCTTTTCTCATGTTCTGGCTTTGAGGCTCAAAAACCATCAACGCCCCTGAAAACGCGCAAAGACTTCGTTGCCCGATCAGCAGTTCTCGTCGCTCTGCACTGGAGCAATCTCGTCTTGGCTTCGACGCCCAGCGCTCCTGAGCTCCAGTTAGTGTGAAAACGCTCATCGACGAATCCAGACATCAGTCGCCACAAAATGGCCTCGCAGTGCGATGAATTGGTTTAGGCGTGACAGTTGCAGGACAGCATATCAGCAGAATCTCTGCGGTGCTAAAGCAGTCGCTACAATCGAAGATTAGATTTACCGCTGCGCCAAAATTAGCGAAATCGTTTGGCGTATAAGTCGCATCTCATTATTGAGCCTGAAAAGATAAAGATGTTCTGGGATAAAAAAGAAGAAACGACGACGATGCTGCCCCTGGAGGGCGAGACTGGTTTTGCCCGCCTTGGCGAGCAAGAAGTGGCAGTGCTGTTTAAGCACAGTCCTACTTGCATCATCAGCATGAAGGCCAATTCGCAAGTAGAAAAATTTCAGGCGGCCCACCCGCAGGTTCCGATTTATATGATCTCGGTCAAGAAAGAACGGCCAATGTCGAACTTCATTGCCGAAACCACCGGAATCGAGCACGCCTCACCTCAAATCATCGTCTTCCGCAAGGGCACGCCTTCTGCGGTAGCTACACACGGCGAGATCACTGCTCAATCCATTCAGCAGATGATTCAGGCCTAGGCTATTTTTTTACATCAATGTGCCCTCCAATAGGATGACCCGCCCGGGACAGTCCAACTAAACGTCGGGTCAGTTCGTCGACAATTTGCCTAAATCACAACAAACAAACAGAGCCAGTGGTGTATCCGCTATGCAGCCCATTCATCAACGTCCCTTCAGATGGGCTGGCGCGAGCCGCCCGGCAAGACGCTCGCGGCTCCACCACCACCAATTGCATTGCTCACGCGGCAACTGCGCATTTTTGGCCTGAGCTACGGCACACCGAAAGACATCGAGCACGCAAGGATCCTGCCGCGATCCTGTTTTCTTCTCAAGCGTTCGGTACAGGCGATCCCCATCGCGCTGCGCCAGATCGGAAACGTTCTTCACGCCGAGCAATTCGAAATCTTTCAACATGCTCTTGCCGATACCGTGCAGGTCGGCCAAATTTCTGACTGGCATACTCATAATGAAAGAGTATGACGCGACGCGCTCTCCTCGCTACCGCAACCCTCCGCGCCGCAACCCCGGACTGGCAATCTCTTCTTGCCCTGTCGATCACTCACGATGAGCTCAACTTCGAAAAACTTCGGGGCTATGTATTTGAAGTGCATGACACAACTCGGGCCGCGCGGCATCTGCGCGAAACGCAGAGTTTTGAGATCAATCTGGTTGGGCCTGGCATGTACTTTCGCAAACTGAGTGCGAACGACTTGCCGCTTTCTCCTGAAGACTCAGATCTGGAGCAAAAACGGCTGCGGATTCACCTCAGTCAAGCGAAAGGTTCCGATACTGAAGCTCCGTGGCGCAAAGAACGTGAGGCACTCGAAATTTATGTTGCGACGCACAAATTCAGCTTCAAGGGCGAAAGGACAGTAGACGGGCACCCGGCAATCATCCTTGAGTCGAAGCCACCAGAGCAGCCTCTGCGTCAGGCGGAATTCCTAACCCATTCGCGATGCCGCCTGACGCTGGATCGCGAGACAGGACACTGGATTGAAGCGGTGTGTGAGATTCGAAAACGAACGCAATTTGCGCTCAACCAGATTCTGATCGGGCGGCTCTCGCTGCCCTACTCTCCCGGCCTGATCAACCGTGGCGATATGGACCCTGGAACCACACTCACCTTCCGGACACAAAGGCTGGAAGATGGCGTCTGGGCACCAAAGAGTTACCACATCGAAAAACCCGGGTTTGTGTCAGAACTCAATTTCTCGAAGTTCCGCAAATTCACTTCAGAATCTCAACTTCTGACGGACCCACAGTGACCCGGCGCCAGAGTCTTCTTCTCTTCGCGGCCCAAGCGCCAAAGCCCGACCCTTATGTGATTCTCGATCAGTCTGTGACGCTCGATCAGACCAATCTCGACAAGCTTCGCGGTTATGTCTGGACTTCGGAAGAATGCTCATTTTACAAAGGCAAGCTGACGCGCCAGCAGACTTATGAGATCAATCTTGTTTCTGGTGCGATGTACTGGCGTAGAACCGAGTCCGGCGGCAAAGCGCTGAGCGGTGCCGAGCTTGAAGCGGAACGCAGGCGGCTGGCGAGTCATCTTGAGAAGCCCGGGCCGGAGTACAACTGGCGTAGCGAGCGTCAGTACCTGGAGCTGCTGCCAAAGGTGCATGTTGCCACATATCTGGGCCTTGAGAGTATCGATGGCCGGCCAACGCATGTGATTGAGACGCGCCCTGCGGCGGGGGTTAGGGTGTACCTGCTGAATTCGTTTCGCTACAAGCTCTGGATCGACCAGGCAGACCTGCACTGGAGGCGTGCTGAAATCACCGCGATTCGTAATGTCGAGTGGCTGCTGCACCAGCTTGCTGTTGGGCGCATCAGCTACCCGTATTCGAACAACATCGTTAACTCAGGCAAGCTGCGTGCGGGGGCGAAAACCACGGTTGAGCTGCAGCGTCTGCCGGAAGGAATCTGGACGCTTGCGCGTTACCTCACCGAATCTGGCAAAGATTACTCAAACGAGTTGCGCTACTTCAACTACCGCCGCTACAGCTCGGAATCTCAACTGCTTACCGACCCGCAGTGACCTTGACCTCGCGCACGTAGATCGACTTTCGGCCAGTGGGTGGAGTGAACCAGGAGTAGGTGATCAGGAAGCGATCTTTGCCGAGTGGGAGGAGTGAGGTGTAGCCGCAGGAATCGGCTTGTGGCTTGGAGGGGTCGGGGACCGGCACTAGCGTGTGGGGTTTGGTCCAGGTTTTGCCTGCGTCGTGGCTGAAGCGAAGGTCTACTCCGGGGCGGCCGGAGGAGAGCACAAGGACACCATTGGCCAGTTGCAAGAGGCGGGGCAGAACGCCTGTTTCGGTGAAGACTTCCGGGCGCGACCAGGTCTTACCCTGATCGGCAGACCAGCTCCGATACATCGGGCCGATGCCATTGCCATCGGTGGTTCTTAGCACGGCGAGGAGGCGGCCATCGGGCAGGACTTCGAGGGCTGGTTCGGTAAAGCCATCGCGGCGGCGGTCTGCTTCGTCGTAGAGGATGTGCCCGGTTTTGGCCCAGGAGCGGCCGTGATCTTTCGACATGTACGAGGCTGAAGAGGTGAAGGGCACGGGCTGGCTGTCGTGATAGTAGGGATAGGTGAGGGCGAGCAGGGTGCCATCTTTGAGGACCTTCATGTCGCCCCACCAGATCTGCGGCATCAGGCCGCCAGTGACGTAGCGCAAGGCGTGAGCATCGTCGAGTATCTGCGACTCGGGCTTCCATGCCCCGCCCTGGTAACGCTGGAAGAAGATGCGGCGCATGGACTCTGGAAGTTCTCGCATGAGATAGAGCTGGAAAGGGGTTTTGTAGCTGACGCGCTCGGCCACCTGTTTGGGCAGTGGGATTGAGGCGGCTGGGGTTGCGGCCACGGTATCGGTTCTTAACCAGTCGCCGTTTTTGAGTTTGAGACCGAAGGCCCCGTTTGCGGCCTGTGGGTCTTCTCGCCAGGTCTTGCCTTGATCGCCTGAAAGATAGGTCTTGCGAGCCTTGCCGTAGGAGGCGGCGGAATCCTGTTCTACATGGACGAAGAGGAGAAGCTTTCCGCCGGGCGCTGCCTCAAGAACGGGAAACTGCCAGCGGCCCCAACGATGTTCGTCTGCTGGCCCGGCGACGACCAGGCGCGGTTCGCCCATCTCGACACGAGGCTCTGCGGCCAGCATTAAAAACAGCAAGAAATTCATTGGGCGAGTTTATCAACAGGCTTCACCAGCCATACGAGGCCAGCCGCCATGACCACCAATAAACCGACGCCAGCGAAGACGCCGCTTAAGCCCCAGTCGGCCTTGAGATAGCCAGCGACAAAGACGCCAGCGCCGCCGGCGAGGGTGTTCAAGGTATTCATCAGGCTTTGTGCGGTGGCTCTGTCTCGAGCGTCGATTAAATCGCAAAGTGCTGCTGTTTCGTTGGAGGCGGCGACGGATCGAAGGAAGGAGAATATGACCACTCCGCAGCCGACCAAGAGCATGCCTCCTCCGGTGAGGAAGACCAGCAGGCAGGGGGCGCAAAGCAGGTAGCAGAGGCTCATGAGCTTGAGCCGCCCGGCGCTGGATTTGAGCGCGGCGCGGTCTGAAAGTACGCCGCCAGCGGAGTACCCGGCCACGGCCGAGAGTTGGAGAAGAGCGGTGCCGGAGAGGCCAGCCATGGCGAGGCTTAAGCCGTAAGTTTCGCGGAAGTAGAGCGGCATCCAGTTGAAGAACATCCAGGTGCCGACGGCAATCAACATCGCCTGGCCAGCGATCAGAAGGTAGCCGCGATTCTTTAGCAGCCCCAAAACTCTGCCGCTGCTTGTGACTTGCTCGCGAGGTACTTCTTTGAGGAACATGTGGCACACAAGCGCTAGCACAAGCCCGGCGGCACCCAGCACAAAGAGCCCGTAGCGCCAGCCGTAAGTTTCTCCGAGATAGCCTGACAAGGCTCCGCCTCCGACGAGGCCAACATAGAGACCGCACATGTGCAGAGACAAGGCGCGGCCGCGGCTCTCTACCGGATGATGATCGGCAATGAGGGCTATGGCGGCAGGGAGGTAAAAGCACTCGGCGAGCCCGAGCAGGACTCTGGTGGCGAGAAGCTCATTGGCTGTGCGGGCAAAGCCAGACAAGACGGTTACCAGACTCCAGGCAATGAGGCTCCAGAGGATGACGCGGTTTCTGGGGAGCCGGTCTGCAATGATGCCGGCACCGAGGGAGCCGATGGCGTAGCTCCAGAGGAAGAGAGTGCCGATGGCGGCGAGCTGCAAGTCGCTTAGATGGAGGTCTGCCTGAAGCAGGGGATAGACGACGGAGAGCGAGGTGCGGTCTGCGTAGTTGATGCCGGCGGCACAGGCCAGAATGAGAACGGTTTGCCAGCGGACTGCGATCAAGGCAGCTCAGCGGTAAAGGCTGCCTCCACACGCATACCGGATTGGAGTTGAACGCCATAGGCACGCCTGACCACGGGGTGATTGCCGAAGTATTCTTTCCAGAAGACGTTGACGTCGCGGATCTCGCCTACAACGTCCTGCAGATAGAGCCGGGCGGTGCAGATGCAGGAGCGGTCTACGCCTGCGGCGGCCAGCAGGAGATCTAATTGCCGGAAACACTCTCGCATTTCCGAGGCTGCCCCTCCGGCTACGGGCTTTGAATCCCCGTCTGGAATCCCTGTTACGACCGCTTCAAAGACGCGTCCGTTATGAACTACTGCAGAGCTGATCGGGAAGTCGAGGTCGGAATCGATAAAGTGCATATGGCTAGCGACGAAACTCGTACAATAACACTTCTGCTCCTGAGGCGAGAGTAGAAAGGGTGAATGCTAATCTCGAAACATGAGTCCTCGAAGAGTAGGCGTTGTCCGTGAGTTACGCCGCTATCCGGTAAAGTCTATGGCTTGTGAAGACTTGCAAACGGCAGCCGTTTCCTGGCACGGCTTTGCAGGAGACCGGCGCTGGGCTTTCATCCGGCCCAACGCGGAACGCAGCGGTTTTCCCTGGCTTACGATCCGGGAGAAGCCCGATTTGTGGCACTACCAACCTCGGTTTCAGGATCCCAATGATGTCGAGGGTTCCAAGACATTGGTTCGTACGCCGGACGGGAATGAATTTGAGGTGGCAGACCCGGAACTTGCCCAGAGACTTGGAGAAGGTGTTCGTGTCATTAAGCAATACAGTGGTGTGTTTGATACCTTTCCTATTTCTTTGTTGTCAATCCAGAGTGTTGGTAGCCTCTCCAAGCTGGTCTCGGCACCTCTCTCGGCTCTTCGCTTCCGCCCAAACATCCTGATCGATTGTTCGGAATCCGATCCCTTTCCTGAGGATGCATGGGGAGGTGCGATTTTGAATATCGGAAGCCTCCGCTGCCGGCTCGACAGCAGGGACAAGCGCTGTGTGATGGTCAATATCGACCCAGCGAATCCTGCTGTGTCCAACTCTGGCGTGCTCCGTGCTCTCGCCCAGGAGCGAGGAGCACAGTTTGGTATGTATGGCACAACGGTGCAACCGGGAGCGGTCAGCGTTGGTGACTCTGTGTACCTTGAATTTTGAAATCGTGAACTACCCAATGACTGCTAATAGCAAAGCCTGGCAATCTGCCGAACTTGGTTGCTCCTGGATTCTCAAGCAACTGGAAGCGAATGGATCACTCCGTGGCGGAGACGACCTGCGCGCCTATTACAAGACCCCTGCTGCACTTCTGGCCCATGGCCGGGTGCTGGAGGCGAACCGCGTTCTTGATTATGTTGAGACGCGTTACCTCAAGCCAGATGGGGATCTGGACGGGAGTGGAGTGCCGTGGTTTGAGGTGTATCGAACGTACAACCATGCCTGGCTGTGTTGCGGGGCAGTGATGGCTGGGCGCAGGGATCTAGCCCGCAAGCTGTCTGGCTTTATTGCGACGCGGCACAATGCGGCTTCGGGCGGATTTTTTGCCGATGAAGCCCGCTCAACAGAGGAGATCATGACTACGAGCATGGCCGGCATCGCTTGCCTTTACGCTGGGAAGCATGACCTTGCGCTTGCTGCCGGTGAGTGGCTGGCGAATCTTTACAAGGCCCAGCCGGATCTTACGAAGGGCCTCTATACCAGCTGGCAGAATGGCCTGGTGACTGAGTATCCAGAAGCTGAGGCGAGTTCTTATCTGGTAGACCCGGCCAAGCTGCGCCAGTGGTATTTCCAGTACGGGATTAGTGCGGCATTGCTGAGTTCGCTGGCTGGATTTACGGGTGAGGAGCGATGGCTTGGGCTTGCCCGCAATTTTCTTCAGGCGAGCGCCCATGCTGCGGCTGATCGCTATCAGACGCCGCAGAGCGGGAAGATTGGCTGGGGTGCGGCCTGGACTTATCGGCTCTCGCGAGCGCCTGAGGATCTGGCGCTGGTGGAGCAGGTTTCGAGCGGCCTTGTGGCGCTTCAGAACGATGGTGGGTCGTGGCTGGTGACTGGTGTTTACGGAGGGGCCAGTGCCGAGGCCGACAGCCTGACGCTCGATATCACGTCGGAATTTGTTGCCCTCCAATCTTTTATGGGAGTTCTGCCCCTTGTCTAATCCTTACGAAAACAAAGTCAAGAAATTGCTGGCTACGGGCGCGACCGCCTGGGGCTCGGCCACGATGGGCACCGCGCCGCTGGCGGCCAAGCTGGTTGCCACCTCGGGTGTCGATTGGGTGTGGATCGACACCGAGCATTCGAGCTTCGGCTCTGAGTCCATCGAGATGCTGCCGCCGCTGATCCGCCAGTCTGGCGCGATGCCGCTGGTGCGGATTGCGGGTCTGGACCCGAGTTTGATGAAGAAGGCTCTTGATATCGGCGCGCAGGGAGTGATGATTCCGCAGATTGATTCGCCAGAGCAAGCAAGGCTGGCTGTGCAGTATGCGAAGTATCCGCCGATGGGGAATCGCGGGATCTCGCCGATGTGGACCTTCTACAACGATGTGCCGTGGGGTGAGTATTTGCCTCATGCGAACGACGAAACGATGATTGTGGTGCAGGTGGAATCGGTTGCAGCACTCGACCAGGTGGAGGCGATTGCGGCCGTGGAGGGAGTGGATGTGGTGCTGGCCGGGCCGATGGATTTGTCTGCCGCGCTAGGCCATATTGGGCAGACGAATCACCCGGATGTGCAGCGCTTTCTTGAGGACTTCCCTGCCCGGGTGGCCAGCGCGGGTAAGGTTCCGGGGATTGCGCTTGGCGGCTACGAGCCCTCAGCCAAGGCCTGGAGCCAGGGCTATCGCTTTATCAACTTCGGCAACTTGTACTTTGATGGCTTGCATGGCATCAAGGCCAATCTGGCGCGGTTGAAGGAGCTTAGCGCCAAGAGCGAGTAAGAGCGCCCTGCGCGGGATAAGGCAGCTTCTTCATGCGCTCGATCGCGGCAGCGTCTGGCGCGGCGCGGCAGAGGTCCCAATCCTGATTGAGAGTGTAGGCACCGATTACAAGAAAGTCTGAGCTGGCTGAGACGCGGCAATGGCCAGTGCCGCAGGGCAGGACGGCTAGATCGCCTGCCTTGACGGTGAGTTCTACGCCGCCGGGGAGTTCACCACCGAGGATCAACTTCGCTTCGCCCCTGGCAAAGCCGAGGACTTCGTGAGCCGTTGAGTGATAGTGATGAAAGGGGTAGACGCCGTTGCGCCACTGTGGCTTCCAGCCGCTCTTTGCAATCAGTTCCTCGAAGGCTTCGACTGAAGTGGCGGGCGTTACCAAGGCCCGATAAAGCAAGACCGGGAGCTTCTCGTTGTTAGGCATCCAGCCGTTGCGTTTGAGCAGCAGCGATTCGGGTTCTTTGCCTGGAGCGAGCATTGCGGCGAGAGCTTGTGTGAGTGTGCGACGGTCCATCTTATTTCCCTAAGCGCCGCAAGAGATCAGCCTTGAAGCCCGGCTTCACGTCGTAGCAGTAGGTGACGCCTTTGCCCGGTGTTACCAGAAATTGCGCCTTTTCGATTCTGGCGCTCATTGGGGAACAGATCAGATCCTTGCGGTCTACGAGCGCGCCAACGGCAAGAGAATCAAAGGGGTTGAAGCCGTCTGCGCCGAACTTGTCCTTCCAGAAGGCGAGCCAATCGATTACTGCGGGCATCATCCACTTCATACCTGGAGTGTTGAGCTTGCGCATCTCTGAGTCCTTCATCCAAACCTTCGAAGAAATTTCCCAGGGGGCCAGCGTGAAAGGAGCTCCAGAGTCGAGCAGCACTTGAAAGGCAGCAGTGTCGAGTTCAAAGTTCAGATCTCGAAACGGGGTTTGTTGCTTTGGCCCGGCGATGAAGAGTTGGCCGGGACGTCGGCCGGCAACGGCAACCATGCCGTCGATTTGTTTTGCGAGTTCGGGATGGAGCTTTAGCACGGTGGCAACGTTGGTTGCGGGGCCCAAGATCAGGATGGTGAGGCGCCGTTGTCTGAGTTCGCGAGCCAGGGCTTCGCTGGCGGCAGTTTCACGCCCCAGGTCTGTCGCACTGCTTGCGCCGATGTGTACCGGTAAACCCGAAGGTCCGAATTTGCTGACGATCTCGCGGCCAATCTTCGATGCCGTTGGCAGGTCGGCATTGCCAAAGACGATGCTGACGCCGCGCACTTTGAGCTCGGGCGAAGCGAAGGCTTGCAAGAGGGCGATGCCGTCGTCGACTTCTTTGCCGCCGGGGGCGACAGAGGGATCTGTATCGATCCAGACCTGCGTTTGGGCCATCAGGGCCAGGGCCAACACTATTGACATACAAGCTCCCGAGACAAGTGGAGCCATTGCCTCTTCTTTTCAAAGTCTGCCTGGAGCGGCAGTTGCGCCACGCCGATGAGGCGGCGCATGATTTCGGCACCGGCGTAGTTGCGGGCCAGGGTCCAGTTGAGTGGGTTGGTGTAATGCGAGATGACGGTTTGCCAGAGCTTACTCAGGCCCAGCAGTTCGAGGTGGGCGAGGAAGACGCCAAGGTCGTACTCGGCGTCGCCGAGATAGCAGAACTCGGGGTCGATGACGCAGGTGTTGAGCCAGCTACCGGGGAAGAAGTCTCCGTGCAGAAGTGCCTTGCCGTCGGCGAGGTAACGCTGGCCGAGCGCTTTTACCTTTGCGCAATAGTCAGCGTCTGCAAGCAGGGGCGCAGCAAGAGCTTCAAAGCCCAAGCCATTGTCTGCGCGCAACGGGAATTCGTATTGATGCTCATGATTGAGCGCTCGCATCGCCCGGTTGGGGAACGAATCGACTTCTATCGAATGGAGAGCTACGAGGTAGGCCGTTAGCTCGATCACCGCAGCTTCAGTTACGGCTTCAGGCTCTACGTCGCCGAGATCCTGAAGCATCAAGAGATGGGACGCTTCGTCAAAGCCAAGCAGGCGGGGCATTCGCGAGGCAACGCCCGGGGTGCCGGCAACGAGTGAGTAGAAGCGGGCTTCTACTTCAGCGCGCTCGATGGGCGCAGCGATATGAGGGTATTTCACCACCCAGGGGCGGGCTTGTTTGAGAATGAATGATTTGTCGCCCTGCCAGGCACGGACGGTCATGTTCATGTTGCCATCGCCGATGCGCTGTGCCCGGTCTACGCTGCCCCATCCGAGGGTTTGCAGGTGGACATCGATTGAGGCAGGATCGTTTGCGTCCAATACAAAGTCGTTCATCGTCCAGGAACTCCGGGGCTACGCACTTCTGCATTGGGCCACTTCAGTTTGGCAGCGTCGCTGAGTTCCACCTGCGGAACCTTGGATGCATGCTTCTTCTCCACGCAGTAAGTGAGGGTAACGCGCTGCTTCAAGCGCTCGCGCATTTCTGAGAAGAATTCAGCCCGCACATAGGCGTCGGAAGTGCCTCCACTGGCCTCTGCGAGCAGCGTGACCGATTGCTGTCCGACAAGTGCTGGGCGGGTTGCCGGAGAATCGTTGCCGACTGTGGGTGGTGGCACGTTGAACCTCGGGATCTTGCGTGAGGGGGCGGGATCGATGGCGAGGTCGAGACTAATGCGCTCTTCGATGAGGTTGGCGGCCAACTGTTCGATGCGGATTTGTGAGCCGCTATCGATGTTGTCGCCAATCATGAATATGGCGCGCTGGCGGGTGGGGCTGACTTTGCCAAAAAGCTTGTAGGCGTCGACGACACCGTAGAGGGGGCGGGCGATCTGGAGGTGTGTGCCGTCGGCGCCCTTCTCGATCGCCAGACGAATAGCGTCAGGATCACGAGTGAAGGCAAGTTGTTTCTTTGTAGATACGCCATAGGTGACAACGGCAACCTGATCTTCAGGAAGGAGTTTTTTCACCAGAAGGTCTGCTGCGCCCGCGAGCAAACCACCGCGGCCCCGGTCCTCGATGAGGATCACGATGTCGGCTGGCAGGCCGCTGGCTAAGGACAGAGGGCTTGCATCTACGCCCTTGCCGCGCAGGAGAAAGTCTTGGGCGGTGAGGCCTCGGACGGGCTCCTCCACACTTCGCTCGCGCACTTCTACCGTTACTGGCATTGGAAGCAGATTTGCGGGGCAGCTTTGCGCTTCGAGGCTGGCCAGAAAGGCCACTAGAAATAAACCCATTAACTTCATTTTCGCTCGATTCTCCGGGAACCAGGGTTCACGAATTGGTGTCACACAAGACTGTGACGGCTCGGACCCCTAGTCGCGTTCCCTTTGTGGCGCTATTCCTGGTCACACTTGCTTTGCTGCAGGTGGTTCTTCTTGCTGTGCTTTACTCCAATCCATACTGGACCAGCGGCCTGATTCTGGGCAGTCTCGTGATTGCCGGCGCAACGGTGTTTCTGGGTGGCGGGGCAAGTTACTCCGCCACATTGGCTGCTTCACTTTGGCTGATTCCGGCCCTGGTTTTCAACCGTCACGATAACCCGCTCGCAATCTTGTGCTTGATTCCGATGCTTGCCGGATTGAAGCAGTATTTCCCGAGCGGTGAAGCCCCGCAAGGGCGCGGACTGATTTCTGCCCTTCTGCTGCAGACATCTGTGTTTCTTCCTGGCTTGCTGGCACTTGTGTCGGCTGCGCTTGGTATCGCATTGATTGTTTGGGCACGCGAGATGCCTGCCAAAGCTCGCGACTACAGCATCGCTTCTGGAATGATTGCGGCGGTGCTGAGTTTCATTGTTCTGAGCCCTGCTGCGCCACTTGTGCCCGGTGGTTCGAATCAGGTAACCACACTGATACCCGCGCCTAAGGAATCGAAGAGCGGTACGAGTACCAATGCGCACCTCGGCATCGTTCTTCGCCCAAAAGTGGAAACAAAAGATTACGAGCTGCCGCCTCCCCCCAAGATTGAGCCAGAAGTGCAGCGCGTGATTCCGAAGATTCCGATGGAGATCCCTTTTAGTGGGGTCTATTGGCTATTTCAAACCCCGCTAGCCAGGCCTCCTGCAAATTCTCCTGTTCTGGAGGAATCACCTCTTGATGGCGAGTTTAGTTCTGACGACAGGACACCAATCAGGCTCGACGCCCACCAGACTTTCAACCAACCGTTCCCTCTAGGAAGGATCGAATCGATCGGAGTCACGCTTGCAAGCCAGGACAAATATCCAACTACATTGTCGTTGGAGTTGATCGCCTCGTCTTCAAACTCCCCTGAATACAAACTCGAGGTGGGAGGGGGGCCGATATTCAAAGCCGAACTGGGACAGTTGCCGCTAAATACCCTGGCATCGACTCAAACTCTTCGCTTCAAGGTTCCGGCTTCACCTTCCATTGATCAGTTCGACCACCTGACACTCCGCTTCTATCTCAAAATCCCCCGGCTGCAAATTGCCCCGCGTGTAGCGATTCAGAAGTTCACTATTTACCCGCGTTAGCGGCCCAGTTCTGAGCCACAACCATCGATGTACTGATCTGTTTGCCCACGGGCTCCTGGAGGAGAAAGCGTTGACCATCACCGGAAACGGAAAAGTCTGCTTCCCCTCCTGCTAAAGAGGACAAGAACAGGTTTCGCGGCTTTGTAACAGTTGCCTCCGAATCCCTATATTCAATCGTAGTTGCAACCAGTTGGAAGTTTGGTTCGATCCAGAAGAGCTCCTTGCCGTCGCCTCGCCACCTCGGCCATAGCCCGCCGTTTGCAGATAGTCTGATCCGATTCTTCCCTTCAGGGAAGGTTTGCAAGTAGACTTCGAATCTCCCAGAGTCGTCCGCGCAAAAAGCCAACCAACGGCCGTCTGGAGAGATCATGGCATGCCGCTCTCCGAAACTGGAATTGAGGATGGGAACGGGCTGCTTGTTGCCAGCAAGTTCGAGGAGAAAGGCGTCGCCGATGGAGTCATAGATCAAGAACTTGCCATCGCTTGAGACGCTGTTGATTCTACCCGTGAAGCTTTTGCGGATGAACTCTGCCTCACCTCCGCCATTCACTGCCTTTCTCATAAGGCCGGTTGGGGTGTTGAAGTAAACGTGCTGCCCATTGGCAGACCACGCTATCGTGTTGGTTGCAGATGATGGTGCCAAAAGGGAGCTCAATCCCCTTTTAAGATCGAGCACCCATAACCCTGATGCATTGCCGGTAAGACTAAATGCCCAATAGGCTGCAGAGTTGTTGTCAGGAGACAGGCGAATTCCATTGTTACTGCCTAGCGGCTCACCCACTTTTTCCATCAA
>LNFM01011216.1_pt1 | contig 13266 bp, 12 predicted proteins | sample 596031 | NCBI WGS metagenome assembly LNFM01 (sample SAMN04254537, study PRJNA301005) | activated carbon metagenome | isolation source: dual media filters at the Ann Arbor, Michigan drinking water treatment plant | place: USA: Ann Arbor
CCCGACTGCCTTGACCTCGAGGACGACATCGTCGAGTTCTGGTACGTCGACCACAACCACACCATGCTTGGCCCGTACGGCGAGATGGGTGTGACCGTGGCCGCCAGCCACAAGGCCGGCGACGGCCGTACGCTCTACGCCGGGTACTACCCGTACATGTACCTGACCCAGGACGCCGCGATCGACGCTGGTCGCGTGCTCGGCTTCCCGAAGAAGGAAGCCTTCATCCGCGTGCTTGAGCACGGCGGGGCGCCCGATGACGGTTACGGTGTCATGGACGGCAAGAACTACCAGTTCGACTACTTCTCGTTCCTCATGATCCGGAACGGGTACGTGCTCCACTCGGCGACCGGTAAGTACGACGACGCCGACCTCTCCGCGAAGCCCGCGTTCTACGGCAACACGGAGTACGGCCGGATGAACATGAAGGTCGTCACCGCGCCGGACCTCTCGAACTCCGAGTGGCAGCTCGTCTACCTGCCCTCGCTGGTGACCAAGGACCTCGCGACGGCCATGGGCCGCCCCGACACCGAGGGTTCGCACCGCTTCCAGGTGAAGCCGGAGTCGATCCGCACCGCCAGCCCGGACAGCATCAACTGGTTCATGCAGGCCACGCCGTACGACAACCTCGGGCACGAGCTTCCGCCCAAGGAGATGATCGGCCTCATGACCTTCAGCTTCGACCTGATCATCCCGGCGGGCGAGGTCCCCTGGACCGAGACCTACACCCGGGACGCGACCTGGGCGGGCGCGGCCAAGCCGTACCGCTTCGGTCTGCGGCACCGCTTCCCGAAGCCCATCGGCCTCGGCGCGTAGGCGAAAAGGTCAGATCGTGTTCACGCGTGACGGGGACTCCCCGCACTTCAGGGCTGTCCCCGTCACGGTGACGTCATTCCAAGGAGGAACAGCGCAATGGCGCAGCTGAACGTCACGAGCGTTCCGTGGATCGACTCCGGCGACGCTCCGCCGCTTGCCCTTGACCGGGACAAGCGCGACATCATCTCGCAGGGCATCGCGGACCCGCTGGTCGACTACGACATCGTCCCGCTGACCTACACCAACTCGCGTTGGTCGGCGTTCTTCTACCGGGTGGACGAGGCGGCTCTCCGTCGCATCCTCCCTCTGGTACGTCGATCACCTTCACACCGGTCTCGGCCCGTACGGCGAGATGGGTGTCACGGTGTCGGCGTCCTGCAAGGGCCACGACGGCAACACGTACTACGGTGGGTACTACCCCTACATGTACCTCACCCAGGACGCTGCCGTGTTCGCCGGCCGCGAGCCGTTCGGTTTCCCGAAGAAGATCGCCTACATCGTCTGCCAGGAGCACGGTGGCAAGGAGGACGACGGGTACGGCGGTTTCGGTAACGACTACTTCAACTTCACCATGGAGCGTCGTGGGTACCTCATCCACACCGCTACCGGTCGCTACGACGACGCCGAGCTGTCGGCCAAGCCGAGCTTCTACGGTGACCCGAAGTACGGTCGCATGAACCTGCGGCTCATCACCGACCCGAGCCTGCGGACGACGAAGTGGGACCTCACCTACCTCCCGTCCGAGGTGACCAAGGCGACGGCGGCGGCGATGGGCCGTCCCGAGACCGAGGGTCAGCACCGCTTCCAGCTCAAGCCCGAGTCGATTCGGACCGCCTCGCCCGGAGCCATCCGCTCCTGGGCCCTCACGGCGACCCCGTTCGACAACCTCGGTGCCATGATGCCGGTCAAGGAGCTCATCGGCCTGATGAGCTTCAACTTCGACCTCATCATCCCGGGTGCGGACACGCTCTGGACGCAGACGATCGAGCGGACCGCTGAGGACATCGGCGACCTGCTCTTCGCCACGCCGTACCAGTACACGATGCGTCACCGCTTCCCGAAGCCCCCGGGCGTCTGAGCCCCAGCTTCACGGAGTCGGTACTGCAGCCGGCCGGACCCTTCGGGGTCCGGCCGGTCGTGTTTTCGGGGCCAACGAGCGCGCGGAGCGCGGGTTCGGCGAGGGCCTGAAGCCCTCCCCCTCTTCCCCACTCGTCACCGGCTCCTTCAGCCGTCGGCGGCGCTCGGTCCCAGCGGGGCTCCCGTACCGCGCGGAGCCCAGTCGCGGAACTGTCGGAGACGCTCTCGGAGCGCGGTCGGCGCATCGTCGGGCATCTCCCACAACAGCATCTCGATGAGCTCGACCTTGCTCGTGCGCACCCCGTCCCCGCGCAGTTGGTGGATCACCTCCGCCAAGCGATCATCCAGGGGCTTGCGCACTCTGATCGCCAGATTGACGGGCGGCAGGTCGGCCTCGAGCCGCATCGGGATGGCCGCGCGACTGCGGCCCCGAGCGGCGGCAGGTCGCCGCGGGGCCGCCGGCAGCGGATCAACAGGCGGCGGCTCGGGCACCGTGGGAGCCACGGCGGGCGGTGCGGTCCCCCCGGCGCCGGAGAGGTCCTCCTCCGGGGGCCCCGCGGGACGGCGGGACGGGGGCGCCTGACGGCTGGCGCGCTCGATGCGACGGCGCATCAGGTCGATACCGGGTTGGTCAGCCACAGGCCACCTCCACCGAGTCGGCGACCGCACGGAACTCGGCGGCCGCGGCGCGCACGCGCACGCCGGGGTTTGGTTGGGTCACGAGGGCCGAGCGGCGCAGCCGCCGCCTGATCCAGCGGTGCTCGGAGACCGGGGGCGCCACGGCGATCCGCCCGCCGGCGAGGTCTGCAAGACGCTCGACGAACCGACGCGGCGGAACCGGAGGGACCATCGTCGGCACCAGGAGGAGCCGATACCCCGCATAGTCGGACACGATCGCCTCGAGGGCGTCCATCTCACGGGCGCCGAGAACCACCGGGACCACAACGAGGTCAGCCACCTGCATCGCGCCGTCGGTGAGGGGGTTGGCGCCGGGATGGGTGTCGACGACGACATAGGGCAGATCCCATGAGGCGGCCCATGCGCCGAGGCAGTCGCTGAGAAGGTCGGCGTCGATGCGGCTGGCCGCCAGATCGGGGTGAGCGGGAAGGAGCGCAGGCTGATTCGGGCGACGCTTGAGGCGCGGCGGCTTCCCCTCGGGCCCCCGCTCGAGCGCGTCGAGTAGCGGCGCACGGGCGGCAGATAGTGGATCGAAGCCCCACATGCGTGTCGCGCCACCGGCGTCCCAGTCCAGATCGACGAGCACGCCCGAGAGGGCGGCGGCGAGCTCATAGGCGAGAGTGGTCTTGCCCACACCACCCTTCGCGGCTGCGACGGTGATGACACGGGGATGCGAGGAGGTCTGCATGTCGTCATCTTCGCATGCAGGCTCGGATGTCCTCCTGCCTGCCTGCGCGCACGCCATGGCGCATGCATGCATGCAGGCGGCGTCTTTCGCGGACGGCGCGAGCGGGTTCCCCCGGTTCGGCCCTCAGGTGCTGGCGCGCGCCAGCTGCCGCGGAACCCTCCGGCCTGCGCTACCGAGTGGTCGGGAGACGACCAGTTGCTGCGCCCAGCCGCCGTCCACCGCCACGCGCTCGCGGGTGAAGCGGTATCCCGTACCCGGGTGGCCCGCGACGGCCTCGCACGCGCGCGCGACCGCCGCCACGTTGTCGCGCTCACGGGCACACGTCGAGCCGATGCTGGCGAAGAACGGCGGACCGAGCCAATACGCCTGCCACTCCTCGCCGTCCTCGCCTTCCTCGAACCGGTCGTTCTCCAGGAGTCCGTACAGTTTGCGGGCGATGGGGGGCAGGTCCCGCAGCACGTCCCAATCGATGTAGACGCCCGCCTCGTGGCGCAACTGCTCCAGGAACCAGCTGCCGAGGAAGATGTACCCGAGGCGCTCCAGGCGCCCGTCGTTGACGACCGGCCACAGCACCCGGTCGATGATCCCGAAGTGGTCCTCATGGGTCTTCTTGCCCGTCAGCGAGTCGTTGACCTCGCCCTCCCAGCGCGCCTCCTGAAGGTTGAGCAGCGTGCGCTTGAGGGCCTGGCGGGCGTTCTTTCCCGACTCCTCCCAGCCGAAGTCGTGCAAGAGCCGGTACTGCGTGAACGGCACCGCCGAGGCCGCGGTGTGCTCCAGCTGCAGCCAGCGCGACCCGAGCCAGACGATGGCCATGTACCCGTGCCGGCCGATCGGCGGGCCCGCGGTCTGCCTGATCGAGCCGAGGCGGTCGGCGATCGCCACGCCCGCGGCGACCTCCAACCCCTTGCGCGCGCTCGAGCGGTCCGCGAAGCCGTACTTGAGGGGCTGCTCCAGACGCCGAAGGTGGTCGGGCTCACAGAGCGCGAGCTGAGCCTCGGCACCGCTCAACTGCGTCTCCTCACTACCGACGCCCCCGAGCTCGGGGGCACGGCGCTCACCCGGACGGCTGCGCGGTGGGCTGTCGGATGTGCGGGAGGTGGGGGAGCGGCGCGCCATCGTCCCAGGCATTCTCGCGGGTCGACCGGTCGACTCCGAGGGGGTGCGAACAGACAACCGGGGTAAGTGGCTCGCAGTCCCGCGGACGGGCCGCGAAGCGGCACGGCCAGTCCGCGGTCTACTTCTTTCTCTATCTTCTAAAAAGACCTAAACCTAAGGGTGGCGAGAACGTGGTGATTTACAGGGCAAAGGCGTCGCAGTTCGCGAGTCAGATACCCCGGTCGGGCGCGAGTCGGATACCCCGGTGCGATGCGAGTCATCTACCCCCGGTCGCCCATGCCGGCCGCTCAGGCGCGAGTCGTCTACCCGGGTCGGCCGCCCGCGAGCGACCGTCCTCTGTGGATAACCGGGCGAGTCGGATACCCCGGTCGCGAGTTCCATACCCCGGTCTGCGAGTGGGATCCCCCGGTGCGCGAGCTGTTTACCGTGGGATGCCGATCGCGGGTGCAGCCCGCGCGCGAGCTGTTTACCCCGGGGGGCGCGAGTCATCTACCCCGGTCTATCGGTCGCGTCAGGTGGTCAGGCGCCGGTAGAGCTGAGGCAGCTTCTGGGGGAGGGTGCGGATGTCGTCCACGACGGTGAAGTTGGCGTCCGAGTACATGTGGGGCAGGTAGTCGGCGCCCTCGCGGTCGACGGTCACGCAGAACAGGTGGATCTTCTCCCGCCGAGCCTCGCGCAGGGCCATCTTGGTGTCCTCCTGCGCGTAGGTGTTGTCCTGGTAGGTGTCCGAGTCGTAGGGCTTTCCGTCGGTCAGCAGGATCATCAGCTTCACGTTCGAGTCGGCGCCGGCCAGCCGTCGTGTCGCGTGGCGGATCGCCGGCCCCATCCGCGTCTTCTGACGGGCGTAGATGCCGCCGATGCGGTTCTTGACGCGATCGTCGTAGCGCTCGCCCAGTTCCTTGACCACGTAGAACTCGGCCTCCTCGCGCCCGGACCCCGAGAAGCCGTAGATCGCGTACTCGTCACGGATCGCCTCGAGCGCCTCGCACATCAGCAGCAGTGCTTCCTTCTCGATGTCGATGATCCGCTTGCGCCCGTCGATCTTCCGGTCGGTCGAGCTCGACATGTCCACCAGGAACGCCGTGGTGACATCACGGTCGCGCTTCTCGCGCTTGATGTAGACCCGTGGGGTGGGGGAGACCCGGGCCTTGCGGTCGACGACGTACTCGACCAGGCCGTCGGTGTCGAGATCGTCGCCGTCCTCCATGTAGCGCATCTTGCGCAGCGCCTCGGGGCGCATCAGCTGGAAGTTGCGTCGGATCTGGGTGACGATCCCACCGAACTCGTGGAAGGTCGCCGCGACGAAGCCCTCCTGGGTTCGCGTCTGGCGGTGCTCGGTGAGGGTGCACCAGGCCGGACGGTAGTCCTCGATCTTGTGATCCCACTCGTCGTAGTGGAAGACCTGCTCGCCCAGGTCCTCCTCGACGGCCTCGGCTTCGACGTGCGGGACGTCCCCGAGCCCGGTCTGCTCGGGCGAGTCCGAGCCTGAGCCCTCGGCGTCGTCCGAGCGCCCGTCGGCGGCACCCGGGGGCGCCTCGTCGTCGCCCTCGGAGCTCGCCTGCTGGGCGATCTCCTCGGGCGAGCCCTGGCCGCGCTGGGCCTCGGTGGTGTTCATGGCCTTGTCGGACTGCTCGGCCTCGGCGTCCTCGCCGGGGGGCTTCTTCTCCCCGGTCCCCTCGGGCTGGCCCTCGGCCTGCTCGGCCTCGCGCTTGACCGGGGCGTCCGAGGGTGGGCGGACCATCTCCTCCATGACCGGCGTCATGAAGGGGGGGAGCTCCATCTGCTCGTAGTCCTCGACGCCGGAACTGGGCGGCGGTGGCTCCGCACCCTCGGTGTCGGGGGGTGGCGACCCGGCGTCCTGCACGTCGTCGCGGGGCATGGTCTGGTCGCCGGCGTCGGCCAGGCCGTCATCGATCAGCGCGTACAGGTCGCCGGTGAGGGTCGCTGCGTCGGCGACGCGCGCGCCCTCGGCCTCGACCACCACCAGCATCGCGATCGACTCGGCGATCAGGCTCTGGGTCGCGCTGGCCAGGCCGCTCAGATCGGAGACCATGCCGAGGCTGTGCTGCAGCAGCCCCTCGACGATCGCCTGGGCGTCGGAGAGGGTGGCCAGATCGGGCCGTCGCTCGGCGCTCGCACCCTGGATCATTGCCATGTCACGGCGGATGCCGGGGTAGGCGCGGCGGATCGCCGCATCGACGCGGTGGCCCTCGACGATGTTGAACAGATCCCGAGCCAGCGCCGGCTGCGGGAAGATCTCGTAGAAGAGCGTGAGGTCGGTGACGGTGGGGCGCAGCGTGCTCAGCGGGACTCCTCGGAGTAGCGGGCGCGGAGGCGCTCGACGGTCTCGGGGATGTCCCCCAGGGAGAACCTGTAGGTGCCGAACTCGATCCGCCCGGCCCCGTGGGCCGTGGCCACCTTGTAGGCGGTGAAGTTGCCGGCGTCGTCATCGAAGAAGTGCATCTCCGGGGGCAGGATGATGTGGTCCACCCCGAAGACGTCGACGGCCTGCATCTCGTTGGAGCCGCGGATGGCGATCTCCTGGCCCGAGAGCGCCGTCGCGTAGAGCTTGAGCACGCGCGCCACCGACTTCAGCGCCAGACCCTCCTTGAGCTCCTCGAGCACCTGGAGCGAGTACTTGGAGCCCAGGCGGAAGTAGCCGCGGCCGACCTCCTTGTTGCGCTCCAGCACATCGAGGCCGCGCTCCACCCACTCGGCGGCGCCCTCGGGGGAGACGCGCTCACCGTTGAGGAGGTCGAGCAGCGTGTCGGCAGCCTCGAGGGATGCCTCGGGGTCGGCGGCGGCCACCTGGCGGACCAGGTCGAGATACGGCGGTCGGTAGCGCGGTCGCAGCCGGGCGAGGATCGGCGGCAGCGCCGAGGCCAGCTCGACCGCGTGCTTGCGGCGCTTCTCGTCGCGCCGGTCGCGGGCGGCCAGTTGGGTGCGCAGTTCCTGCGCCCGTTTGACCTTGGGCTCCATCTCGCGCAGCTCGCGCTCGAGGTCGCCGAGCTCGGTCGCCAACTGGGCCGTCTCGGTGTCCTCGGGCGGGCCGGCGGTGGCCTGGGAGACGATGTCGACATACGCCCCCGCCAGCGTCTCGTCGGGGGCGTCGTAGAGATCGGGCAGCTGCTTGGCCACCTCGACGCCGCTCTTCCAGCCGGTGGCGGCGACCTCACGCACCTGGCTGAGGTAGCGGGCCACCCGCTCGGAGTCTCCCTCCACCAGCAGGCGCGGCAGCTGGCGCGCGACCTCGACGCCCAGTTGGTACTTGAGGTCCGAGATCTCCTCGACCATGCGCAGGTACGTCTGGCGCTGGTCCTCGGGCACCGAGATCAGCATCTCGCGGGCGACGTACATGCCCACGTTCCCCACGGCCGGACCGAAGGTCATGGTGCTCGGCCTCCGGCCGCTAGAACTGGGTCGCGATGATCTCGACGATCGAGCGCTGCATCTCCAGGTCGTCGGTGATCGGCTTGCAGATCGTCGCCTCGCATGCGGCGATCGGCTCGACCCCACCCTGGATCAACTGGCCGGCGTAGACCAGAAGCCGCGTCGACACGCCCTCGTCGAGGCCGTGCGTGCGCAGGTTGCGCACCTTCTCGCCGATCTTGACCAGTTTGCTGGCGGTGTCGTCATCGATGCCGGCCTCGGACTTGAGGATCGACTCCTCGAGATCCGGTGGCGGGTAGTCGAACTCGATGGCGACGAAGCGCTGCTTGGTCGAGTGCTTGAGGTCCTTGAGGACCGACTGGTAACCCGGGTTGTAGGAGATCACCAGCATGAAGTCCTCGGGCGCTGAGACGATCTCGCCCTTCTTCTCGAGCGGCAGGATGCGCCGGTCGTCGGTGAGGGGGTGGATCACGACGGTCGTGTCCTTGCGGGCCTCGACCACCTCGTCGAGGTACGCGATGCCGCCGGACTTCACCGCGGTGGTGAGGGGGCCGTCCTGCCAGACGGTCTCGTCGCCGCGCAGGGTGTACTTGCCGACCAGGTCGGAGGCGGTGAGGTCCTCGTGACAGGCCACGGTGACCAACGTGCGCTTGAGGCGCCAGCTCATGTGCTCGACGAAGCGCGTCTTCCCGCACCCGGTCGGACCCTTGAGCATCACCGGCAGCCGGGCGTTGTAGGCCGACTCGAAGAGCTCGATCTCGTTGCCGAGGGGCAGGTAGTACGGCTCTTTGGTGAGGCGGAAGTCCTCGACCTTCTGGCTCTCAACCGCCATTCGTGCTCCTTGTACCGACGGGCCTAAAGACGTTCGGCGAGTCTACCGGACCACCCAGAGCGACCGCCTCTCGATCACTCCTCCGGGGGTGCCTCGTCGGGTCCGAGGGGCCAGACCGAGGGAAGGTCGACCTCGAACTCGCCGCTCTCGTCGGCGTTGGCCGCATGCCATGCCCTGAACTGCGGGATGGAGAATCCGACCACCTGGCGACTGCGCGGCTCGACGCGCACCAGCAGGCCGCGCTCGACGTCGTGGATCGTCACGGCGGGCACCGGCGCCCCGTAGGAGCAGTGGTAGGTGTCGGCGGGCTCGTCGTAGTGGCTCAACGACTCCGATGCGATGCGCATCGCGTTCTCCTCGGCGAACGACGGCCGGGCCGGATCGCTGCCGGGGGGCGGGGATGTGCTCATGGTCTGGGGACCCTCCTTTGCGATGGGATTACCCCGGTGCCGTCCATTACACTCGTGCGCTGAGACCACGGAGAACTGGGCGGAAGGACACTGTGAATGCGCGCGGTTGACGCGACCCTCGCCAGCCTGAAGCGAGCCGGAGTTGATGCCATCTTCGGTCTGCCGGGTGGACCGGTGATCCCCCTGTTCGACGCGCTGCACGACGATCCGGACATCCGGACCTTCCTTGTGCGCCACGAGCAGGGTGCCGGACACATGGCCGAAGGCTACGCGAAGGTCACCGGCCGGGCCGGTGTCTGCACGGCCACCTCCGGGCCGGGCGCGACGAATCTGGTCACCCCGATCACCGATGCCTACATGGACTCGGTGCCGTTGGTGGCCATCACCGGCCAGGTGGGCTCGACGCGTGTGGGCACCGATGCCTTCCAGGAGGCCGACATCGTCGGCATCACGTTGCCGATCGTGAAGCACTCCTATCTGATCAAGGACGCCGACGACCTTCCGCTGGCGATGGCCGAGGCCCTGCACATCGCCCAGACCGGCCGTCCCGGCCCCGTGCTCGTGGACGTCTGCGTCGACCAGTGGGCCGCCGATGTCGATGACCTGGACGGTCCGATGCCCGAGATGCCCGGGTACCGGCCTCCCGAGGGCGCCGGCCATCCGCGCCAGATCGAGGCGGCGGCGCGCGCGCTCGCATCCGCAGAGCGCCCGGTGATCTACGCCGGCGGCGGCATCATCACCGGCGAGGCCTCGGCCGAGCTGACGCGGTTGTCGGAGATCACGGGCATCCCGGTCAACACCACGCTGATGGGTCTCGGCGGCTTCCCCGGCACGCACCCCCTCTTCATCGGCATGCCGGGCATGCACGGGATCGCCGCGGCCACGTACGCCTTCCAGGCCTCCGACGTGATCCTGGCCGTCGGCGTGCGCTTCGACGAGCGTGTGCTGTCGACCGTCATGAGCGAATGGGCGCCGGGCGCCAAGATCATCCACATCGACGTCGACCCCGCCGAGATATCCAAGAACCGCGCGGCGCATATCGGCATCGCAGGGCAGGCGGCGCCCGCCCTCGCCGCCCTCGCCGAGGCCTATCAGGGCCTCCCCGAGGGTCACGACTCGGCCCGCCGCGCCGGTTGGGTCGATCAGATCGCCGCGTGGAAGCGCCAGCACCCGTACCAGGTGGACTCCGACACCAGCGTCATCCAGCCGCAGAACGTGGTCCAGTCGGTCTACCGGATCACCCGTGGCGACGCGATCGTCGTGACCGACGTCGGCCAGCACCAGATGTGGGCCGCCCAGCACTACCCCTTCGACCGCCCGCGTCGCTGGATCACCTCCGGCGGCCTCGGGACGATGGGCTTCGGCCTTCCGGCGGCCCTCGGCGCCCAGGTCGCGCTACCCGACGACCTCGTGGTCGTCATCTCCGGCGACGGGTCGTTCGAGATGACCCTGCAGGAGCTGTCGACCGCCCAGATGTACGGGCTGCCGGTCAAGGTCGTGATCCTCAACAACGGCTACCTGGGCATGGTCCGCCAGTGGCAGGAGTTGTTCTGGGACGGCCGCTACGCCGGCTCGAGCTTCGCATCCTTCCAGCCCAGCTTCGCGGGCATCGCCCAGGCCTATGGGATCCACGCCGCCACGGTGCACGACCCCGGCGAGCTCGATGACGCGCTCGCCGAGGCCTTCGCGGTGGACGGCCCCGCCCTGGTGGACGTCCATGTCAACCAGATGGCGAAGGTCTTCCCGATGGTCCCCTCGGGCAAGGGGCCCGACGCGATCATCGTCGGGATGCCCTCAGCGGGCCCGGCCGCCTAGCCCTAGTAGAACTCGGCGATCCGCACGCCCGAGCGGATCGTCTCGGCGTCGAAGTCCATCTCCTCCTCGATGCTCGGCGGGACCTTCGCCGGGAGGCTGACCTCGAACTCGCCCTCGGGCGTCGAGTGCTTCTTGTAGTACTCGCTGAAGGCGGCGATCGCGAACCCGAGGACATCGTTGGTGTCCGGGTCGAAGTAGACCGTGAGGCCCTCGGAGTTGGTCACCGCCGAGGCGTTGTCGTGGCCTTGGTAGATCTGCCGGTAGGTGTCGGTGGCCGGGTCGTAGTTGGGGTCGGGGGCAGACAGCGCGATCTCCTTCGCGTCGCACGTGACGGGAGCGGGCCCGATGGTACCAAGGGCTGTCGTCACCGGGCCGGTGAGGCCATGTGCCCCGGGGCGTACGGAAACAGCACGGAAAACCCTATTTTGCAGGGACGAAGTGGTCGGAGGAGCGTCTTGACGGCCAGCTCGCGGCGCTGGTAGCGTTCCGACTCGTGCGGGCCACCCGGCCTGGCCTCGGCCCTGCGTCGCCTCCGGTCGTCTTGCGGCCGTCGGCCGCCGACGGCCCCGATTGGTCCAGATATCCGACCACGAGGAGGGATGGATGAGCGAGGCCACGCCCAATCTGCGCGAAGCGCGGCGAATGCTGGGCAACGGAATCGTGATCGCCGGCGTCGGCGAGACCGAGCAGGGCAAGCTCGAGGGACGGGGCTCGTTCCAGCTCCTCGCCGAGGTCACCAAGATCACGCTCGACGATGCCGGGATCACGCTGGCCGACGTGGACGGGATGGTCACCGCCTTCTCCTTCGTTGAGTCGACGCTGATGCACGCGACGACCTTCGCGGACTACCTGGGAATGGAGCCGGGCTACTTCGCCTCGGTCGCCGTCGGTGGTGCCACCGCGCCGCTCATGGCCGTCCAGGCGGCCCTTGCGATCGATGCCGGCCTGGCGGAGACCGTGCTGTGTGTGCGCGGCGACAACACCCGCTCGGGCATCAGCTCGTCGGGCATGATCGCCATGGCGCGCGAGATGAGCCACGGCGCCTACGAGGCGCCGTACGGCCTCACCACCATCGGTGGCTACGGGCTGCTGGCCCAGCGCTACATGTACGAGCACAACGTGCCCCAGGAGGCCCTGGCGGCCGTCGTCGCGACCCAGTCCGAGCACGCCGCCCTCAAGTGGAACGCGATGCTGCGCGACGTCGTCACCGTCGAGGACGTGATGAACGACCGGTGGATCGCCACCCCGTTCCACGCCATGGACTGCTCGCTGGTCTCCGACGGCGCGGCGGCATTCATCGTCACCACCGCCGACCGGGCCAAGTCCATGCGCCCGAAGCCGGTCTACATCACCGGCATCGGCGAGGGCTACTCGCATCAGTACATCACCTCGGCCACCTCGGTCGATGGCGTCCGCCAGGGCCTCGGCCGCGCCGGCCGTCGCGCCATGGAGGTCGCCGGGATCACGCCGGCCGACCTCGACGTCGCCGAGATCTACGACTCGTTCAGCTTCACGCCGCTGATCGCCCTCGAGGGCATCGGCGTCTGCGGCCCCGGCGAGGCGGGCGACTGGGTGCTCGAGGGCAACGCGAAGCTCGGCAGCACGCTTCCCATGAACACCCATGGCGGTCTGATCCGCCAGGCCCACCTCGGCGCGATGCACCACATCGTCGAGGCGACGCTGCAGTTGCGCGGCGAGGCCGACGACACGAATCGTGGCGGAGGCAACCACCAGGTGCCCGACGCCAAGCTCGCCATCACGACCGGCTCCGGTGGGATCCTGGCCGCGACGAGCGCGCTGGTCCTGTCGAGCGAACCGCCGTCGGCGGCCTAGGGCAAGGGGAGAAGAGAATGAGCGAGACCACCAAGCCGGCCTACACCAAGCCCCTTCCCGACATGCGCCCGGAGGGCGACCACTGGTGGGCGGCGATGAAGGAGCACAAGCTGCTCCTTCCGACCGACTCCAGCGGCAAGCCCTTCTGGTACCCCCGCGCCCTCGTGCCGGGCACCCTCGAGCCCACCCAGTGGACCGAGGCCAAGGGCACCGGGACGGTCTACACCTACTCGATCCACTTCATCGGCCCGAGCAAGGCGTACAAGGGTGACCCGCCGCACACCGTCGCCCTGATCGACCTCGACGAGGGCGTCCGGATGATGTCCAACCTCGTCAAGGACGAGGAGGGATATCCGTCGATCGACCCCGATGACGTGTCCATCGGGATGAAGGTGCGCGTGGTCTTCCACGACGTCACCGACGAGATCACCCTCCCCAAGTTCGTCGCGGCCTAGGGGCGCACGCGGGGCGGGAGCTGTACAGGGCACGATCACGGCATCCAAGGGGGAACGAGCTGATGGGCGAGTGGAGCGACTGGTACGCGCGTGAGGATCCGACGACCTGGGTCCTGGCGGAGGTCCTCAAGCGGCGGGCGGCAGAGCACCCTGACC
>LNFM01017761.1_pt1 | contig 13266 bp, 12 predicted proteins | sample 596031 | NCBI WGS metagenome assembly LNFM01 (sample SAMN04254537, study PRJNA301005) | activated carbon metagenome | isolation source: dual media filters at the Ann Arbor, Michigan drinking water treatment plant | place: USA: Ann Arbor
GCAACGGGCAGATCATCCAGGAGCTGGAGTCGCTGTTCAACGGCGCCGGCTGGAACGTCATCAAGGTGCTGTGGGGCAGCGACTGGGACGCCCTCTTCGCGCGCGACCGCCAGCACGTGCTGCTGCGCGCGCTGAGCCGCACGGTGGACGGCCAGTACCAGACGCTGGGCGCCAACGACGGCGCCTACAACATCGAGCACTTCTTCCGGCAGGACCCGGAAGTGCAGAAGCTGGTGGCCCACATGAGCGAGGCCGAGATCGACGGCCTGAAGCGCGGCGGGCACGACTTCCGCAAGCTGCATGCGGCCTTCGCCGAGGCCAAGGCCCACACCGGGCGGCCCACCGTGATCCTGGCCAAGACCAAGAAGGGCTACGGCATGGGCGGCGCCGGCGAAAGCCGCATGACGGCGCACCAGGCCAAGAAGCTCGACGTCGATGCGCTGCGCGCCTTCCGCGACCGCTTCGCGCTGCCGCTGTCCGACGACGACGTGGCGGCCCTGCGCTTCTTCAGGCCTGCCGACGACAGCCCCGAGATGCAGTACCTGCGCGCCCGCCGCAGCGCGCTGGGTGGCGCGCTGCCGCTGCGCAACGGCAACAGCCCGGCGCTGCCGGTGCCGCCGCTGTCGGCCTGGGGCGACTTCGCCGTGAACGCCGCCGGCAAAGAGATGAGCACCACCATGGCCGCCGTGCGCATGCTGGGCAACCTGCTGAAGGACCCCACGCTGGGACCGCGCATCGTGCCCATCGTGGCCGACGAGGCGCGCACCTTCGGCATGGCCAGCCTGTTCCGCCAGGTGGGCATCTACGCCCCCGACGGCCAGCAGTACGAACCGGAAGACCGCGACAGCATGCTGTGGTACCGCGAGATGCCCGACGGCCAGTTGCTCGAGGAAGGCATCAACGAGGCCGGCGCGCTGAGCTCGTGGATCGCCGCGGCGACCAGCTACAGCGTGCACGGCCTGCCGATGCTGCCGGTGTACATCTACTACTCGATGTTCGGCTTCCAGCGCGTGGGCGACCTGATCTGGGCCGCCGCCGACCAGCGCGCTCGCGGCCTGCTGTTCGGCGCCACGGCCGGTCGCACCACGCTCAGCGGCGAAGGCCTGCAGCACCAGGACGGCAGCAGCCTGGTGGTGGCGTCGACCGTGCCCAACTGCCGCGCCTGGGACCCGGCCCACGCCGGCGAGGTGGCGGTGATCCTGGAACACGCGATGCGGCGCATGGTGCAGGAGCAGCACGACGAGTTTCACTACATCGTGCTGATGAACGAGAACCACGCCATGCCCAGCGTGCCCGAAGGCGCGGCGCCCGACCTGCTGAAGGGCCTGTACAGGCTGGCGGAAGTGCACGTGCCCGAAGCCCGGGCACGGGTGCGGCTGCTGGGCTCGGGCACCATCCTGCGCGAGGTGCTGGCGGCGGCCGAGATGCTGGCCGAACGCCACGGCGTGGCCTGCGAGGTCTTCAGCGCGACGAGCTATGCCGAGCTGGCGCGCGAGGCGCGCGAGCTGCAGCGCCTGGACCGCAGCGAGCCGCTGCCGCAGCCGCGCGCCTCGCATGTCGCGACGCTGCTGGCCGGCGACGCCCCGGTGGTGGCCGCCAGCGACTACGTGCGCGCCTGGCCGCAGCTCATCGCCGAGTACGTGCCGGCCCGCTTCGTCACGCTGGGCACCGACGGCTTCGGCCGCAGCGACACGCGTCAGCGCCTGCGCCGCTTCTTCGAGGTCGACGCCCAGGCCGTGGTGCTGGCCGCGCTCGAAGCCCTGGTGCGCGACGGCCGTCTGCCGCCGCAGGTGCTAGCCAACGCGGCCGCAAGCAAGGTTTGACGCGCCGCCCGCAAGGGCTGGCGCCCCCCCCAAGCGAACGCCGCGGAACCGGCTTCGCCGGGCCGCTGGCGTTGCCCCCTTGAGGGGGGCGCGCGAAGCGCGTAGGGGGTGGTCACTTCAATCCAGCGCAGTTGGCATAGAAGGTGACGGCGGCGGGCCAGTCGCTGAACACGCCGATCACGCCAACGTCCTTGGCCAGCACGTCCAGCACGCGGAACAGATCGCCTTCGCGTGTGATGGCGCTGTCGAAGGTCTGGAAGTAGAACCCGTTGTTGCCGTCGGCCAGCAGGCCCGAGCGCTCCACCGTCCAGGTGATGATGTCCAGCTTGGCGGCCTTGGCGTCCCGCGCGTACTGCGAGGGCAGGATGTTGCCGTTGGCGTCGGCCGTGAGCAGCGCGAAGGTGGGCGGCGCGACGATGCGGATGCCCTGCGCGCGGTAGCCCGCGAGCTGAGCCGCGCTGGGCAGGTCGGCCACCGTGCCGGCGTCGTCCAGGTACACCGCCTGCCTGCCGAAGGCGGGCTCGTTCTGCACCCAGTACAGCACGTCGTTGATGTCGAAGGACTGCGGCCACACGTCGCGCGCCGGCACGCCGGCCTGCTTGTACTCGTCGATCATCTTCTGCGCGTAGGCCTGCTGCGAGAAGCCGTCGAACGGGCTCTTCAGCTCGGGCGTCATCTTCACGCCCAGGCGCTTGAACAGCTCGATGCTCTCCTTGTGCGTCAGCAGCGTGCCGCTGCTCGGCCCGGAGTACAGATCGGTGCGGAAGCTCGCGGTGCCGGCCAGGTACTCGGCCACGGTGCGCGCGTTGGCGTTGGCGGCGTCCATCTTGCCGCGCAGGGTCCTGAACTCGGCCAGCGTGATCTCGCTGGTGCGGCACTCGGCGCTGGCCGCCGTCAGGCGGCGGCCGGTGGCGTCGAAGGTCGCCGGCGTGAAGGGCTTGATGCAGGTGGCGGCCAGCGGCGTGGCCAGGATGTTGGTGGTCGTGTGCAGGTCGTTCTGCGCGTGGCGGCAGACCAGCTGCTTGTCCTTCGTGAAGGTCACGTCGCACTCGACGATGCCCGCCCCCATGCGCGCCGCGGCCTCGTAGCTTTCCTTCGTGTGCTCGGGGAACTGCAGTGCCGCGCCGCGGTGGCCGATGGACCACTGCGCAGGACGGAAGCTGCCGCGGCGGCTGCAGCTCTGCAGCTCGCGCTTCAGGGCGCTGTCGTTCATGTCCTCGACGAGGAAGAAGGGCCGCGGGCCGAGCTGCGCGCTGCCCACGCGCTCACGCGCATCGTCGTCGCGGCCACGGTCGCGATCGCGATCGGCCAGCGCCGACATCGGCAGAAGGGCTGCGCTGGCCGCGAGGGCCAGGGCGAGAAGGGACCGGTAGCGCATGCTGTCTCCTGGAGTCTTGGTATGGACCGCGCACGCCCGTGCTCTGGCGGAGACAAGGACTGGTCGCGGCGCCTTCATGCTAAGCAACACCGGTGAACGCGGCGTGACCTCGATGTAACCGTTGCACCAGGGCGCCGCCTCGCTCAGGGACGCGAGGTCGCGCGGTTCAGGCGTCGGACCCTGGGAGCTCGATGACGTCGACAGGCTCGAGCCCGGACGGCAGCGCGGCGCCGAGGACCAGCAGGCGCACCGGGTGGGCGAACAAGCCCTGGCGGTGGCGGAGCGTGACGACGGCCTTGCGCAGCGTGGGCACCGCCATGTCCTGCGCCACCAGCAGGGTCGCCCGGCGTGGCAGGAAGCTGCCGAGCCGGGCCACCGCGGCCGGGTCGTGGCGCAGGTAGCCGCTGTCCCAGGGGTCGTCGGTCTGGCGCGGGCGCCACCAGCAACAGTCGTTCAGCTTCACCCGGAGCCGGAACGACAGCCTGCCCATGGCGCCGAGTCGTTCCAGCCGGTCGGAGCCATCCAGCTCCAGCGCGAAGGCCGAGACGGCCGCCGCGATGGACTCGGCCGGCCCGCCGATCAGGGACCCCACGGCCAGCGGCCGGGCCATCAGCGGCAGCAGGCGGGGTTGCAGCCCCGGCGAGCGGCCGTCACCAGCATGCGAATCGCACCATCGCCGCAGGCGCTGCGCCAGTTCGAGTTCGAAGGTCGGCCGCGCCTGCTGCGCCACCGCCGGCGGCGGCCGCATCACGCCCTCGTCGAAGCGGGCCGTCACCGGCAGCAGGGGCCGCCCCGTGCGCCGCACCGTCGGCTTGCCGTTCAATGCAGGGCCGACAGGAACTGCTGCAGCTCGGGCGTCTGCGGCGCGGTGAAGAGCTGCGCGGGCGGTCCCATCTCGTGGATGCGGCCGGCGTGCATGAAGACCACGCGGTCGGCCACCTTGCGCGCGAAGTTCATCTCGTGCGTGACCATCAGCAGCGTCATGCCTTCTTCGGCCAGGCCTTCGACCACGCGCAGCACCTCGCCCACCAGTTCGGGGTCGAGCGCCGAGGTGATCTCGTCGCACAGCATCACGCTGGGTTCCATCGCCAGCGCGCGCGCGATGGCCACGCGCTGCTGCTGGCCGCCCGACAGCTGGTCGGGCCAGGCGTCGAACTTGTCGGCCAGGCCCACGCGCTCGAGCAGCTTGCGCGCCTGCTGCTCGGCTGCGTTGTCGTCGCGCTGCTTCACGAGCCTGGGCGCCAGCATCACGTTGCGGCCGACGTTCAGGTGAGGGAACAGGTTGAAGCTCTGGAAGATCATGCCCACATGCTGGCGCAGCGCGCGCATGGCCTTGGCGTCGCCGTGGCGCAGCGCCTGGCCGTCGACGTCGAGCTCGCCCTGCTGGAAGACCTCCAGCCCGTTGATGCAGCGCAGCAGCGTGCTCTTGCCCGAGCCGCTCTTGCCGATGATGGCCACCACCTCGCCGCGCTGCACCTGCAGGTCGATGCCCTTGAGCACCTCGTTCGTGCCGAAGCTCTTGCGCAGCGCGCGCACGCTGACGATGGGGGCGGTGGGGGCGGCGGATGCGTCAGCGACCATTCTTGAACGACCTTTCCAGGCGGCGGGCATAGGCCGACACCGGCCAGCACAGCAGGAAGTACAGCAGCGCCACGCAGGCGTACACGGTGAAGGGCGCGAAGGTGGCGTTGGTGATCATGGTGCCGGCCTTGGTGAGTTCGATGAAGCCGATCACCGACGCCAGGGCCGTGCCCTTGATCACCTGCACCAGGAAGCCGACGGTGGGCGGCACGGCGATGCGCAGCGCCTGCGGGCCCACGACGTACTGCATCTTCTCGCGGAAGTTCAGCGCCAGGCTGTCCGCCGCTTCCCACTGGCCCTTGGGGATGGCGTTGACGCAGCCCCGCCAGATCTCGGTGAGGAAGGCGCTGCTGTAGAGCGTGAGCGCCAGGCTGGCCGCCACCCACGCCGAGACGTTGATGCCGAACAGCGCCAGCCCGAAGTAGGCCAGGAACAGCTGCATCAGCAGCGGCGTGCCCTGGAACAGCTGCACGTAGGCCGGCGCCGGGCACCTGCGCCAGCCGGGCCAGCAGCAGCGCCAGGCCCACCACGCCGCCGCCGACGAAGGCGATGAGCGACAGCGCCACTGTCCAGCGCGCCGCCAGCAGCAGGTTGCGGAAGATGTCCCAGAGGGAGAAGTCGACCATGGTGCTCAGCGCCCTGCGGCCGGCAGTCTGCCGAAGATGTACTTCGGGCCCAGCCAGTTCAGGAACTGCCGCACGCCGATGGCCAGCACGAGGTAGATCACCGTCGCGACGATGTAGGCCTCGAAGGCGCGGAAGTTGCGGCTCTGGATCAGGTTGGCGGCGTAGCTCAGCTCCTGCGCCGAGATCTGCCCGCACACCGCCGAGCCCAGCATCACGATGACGATCTGGCTGACCAGCGCCGGCCACACGCGGCCCAGCGCCGGCGGCAGCACCACGCGCGTGAAGACCTGCGCCTCGGTGAGCGCCAGGCTGCGCGCGGCCTCGATCTGCCCGCGCGGCGTGTTCTCGATGCCGGCCCGCGCGATCTCGGCGGCGTAGGCGCCGAGGTTGACCACCATCGCGATGATGGAAGCGATCTCGGGCGTCAGCTTCACCCCCAGGCTGGGCAGCCCGAAGTAGATGAAGAACAGCTGCACGATGAAGGGCGTGTTGCGGATCAGCTCGACATACACCGCCACCGTCCAGGACAGCCACGCCGGCCCGTACACACGCGCCCACCCGCAGACCACGCCCACACCCACGCCCAGCACCGCCGCCACGGCGCTCAGGCCCAGCGTGAACGCCGCGCCCTTCAGCAGCGCGGGCCACTGCGAGAGCACGGCCAGGAAGTCGAGTTGGATCATGCCGGGCAGTGGAGGATTCAAAGTCCTGAACGTGGCCTGCCGTCTACGGATGCTCGTCGCCGCGACCCCGTCGCGGCAAGAGCCCCATCAAGCAAACGCCGCGGATCCGGCTCTGCCGGTCCGCCGGCGTTGCCCCCTTGAGGGGGCGGCCGAAGGCCGTAGGGGGTGGGCCTTAATTCGGCAGATCGCCGGCAGGACGGCCGAGCCACTTCTGCGCCATCTTGTCGAGGTCGCCGCTGCTCTTCGCTTCAGCGATGATCTGATTGACCTTCAGGCGCAGCTTGTCCTCGCCCTTGCCCACGCCGATGAAGTTGGGCGAGTCCTTCAGCAGGAACTTGTATTCGGTGCCCAGCTGCGGGTTGCGGCCCATCATGTTGCCGGCCACCGAGGCGCCGGTGGCGATGGCCTGCACCTGGCCCGACACGAAGGCCGAGACGGTGGCGTTGTTGTCCTCGAAACGCTTGATGTCGGCGGCGGCGGGCGCGATCTTGGTCAGCTCCATGTCCTCGATGGCGCCACGGGTCACAGCCACGCTCTTGCCGGCCAGGTCGGCAGGCGTCTTGATGGCCACCGACTTCGCCGCGAACACGGCCTGGAAGAAGGGCGAGTAGCCGGCGGTGAAGTCGATCACCTTCTCGCGCTCGGGGTTCTTGCCCAGCGTCGAGATGACGAGATCGGCCTTCTTGGTCTGCAGGTAGGGGATGCGGTTGGCGCTCGTCACCGGCACCAGTTCGACCTTCACGCCGAGCTTGGCCCCGATGTAGTTGGCCATGTCGACGTCCAGGCCCTGCGGCTTGAGGTCGGTGCCGACGAAACCGTAGGGCGGGAAGTCGGTGGGGATGGCGATGTTGATGACCTTGCGGGCCATCACGTCGTCGAGCGCGGTCTGTGCGTGAGCGGCACCGGCGGCCAGGAAGGCGGCGCCGAGCAGGGCGGTGGCGAGCAGGGAACGGAAGAAGCGCATCGGTCAGGTCCTTGGCGGGCGTGGGGGGCATCGGTGCCGCGTCGCCACGAAATGGTGCATCGTGGCGCTGGCGGCTGCCTGCCCGGCAGCACCGTGCCCGTTCGCGGTGCATGCCCAAGCAGGCCGATTTTGTATGCAAGAACGAGTGCACGGACCGTGCCAGCGCGGCCCGGTCCGTGCATCGACCCCCACCCGGACGGGGGTCAGTCGTTGATGGCCTGGGCCACCAGGTCCTTCATGGCGCGCCGGTAGTAGGCACGCGCCGGGCTCGGCGCCTGCGTCATGTAGACGGCGCAGACCTGCTCCTTGGGTTCGGCCCAGAAGAAGGTGCCGGCGTAGCCTGCCCACATGAACTCGCCGGCGCTGCCGCTCACCGCGGCCACGCCGTCCCCCTGGCGCACCAGGAAGCCCAGGCCGAAGGTGTAGCCCTGCGTGCCCAGCAGCAGCGTGCCGGGGTTCACGGCGGTGCTGATGGTGCTGCCCAGGTGGTCGGACGTCATCAGCCGCACGGTGGCGCGCGACAGGATGCGCGCGCCGTCGAGCTGCCCGCCGTTGAGCATGGCCTGGCAGTAGCGCAGGTAGTCGCCCGCCGTGCCCACGCCGCCGGCGCCGCCAGAGTCGTTGCCCGGCAGCTTGCTGACGTCGATCAGCTTGTTGTCGACGCCGGTGGCGGGGTCCTTGGGGAAAGGCTCGGCCAGGCGCGCCGCCTTCGCCGCCGGCACCACGAAGCCGGTGTCGGTCATCTTCAGCGGCCCGAACAGGCGCGCCTGCATGAAGTCGCCCAGGCGCTGGCCCGTCACCGCCTCGACGACGCGGCCCTGCACGTCGACCGACAGGCTGTATTCCCAGTGCGTGCCGGGCTGCTGGGCCAGCGGCGCCTTGCCCAGGCGGTCGGCCATCTCGGCGCCGCTCATGTCGCGGGCATCGAAGTCCAGCGTGGGCTTGTAGACGCCGGCCTTCACGTAGGCCTCGCGCACCAGCGTGTTGCGCGTCAGCTCGCCATAGGCGATGCCCGAGGTGTGGCGCAGCAGGTCCTGGATGGTCGGCTCGCGGTTGGCGGACACGAGGCGGAAGGCCACGTTGTTGGTGACCGGGTCCATCGCGCCCACGCTGACCATGGGCCCCTTGAAGGCCGGCAGGAACTTCGAGACCGGGTCGGTCAGCTGCACGCGGCCGTCTTCCACCAGCATCATCAGGGCGGTGGAGACCATCGGCTTGGTCATCGAGTAGATGCGGAAGATCGAGTCGGCCTTCATCGGGGCCTTCGCGGCGTCGTTCTGCCCGCCGAAGGCCTGCGAATAGACCAGCTTGCCCTTGCGCGCCACCATCACCACGGCGCCCGGCAGCTTGCCGTCGGCCACTTCCTTCTGCATCACGCTGGTGATCTTGGCCAGACGCTCGCTGGACATGCCCACCGACTCCGGGCTGGCCGTGGGCAGCGGCTGGGCGATGGCAGCGAAGGTGGCGGCCACCGTCATCGCGGCAGCGGCCAGGGGGCGCAGGGCGCCCATCATCGAAACCTTCATGCGGTGTCTCCTCGTGTTGTTGGGTGAAGGGGACATCGACGATGACACGCAGGCGGCCGCTCCGCGAGCGGGGGCTTCCCCTGATCCTGCGGCGGCGCCGCGCGCGGCTGCAGCGATGCAGGCCACCGCACCCGCACCCGCGGCCCGCGGCCCGCGGTCTCAGGCCTCGGCCGCCGGCCCGACGGCGAAGTCCGCGAAATGCTGGAGCGTCTGCCGCACGTGCGCCTGGCGCGCCCGGGCGCTGGGGAAGCGGTGCGCCAGTTCGCTGTCGACCATCAGCCCCGCCAGCCCGTGCACCTGGGCCCAGTAGGTGGTGGCCAGGCTGTCGCTGGTGTGACCGCCGTGCAGCAGCGCCACCAGCCGCAGCAGTTCGCCATAGGCGCGCTGCCCCGCCTGCTGCAAGGCCGGGAAGCGCAGCACGTCGCACAGCTCGGGCCTGAACATGATGCGAAAGACGCCGGGGTGCTCCATCGCGAAGCCGACATAGGCCAGCCCCGAAGCCATCAGCGCCGCGTGCTTGCCCGCGCCGATGCGCTGGTTGGCGCGCGCCAGGCGGCGCGTCAGTTCGTCGAAGCCTTCGGTCACCAGTTCGGCCAGGATGCTCTCGCGGTCGGCGAAGTGGTGGTAGGGCGCCTGGTGGGTGACGCCGGCGCGGCGCGCCACCTCGCGCAGGCTCAGCGCCGCCACGCCCTGCTCTTCCAGCAGCGCGCGGCTGGTGTCGAGGATGCGCCGGCGCAGGTCGGGCAGGTCCGATGAGGCCACGGTGGCGTCTGGGGCGGCAGCGGGCGCGGCGCGGCGGGGGCGGGGCATGGCGGCAGGCGACGGGAAGGAGTGTGGAGAGAAAGGCGGCGCGGGGTCGACTTGACAGTGTCCAGTCTACTCCACTAGCATGCCCTCCATCTAGACACTGTCTAGTGCAACCTACCCGGAACGTACCATGAACGCCAGTCCCGAACAGATCTTCGGCATCGCCAACACGGTGGCCCTGCTCGGCTGGGTCGCGCTCGTGCTCTCGCCGGCGTCGGCGCGGTGGAGTCCCTGGGCGCGGCTGTTCGCCGGGCGCGTGCTGCCGCTGGCGCTGGGCGCCGTCTACGTGGCCATGATCGTGCTGCACTGGACCGGCGAAGGCGGCTTCGCCACGCTGGCCGAGGTGCAGAAGCTCTTTGCCGTGCCGGGGCTGCTGACCGCCGGATGGATCCACTACCTGGCCTTCGACCTCTTCGTCGGCGCCTGGATCGCCGAGCGCGGTGCCGCGCTCGGCCTGCCGCACTGGCAGCTGGTGCCCACGCTGCTGCTGACCTTCCTGTTCGGCCCGGCCGGGCTGCTGGCCTTCTTCCTGCTGCGGGCGCTGCGCCGGCCCGCGTCCCTCACCCTGCCTTCAGGAGCCCGCTGATGCCGCCCACCCTGAACCCCACGCTGCCGACGCAGAGCGCCCTGTCGCCCACGGCCTGGCTGGGCGAAGCACTGCAGCGCCAGCGCGCGCTGACGATCTTCGCCCTGCTGATGGCGCTGGCGCTGCTGCCCACCTTCGTGGCCATGGGCCTGGACGACCGCACGGTGCGCGGCGTCAACGTCTGGGTGAAGCCCGCGAAGTTCATGGCCTCGCTGTCGCTGTTCGCCCTCAGCACGGCCTGGTTCTTCGGCCTCGTGCAGCCGGCCCGGCGGAGCGCGCCGATGCTGCGCTTCATGGTGTGGTCCTTGATCGGCCTGGCCAGTTTCGAGATCGCCTACATCGTGCTGCAGTCGGCGCGCGGCCTGGCCTCGCACTACAACTTCACCAGCCTGTTCCACGTCGTGATGTACCAGGCGATGGGTGCCGCCGCGCTGCTGTTGACGGCCACGCAGCTGGTGCTGGCGTGGTTCATCGTGCGCCACGGGCGGCCCGAACTGCACCCGGCCTGGCGCTGGGCAGTGGTGAGCGGCCTGGTGCTCACCTTCCTGCTGGGTGCCGGCGCGGGCGGCATGCTGGGCGGCATGCAGCCGCCGGCCGGAGCCGGCCTGCCCGGCTTCGGCTGGAAGGCGGTGGGCGACCTGCGCCCGGCGCACTTCCTGGGCATGCATGCGCAGCAGATCCTGCCGCTGGTGGGCCTGGCCTTCGTGCGATGGCCGGCGGCCGTGGGGCGCACCGCCGTCATCGTGTTCGCGCTGCTCTACGTGGCGCTGTGGGCTGCGGTGCTGATGATGGGCCTGCAGGGCGCCGTGCCGACGCCGATTCCCGGCATGCCGCGCTGAGCGCTCTCGTTCAGAGCGTCTCGCTGGCGTCGAAGTCGAGCTCCACGCGCGCCCCGTTGGGGTCGAAGCTGAACAGCTGCCAGGTGCCCGCGCCGGCCTGGCGGCGCAGGTCGTACTTGACGCCGCCCTCGTCGAAGCGCGCCTTCACCGCCTTCAGGTCGGTGGCCGTGAAGGCCATGTGGTCGATCACGCCGGCGCGCTGCGAAGGCACGGGCCGGTCGAAGTAGATGTGCAGGATGGCCTGCGGGCCGCCGGCGTACAGCCAGGCCCCCGGGAACCCCAGGTCGGGCCGGTGTCCGGGCTGCAGCCCGAGCAGGCCGACGTAGAAGTCCAGCGTCTTCTGCGGGTCTTCGGCGATCACGGTGAAGTGGTTCATGCCGACGATCATGGGAAGCTCCCGGATGGGTTAAGCGATCAGGATCAGGGCGCCGATGGTGCCACGCGATTCCAGCCGCGCGTGCGCCTGCGCGGCCGCTTCCAGCGTGTAGCGCTCGACGGGCGGCATCCTGATCGAGCCATCGGCCAGCGCTGCCCACACGCGATCGGCGCGCTCGGCCAGGGCGCCCGGCGCGGCGCAGAAGTCGAACACCACGGGGCGCGAGAAGGTGGCCGACTTCTGCACCAGCAGGTCGGGCGACAGCGGGCGCAGGCCGCCGGTGGCCTGGCCCAGGCTGATCCAGTGGCCGCAGCGCGCCAGCGCGGCGAAGTTCTCGTCGAAGGCGGCATCGCCCAGGCCGTCGACGATGACGTCGGCGCCGCCCAGCTGCTGCACGGCGTCGGCGAAACGGTAGTCGCGCGTGACGATGACGTGCTGGCAGCCGTGCTCGCGCGCCACGCGCGCCTTCTCGTCGCTGGACACCGTGCCGATCACCGTGGCGCCCAGCCGCCGCGCCCAGGCGCACACCAGGAGGCCCACGCCGCCGGCGGCGGCGTGCACCAGCAGCCGCGTGCCGGCACGCACGCGGCCCAGGTCGCGCAGCAGCATGTCGGCGGTGACGCCCTTGAGCAGCAGCGCCGCGGCGGTCTCGGCCTCCACCGCGGCCGGCAGGCGCACCACGTGTGCGGCGGGCAGCGTGCGCACGCTGGCGTAGGCGCCGGGTTGCGGGCTCATCGCCGCCACGCGGTCGCCGGGCATGAAGCCGCTGACGCCCGGGCCGACGTCGACCACCGTGCCCGCGGCCTCCATGCCCGGCACGCCGGGCAGGGGCAGCAGCGCAGGGATCCAGCCCTTGCGCAGGTAGACGTCGAAGTAGTTCACGCCGACGGCGCGCTGGCGGATGCGCAGCTCGCCCGGGCCCGGCGCGGCGGCTTCGCCGTCGGCGGGCTGCAGCGCATCGGGCCCGCCGTAGGCGCGCACGCGGGCGCAGCGCATGGGCATCGGCAAGGCGGTGGGCATCGGCGCGCTGCCCGGCGTCCGCAGGTCGGCGCCGGCGCGCAGGTGGCGGCGCAGGTTCTCGAAGCCGGCTTCGTAGACGCCGGTGGCCACCATGTCTCGCAGCTCGCGCTCCATGCCGGGCGGCGTGGCAAAGGTCGACTCCCAGTGCCAGAAGGTGCGGCGGCCGTCGGTGACGGGCTTCAGCGTCACGGTGGCCACGTAGCGCTGCAACGGCACCGTGGCCTCGACGATGCAGTAGGTGCTCTTGTGCTCCCGGTCGGAGAGCGTGATCAGCTGCTCGCGGATGCGGTTGCCGTCCTTCAGCGTGAAGCTGCGCACGCAGCCGACCTGGTCGCTGCGCTCGCCGCCCTCGATGCGGCTGGCGTCGACCACGTCGTGCCACTGGTCGTGGCTGTTGAAGTCGCGCAGCACCGCCCACACGCGCTCGATGGGCGCGTCGATGATGGTGCTGCGGACGACCTTCTGGAGCATCTCAGCCCCTTTCCGGGGAGACGAGGCAACCGTTCGCCGCCGCCTTCGCGATCAAGCCATCGCCGCGGATCCGGCTTTGCCGGGCCGCCGGCGATGCCCCCCTGGGGGGGAGGCGCCGAAGGCGCTTCGGGGGGGGGCCCATCACCTTCTGCCGAAGTGGCGCTTCAGCGCGTCGAAGCCGGCCTGGAACACGCCGTCGCCGATGACCGTGGTCAGCTCGCGCTCACGACCCTCGTCGCAGTCGAACTCGGCGCTCCACTCGGCGAAGCAGCGCTGGCCGTCGGTGACCGGCGTGAGCTTCAGCGTGGCGACGTAGTCGACCACGCCCATGGGGCTCTCCAGGATCTCGTAGACACAGCTGAAGTCGTAGTCGCTGAGCGCCAGCAGGCGCTCGCGGATCATGCCGCCGTCGCGCGTGTGGAAGTGGCGGATGCAGCCGACGCGGTCGCTGGGCTCGTTGTTCTCGATGCGGCTGTCGGCGATGGCCGGGTGCCACAGCGGCAGCGCGTTGAAGTCGCGGATGCGCGACCACACGCTGTCGGCGTTGGCGTCGATGACGCTGGAGACGTACAGGCGGATCATCGCC
>LNFM01010265.1_pt1 | contig 13264 bp, 14 predicted proteins | sample 596031 | NCBI WGS metagenome assembly LNFM01 (sample SAMN04254537, study PRJNA301005) | activated carbon metagenome | isolation source: dual media filters at the Ann Arbor, Michigan drinking water treatment plant | place: USA: Ann Arbor
GCTTGAATCCTTCGGTGTGAGAGCCTGGATTCTACCGGTGGCTGACTCTCTGACTATCGTTTCAAACGTTGCACTTATTCTATGAATTCAGGGGGTTAAACGACCTCCTACACCCACCGGCTCACGCAAATACAACTGGCCACCTGGCGCGCAAAGTTGGCCAGCCATACGCAGTACCTTGATGCAATCCTGATCGTTCAGGTAAATCAGTAGCCCGGAAAGGATAACCAAGGAATAGGGGGGGGCCAGTTCCAGCTGTTCGGGAGAGATATCAATTGCTGACATAACCTGAAACTGCAGATCAGACATACCTCGAGCCTGGGCCTGCACTTGGGCTTTCTCTACCAGAGTAGTGGAAAAGTCGATTCCTAAATACTGTAGACTGCCGACCTGCTCACGCAGGAACCACGCCCAACGCCCGACCCCACACCCTATGTCAAGAACTCGGCACTGCTCAGTCAGGTACAACTGCGGTCCCAACACATTCTTTTCGGCGCGATCACGTTGTTCTACCAAGACTGGTTCGTTGTCCTGATACATAGTCGCACTCAGCGGTGAAGCGTAGTCCTGAGCACCGCGGGCCTCAAAAAACGCCTGAGTGGTGGCATAATCGATGTCGACGTACTCGCTTTTGATTCTACTCCTCGTTGCCATTGCGCTCTCCTGTGTGGGCGATGTTAGGAGCGAAGCCGCTAGCTGCTCGCGCCTCAATCACACGCCTTTCTACTACTAATAAAGCAATAAAACAGCTATATGGACGTACACTCGACAACTATGACAATCAAATCTTATTGAACAAGTTGAGCGATGCAATCTTCACATAACTCTGCTGCGACGCTTCCAGGATGATCGACTGGAACGACAGCCGTGACAGGGCTTCAGCATAGTCCAGCTCACGCAGGTCGGCCTGAATGCCCTTGTTCACGAGCGCCACATCTTCGTTATCGGTCTGGGCGGTGTCGATGACGTTGAGCCGGGCGCCGATGGCGCCGCGCACGCTGTCGACATTGATCATGCCGTTGTCCAGATTGGTGATGCCGACGGCGACGCTGTCGCGGATCTGGGCGTTGGTGCTGGCGGGATCTTCCAGGATGCGTCGCAGACTGGCGATGGTGTCGAGAATGCCTTGTTTCTGGCGCGTCGTGTCAACGGTGACCTGCATGTTTTCACCGCCTACTGCGTTACCATCGAACAGAATGCTGACCCCACGGAATACCAGCTGATCGCTGGTGTCCGGGTCGTCGTCGAGGGTGCCGCTGGCCAATACCGGTGCCGGCGCGGCAGCGCCTATCTCGAAAACTTCGTAGCTGTTGGCGTCGGGGTTACCGAAGATGATTTCTACGCCCGCCTCGGGAAAGGGTGGGTTACCGCCAAAGGCGACTTCATCCTGCACCAGGGGGGCTGAGGCGCGCAGTGTCGAATCCGGAGCGCCGGTAAGGTCAAGGGTGCTGTCCAGACGACCGGCGTTGACGATATTTTGGAAAATGGCTTTGCCGCTGTCGCTGATCGGTACTTGCAGGGAGCTGGCAATCTGCAGCTTGCGCTGGCCTTCATCACCTTGATAGCTGTAGGTGCCATTGGCGTCGCGCACAAACGCCTGGGTCTTGCCCTGGAAACCGGAGAACAGGTATTCGCCTCGCGCGTTGCGGGTGTTGGTGAGGGCGAACAGCTCCTCCTCGCGCTCACCGAGTTCGGCGGCGATAGAGGCTCGGTCTTCCTTGCTCAGCGCCCCGTTGCCCGCCTGTACGGTCAGTTCGCGCACGCGCTGCAGGACGGTGTTGACGGAGTTGAGGGTGACCTCTTCCTGGGTCAGGCTGCTGTTTGCTGCAGTTAGGTTCTCGTTGTACTGCCCCAGCACGCTCTGCTGCTGTTCGAGTTGCAGCAACCGCACCGAGGCAACGGGGTCATCTGCCGGGGTCAGAATGCGGTTGCCGGTACTGATCTGCTCTTGCGTGCGGGTCACGTCGGCATAGTTGCGCTGCAGGCCGGAGACGCCGTTATTGAATGCCTGAATGGTGGAGATGCGCATGAAACCTTACCTCGTGGATGCTGGGGTCGTACCCGCCGCCCGTTAGCCAATCGCCAGTGAAGCGACGCCGTAGTCACCACTTACCGCTACCTGAAGGCACCGATAAGCGTATCGAACAATGAGCGCGCCACTTGAATCACTTGGGCCGAAGCATTGTAGTACTGCTCGAACTTGATCAGGTTGGCCGCCTCTTCATCAAGGTTCACCCCCGACAGCGAATCGCGGTTATCGGTGGCTTGCTTGAGAATCGAGGTAGTCGCCAGGCTGTCCTGTCGCGACTGCGCCGTCAGGGTACCCACACGCTCGACCGTATCACCATAGCTGTCAACAAAACTGCTGCCGGTGCTGATCCCGGTGACGGTGGGGTCAACGCCCACCGTGGCTTTGCTCTGCAGGTCTGCCAGGGTCAACGCATTGCGGTTGTCCGATACGCCGTTCTGGTTGAATGACAGGCTGAAGGTGTCGCCATTTTCCGGACGCCCGCTCAGGGTCATGCGCAGTCGACTGCCGTCGCTCAACTCCAACTCATAGGTGTTTTGCTGGCCTGCCTGGAAGGTTGCCGGCGTCGCCGGACTGCCATCGTTGGGGTTGATGCGCGTCAGCGTCGCACCGGCCGGCACGGTGAAATCAGACGTTGCCGAGTCAAACGTCAGGGTCACCGGCAGGGCTGCCTGCAACGTGACGGGGTCGATATTGCTGCCGGTGCTTTGCAGGGTTGGCTGGCCGATGGTCGCCGTGCCGCGGTTCTGCACATTGCTGTCAGCGCGCACCGGGGCGGCAAACGCCAGCTGATCCGGCTGATCGAGCACGGCGGTTATGGCGGTCGCACCGCGCCGTGTTGGCTGCAGCAGGTAGCGATCATTGGCGGCGGGGGCCGAATCCAGGGCTATTTCAAACCCCTGATCGCGGCCACTGGCGTCGGTAAAACTCAGAGAAGCCGGATAGGTGGCGGGCGGATTGGGGTTGATGGTCAAGGTGGCGCCGTCACTCAACCGCCTGGCCGAATACTGGGTACCGTCGAAATCCAGGCGGTAGTCGCTGGTGGTCAGGATGCTGCTGTCGGTGATGTTCAGCGCCGGCTGAACGCTGCTGGTATTGCCGGCAGATGCCCGCACCCGAAGCTGGGCGGTCGCCAGGTCGTTGAAATCGCCGAACAGCGCTGCACCCACCTGCCCTTTCAGGTCCAGCCCCTGGCCCAACTGACTGTTGACTTGATCCGCGACGGCCAGCGCCAGGCGACCGATGGAGTTGAGCGTCGGGTCGAGGGTTTCGCTGCGGTAACGGATCAGTCCGCCCAACTCGCCGCCGGTCAGCAGCGAGGTCACGCCCTGGCGCGAGCCGCCGCTGACGAACTCGATTTCAAAGCGCGTCGGGTCTTCACGCCCGGCCACGGCCTCTAAACGGCTCGCGGTGGCACCCACCACCAATGGCTGACCCGAGCCCACAAAGATGTTCAGGGAATTGTCATCCTGGGCCACCACGCTCACGCCAACATAGGTCGAGAGCTGGCGAACCGCCTCTTCGCGGGCATCCAGCAAGTCATTGGGCTGCTTGCCATTGGCCGCCGCAATGGCAATGGCATTGTTGTAGCTGGCGATGGAAGTGGCCAGGCGATTGACCTGCTCGGTCACCGCCGACATCTGCTGATTGATGAACTCGTTTTGATCGCTGACGCGGTCATAGACCACGTTGAAGCGCTTGGCCAAACCCTCAGCCTGCGACAGCACCAGCTGCCGAGCGGGAATGTTGGCGGGGTCTTCGGCTGCGGTCTGTAACGCTGAGAAGAAGGACTGCAGCGAGGGCGTAATACCGGTGGTCGAGCCTGCCAGCAGCGAGTCGAGCTGCTCAATCTGCGCTTTATACGCTTCGACATCTGCACTCAAGGCGGTGCTGCTGCGCACCTGAGTGGTGAGAAATTCACTGTAGGTGCGCCGAACATCAACCAGGGTGGTACCAGAACCGATGTAACCAACACCGCTGAACTGCGGGACGCGCGTGGCCTGCACCGCGTCCTGGCGCGAGTAGCCCGCCGTGTTGACGTTGGTGATGTTATGGCCGGTGACCGCCAGCGACGTCTTGTTCGCGGAGAGGCCCGACAAGCCAATATTGAGCAGGTCAGCCATGGTTCACATCATCCCTGGGTCGCAGCGAGACCGCTGGCGGCAATGGTTTGGTAGGTCGACATCTGCCGAGCGATCTGCGCTACTTTGCGCGCGTATTGCGGATCAGTGGCGTAACCGGCCTTTTGCAGTTCACGGGCGAACTGTTCGGGGTTCTCGGTGCTGGCCAGCGCTTTCTCATAACGTCCATTACCCTGCAGGAAGCTGACGTAGTCATCAAAGCTGTGGGCGTAGGATTCATAGGCGCGGAAGGACGCCGCTTCTTTCACCGGCTTGCCGTTCTTGTATTCGGTCGTGAGCACCCGCGCGGAATCACCGTCCCAGGTGTTGTGGGTTTTGATGCCAAACAGGTTGTGGCTGCTGGAGCCATCTTGCTGACGGATGATCGACTTGCCCCAACCGGTTTCAAGCGCCGCCTGGGCAACCAGGTAGCGAGGATCGACCCCGATCTTCTCCGCCGCCTGCTCAGCCATGGGCAGCATCGCAGCGATGAAATCATCCTTGGAGTTAAAGGCTGCCTTGCCTGGCGCCAACGGCGGCTGGGCCAGGCGACGTCCGGTAATGGCATCGCTGTCGGCCAGTGTCAGTGCTTTATCGCTCGGTGCAGCATACGCCTTGGCCGGCACCCAATCGGTTTGCGCCAGGCCGGCAGCGGCCACGGTGGCATCTGTGGCATCTGTGGCCGGCACAATGCCCGCCAACAGACGATCAGTGAGTTTGCCTGGCAAAGCCAGACGTCGCTGGTTGATTGCCCCGCTGTCATCACGCGCCGCATCGACCTTGGCCAACGGCTTGCTCGGGGCACTGGGCGCAGCTTCAGCCACCTGAGCAAACGGGTTGGCCCGGGGAGCGGCTTCGGTCATTTTGGACATTTGCCGAGCCAGCACGTCGGCCAGACCGATGCCGTTGCCGTTGTTCGACAGGGTCACCGACAGCTGCTGGTCATACATGTCCTGATAGGTCTTGCTCTCGTTGCTGTTCATGAAGTTGCCTTCACCGAACACTTCGTTGGCCGAGCGCATGGCCTTGAGCATTTCATTGAGAAACAGCGACTCGAATTCCTTGGCGACCTTGCCGATGTTGGCTTCGCTGTCACCGCCCACCTTGAGCTGCCCCAGGCGATTGAGGTCGCTGTAGGCGCCGCTGTCCAGTTTGCTGGTGCCGGCCAGGCCAGCAGAAAGTCGAGAGTCCATCGCCGTTGCCTCCTTAAATCACGATCAGGTCGGCCTGCAGGGCGCCGGCTTGCTTGAGCGCCTCCAGGATGGCCATAAGGTCAGAAGGCGCCGCACCCACCTGGTTAACCGCGCGCACGATTTCATCCAGCGTGGTGCCAGGGCCGAACTTGAACATGGGTTTGGCTTCTTCATCCGCATTGACCCGCGAGCGTGGCACTACCGCCGTGTCGCCGCCGGCCAGCGCGTTGGGCTGGCTGACGATGGGGTCTTCGGTGATGGTCACGGTTAGGCTGCCATGGGTGACCGCCGCCGGCTGCACGCGCACGTTCTGGCCGATAACAATGGTGCCGGTGCGCGAGTTGATGATGACCTTGGCGACGGCCTGGCCGATCTCCACTTCAAGGTTTTCCAGAATCGACAAGTAGTCGACCCGCTGATTGGGGTCCAGCGGCGCACTGACGCGGATCGAGCCGCCGTCGACCGCCTGGGCAACGCCTGGGCCAAGCAGGCCATTGATCTGATCAACGATGTTTTTTGCCGTGGTGAAGTCCGGGCGATTGAGGTTCAGCGTCAGGCTGTTGCCTTGGTCGAAGCCACTGGGCACCGGCCGCTCGACCATCGCACCGCCAGGAATACGACCGGCCGACGGCACGTTAACGGTGATCCGCGAACCGTCGGCGCCGCTGGCGTCGAACCCGCCGACCACCAGGTTGCCCTGGGCGACGGCGTAAACGTTACCGTCGATACCCTTGAGCGGCGACATCAGCAGGCTACCGCCACGCAGGCTCTTGGCGTTACCGATCGAGGAGATGGTCACGTCAATGGTCTGCCCTGGCTTGGCAAACGCCGGCAAGTCAGCATGGATGGACACCGCCGCCACGTTCTTCAGCTGCACGTTGCCGCCCGCCGGCACCTTGATGCCGAACTGCGCCATCATGTTATTGAAGGTCTGCACGGTGAACGGCGTCTGGGTCGTTTGGTCGCCCGTGCCGTTAAGGCCGACCACCAGGCCATAGCCGATCAACTGGTTGCTGCGTACGCCTTGGATAGACGCCAAGTCTTTCAGGCGCTCGGCGTGAGCAGTCGCGCTTAGCAGCAGGGTAAGGGCGGCGATAAGCCAGGTGCGAACAGTCATGGGTTCAGCCTCAGAATGGCCACAGCGGGCTGATGAAGAAACGGTCGAGCCACCCTGGCTGGCTGGCATCGGCAAACGCGCCGGTACCGGAGTAGGTGATACGGGCATCGGCGATGCGCGTCGAGGCCACGGTGTTATCAGTGGCCACATCATCAGCACGCACCAAGCCTGCGATACGAACCAGCTCATCGCCGGTGTTGAGGGTCATCCACTTCTCACCGCGTACCGCGAGAATGCCGTTGGGCAGCACTTCGGCCACCGTCACGGTGATCGAGCCGGTGAGGCTGTTGCTCTGGTCAGCCTGGCTGTTGCCTTGGGTATCTCGGGAGGCGTCGTACTCGGCACCCAATGACAATTTATTGTCGGAGAACGGATTAGCCGCCGAGACCGCGCCACCGAACAGCGAGGTCAGCCCGATGTTCGCGGTGCTGTCTTTCTGAATCTGCGAACCGGCATTCTTGCTGGCCTGGGTACGCTCGTTGAGGGTAATGGTGATCATGTCGCCCACCCGGTAAGCCTTACGGTCACCGAACAGGTTGTTCTCAAACCCCGCCTGATAGATCGAGCCGTTGTTCTGCGCAGCCGGCAGCGGCGTACGCGGCAACACGGGCGCGTAGTAGGGATCATCAGGCTTGGCCGCCGGCGCCACGCAGCCACTTAAGGCGACCAGGCCAGACAACAACAATGGGTAGACGAAGCGGTTCATAACCACACCCTCACAGCGTTACAGGTTCTGCGTCACGAAGGCCAACATCTGGTCGGCCGTCGAAATCACTTTCGAGTTCATTTCATAGGCACGCTGAGTGGTGATCATGTTGACCATCTCCTCAACCACGCTGACGTTGGAGTTTTCCAGGGTGTTCTGCAGCGTCGAGCCGAGACCGTTCAGCCCTGGCGTACCCACTTGCGGCGCACCACTGGACGCGGTTTCCAGGAACAGGTTGTTACCGATCGCTTCCAGGCCACCCGGGTTGATGAAGTCAGCGGTCTGCAGGTTGCCAATAATTTGCGGCTGCGCATTACCTGCGGTGGTCACCGAGACCGTACCGTCCTCACCTACGGTAAAGGTGCGTACCTCGTTCGGCAGCACGATGGCCGGCTCCAGGGCAAAGCCCTGCGAGGTCACGACCTGCCCGTCGGAGTTCAGGTGGAAGCTGCCGTCACGGGTGTAGGACACCGTGCCATCGGGCATCAGTACCTGGAAGAAACCACGGCCGTTGATGGCCATGTCCATCGGCTGCTCGGTGGTTTGCAGGCTGCCGGCGGTAAAGATTTTTTGTGTACCCACCACGCGCACACCGGTACCCAGTTGCAGGCCGGAGGGCAGCTGACTGTCCTGGGTGGTTTGACCACCCGGCTGACGACGAATCTGGTACAGCAGGTCCTCGAACTCCGCGCGATCGCGCTTGAAGCCGGTGGTGGACACGTTGGCCAGGTTGTTGGAAATGGTCGTCAGGTTCATGTCCTGGGCGGACAGACCGGTCTTGCTGACCCATAGTGCCGGAAGCATATCTAGTCTCCTGTAGCGCCGTTTTCACGGCGCAACGTGGTGGTAATCAGCTCATCTGCAAGACACGCGCCATGGCCGACGAGTTGTCCTCGGCGGTGCGCATCATCTTCACTTGCAGCTCAAACTGACGGGACAGCGAGAGGATGGCAGTCATCTCCTCGACGGCATTGACGTTACTGGCTTCCAGAAAGCCCGAGGTCACCTGGACCGTGGCATCGGCCAGCAGGGGCTCTGGGCCCTTGAAGCGGATCAGGCCGTCGGTGCCCTTCTCCATTTGCTTGAGGTCAGGATTGACCAGCTTGATCCGGTCCACTTCAGCGAGGACATTGGGCGCCTCACCGAGTGCACGAATACTGATGGTGCCGTCCTGACCAATTTCGATTTTCTGCTCAGGCGGCACGGCAATCGGCCCAGCATTGCCAATGACCGGCAAACCATTGCCGGTGCGCAGCACACCGAGTGCGTCGACGTTCAGACTGGCCGTGCGCACGTAAGCTTCGCTGCCGTCGGGCGCCTGCACCGCGATCCAGCCTTTACCGCCAACGGCGACATCCAGATCACGACCGGTTTCCTGAAGCGCGCCCGGCGTAAAGTCGGTGCCGGGGCGTTCACTCATGGCATAGACGCGCGCTGGAAAACCGTCACCGAAAATCGGCATCGAACGCGCCTGCTCGAAGTCGCGGCGAAAACCGGTAGTCGAGATGTTTGCCAGGTTGTTGGCGTGGGCACGCTGGGCCAGGGTGTTGTTGTGGGCGCCAGTCATGGAGACGTACAGCATCTTGTCCATGGTTCTCTCCGGGGATGCGTTGGCATCTACCTGCTCTGATGACAGGTACAAAGCAATCCCTGTGCCACCCGAAGAGCGAACATATAAGCTACTGATTTAAATGAACTAAAAATAAAAAAAGACTCCCGAAAGAGTCTTTTTTACAGGCCGCTGGCGAGTTATTGCCGCTACCGGCAACGCCCCGCCAGGGCTTACGCCAATGTTCCGACGTTAACGCAGGTTGATGATCGTCTGGGTCACCGCACTCTCGGTTTCAATGGTCTTGGCGTTAGCCTGGTAGTTGCGCTGGGCGACGATCAGGTTGACCAACTGATCCGACAGCTCGACGTTGGAATCCTCCAGAGCGCCTGCCTGCAGCGAGCCCAGCGTGCCGCTACCCGGCGGGTTGCGTACCGGCTCACCAGACTCAAACGACTGCACCCACTGGGTCTTGCCGACGGGCGTCAGGCCCTGGACGTTGGCGAAATTCGCCAGAATCAGCTGCCCCTGCACCTTGGACTGGCCGTTGGTGTAACGGGCGAAGATCACCCCGGTCTCGTCGATTTCCAGGCCAGCCAACTCACCGGTGGTGTAGCCATCCTGACTCACACGATTGACCGCAAAGGCGCTGGAAAACTGGGTCGAGCCGCGCATGTCGAAGGTGAAACCGCCCGGGTTGCTCTGCGCACCGTTGAGCGACCAGCCGGTGGCCGAACCGGTATCCGGCGCCGCTGGGTTCCAAGTGCCAATGGTAAACTGGCCAGCCGGCGTGATGGGCGCACCCACGGTCGGCGGCACAGTGGTGATGTCAGTAATCTGCGCCAGCGAACTGATCTGCCCGGCGGCGTCGAAATTCAGCTGATAACGGTCCGGCTCGGTACCGGCAGGCGCCGCAGACGCAGGATCGGACGGGCTACGGCCATCGATCAGAATATTCATCTGCCACTCGTTCGGCCCGCTCTTGACGAAGTACTGCGTCAGCACGTGCGCATTACCCTGAGTGTCGTAGATGTTGGTCGAGGTCGACGAGTTGTAAGTGGTCGGGTCGCTCGGGTCAAACGGGGTATTGATCGGCGCGGTGTTGGTCGAATTGAGGTTGAAGCCCTGGGAGATACTGCTAGTCGCCTTGGGCTCCTGGCTGGCGGTCTGCACCTGCAGATCACCCACAACACCCTGCTGCAGCACACCATTGGCATCGGTGGTGTAGCCCTGCAGGTTGTAGCCGAAGTTATCGACAATGAAACCGTCACGGTCGGTGCCGAAGTAACCCGCCCGGGTATAGCTCAGGGCGCCGTTGTTGCTCACCTGAAAGAAGCCGTTGCCATTGATCGCCAAATCTAGCGCGTTCTGCGTGTAGTTGATGTTGCCTTGGTTGAACAACTGCGACACGTCCCCCAGCAACACACCGCTGCCTTGCGGGTTTTTGCCCGTCCCCAACACAGACGACGCATAGACGTCGGCAAACTCGGCGCGCGACTGCTTGAAGCCCGCCGTGCCGGCGTTGGCGATGTTGTTACCTGTCACGTTTAGATCATTGGTCGCTGCACGCAGGCCGCTAAGACCGATATTGAACGCCATGGGTGTCTCCTTTGCCGGCGCGCCGGCGGCTAAGCCTGTTAGTTATTGACCAATGACCTGCACCTGGGAGAGCGGCACACTGCCGAGTCCCGCCAGGTTAAGCATCAGCTCGCTACCGCCCAGGACCACACTGTCGACGTTGGCCGGCAGCATGGTGTAAAGCCCCTTGGCCTCGCCGTTGTAGGTCGCCTGCGCTTCGAACTTGTAGGTGCCGGGCGGCATCAGATTGCCGCTGCTGTCTTTGCCATCCCAGATAAAGCTCACGTTACCGGCCTTCTGCTCACCCAGATTGACCCGCGAAACCACTGTTCCGGCGCCGTCATAGACATTGACGTAGACGTTGCTGCTGCTGGTAGGCAGCACCAGGCTGGCTTTGAAGCTCTCACTGGTATCAACCACCGCCTTGTCAGTCGGCACGATCACCTTGCGCCCCACCAATGACGAAGCCTGCAGCGCCTGGGAGGACTGATAGCCGGTCAACAGCGACGACATGCTGGTATTGAGCTTCTCAATGCCTTCAACCTGGCTGAACTGAGCCAGCTGAGCGATAAACTCACCGTTACCCTGAGGCTCAAGCGGGTTCTGATTATTCAGTTGCGCGACCAGCAGGTTGAGGAACTCGTTCTTACCCAGCTCCTTATTCTGCGTCGTGCTGCCTTGCTGCATCTGGTATTGATCCAGAACCGAGCTGGTGCCGCTTACTGTACTCATGGTCATCGTCCTCGCCGGGTTACTGACCCAGGGTCAATACGCGCTGCAGCATTTGTTTGGCGGTGTTCATCATTTCCACGTTGGTCTGGAAGGCACGACTGGCGGAAATCATGTCGGCCATCTCCTCGACCACGTTGACGTTGGGGTAATACACATAACCCTTCTCATCGGCGGCAGGATGGTTGGGTTCGTAACGGGGCATCAGTGTGCTGTCGTCTTCGACAATGCCGCGCACCTCAACGCCGCGCCCGCCTTCGTCCTGCTCGGCGAACAGCGACCCGCCATTACCCTGGCTCTGCTGAAACACCGTGGCGAACACCGGATGCCGCGCCCGGTAGGTCTGGTCGATGCTCGACGACACGGTTTCGGCGTTGGCGATGTTGCTGGAAATGGTATTCAAGCGAGTGCTCTGAGCACTCATCCCGCTACCGGCAATGTGAAAAACACTGGCTAACGACATGATGAGGCTCCTTATTCGCCGCGCAGGGCACTGACGAGCCCTTTGAATTTGCTATTGAGCAGCGTGAAGCTGGCCTGGAACTGCACCGCGTTCTCTGCATAGTTCGATTGCTCGATCTGCAGGTCGACCGTGTTCTGGTCAATCGAGGCATGCAGTGGATTGCGGTACTCGAGGCTGGCGTCACCCATGGACATACCATCGGCGGCAATGTGCCGGTTGTTTGTGAGGTTCAGATTCACCGGGCCGCGCTCGGCCTTGGCACTCTGCTGCGCCAGCACATTGGCGAAGTTGAGATCGCGGGCCTTGAAGTGCGGGGTGTCGGCGTTGGCGATGTTGTTCGCCAGAACCTCGGCACGCTGTGCGCGAAAGCCGAGGGCCTGTTCATGGATGCCGAGTGCGTTTGCGAAACTGATGCTCATAAGCAGGAACCTTTGCCAAGTGGCTTGCCTGTTTTCCGTGCAAGACATTTAGCAAGGTGCGTGCCATTAAATTTAGCTCATATATTTCAATGAGTTAGCCAAATATTGAGCGCGTTCGCGGCAGAAGCGGCAAAGCCTTACCGCTGGAGGGCAAAGCAAAGCGGCAAAGCAGACGGCACGTTGCCGCCTGAAAATACTGAAGGCAGTGGGCTGAAGAGGGTCATAAGACAGCAGTCGTCTGCTGAGGAGGGAGCACCCCTGCGGCTCTGGAGCAGAACCGCAGCGGGCACTTACTTGGCCTTGTAGATGATGCCCGGGCTGCATTGCACCATCTGGTACTTATCAGGCAGTCCGTTAAGCGCCTCGGACGCACCGAGGAACAGGTAGCCACCCGGCTTGAGCATGGCATGCATGCGCGTGAGGATGTCTTTCTTCACGTCAGCGGAGAAGTAGATCAGTACGTTACGGCAGAAGATGATGTCGAACTTACCGAGGCTCGCATAGCTGTCGAGCAGGTTGAGCGGTCGAAACTCCACCCGGCTCTTGATCGGCGCCTTGACCATCCAGCGCCCTGGCCCTTTAGGCTCGAAGTAACGCTGCAGACGATCCTGCGACAAACCGCGGCCCATCGCCAGGCTGTCGTACTCACCTGACTTGCAGTTAGCCAGCATCGAGGGTGACAGATCCGTGGCAACGATCTGTATACCCGCCTTGAGCTGCCCCAGATTGGTCTTCTCGAACTCGTCGATGCTCATCGACAACGAATAGGGCTCCTGCCCTGACGAACAGGCTGCAGACCAAATACGCAGGCGCTGCGCCGGGTAAGCCTTGATCAGCTCCGGCAATACACGCGTCTTGAGCACTTCAAAGGGGTAGGTGTCGCGAAACCACAGGGTTTCGTTGGTGGTCATCGCATCCACCACCTGCTCACGCAAGCCACTGCGCGGCTGGCTCTGCATGCGCTGCACCAACTCGCCCAGCGTCTTGATCGCGTTCTGCTCCATCAGCTTGTTCAACCGACTGGAAACCAGGTACTGCTTATTGGCCCCCAGCAAGATGCCACAGGCTTTTTCCAGGAATATGCGGAACTGCTCAAAATCCAAATTGCCTGAAGACACTACTGAGGCCTCACCCGCCATATTCATTTCCAAAGGGCTAACAATCAGCCCTTGTCAGTTTCCTTGATCCGCTCGACGACACGCGAGGCCAGGTCATCGGGCCGGAACTTGGCGAGAAAGTCATTGGCACCGACCTTCTTAACCATTGCCTGGTCCTGAATTCATAGAATAAGTGCAACGTTTGAAACGATAGTCAGAGAGTCAGCCACCGGTAGAATCCAGGCTCTCACACCGAAGGATTCA
>LNFM01010266.1_pt1 | contig 13263 bp, 11 predicted proteins | sample 596031 | NCBI WGS metagenome assembly LNFM01 (sample SAMN04254537, study PRJNA301005) | activated carbon metagenome | isolation source: dual media filters at the Ann Arbor, Michigan drinking water treatment plant | place: USA: Ann Arbor
CCGGTCTTCGCGACCGTCATGAGCCTGCTGCTGGTGGTGCTGGGCGTGATCGCCTTCACCCGCCTGACCCTGCGCGAGCTGCCGAACATCGATCCGCCGATCGTGTCGGTCCAGGTCACCTATCCGGGGGCCTCGGCGGCGGTGGTGGAAACCCGCATCACCCAGATCCTCGAGGACGCGGTGGCGGGCATCGAGGGCATCGAGACCGTCGAGTCGCGCAGCCGCAACGGCCAGGGCCAGGTGACGCTGGAGTTCTCGCTCTCGCGCGACATCGAGGCCGCGGCCAACGACGTGCGCGACGCCATCAGCCGCATCGGCGACCGCCTGCCGGCCGAAGCCGATCCGCCGGAGGTCGAGAAGGTCGAGTCCGACGCCGAGGTCATCCTCTGGCTGAACATGAACTCGTCGGCCATGGACACGCTGGCGCTGAGCGACTACGCCGAGCGCTACGTGGTCGACCGCCTGTCGAGCATCGACGGCGTCGCCCAGGTCCGCGTCGGTGGCCAGCAGCGCTATTCGATGCGGGTCTGGCTCGACCGGGAGGCGCTGGCCGCGCGCGGCCTGACCGTCAACGACGTCGAGAACGCGCTGCGCCGCGAGAACGTCGAGCTGCCGGCCGGCAGCATCGAATCCCAGGACCGCGACTTCACCCTGCGGGTGATGCGCGGCTACTCGGAAGCCTCCGACTTCGCCGGGCTCACGCTGGCCAAGGGCGAGGACGGCTACCTGGTGCGGCTGGGCGACGTGGCCAAGGTCGAGCGCGCCTCGTCCGAGCGCCGCGCCTACTTCCGTGGCAACGGCCAGCCCAACATCGGCCTGGGCGTGGTCAAGACCTCGACCGCGAACAGCCTCGACGTCGCGCGCTCGGTGAAGGCCGCGCTGCCCGCGATCCAGGGCACGCTGCCGCAGGGCACCGACATCTTCGTCGCCTTCGACAGCACCGTCTTCATTGATGCCGCGGTCAACCGGGTCTACTGGACCCTGATCGAGGCGGTGATCCTGGTGCTGATCGTGATCTACCTGTTCCTGGGCAGCTTCCGCGCCGCGCTGATCCCCGCGGTGACGGTGCCGGTCTGCCTGATGACGGTGTTCATCGCGCTCTGGGCCTTTGGCTTCACCATCAACCTGCTGACGCTGCTGGCCCTGGTGCTGTGCATCGGCCTGGTGGTGGACGACGCCATCGTGGTGCTCGAGAACGTGCAGCGTCGCGCCGACCTGGGCGAACCGCCGCTGGTCGCCGCGCGTCGCGGCACCCAGCAGGTCGCGTTCGCGGTGATCGCGACCACCCTGGTGCTGGCGGCCGTGTTCCTGCCGGTGGGCTTCATGGAGGGCAATGCCGGCCGCCTGTTCCGCGAGCTGTCGGTGGCGATGGCCGCCGCGGTGCTGATTTCGGCCTTCGTCGCGCTGACGCTGACGCCGATGATGTGCTCGAAGCTGATCCGCGCGCACGAAAAGCCGCGGGGCGTGAACAAGTGGGTGCAGGGGCATCTCGAGTCGCTGGGCAAGGGCTATCGTCGCGCGGTCGACCGCACGGTCGGCAAGCCGCTGCTGTTCGGCGGCGCGCTGCTGGGCTGCCTGGGCCTGAGCTTCTTCCTGGTCCAGAACATCCCGGCCGAGCTGACGCCGCCCGAGGACCGCGGTGCGTTCTTCATCAGCGTCGTCGGCCCGGAGGGCGCCGGCTACGACTACACCGTCAACCAGATGCAGGAAGTCGAGAAGCGCCTGTTCAAGTACGTGGGCGAGGGCCAGCCGATCGACCGCGCCAACACCCGCGTGCCGGGCGGCTTCGGCGCCGGCGGCGAAATGCACACCGGGCAGGTGATCGCCCTGCTCAAGCCCTGGAACGAGCGCGACACCGGCACCGCCGAGCTGGTCGAAAAGATCCGCGCCGAAATGGCCTCGCTGCCCGGCGTCCGCGCCAACCCGCAGATGCGCACCGGCCTGGTGCGCAGCGGAGGCCAGCCGCTGCAGATCGTGCTCGGCGGCCCGGACTACCAGGAGCTGGCGGAATGGCGCGACCGCGTGCTGGCGCGCATGGAGGAAAACCCGCGCCTGTTCAGCGCCGACTCCGACTACAAGGAAACCCGCCCGCAGCTGCGTGTCGAGATCGATCGCCAGCGTGCCGCCGACCTCGGCGTGTCGGTGCAGGAGATCGGCCGCACGCTCGAGACGATGATGGGTTCGCGCCGCGTCACCACCTACGTCGAGGATGGCGAGGAGTACGACGTGATCCTGCAGGCCCAGCAGGAAGACCGCGGCTCGCCCTCGGACCTGGCCAACCTCTACGTCCGCTCGAGCACTTCGGGCCAGCTGATCCCGCTGTCCAACCTGGTCACGTTGTCCGAACTGGCCGAGCCGGGCCAGTTCAACCGCTTCAACCGCCTGCGCGCGATCACCGTGTCGGCCGGCCTGGCGCCGGGCTACCCGCTGGGCGAGGCGCTGGCCTGGGTGCAGCAGGTGATCGACGAGGAGCTGCCCGACCGCGCCCAGATCGACTACAAGGGCGAGTCGCGCGAGTACCAGCGCGCCGGCAGCGCGGCGCTGTTCACGCTGGCGATGGCACTGCTGGTGGTCTACCTGGTGCTGGCGGCGCAGTTCGAGAGCTTCCTGCACCCGCTGGTGATCATGCTGACGGTGCCGCTGGCGGTGCTGGGCGCGCTGATCGGCCTGTGGGTGTTCGGCAGTTCGCTGAACCTGTTCAGCCAGATCGGCATCGTGATGCTGGTCGGGCTCGCCGCCAAGAACGGCATCCTGATCGTCGAGTTCGCCAACCAGCTGCGCGACGAGGGCCTGGCGGTCCGCGAGGCGATCATCGAATCGGCCAGCGTGCGCATGCGCCCCATCCTGATGACCTCGATCGCGACGATCATGGGCGCGGTGCCGCTGGTGGTCGCCGGCGGCCCGGGCTCGGCCAGCCGCGCCACCATCGGCATCGTGATCATTTCCGGCGTCGCGTTCTCGACGGCGCTGTCGCTGTTCGTGGTCCCGGCTTTCTACGCCCTGCTGGCGCCGTACACGCGCTCGCCGGATGCGGTGGCGCGCAAGCTCGAGGAGCTCGAGGCCAAGACGCCGGCTGTGGGGGGACATGCCTGATTTCGGGCTTATGCCCTGAAATCCCCAAGATTCGGTGCCGAATCTTGGGCCCCGAGGCACATGGCTTCCGATCCCCGCGCCTTCGGCGCGCCCCCTTACCAAGGGGGCTTCCTTCTGCGGGCATCCGGTAGAATTGGGGGACTTATGATTCTTGCCGTTTGCTCGGCAGGGCCAAACGAATGACAGACCGCAAGCCGCCGCAGGGCGATTCCCCTTATCGTGGTCCGCCGGCGGGTAAGCCGCGGGACAAGCGTGAGCGTGAGCGTGACCGGCAGTCGCGTGATCCGGCGCCGTCCCCGGTGCCGGCCCGTCGGCCGCCGGCGCGTGATTACGCCCGCGACGAGGCTGATGCCGAGCTGCTGCGCGGCACCGCCGCGGGCCCGCGGCCGCCGCGCGAGCAGCGCATCCATGGCCTCAATGCCTGCCTGGCGCTGTTTGCGAAGCGGCCCGCCGACCTGCGCAAGGTCTGGCTGCTGGAGTCGCGCATCCCCGCGCTCAAGGCCGTGCTCGCGCACTGCGTGCAGCAGCGCCTCGGCTACACCGTGGTCGAGGACGAGGACCTGCGCAAGCTGTCGGGCAGCGAGCACCACGAAGGCGTCGTGTTCGGCGCCGTGCCCGCGCCCGAGCAGAACCTGTCGGACTGGCTGCGCACGCTGCCGCCCGGCCCGCAGCTGGCGATCTGGCTCGACGGCGTCGGCAATCCGCACAACCTGGGCGCGATCCTGCGCTCGTCCGCGCACTTCGGCGCCGCTGGCCTGCTGCTGCCGAAGGAGTCCCCGTTGGCGCTGTCCGGCGCCGCCGCCCGCGTCGCCGAGGGTGGCGCCGAGCAGGTGCCTTTGGTGCGCCTGGGCCGCAGCGACAACAGCCTGGCCCAGCTCGCCTCCGCCGGCTTCCAGGCGGTGGCGACGGTGGTGCGCGGCGGCCAGTCGCTTTACGCCAGCGCGCTGCCGGGCCGCCTGCTGCTGGTGATGGGCGCCGAGCAGACCGGCCTGGACCCGGGGCTGGCCGAGGCCGCGACCCGGCGCCTCGGCATCCCGGGCAGCGGCACGGTCGAGAGCCTCAACGTCGCCGCCGCCACCGCGGTGTTCCTGGGCGAGTGGTGGCGCCAGCATCGGGTCGCCTGAACCCGATGTTCATCAAGGCCTTGGCATAATCGCGCGCATGAAAATCCTCCGGATACTGCTTTCGGTCCTGCTGCTGTCGGTGCTGGCCGCGCCCGTCGCCGCCGCGCGGCTGGATTACGACGTCGACTACACCGTGCAGTTCCTGCCCGAAGCCGGCGAAGCGGCGGTGACCATCCGCATCACGCCGGGCGAGGGCTCGGCGCGCCGGCTGCGTCTGAACATGCCCGAGTCGCGCTACACCCAGGTGCGCGGCGAAGGCGAGATCACCCGCAAGGGCGACACGGTCACCTGGCTGCCGCAGCGCGACAAGGCCTCGCGCCTGCGCTTCCGCTACCGCATCGACAACGAGCGCCGCGGCGGCGGCTTCGATGCCCGCATCACCAAGGACTGGGTGATCGTGCGCGGTGACGACCTGGTGCCGCGCGCCGTCGTCAGCGCCACCAAGGGCTCGGATTCGCGGGCCCGGCTGCGCTTCATCCTGCCCAAGGGCTGGAACGCGGTGGACACACCCTTCCTGCGCTCGGCCGACAAGAAGTCCTTCGTCATCGTCAACCCCGAGCGCAACTTCGACCGCCCGGTCGGCTGGATCGTCGCCGGCGTCGTCGGCGCGCGCCGCGAGTTCATCGGCGACACCCAGGTCAGCGTGGCCGGTCCGAAGGGAGACGAGATCCGCCGCAACGACATGCTGGCCTTCTTCAACGCCCTCGTGCCCGAGTTCCGGCGCGCCTTCGGCGAGCTGCCGCCGAAGCTGCTGATCGTCAGCGCCGGCGACCCGATGTGGCGCGGCGGGCTGTCCGGCCCGCGCTCGCTGTACCTGCACGCGGATCGGCCGATGATCAGCGAGAACGGCACCAGCACCCTGACCCACGAGTTGACCCACGTCATCACCCGCATCCGCGGCGCCGAGGACGACGACTGGATCGCCGAGGGCCTGGCCGAGTTCTATTCGATCGAACTGCTGCGCCGCGCCGGCCTGCTCAGCGAAGCCCGCGCCGACAAGGCCCAGGACTGGATGGCCAACCACGGCCGCGCGATCAAGTCGCTGTCCTCGAACCGTTCGCACGGCCCGCGCACGGCCCGCGCGGTGCAGCTGTTCCGCGAGCTCGACGCCGAGATCCGCCAGGCCACCGGGGGCAAGCGCAACCTCGATGACGTCACCCGGGCGCTGATCCCGCTGCGCGAGGTGTCGCGCGAAGACCTGCGCGAACAGGTGCAGAAGCTGATCGGCCGTCCGGCCAGGTCCCTCGCCACGCCGCTGCTCGACTGATGGGCCTGTTCTCCCGACGCCGCGGCGACCCGGTCCCGCAATCCTTGCCCGAGCTGCCCGCGTCCGAGGCCTACGCGTCGTTCGCCGCGTGGCAGGCGGCGTCAGCGGAAGAGGAAGCCCGCCGCGCCGGCCAGTCCCGGCTGCAGCGCGAAGTGGGCGCCGCCGCGGGCCGCGCTGGTTGGCCGGGCCGCTGCGGGCTCTGCGACCGCGAGGTGCGGTTCCAGCTGGCGTCGGCCGAAACCGGCGCCGAGCCCAACCTGCGCGAGGAGCTGGCCTGCCCGGGCTGCCGCCTGACCGCGCGCAACCGCGCGGCGATGGCCCTGCTGCTGCAGCTGCCGTCGCCGGCCACGGCGCGGCTCTATCTCACCGAGCAGGCGTCGGTCGGCTTCGTCTGGCTGCAGTCGCGCTGTCCCGAAGCGCTGGGCAGCGAGTTCGGCCTCGACCCGACCACGCGTTCGCGGCTGCAGGGCTGGTACGAGCACCTGGGCGGCAAGGGCCGGCTGGTCGAGCGCGACGTGACCCGGCTGGACTTCGATGACGCCTCGCTCGACGGCATCGGCAGCTACGACGTGCTCGAGCACGTGCCCGACTACCACGCCGCGCTGCGCGAGTTCGCGCGCTGCCTGCGGCCCGACGGCCGGCTGGTGCTGACCGTGCCCTTCCTCGAGAACAGCGACACCACCGTGGTCCGCGCGCGCCTGCGCGGGGACGGCGAGGTCGAGCACCTGCTGCCGGCCGAAATCCACGGCGATCCCGTCGCCGGCGGCGTGCTGTGCTTCTACCACTTCGGCTGGGACCTGCTCGCCGCCTGCCGCGCCGCGGGTTTCCGCGACGCGCACTGGCACCGCAGCTGGCTGCCGGGCCAGGGCCTGTTCGGGCTCTGGACCCTGGTGGCGATCCGCTAGCGAAGCGCTCGCATCAGGGCGTGGTCTTCACCGGCGCGCGTCCGAAATCGACCTCGGTTTCCGCGGCCAGGTAGGCCAGCGCCGCGTAGGCCGCGACCTGCTGGTCGAGCGACGCGGGGTCGATCTTGTCGAGCGTGTCGTTCGGCGTGTGGTGGTAGTCGAAGTAGTCGGTGCCGTCCTGCGCCAGCTGCGCCCAGGTGGCGCCCTTGGCGACGATCGGACCGACGTCCGGGCCGGGGCTGCCGCCTTCCTTCTCCGTGACCACGCCGAGCGGCGCCAGCACTTCGCCGATGCGTTCGATCACCGGCCACGCGGCCGGGTCCACGCCGGCGCGCAGCGCGTACACGCGGCCCGCGCCGAAATCACTTTCCGCGCTCAGCTGGTGCGCGTCGATCTCGCCCGCGGCTTCGCGCGCGTCGGCATAGGCCTTGCCGCCGTAGAGGCCCTGTTCCTCGTTGGCGTAGGCGATCACGCGCACGGTGCGGCGCGGTGCCTTCGGCAGTTCGCCGATCAGCGCACCCGCGGCCATGGTGATGCCGACGCCGGCACCGTCGTCGATCGCGCCGGTGCCCTGGTCCCAGGAGTCGAGGTGGCCGCCGATGGTGACCACTTCACCCGGCAGTTCGCGGCCGGTGATCTCGCCGATGACGTTGTGCGAGGTGTACTGGTCGCGGGTTTCGGCGGAGATGTCCAGGCGCAGCGTGACCGGCTGGCCGCGGCCGATCATGTTCACCAGCAGGTCGGCGTCGGGATTCGACAGCGCGGCCGCCGGGATGCGCGGCACGTCCGGCACGTAGCGCATGGTGCCGGTGTGCGCGAAGCGGTCGGAGCTGGTGCCGATCGAGCGGATCACGATGCCCAGCGCGCCCTTGCGCGCCGCTTCCACGGCGCCGTTGCTGCGGGCGCCGACCGCCGGGCCATAGCCGCGGCCATCCTTGAAGCGGACCATGCGGTTGGAGATGAAGGCGATCTTGCCGGCCAGGCTGCCCTCCGGCGCGGCCTTGAGCGCATCGAGCGTGGTGAACTCGACCACCTCGGCCTCCAGCGGCGCGTCGCCGGTGCCGACGCTGCCGCCCAGCGCGGTGATCACCAGCGGCTGCGGGAACGGCGCCAGCACTTCCGCGCGCTCGCGGTGGCGCAGCCAGACCGGGAAGGTGACCGGCTCGAGGTAGACCTTGTCGAAGCCCATGGCCTTGAACTTGGCCTCCGCCCAGCGCACGGCGCGCGCGTCGGCCTCGGTGCCGGCGAGGCGCGGGCCGACTTCGGTAGTCAACGATTCGACTACCGCCCAGGCCAGGCTGCCCTGCAGGGCGCGGTCGCGCAGCCCCTCGGCGACGGCGATGTCGCCGGCCTGCAGGCCGGTGGCGTCGGCGGCGAGCGCGGGGCCGGCGAACAGGGCGCAGGCGAGCAGGGTCTTGGCAAGGTGCATTCGGTATCTCCGTAAACGAGACGCCGGCCACGGGGGCCGGCGTCGGATGGCAAAGAAAGGATCAGCGCTTGAGCGCGTCGCGGATCTCGGTCAGCAGCTTGACCTCTTCGCTCGGCGCCGGCGGCGGCTCGGGCGAGGCGGCTTCCTTGCGCTTGAGCGAGTTCATCGCCTTCACCGCGACGAAGATCGCGAAGGCGATGATCAGGAAATCGACGATGGTCTGGATGAAGGCGCCGTAGCGGATCAGCACCGCCGCCACTTCGGCGCCGGCCGCATCCACGCTGGCGGGGCTGAGCTCGAAGGCCAGGTCCTTGAAGTTGACGCCGCCGATCGCATAGCCGATGGCCGGCATGATGATGTCGTTGACCAGCGAGGCGACGATCTTGCCGAACGCGGTGCCGATCACCACGCCCACGGCGAGGTCGACCACGTTGCCGCGCATCGCGAATTCCTTGAACTCCGTAACCATGCCCATTGGTGCTCTCCCCGAACGTTGGTGGGTGTTTCCCGTCCCGGAATTTACACCGGGCGCGCGATTCAGGCGATATCGCCTTCCACCGCCAGCAGGCCGTCGACGCTGGCCCGGAAGTGGTCGCCCGGCACCAGTGCGGCGACGCCGGCGGGCGTGCCCATGAAGACCAGGTCCCCGGCCCTGAGGGCATAGAGCTTGGAGAGTTCGTGCAGCACTTCGGCAACCGTGAAGACCATGGTGTCCAGCCGCGCCTGCTGCCGCAGCTCGCCGTTGACCTCGAGCGAGAGCGTGCGCGTGAAGATCGCGCCCGCCGCGGCCACCGGCACCAGCTCGCTGGCCGGCGCCGAATGATCGAAGCCCTTGGCCGTGTCCCAGGGCAGGCCCTTGGCCTTCGCATTCGCCTGCAGGTCGCGGCGGGTCAGGTCGAGGCCGACGCCGTAGCCGAACACCAGCGCCGGCGCATCCGCGACGCTGGTCTCGCCATCGGCATCGCGGCCCAGCGCCACCACCAGCTCCACTTCGTGGTGCAGGTCGCGGGTGCCGGGCGGGTAGGGCACGCGGCCGCCGCCCGCGACGATGGCGTCGCCGGGCTTCATGAAGAACACCGGGTTGCCGCGGTCCACAGTGGCGCCCATTTCCTTGGCGTGGTCGGCGAAGTTGCGGCCCACGCAGTAGATGCGGCGCACCGGGAACACGGCGTCGCTGCCGCGCACGGGCAGGCAGGGCGGGGCGGGTACGGGGATAACGGTGGCGGTCATGGCTCGGCTCCGGACGGACCGGCCAAGTTTAGCTGCGACGGCCGTGTTCGAACCGGGAAGATGCTCGCAATGCCGCCGGCTTCAGCGCAGGCCGAGACGGGTTTCGGTCTTGCGGACTTCGACGAACTCGCCCTCGATGACGCCGGACTCGGCGCGCGCGGGCGCGGCGGTGGGGCGCATCAGGCGGCGGACGGCCGCGAACAGCAGCATGCCCAGGCCCACGACCAGGCCGACCGCGACCAGCACCAGCAGCAAAGCCAGGCCGAGCACGCCCACCAGCAGCTTGAGCAGCGGGCTGCGGGGCTTGCTGGGGCAGTAGCTGAAGAAGCGGTGTGCGCGGAAGAGCATAGGGGCCGTGGCAGAATGCTGGGAGACGAAGTATGGCGAGGGGCGACGTGAAAAGTGTAAGCGGATCGTTAATCCGGCTGCCGGCCCTGCCGCCCGAGGGGCTGTCGGAAGCCGAAGTCGAGATCGACGGTGAGCCGCAATCGCTGATCCTGCGCCGCCACGGCGAACAGCTGCACGCCTGGCTGAACATCTGCCCGCATGCCGGCCGTCGGCTGGACTGGGCGCCGGGCCGCTTCCTGGTCGACCAGGGGCGCCTGGTCTGCGCCGCGCACGGCGCCAGCTTCGAGATGGAGCACGGGCTCTGCGTCGCCGGGCCCTGCCGCGGCGCGTCGCTGGTCGCGGTCGCGGTGACCGTCGACGCGGGCTAGAACATCAGGTTGATCACCAGCAGCACGACCGCGAGGTAGATCAGGGTCAGCGGCGCACCGATCTTCCACAGGTCGCGCGGGCGATAGCCGGCCGGGCCGGTCACCATCGCCAGCACCGGGTTCGACACGCTCAGGAAATTGTTCGAGGCCGACAGCGCCACCACGAGCGCGAAGGCGACCGGGTTGCCGTTGACGGCCAGCGCCACGTTGATCGCCATCGGCACCATCACCACGGTCGCGCCGACGTTGCCGATCACCAGGGTGAAGGCGGTCGCCAGCAGGCCGATCGCGGCCTCCAGCACCCACACCGGCACGTCCGGGCCGATGCGTTCGAGGATCACCTGCGCCAGCCAGTTCGCGGCGCCGGTGGAGTCCATCGCCCAGCCCAGCGGGATCAGGCAGGCCATCAGGAACACGGTCTTCCAGCTCACCGCCGAATAGGCTTCGTCCATGTTCAGCACGCCGGCGACCATCATCGCCGCGGCGCCGGTCATCAGCGCGATCGGCACCGGCACCAGGGTGGTCAGCGCCAGCGCCATCGCACCGGCGAACACGCCCACCGCCCACCAGAATTTCTGCGGTCGCTGCTGGCCCTTGGGGTAGTCGGTGACCACGACGAAGTCACGGCTCTCGCTGGCCTGGGCCAGGTCGGTCCAGATGCTGTGGAAGACCAGCATGTCGCCGGCCTTGAGCGGCATCCGGCGGATGTCCTCGCGCCAGACCTGGTTGTCGCGGTTGATCGCCAGCAGGCTGATGCCGAAGCGCTTGCGCAGCTGCAGCTGGGCCTGCGCCTTGCCGATGAACGAGGACGTCGGCGGGATCACCGCTTCGGAAATGCCCGAGCGGCTGGGGTTGAACAGGTCGGAGAAATTGCGCAGCCGCGCCGACATGCGCAGCAGGTTCTTCTGGGCGTAGTCGTGGATCGCCTCGCGCGAACCCATCACGCCCATCACGCTGCCGACCCAGATCATCTGGTCGGCCGGCGGCGCCAGCCGCGACTCGTTGCCGCTGAGCAGGGCGAGCAGCAGCGGCGCATCGCGCTGCGCCTCGGCCTCGCCGACCGACATGCCCACCAGCGGGCTTTCGGCGGTAACGCTGAGCTCGTACACGTCGCCCTCGATGCCGTAGGCGCTGGCGAAGTAGCTTTGCGTGCGGCTGGGCGCGACGCCCTTCTCCTCGCCCTTGCCCAGCGAGCGCGGCCCGCGCCAGCGGAAGTAGGCCAGGCCGACCAGCAGCAGGGCGACGCCGACCGGCAGCGGCCCGAACATCGGCAGCGGCTCGAGCGTCGCCGCGCCCGAGGGCAGGTTGCGGTTGGCGGCGATCAGCAGGTCGTTGAGCAGCATCAGCGGCGAGCTGCCGATCATGGTCAGGCCGCCGCCCATCACGATCGCGGCCGCGACCGGCAGCAGCAGGCGCGACAGGCCGATGCCGGAGCGGCTCGACACGCGCGAGGCCACCGGCAGGAACAGCGCCATCACCGACGGATTCTGCATGAAGCCGGAGATCAGGCCGGCCATCGCCGAGGTCAGGAAGATCAGGCGCTCCTCCATGCCCTTGGACACGCGCAGCAGCCACACCGCGAGCCGGTTCAGGGCGCCGGTGCGGTCCAGGCCGGCGCCGAGGATCATCGTCGCGATCACGCTCATCACCGCGTTGCCGGAGAAGCCGTTGAACAGCTGGGTCGCCGGCACCAGCCCGGTCAGGCCCAGGATCACCAGCACGACCAGCGCGGTCGCATCGGCGCGAATGCGCTCGATCATGAACATCACGATCGTGAAGCCGACCAGCCCCAGCACGAGCATCATGTCGCGGGTCAGGGTGAGGTCGGTCTCCATGCTCGTGCGTTCGCCCCTAGGTCCGGTCGTACAGCAGGTCCCAGACGCCGTGGCCGAGTTTCTGGCCGCGGGTCTCGAAGTGGGTCTGGCGCCGCCATTCCGGCCGCGGCACCGTGCCGCGCGGGTCGGCGCGGTTGCGCAGGCGCGGCTCGGCGTCGAGCACGTCCCACATGTGCTCGGCGTAATTCTCCCAGTCGGTGGCCAGGTGCAGCAGGCCGCCGGGGCGCAGGCGGTCGCAGATCAGGCTCACGAAGGCCGGCTGGACCAGCCGCCGCTTGTGGTGCCGCTTCTTGTGCCAGGGGTCCGGGAAGTAGATGCGCACCTCGTCCAGCGAGGCCGGCGCGACTTCTTCCCGCAGCACTTCGACCGCGTCGTGCTGGTAGACACGCAGGTTGCGCAGTTTTTCGGCCGCGGCGGCGTTGAGCAGCCGGCCGACGCCGGGGCCATGCACTTCGATGCCGATGAAGTCGCGCGTGGTCTCGCGGGCGGCGGCGAACAGCAGCTGTTCGCCGTTGCCGAAGCCGATCTCGACGACCCGGGGCGCATGGCGATCGAACACGCCGTCGTAATCGCGCGGCTCGCCGCGGTAGTGCAGCCCGAGCGCAGGCCAGTGCAGGTCGAAGGCCCGCTTCTGCGCCTCGGTCTGGCGGCCCTGGCGCAGCACGAAGCTGCGGATCGGGCGGTGCCTGGCCGCGGCGTCGGCGTGGTCGGGGCTTTCGCTCATGCCGCCCCCGGCCTCAGAGGAAGTGGCCGTCGAGCGGCGACGAGGCGTTGGCGTTGCGCTTTTTCGGGATGCGGCCGGCCAGGAAGGCTTCGCGCCCGGCCTCGACCGCCTTGCGCATCGCGCTGGCCATCAGGATCGGGTCGCGGGCGCCGGCGATCGCGGTGTTCATCAGCACGCCGTCGCAGCCGAGCTCCATCGCGATCGCGGCGTCGGACGCCGTGCCGACGCCGGCATCCACCAGCACCGGCACCTTGGCGTTCTCGACGATCTCGAGGATGGACCAGCGGTTCTGCACGCCCAGGCCCGAGCCGATCGGCGCGGCCAGTGGCATCACCGCGACGCAGCCGATCTCTTCGAGGCGCTTGGCGATGATCGGGTCGTCCGAGGTGTAGACCATCACCTCGAAGCCTTCGGCGACCAGGATCTCGGCGGCCTTGATGGTCTGGACGACGTCCGGGTACAGCGTGCGCGGGTCGCCCAGCACTTCGAGCTTGACCAGGGTGTGGCCGTCGAGCAGCTCGCGCGCCAGCCGGCAGGTGCGCACCGCGTCGTCGGCGGTGTAGCAGCCGGCGGTGTTGGGCAGCAGGGTGTAGCGGTCGGGCGGCAGCACGTCGAGCAGGTTCGGCTCGCCGGGGTTCTGGCCGATGTTGCTGCGGCGGATGGCGACGGTGACGATCTCGGCGCCGGCGGCTTCGGTGGCCAGGCGGGTCTGCTCGAGGTCGGTGAACTTGCCGGTGCCGGTGAGCAGGCGGGAGCGGTAGGTCTTGCCGGCGATCACCAGCAGATCGGCGGGAACGTGGGATTCGGGGCGATTCATGCCGGGATTATGGCCCGATTGCTGGCCCGAGTTAACCCTTTCTTAATCCCATGTTCACCGTTCCGCTCCCTGTAGGAGGGCCTTCAGGCCCGAAGCCCTTCGCCGAAAAGCTTCGGGCCTGAA
>LNFM01010268.1_pt1 | contig 13260 bp, 10 predicted proteins | sample 596031 | NCBI WGS metagenome assembly LNFM01 (sample SAMN04254537, study PRJNA301005) | activated carbon metagenome | isolation source: dual media filters at the Ann Arbor, Michigan drinking water treatment plant | place: USA: Ann Arbor
GCAGCCCTCCAGTACCGCCATTGTCCCTGCGAACGGCGGATGAGAGTTGCTTTACCGCAACTTAAGTTGGTTACGGCACAGTGCGTCCGTCCCGCTCGGTAGGCGGCTCAAGGCGACACGTGTTCTGTGCCGGAGTGAAACGGCTGAGCGCAGCGGCAGTCTTGCGCTACGCGAAGAAGCAAGCCTAAATGGGTGGCACGGAAATTGAATTTGCAGTTCGACGTAGAGTTCACCGAGCGAGTGGGGGTAATGCGTATGAGGCCACGAGAGAGCGCTCTTCGTCTGATGCGGTTTGAGGCTCGCGAAAAAGCACGCAAAGTCGGCGACCTTGAGGCGATGATCCGCGAGTTCGAGGTGATGGCGGTCGATCTCGACCGGCAGATTGCCACTGAGGAGGAGCGCACCGGAGTACGCGACCTCAAGCATTTCGCGTATTCGACCTTCGCCAAGGCAGCCCGCCAGCGCCGCGACAACTTGCAACTCTCGGTTGATGGGTTGCGGGCCAAGCTCGAGGTCGCACAAGCCGAGCGTGATTTGGCTGCCGAGGACCTCGCCAAGGCAGAGGCTCCCGATGCTCGCGATACATCACCACGCGCCCGCCGTCTCGGCGAACGCAATACCGACGCTCTGGCAGGTTAAGCCCTCACGCCCCAAGCGGTGGGTATAGCCGTCAACGGGGGAGCTGGAGAGCGAGACGCGCATGGCCACGCACATTGCGGGCGCGTACCAACTCGCGCTGGCATACCATCGCAGTCGGTGCACAGGCTCCTGTGAAAACGCGCTGTGGCGCGGTGAGCCTTGCTGAAGTCCTGGACCTCTGAGAATGTCGCGTCGCGTTGAGCGCGACTCGCACAAGGTCCCCTGGATGCCGTCCGCCTGGATTGCCAGATACGCGTTGGTGATGCTCGGTACCGTTGTCGGTACCGGTTGTACCAACGTGCCACTCGCGTTACCGCCTACGACCGCCTCGCTGGCCATGGCTCCCCACCCCGCCTCGCCTGCACCCGATCCCCCTGTCGAGGTATACTCGCGTATTGCCCGCGGCGCATTGAGGTGCTGGTTCGGCCCCGAAGGCTCACTCAAAAAGACGCACGTCTTCCACGCAAAAGTCGACCCGCCCGCCAACGGCGGCGCCGCGGAGATCGGAGTGCACACCCGCGAGGCCGGGTCGAGCCACGGCGTGCTGCGTGCCTTCGCCGTCACGATCGCCCCCTCCGGCGACGGCTCGCTCGTCGAGGCTCAGAACTTCCGATTTCCCGCCCCGCAGGCGGCGATCATGATTGCCGACGTCGGCCGCTGGGCGGCTGGTAAAGACGAATGCAGCATCGTGGGCACCGGCGGCTGGGATGCCGCGGAGCCGCCTGCCGGTCAGGCTACGGCGCCAGCCGAGAGCAAGGTCGCCGCAAAGGCCAAGACCAAGGCGCCAGCCGGCCGCTGACGCAGGTCCTGGAGCACAGGCTTGATGTGCCGCCACAGCGGGCGTCGTCTATGCTTCGCCCGACCGAGCCTTGGCCGCCTCGATAGCCGCCCACACGCGCGCCGGTGTCGCCGGCATCTCTATGTGCTTGATCCCGAGCGGCGAAAGCGCATCACAGATGGCGTTGATCACTGCCACCATCGACCCGACCGTCCCAGCCTCGCCCACTCCTTTGACGCCGAGCGGATTCACCTTGGTCGGCACCGGCCGTGTCGTCAGATGCACACCCGGCATCTCGTCGGCGCGCGGCATCTGGTAATCCATGAAAGAGCCCGTGACCAACTGGCCGGACTCCGAATCGTACTGGATAACCTCTCCGAGCGCCTGTCCGACCCCCATCGCGACCCCGCCCTGAATCTGCCCATGAGCCAGCTTGGCATTGAGCACGGTGCCGATGTCCTCGACCACCGTGTAGCGATCAATCCGCGTCGTCCCCGTCTCTGGATCGATCTCGACCTCGCAGATGTGGCAGCCGTTCGGAAAGGTAACCGTCGGCGGCATGAATTCGGCCATTTCGACCAGGCCCTTCGGACTTTTGTCCTTGGCGCGCGCCGCGACCTCCGCCAGCGACACCGAGCGGTTGGTTCCCCGCAACGGAAAACGCCCATCTGCGAAGTCGATCTCGGCTGGCGAGGCGTCCAGCATATCGGCTGCGATCACCCGCCCAGCGGCAATCACTTTCTGCACGGTAAGCAGCGTCGCCGAGGCACCGACCGGCGCCGCCGAGGATCCGCCGTTGCCGCGCCCGTGCGGCAGGTCGTCGGTGTCGCCGAACGCATAATCGATCCGGTCACGGGCGACCCCGAGATGCGCAGCGACCAAGTCGATCATCATCGTCTCGAGGCCTTGTCCGGTCGACATGGCACCAGCCGTGACCTTGACCCGGCCCTCCTCGCTGACCTCGATCCGGGTCACGTCCTTGGCCGGCTTCGTGAACGGACCGCCCGCGACCTCGATGGGATTGGCAATGCCGATGCCTCGCATCAGCCCTCGCTCGGCCGAAGCCTTGCGGCGCGCAGCAAACCCGGCGCGATCCGCGACCCGCGCCGCGTCGACCATCAGACCTTCGAACTCGCCGCAGTCGTATGTGAAGACAAACCCCGTATCGTAGGGCATAGATGCCGGTGCCACGAGATTGCGCCGACGCAGCTCGAATGGATCGATGCCCATCTCTCCGGCCGCCAGATCGATCAACCGCTCGATCGTATAGGTCGCCTCCGGGCGCCCGGCGCCTCGGTAGGGCGCATTGGTCATCGTGTTGGTGTAGACACCCGTGATCGAGGCCGCGATCGCGCCGATCCGGTAGACGCCCGCGATCCCGCCGATATTGTTGACCATGAATAGCGAGCGCCCGGAGAGATAGGCCCCGACGTTCACCGTGAAGTCCACCTTCAGCGCCAGGAAGCGGCCGTCCTTGTCGAGCGACAAGCTCGCCTCGATCCCCATGTCACGACCGTGATCGTCGGCAAGGAAGCTCTCGCGCCGCTCCGAGATCCAGCGGACGGGCCGCTTCAGGCGGCGCGCGGCGAACAACACCAGCACGTCCTCCGGATAAGTCCCGCTCTTCATCCCGAACGAGCCACCGACATCGCCGGCGATCACCCGCACCTGTGCAGCGGGCACCTTGAGCATGGCGGCGAGCCCGCCTTTCAGGTTGTGAGGGCTCTGGTTGGCCGCGTGCAGGACGAGCCGTCCGTCCGGGTCCACCAAGCCGAGCGCGCCGCGCGGCTCGAGCGACAGCGCATTGACCCGGCTCACCTTCGAAGCGAACCGCACGACATGCGCAGCCTCCGCCGCCGCGGCGTCGGCCTTGTTCGCGTCGCCCTTCTTCCAGATGTAGGCGACGTTCGCCATGGCGCCATCCCAGATGCGGTCGGCATCCTTCGCCAACGCCGCTTCCGGCGTGACGATGGCCGGCAGGTCATCCATCTCGATCGAAACCAGTTCCGCCGCCGCCTCGGCTGCCTCCGCCGTCTCAGCCACGACAAATGCAACCGGCTCGCCGACAGCTCGGATGCGGTCCCGCGCCAGCACTGGCCGCCGCGCCGGGAAGGCCGGCTTGCCGTCTGCACCGGGAAGGGCTACTCCGCTCGGGAAATCCTCGATACCATCGGCGGCTATATCGGCGGCAGTAAACACCGCGAGCACACCAGGCACAGCCAAGGCCGCCGACGCATCGATCCCCTTGATCAGGGCATGCGCGACGGGCGCCCGCACGGCCACGCCGGTAAGCGTCCCGTCGTACGTCACGTCCGCGACGTATCGCCCTTGTCCGGTGACCAGACGATCATCCTCGATGCGGCCCTGGAACTCGGCCCACTTCTGCTGCATGTCGAGACTCCATCGAGGTGGGAGCGCCGCAACAAAGGATCGCAAGCGCTGTCGATCGCGCCGCAACAATGACCATGATGCGCCGCATCCTGCAAGCGGCGGACCCTGAGTCGCGCCCGCTCCACGCTTGGCGAATTCGCTGTAACCGTCCGTGCGCGCGTCCAAGCGTCACTTGCCAACATCTTCATTAGAACTATTCTAAGCCATCATGATCACCCTCGAAATCGAGGCAGGAGAGCTTCATGCGGACTTTCTCGGAGCTCAACCAGCAGGAGGTCCTGGCCCTCGCCATTGGGCTGGAGGAAGAGCATGGACGCATCTATGCGGACTACGCCGACGGCTTGAAGGAGACCTTCCCCGCTTCAGCCAAGGTCTTCACAGAGATGGCCGAGGAGGAAAACGAGCATCGCCGCTGGCTGATCGATCTCTACCGGCAGAAGTTCGGCGATCACATCCCACTGATCCGCCGGCAGGATATCAAAGGCTTCATACGTCACGAGCCGATCTGGATGATCCGCCCGCTTGGTCTCGACAAGGTCCGCAAGCAGGCTGAAGCAATCGAGTTCGAGACACGCCAATTCTACGAGCGCGCCGCCGCTCGTTCAACGGACGCCGGCATCCGTAAGCTCCTCGGCGACCTTGCAGCCGCCGAGCGCGAGCATGTCTCTCTCGCCAAGAAGCTCGGGCAGGAGCATTTGACCACCGGCGTTCGCTCGGACGAGGACGAAGCGCGCCGCAATATGTTCGTGCTTCAGATCGTCCAGCCCGGCCTCCTCGGGCTTATGGACGGCTCGGTCTCGACGCTTGCCCCGCTCTTTGCCGCGGCTTTCGCGACGCATGATACTTGGCAGACGTTCCTGGTTGGCATGGCAGCTTCCGTCGGCGCCGGCATCTCGATGGGCTTCGCGGAGGCCATGTCCGACGACGGCGAGTTGACTGGTCGCGGCCACCCCTGGCTACGGGGCTGGATCACAGGATTGATGACCACTCTTGGTGGAGTGGGACACACACTCCCCTACCTGATCCCCGATTTCTGGACGGCGACGATCGTGGCCATCATTGTCGTGCTAGCCGAATTGTGGGTGATCGCATGGATCCGCGCAAAGTACATGGACACCCGCTTTCTCCAGGCCGCATTTGAAGTGGTGGTTGGTGGTCTGATCGTTTTCGCCGCCGGAATCCTGATCGGCAACGCCTGACGAGGGCAGATCCGCTCTCACGAGTCGGTGGCTTGATAATCTGCATACACCGATAGTCCTGCCGCAACGGGATCAATCCCTTGTCTTGCGGCACAAATCATTTTGTACGAGAGGCCATAGCTGAGCCGGAATCCTCAGTCCAATGTCCCTCGACCGAGCGGGAGTCGTCTCTCGCCAGAGGTGCGGCCAACTGTTACCACACCAGTCAATTCGCACCCACGACAGGGATTTACAGTGGGCCGACGAATGCGCGATAAGAAATCCATGAGTACACAGAATAGACCTGATGACGGCGCCCCGGCCGCCCGCCTCGAGTTCGCACGTCGCCTGCGCGAACTGCGCATCCCACGCGGATTCCGTACCGCGCGCAGCCTTGCACGCAGCCTCGACATCGACGAGAACCGCTACACGCGCTACGAGCGCGCCGAGGTCGAACCCGACCTAGCCATGATCCGGCGCATTTGCGAGACGCTGGACGTTACGCCGAACGATCTCCTCGGCGGCGTCGCGATGACAAGAGACTTCAGCCAATCCGCCTCGCGGCCGAACTCTCACAGTGGCACCGACGGCATCGTCGCCTCGACGCCTGGCCGAAATGATCAACCACCCATCCCGACGGCAGCTTGGCTGCTAGCTGAGGCCGCCATCGAGGCCAAGGGAGCGCCGAGAGCACCATCGGGAGCAACTCTCGATCTCCCCCTGCCTTTGGCGTCGATGGGAGAGATCGGAAAGTTGTACAAAGCATTGATGGAGCAGCCCTTTGAAGCCATCGCCGATCTGCTTTCCGATCAAGCTATAGCAGGCGCGGACCCGGCCGCCGCGCGATCGCTGAAGGAGCGCATCGACGTCCTCGTCGCGCTCGTCAAGTCCACCGCCTGAACGCCCTGCCGAGGTGCCACGAGAGGTTGGCTCTTATCGACTTTTTCCTGCTCGGCGCCTTGAGCCCCGACGTCGGCCCGCCCTATCGATCCGCCCGCGCCAGCACCGCATGCAGCAGCACATTGGCGCTCGGAACCATGTCGGCCTTAGACATGTCCTCAGCCTCATTGTGCGTGATCCCGCCGCGGCAGGGTGCGAAGATCATGGCGGACGGGCACACGGCGACCATGTGATAGGCGTCGTGGCCGGCCTCCGATTTGAGGTCCATCGTGGTGTGTCCAAGGCTGGCCGACGCGGACCGGATAAGCCCGATCAGCCCGGGGTCGAACGCAAAGCCGCCAAAACCCCACTTCTCAGCGACTTCGATCTCGCAGCGACTGCGGCGCGCGCAATCCGCGACCGCCACGTCGACCTCGGCTTCCATCGCCGCCAGCACGTCGGCTTCAGGATGGCGCATGTCACAGTACAACGTCGCCCTCTCCGAGATGATGCCCGGAAGGTTCGGCGACAAGTCGAGCCGTGCCGCCGTGCTCTTCCCCTCGCTCGGAGCCTGACGCCACCCGATCTCGTCGATGGCGACCGCCACATGGGCTGCGCCTACCAGTGCGTTGCGCCGCCGCGGCATCGGCGTTGGGCCGACATGGGCCGTCTCGCCTCTGACCTCGATGCGCATGCCGCGCGTCGGAAACCCGCCTGTCACGATCCCGACCGGCACCCCGGCCGCGTCGAGCTTGGGACCTTGCTCGATGTGCAACTCGAAGTAGGCATCGATCTCACGTCCGCCGACCGGTACGGGTCCCGCGAAGCCGATCCGCGCGAGTTCGCTACCGAGCGTCGTTCCCTCCTTGTCCGGCCTGGCGAGCGCCCATTCGACGGTCTCCTTGCCCGCGAATGCCAGCGAGGCGACCATGGGCGGCACGAAGCGGGCACCTTCCTCGTTGGTCCAGTTCACGACCTCGATCGGACGACGCGTCTCTACTCCTGCCGCATCGAGCGTGCGAAGCACCTCGAGCCCAGCCAGCACGCCGAGAATGCCGTCGAAACGACCGCCGGCCGCCTGCGTGTCCAGATGGCTGCCGATCAGGACCGGCGCCAAGCCCGGCTCGCGCCCTTCCCGGCGCGCGAACATCGAGCCCATCCGGTCGACTCGGAGCGTATAGCCGCTCGATGCCACCCAGCGCGCGAACACCTCGCGCATCTCCTTGTCGGCATCCTCGAGCGCCAGCCGGCGCAGCCCGCCCCGACTGCCCTTGCCGATCTCGGCCGATGCCATGATCGAGCTCCAAAGCCGGTCCGCGTCGATCGTCAGATTGCTGGCCATCGTGATCCCGCTGCGCGCTGCTCTTTTGCCTCTGCGCGTGAGGTTAACGGCAAAGTTGTGATGCGTTAACTGCAAGTTGAGGACTGCGCGGTACCGTCACGTAGGTTTTCTGGGATGGCAAAGCACAAATCGAGATGTTGGGCGGACCAATCGGCACCGGCAGAGGAAATTCGCTCATGAGCGAGTACTCGCTCAAATTGGGCGAGGCCGTGCTCCGTAGTCGAACCCGTCAAGCCGAAAAAACGGCTCGGATCGAAGCCGAGGTCGCCAACCGGGTCAAATCCGAGTTCATCTCGAACATGAGCCATGAGCTTCGGACCCCGCTCAACACAGTCATAGGCTTCTCCAAGTTGCTGGCTGAACACGATCGGCGTCGGCTCGAGGACCACGAGGTGGTCGAGTACGCCCGCCTGATCAACGACGCCTCCTGCAACCTGCTGACGATCATCAACGACATTCTCGATATCTCGAAGATCCAGAGTGGCCACTTCCGCCTCGACACCCAGGAGGTCAGCCTCGACGAGGTCCTCGAAGGCGTCGTCGCCGGACTGAAGCCTATGGCCGGAGAGGCCAACGTAGAGCTGGTGCTCGCCATGACTGCAGAGGTGGTGACTGTTCGCGGCGACGCAGCCAAGCTTCGGCAGGTTTTTGCCAATCTCATCGGCAACGCCATCAAGTTCACGAGTTCGGGCGGACAGGTTGTCGTCGAGTGCGAACTCGAGAGCGACGGTGCTGTCTGCATCGTCGTAAGCGACACCGGCGTCGGCATGGATAACGACGAGCTCGAGGTTGCGCTGGCTCCTTTCGGCCAGGTCGATGGCACCCGGACCCGATGGCGCGAAGGCACCGGACTGGGATTGCCCATTGCCAAGGCTCTGATCGAGCTGCACGGCGGGAAGCTCGCAATCAGCAGCGAGAAGCTCGTCGGCACACAAGTTGTCGTAAAGCTGCCATCTCCTGATTTCGTAGCACTCATGCAGCAGGATCTGGGTCTCCAGATCGGTCGCGCCTGACCAGAGCGGTGAAGAGGAAGACGCCCATGCAGTTCATCGCGAACGGAAAAAGCCAAGCCTCGACGCTCGCCGATCTATCGATTGGTCGCATCGTCTCCGTGACTGGCTCGAAGGCCATTGTCCTGCTCGATTCGAGTTCGGAGGCGGTCATGTCGGCGGACAATCGCCCCGAGATGGGAACCCTCCTGGCGATCGAAACGGCCAATACCATCGTTCTCGCCATCGTTTCCGCCCTGAACGTGCCCGTGCCGGCCCAGCGCGAAGGTGAGGCCGAGATCTGGATCGCCGAGCTGGGCCTCGTCGGCGAGCTGAAAAAGGGCAAAGACGGAAGGGCCGAGGCGTTCAATCGTGGCGTCACCGTCTACCCCTCGCTTGGCGACCGCACCCGTGTCGCGTCCAAAGCCGAGCTGCAGATCGCCTTCTGCGGAGACACCACCAGCTCGGTCCGCGTCGGCTGCATTCGACAGGACAACTCGATTCCCGCGATGATCCGCGTCGACGATCTGCTTGGTAAGCACTTTGCGATCCTCGGCACGACGGGCACCGGCAAGTCGTGCACCACAGCCCTGATCCTGCGTTCGATCCTCGAGAAGAACCCCGCCGCCCATATCGTCCTGCTCGACCCGCACAACGAGTATGCGACTGCCTTCACCGAGTGGGGCGAGGTCGTCTCGCCGCGCAACATGCAGCTCCCCTTCTGGCTGCTCACATTCGAGGAACTTGTGGAAGTCGTCATCGGAGATACGACCGACCGCAAGCAAGAGATCGAGATGCTCCAGGAGCTGATCCCGATCGCCAAGGCGCGTTATTCGGCGGGCCGCGCCAAGGAAGGCCAGGCAACCCGCCCGCGGATGCTCGATGCCGGCAAATTCACGGTCGATACGCCCGTTCCATACCGCATCTCCGATCTCACCTCGCTCATCGACGAGCGCATGGGAAAGCTCGAGAACAAGCGCGACATCGGTCCATACCGAAATCTGAAAACACGCTTCGAGATTCTTTCGCTCGACCCGCGCTATGCATTCATGTTCGGCTCGCTGACCGTCTACGATGGCATGGCTCAGATCCTCGGTCGCATTTTTCGCGTGCCCGTCAACAATAAGCCGATCACCATTCTCGAGTTGACCGGCCTGCCGACCGAAATCATCAACGTCGTTGTCTCGGTTCTCTGCCGCATGACATTCGATTTCGCGCTGTGGAGCGAGGGCAAGGTCCCCGTCACGCTCGTTTGCGAGGAAGCGCACCGTTATGTGCCCGCCAACCCGTCGCTCGGCTTCGAGCCCTGCAAGCGGGCCATCGCCAAGATCGCCAAGGAAGGCCGCAAGTACGGCGCCTCGCTCTGCATCGTCACCCAGCGGCCTGCCGAGATCGACCCCACCATCCTCTCTCAATGTAACACGGTGTTCGCGCTCCGCATGAGCAACGATCGCGACCAGGCTATCGTGCAATCCTCGATCTCGGATACCGGCTCCGGCCTCATGGAATTCTTGCCCGCGCTCGGCCAGCGCGAGGCGATCGCATTCGGCGAAGGCGTCACGCTCCCAGTCCGCATCCGCTTCGACGAACTCCCGGCCAGCGCCCTCCCCCGCAGTTCGACGGCCAAGTTCTCTGTGGCTTGGCAGCAATCGATCGGGGACGAGGGATTCCTCGACCAGATCGTCGAGCGGTGGCGCCACTCATCCTCCGGCGTTTCGGGCGACCAGAGCCAGAACACCGCAATGTTCGCCGAGGCCATGGGCCTTCACGCTCAGCATCACCATGGCGACGAGATGTCGACCCCGAGCCAACGTGCGGCGCACCCCGACCCAACGCACCGCAGCAGCACCGATCCGCGCGCGGCAGCACCCGCCCAGCAGCGGCGCGATGGTCTGGTCCCACGCCGCGATCAGCGCGAGACCCGCGAGCTGCGGCAACCGATCCAGACGGCTGCGGCTCCACCAGCTCAGCCGGCCGCCCAGTCGGGAGGCCAAGGATCGTTCCGCTCCCTTCGAGATCGACTTTCGCCTCGGCGATAGTCGAACGGAACGACCGCCGTGGCATTGAGCGCAGCCACACGCGCTCCCATGAATTCTCCTGTACGATAGCAATCGAGCACCTCTCCTGAGCGTGCCCTTCCGACCCAGCCTGTAGGACCGCGTCCATGACCACCATCCACCCCGTCATCCTATCCGGCGGCTCTGGCACGCGGTTGTGGCCGCTGTCGCGCGCGATGTACCCGAAACAGTTCATCCGCTTTTTCAATAGCGCCGAGCCGAGCTTCCTAGGGGCGACGCTTCGCCGGCTCTCGACCGACAACGGTTTCGCGGCCCCGATCCTGCTTTGCAACAACGACCATCGCTTTCTCGTCAAGGACGAGTTGGAGCGCGCCCACCTCGACCCCGGCGCCATCTATCTCGAGCCGGTGGCCCGTAACACCGCTGCCGCTATCGCCGTCGGTGCTCTGGCCGTTTTCGCCAAGGACCCTGACGGTATCCTCGCCGTGATGCCGTCGGACCACGTTATCCTCGACGAGGTCGCCTTTGCCGATTCCGTGCGCAAGGCCGCACAGGTCGCTGCTACGGGGCGCCTTGTTCTCTTCGGCATCAAGCCATCGGAGGCACACACGGGCTACGGCTATATCCGCCGAGGCTCCGCGCTCGCTGGTCATGATGGCGAGGCATTCGCCGTCGACGCGTTTTTCGAGAAGCCGGATGCGGCCACGGCTGCAACTTACCTCGCCGCCGGGAGCTATTATTGGAATAGCGGCATCTTCGTCCTTCACGCCCGAACGTTCATCGAGGAACTCGGCCGCCTGCAGCCGCAAATCCTCGAGGCCGCCCGTCGCGCGCTCGACGCCGCCGCGCCCGACCTCGGCTGCCTGCGCCTCGATCGTAACGCGTTCGCTGCAGCCCCGAACATCTCCGTCGACTATGCGGTGATGGAGAAGACCAGCCTTGCCGCCATGCTACCGCTCGACGTCGGGTGGAACGACGTCGGCTCGTGGAGTTCCTTGTGGGAGGTCGCGCCGCGCGACAAGAACGGCAACTTCATCAGGGGCGATGCAATCGTCGAGGACAGCACCAACCTCTATATCCATTCCGAGCGGGCTCTCGTCGCCACCATCGGCGTCAGGGATCTCGTCATTGTCGATACCCCCGACGCACTCCTCGTGGCAGACAAGTCTCGCTCCCAGGAAGTCTCGACAATCGTCAAGCGTTTGAAGGCCTCCAACCGCAAGGAGCAGGAGCAGCACCTGAGGAACTATCGCCCCTGGGGCTACTTCGAGACCCTGAGCCTCGCGCCCCGCTTCCAGGTCAAGCTTTTGCACGTCAAGCCCGGCGCCAAGCTTTCGATGCAAATGCACCACCACCGGTCCGAGCATTGGATTGTCGTACAAGGTACCGCCAACGTGGCGATCGGCGACATAGAGAAGCTCGTCCGCGAGAACGAGAGCGTCTACATCTTCGCCACGCAGTGGCACCGCCTCGAGAACCCGGGCAAGGTTCCCCTCGAGCTGATCGAGGTGCAGATCGGAACCTATCTGGGCGAGGATGACATCGTCCGCACCGACGATATCTACAAGCGTGCGCCGGAAGAAACACGCTGACGCCATTGTCGACAAGGGAATCTCAAAGTGTCTGCCGCCACGCCTCGGATACCAGGCGATGGCCGGCCCCCTCACGCACCACATGCGCAAAACCCGGGAAATGCAGGTGCATGCCCGTCACGAGCAGCCGCTCGCTCGCCGCCATGTCGAACACGCGCCGACGCGACGCGGCGGCGGCCGCCGGATCAGTATCGACCACCATCGACACCTCTGGCCGTGGCACCTGGACTTCGGGCATGTGCACCACATCACCCCAGATCAATAGCCGCTCGCCGCCAGATTCGATCAGATATCCGGTATGTCCCGGCGTATGCCCCGGCATCGGGAGCGCCGTTACGCCGGGCAGCACCTCGCCTTTCGTGAACGTCCGCATGCGGCTGCGATAAGGTGCCGTCTGCTCGCGAGCCTGCTGGAACATCAGCCGCTTCTCGCGTTCGCTACCCCGCCCCATTGCCGTATCGTCGAACCAATGCCTGGGCTCGTTTTCGTGTACGACGAGTTCCGCGTTGGCGTAGTTGGCCGTCCCCGTCGTCATGTCCGTGAGGCCCGCGGAATGGTCGGGATGCATGTGGGTGAGCAAGATCGTGTCGATTTCCGCAGGTCTGACGCCGGCTGCTTCCAGGTTCGCCATCAGGTGACCCGCCGTCGGCCCGAGGTAGGCCCCCGAGCCCGTCTCGACCAAGGCTAGTCGATCCCGCGAGCGAATGAGAAATGCATTCACCGAGAGCACGAACGAGGATCGGCACGCGGCGGCCAGATGCTTGTGCGCCTCGTCCTCCGGCACACCCAGCATCATCTCGTAGGTGCGCTCGAGCGTCCCGTCGCTCACTGCCGTCACCACGATGTCGCCGATCCGGCGATGATAAATCGGCGCAATCTGCTGCTGCGGCTTTTCCCTCATCGCGAGCGCTCCCTGAAGTCTCTTGGAGTCAATGACGCGTCTCCGTAGGTGGCACCGGTGCGGCACCGGCGGCATCTGGCGCCCCTCCCGGGTCCGCAGCCCCCACGGCTGCACCCTGCCTTGCTTGCGCTTGGCTGGCCTCCCAAGCCCGCCGCCTCAGCTCGTACCTGTGGATGCCGAATGGAATGAGCACGAGATACGCGAGGCTCACCGTCGCCAGCGTCAAATAGGGGTAGGTTACAAGCAGCCCGACCGCCAGCGCCACCGAGGCGAGCGCCGGGGCCACATACTCGCGCGCTATCCGCTCACTCGCGAGCTTTCCCGAATATGTCGGCAGCGTCGACACCAGAAGCCCGGCCATCACCATCACATAGACAACGATTGCCAACGGCCAGGCGCGCACGACAACGAGCCCCGCCTCCTCGAGATAGATCGGCAGCATCACCGCGATCGCACCCGCCGGTGCCGGAACCCCTGTGAAAAAGTTAGAGCGCCATTTGGGGCGGTCCTCATCGATAGCCGCGTTGAAGCGAGCCAGTCGCAAACTAGCTGC
>LNFM01010270.1_pt1 | contig 13257 bp, 14 predicted proteins | sample 596031 | NCBI WGS metagenome assembly LNFM01 (sample SAMN04254537, study PRJNA301005) | activated carbon metagenome | isolation source: dual media filters at the Ann Arbor, Michigan drinking water treatment plant | place: USA: Ann Arbor
GGTGCGCGGCGCCCTCCGCTGAGCGTCTCAGCATCTCACGAGGAAGCCGTCGCCGAGTCCGTTCGCAATCAGAGCGCGCCACACCGAACGACGAACACATTCACGGTTCGAGCCATCGAAGCGCTCTCGCTCTCTTCTCCCTCTTGGCTGTCCTCGCCCGCCGCATGCGCTGCCTTGCGGCGCATGGCCCGCGACGCTCCTGCGGCGCGCGCTGCCCCCGAATTCATTCGGGGGCAGACCCGCAGAGACCCGCAGACCCCGAATTCATTCGGGGGCAGACCCGCAGACCCCGAATTCATTCGGGGGCAGACCCGCAGAGACCCGCAGACCCCGAACGCACGCACACCCGCACACTCGCTCGCTGAGCTCCTGGGCAGCGCCCGCAGACCCCCGCACGCGCGCACGATCCGCAATCACACCCGCTGGAAGAACGCCACGCAGAGGGCACTTTCCTCGAGGGTATCCCGAGAATCTCGGCTCGCGTGTCGCCTACGGATGGCGGAGCCGCGGTGGCCTCGAGCGCAGACAGCACCGACTGGTCGTGCGATCATCGGAGCTCGACTTCACTTTCACGACAGGTGGGCTGCTGTTGCGAACCCGGAGGAGGACTGTGCGATGAGAAAGACTCGAGGTTGGGCGCTTGTGTTCGCGTTTTCCTTCGTGCGCTGCGGAGCGACGCCAGCAGCGCGAGATCCGCAGAAGACGGGACAGCTGCGCGTCGCGACCACATCCGGGCAGCTCGCGGGAATGCCGCGAACGAGCACGTTTTTCTCTGGCTTCTTTGCGGACACGACGACGTCGTCGATGCAGTGCACATCGCGCTTCGTGTCGATCTGCAAAGTGACGACGTGCGTCACGGCGGCGCGCGATGGCGATGCCGGAACGGGGAGCGGCGTTCCGCTTGTGGTTCGCGCGGGAACGATCACGATCTCGGGCGCGGGGCAGTCGCTAAACTTCTCGCCCAGTCCAGAAGGCGGGTACCCGTCAGGCGGCTCCGGAACAGAGGAGTTCTTTCCCGCGGGAACCGTCGTGACGATGACCGCGGCGGGCGACGCGATGGGGGTTCCAGCGTTTTCGGGTACGGTCACCATGCCGGCGCGCGTGACCTTCTCGTCGCCAGCGGTCACCACTGGAACGATGCTGGTCCTTCGCCGAGCCCAGCCGTTTGCGCTCGCATGGAGCGGAGGGACCACGGGCAATGTGACCGCGACGATCATCAGCACAGGCACCAACCGAAGCGTGACAGCACAGTGCTCGTTCGCTGCGACGGCTGGCAACGGAACAGTCGGTCCCGACGTCCTCTCGCTCCTCGACGCTGGCCCCGCGCTCCTGCTGCTCGGCGCAGAAGACTCTCGCTCGCTCGTGGCCGGCGACTACACCATCACGCTCACTGCCGCCTCGACAGGCATCACCGACAGCATCGTGAGAGCGACGATCGAGTAAACGTCGCTTCGGGCGCCGCGAAACCCCCGAGGACGGAGCACCAGCGGTTTCAAGGTGATCGCGGCTCAGCTCTCGAGCACCTTGAAACCGCTGGATCGATCGGCCCCCGCTGCGCCCCGCGGGCGATGAGGGACGCCCCTCGTCAAAACACTCCGCCGACGATCACCCCTGCGCCTCCTGCGCCCCACTGCGGAGCGAACACGAGCCGCGGAGGAGGCGCGATCGGCGGCGTCGTGAGCGACCAAATCGAGACGCCCAGCATCGCGCCGCTCACTGCGAAGTATGGGATCGACAGCTCCCACGCGGGCGCGAACGGCCCGTTCGCGAGCGGAATCACCAACGACGCCGTCGCGAGCGCGGTGTGCGCGGCCCACAACACCGTCGACGTCACGCTCAGCTGGAGCGGAACTCCGTTGCCCCGCGCTCCGTACACCGCGATCGCGATCGGCGTCGCGAGCGAAGGAAGCGCCACGATCCCTCCCACCATCGCGAGGAACGGCCCCATCGACGCGCGGGCCCAGCGCTCGCACCCGTCGCTCCCAGGAAGCGCCATGCACGCGTGCGCGTCGCGCGACGCCAACGAGACGACGCTGATCACGCCCACCATCACCGCTTTGCGAAGCACGCAGCGAGCGTAGCAGCGGGACGTGCCCGCAGCGATCGCGCTCACCGTGGGCGATCGACCAACACGAGCGCGGTCGCGAACGGCGGCGTTCCTCGTGTGAATCTCACCGCCAACTGCGCGGCGCCCGCGCTGACCGTATCGATGTACGCAGTCGTCGACAGCCACGCGGGCCGCGGCACCGTGATCGCGACGAAGCCGCGCTCGTCCAGGCGAACCACCGCCGTTTGTTGCGACGGAGCTCGCGCCGTGAGCACGCCATAGATCGCTCCGTCCGGCGCGAACGCGGGATGAAACGAGCGATCGTCGAGCTTGCGGAGCGTCCGCGCCGTCCGATCGAACAGGAACGTCGCCGCGCTCACCCCGAAGAGCAGCGCGCGACCAGGTCCCCAGCTCGCCACGCTGATGGGCGGTGGGAGCGGCTCTCCGGCGCGAAGCTCGAAGGCCGATGTCCCCATGTGCGGATCGTAACAAGTCAGGCGATCACCGCTCGTCTGGCACTTGAATCCATCGCGCCAGTTCAGCGCACCCGCGATACCTGCGCGATCGACCACCGGTCCCAACACGCCGTCGTCGCCGACAGCGGACGCGTGGGCGACGGACCGCCGTTGGAGGGGCTATCTTCTTCGATCGTTGATGGTGGGCCAATGGGTCCAACGCCAACCGAGGCCGCTCCGATGCTGGGGCCTTGGCGCGAGGGCGAGCGAGCGTCGCGCTGGCAACGCTGGCGACCCACGCGAGCGCGATCGCCGTCGCGCGAGACGGGACTGCGAGCGCCTGGCCCGGATCGTCCGCGCCATCGAGCGAAGTGCGAGCCATGGCCTAGCAGCGGAAGTCCCACGTCGACGCGCGCGGCGAAGACCTCCTGCGGCGCAGCGGCGAGTCCGCCGATGTGTGTTCGAACCCCGTGAACTCCAAAGGTGGTTTCGCGAGCAGCGTGCGCGACGGACACGGTCACGCGGCGGATTGCCCCAGCATTGGGGGGCTGCGTCTTGCGCGTACGCGGCTCGCTCCCGGGCGCGTCAGGAGCTTTCGGTCGGGTCGCCCGCGCTGAGCTTCTCGAGCAAGGACAGCAGAGTGCGGCGCTCTTTCGGCGAGAGCACTGCGAAACGTGATGCGAGGAACGCGTCGTGCTCGGGACCGAGCCGCTCGACGAGCTGTCTTCCGCGCGAGGTGAGATAGACCTCTTTCGCCCGGCCCCGCTCCGTGCGCGTGACGAGCTTCGCGTCTTCGAGCTTCGAGACGAGCTGGCTCACGTTGGCCGAGGTCACGCCGAGCGCCTCCGCGAGCGCGGACTGCTGGGTCCCGGGCTGACGCTCGACGGTCGCGAGGATGAAGAACTGCGCTGCGCTGACGACGCTACCGTCGAGCGCGACCTCTGCTGCGCGCTGGACCTTCTGGGCGAACGCAACCATCGCCCCGAACGCTCGCACCTCGATGGAGGGCTTCACGCGGCCCCTGCCCGTGCTCGGTCGAGCAGCGTGTCGCACAATCGCAAGAGCGCCTCCTGGCGGGTCGCGTCGAGGATGAACGGGTCGTGCTGGAAGACGCCGTATCGGCTGGCGAAGCCGCGATCGGGGAGCGCACGATCGAGGACGATCCGGACGATGTCGAGCGCCGCCGCGCGAGGGCTGCGCGTGTCCACGGCGAAGATGGGCTTCATGAGCACGGTCAATAACATCGGAAGCTCGCGCCGGATTTCGGTGTCGACCGATCCGGGGCCGTAGCCAAAGGCAGCCACGCCGCTGCGGGCGAGCTGCGCCGTCCAAAGATCGTTCGCGAGCTGGGCCTGCCCGTGCGAGCGCATCCCGCTGCCGATGTCCGTCGGCGTGCGCAGCTCCATCCGCATCATCGAGGGCAGCGCGCCTCGCTCCGCCGCGGCGACGTTGACGAGCCGCCCCCCAGGCGCCAGCCGGAGCTCACGCGTCAACGCGACACGGCCGAGGAACGACGTCGCGAAGTTCGAATCGACGCCATCACCGTTGGGCCCGGACGTTGGCTTGAGTGTGCCAGCGCAATGGACGACGACTCCGAAGCCCTCCGGGCCCACGAGCGCGTTCGCCTCCGCCGCGAGGCGCGCAGCGTCCGGTATCGACCCGATATCGCCGGTGAGCAGCTTCAGACCAGGCACTGCGGCCCCTAGGGCGCGTGCCTTCTGCGGGCTCCGGCCGATGCCGATGACCCTGAACCCCCGGCGACTCAGCTCCTGCGCCACCTGCGCGCCGATTCCAGAGGTCGCGCCGCTCACGAGCGCGGTGCGTGGTTCGATCGAGCGCGTCTCGTACTGCTCTTCGCCGAATCGCCAGTCGGGACGCGCCGCCCACTCCGCCGCCGCGACCGCCGCGATCGCGGTGACGACATGCACGAGGCAGAGCGACAGCACCTCGACCGTCCCGGCGCCTGTGACGCCCAAGAAGGGAGACGCGAACGACACGAGCAGAACCAACGCGCTCGAGCGGAGGAACACGGCGCGCGCACGACCGGGCTGCACCAGCCAGTGCCCGAGGGCGAGGCGCACGAGCACCGCCGCCAGGACGATCACGGCGCTCACCACGACGATGGGCCCGACCTCGAAGGGCGACGAGGCGCCCCGCGCGACCGTGTGCGCGCTGAAGAAGCCTCCGGCACGCGCAGCAAGGAACACGATCGCGCTCAGCAAGCCGGCGGACAACGCACCAGCGACCGCAGAACGAGCGGCCTTGAACGTCAACAGTCTCATATGTTTATTGCTTAACTTAAGCGATGAACGATCGGCGTCAAGTGGACGAGCTAGCGCGGCGGGCGACGGTCCATCCCGCCCCCCCGCCGGGGACGCTGAAACAGACGTGCGGGCGCAGAAACAGCAGCGGCCCGAGGCCCAGGGGCTGCATCGCCGTCTCTGCGAAGGACTTCGGGTTGTTGTACGCGCTCTGAAAAGAGATCAGCAGCCCCTCGCCGCGAGGTTGGTCCCGTACCCCGTGAGCACGTGGTAGAGGTCGTGAAATCACCGGCTCCGCGCGATGATGTAGCGCGCGTCGTCGGGCATCGCGTCGTTGTCGAAGAACCCATCGCGATGGATGATCCCGGCGAGCAGGTATCCAGGGCATGCCTCCGGGGAAGTTCATCTTCTCGTGCAGAGCTCGGCCGAAGCTGCCTTTCGGCATCGCCGCGAGGACCTTCGGGCTCGAGACGAACTCGCTGATCTTCGGCCGGTCCGCGAGCACGCGGTTGCCGCTCGGATGGGACTTCATGCGCTCGATCGACGCGAGGAGCTATGGCCCCGCGGTGTGCAGGATCATCCGCGGCGCCTGCTGGGCACCTCCGTCGGACACCGCGTTGATCAGCCAGCGAGCCCCTGCGGTCAGGGCGCGCAACGGGGAGCGACGAGCGAGGGGCAGCGCGGCCCTCGTGCGCACGAGTGTAGCGCCGGCGCAGCGCGCGGGACGCGGGACCAGGGTGTGATTGCGGACCTCGTTCGTCAGGCAGAACGCATGGAAAGTGGTAGAAGACACTATGCGGCCTGCCTTCAAGTTCGGGACGACGCTTTGTTGCCTCGCTGTGCCCTCGCTTGCACTTGCGCAGACCGCGCCTGTGGAGAGTACGCCGAGTCCTGCGCCACCTCTCGCCATGGCGCCTCTCGTTGTTCCCCCGCGTCCTCCGGCGCGCCCTCGGATGGGCTATCTCGTTCCACTCGCATCCGTGGGAGTCGGCATTTCCGGTGCGATGTACGTCATCAGCGCGGTGAGCATGATCGGATCGATCCGCTGCAGCAGTGGCGGCCTCTTCAGTTTCGGTTCTTGCTCGAGCCTTTCCGGTTGGTTGTTGTTTCCTCTCTTCGGACCATGGGTGTCCTACGGGAATGTGGATCCGCTTCGGTACAACACCGATGAAGCAAGATACTACCTCGCCAGCGCGATCATTCAGTCCGCCGGGCTGGTCTTGGGGCTGAGTTTGGCGGCGATCATTCCTGCCATTTACAACGCGAACCAACGTCCCAACTCAGTGTCTGCATCGTTACGTTTGTCTCCAGTGGTCCATCCATCTGGTTTCGGACTCGAGGGAGCTTTTTGAGCTCGAAGGCGTTGTAAGGGTAGGACATCCAACGTGGCTCGCAGGGCGGCTGCAGGAAAACATCGAGGCAGGCCGCGGAGCAGTGCGTCGATGAGAGAGTCGAAGTCGGGGAAGCAACGCTTGGCCTTCCGCTGCCTGCTGCCTTCGACGTCGCGCCGCTGCTTCCGACAATTGAGCGCAAACCTTCGCAGCAACGCGAGGTTCTCCGTCGCAAATCCCTCGCCAATTTGATTCTCGTCCTCTCGAAACGGGTGTGATTCCCGTCCTGCTCGAGCGGCCCTTCTGACATCGGCGCGTCGCTGCCCGAGCAGAAGCTGCATGGCGAGATTCCTGCGTTCGAACTCAGCGCTGAACGAATCGATGCCCGTGTTTGTGACCGGCGGCACCAGCCTTTGGCGGCTACGCGCGCTCGACGCTGTCGGCTTCGATCAGGCACGATGAGCCGCCGATGCCTGGGCCGACCATTTTGCCGCGGATCTTCCAGTAGTTGTTGTTCATCGCCATGGCCTTGGCGTGGGTCTTGGCCTCGTCGAGCGTGGCCCAGCAGAGCCAGGCATTGTGCAGCTCGGGCTTCTCGTAGAGGTACAGATAGCCTTCGCGCACCGCCGAGACCTCGCCGGGAGCGAGCCCTCGCGCGATGGGCGACGAGTTCACCGGCGGGACGATCGAGCCGTCGCGCAGCGTGCAGACATACGGCTCGGCGGGAAACCGATCGTACTCGGACACTGACTCGGTCCCGATCAAACCCGACACGATCCCCGGCGCGTCCACGATGAAGGCGCCCGTGTTGTGCCCGAACACCCCGCGAAACTCGCCTTTGGCGTCCAGCGTGCCGACTCTCGTGCGCCGCTCGAACGGCGTTCCCGCGGACACGCGCGCGCCAGCGCCCTGACCGATGACGTAGCTGCCCGTCGAGCCCCCGGCGACGCGAAAGACCGGGGCGCCGGCCAGCGGCTGCTTCGTTCGGTCGTCGATCACGCGAAAGTACGCGAACTGCCGCAGCCGCCGCCGCTTCATCACGATGCCGCCGACCACGAGCGACGGAACGCCAAGGATGAACACAGTCAACAAGCCCTCGCCGATGCTCATCGGCCGACGGTATCACCGTCCGCACGATGCGCATCGCGGGTCAGCGCACGGTGATCGATCGGTGCGCGGTCATCCGTCCGTCGCGCTTGCACTGGACGCTGTAGGGGCCCGGCGATGGAGCCACGAGCGACACGCGGCTCGACGCGTTCTCGACGGGGACGCTGGCGACCTCCGCGCCGGTTTGGCCCTGAACAAGCGCGATCGACCACGTACCGGCGGGCGCTTCGTCGAGGTAGTCGAAGGTGACCTCGAAGGGTTCACCCGCGGCCGGGCTGTCGTCGGACAGGCGGAACTTCACGCTCGAGTGATAGCGGGCGAGCTCGCGGCACGCGGGCCCGACGAGCGCGAGCAGCGCGGCGATCATCGTTCGTCGTGTCATTGCGGGGAGAGAAGGGTACACCGACGAAGCGCTGACCGCGCGGAGACCTCGGAGGGAGAGAGCGACGCTGTCTCGTGCGAGGGGCCAGCGCAGACGCGACTTCAACCGAGCGATCGCACAGGCCACACTGTTCTGGTGTTGGGCGCCGGCACCGTGGAGCGCGATCCCGACTTCATCGCCTCGGACTCGGTCGCTCGTCCTCGACGAGGTCCGCGCGGAGCATCGCGCCGCCGACGCGCGCGAAGACGCCGCGCTCGAAGTGGTCCGCGCAGAACGCGAGCTCGACCGTGGGTTGTGAGCGAGCCCGATCGCTCCCGTCGTCAACCGTGGATCACGCCGCGCGCTTCGCCCGGCGACGCCGTCCGAGCGTAGCGCCGAGCGCGATCACCACGAGCGCGATCGCGCCCGTTTGCCCGCTCGAGCCCGCGGGTGTGCGGCAGCCGCAGCCGCTGCCGCTCGGGGGCCTCGAGCTGCCATCGGCGCTCACGTCGACCGCGCTGCCGTCGGGGCGCGTCGCAGAATCCGTGGAATTCACCACGTCGTTCGACGCGACGTCGTCCGCGATTCCCGTGTCCACCGTTGCGTCGGTGTCGATCACGTCAGGCGTCGAGCTCGCGTCATCCGAGACTCCCGTGTCCGACTCGACACCCGAGTCGCTCTCGACTCCCGAGTCCACACTCACGCCGCTGTCCGTAATCACGCCGCTGTCCACACTCACGCCGCTGTCCGTGAGCACGCCGCTGTCCGTGAGCACGCCGCTGTCCGTCGCGACACCGCTATCGCTCACGCCCGCTGCCGCTTGATCGACGTTGTGCAGGCTCCCGCCGACCACGAGCGACGCGGCGCGCGCGGCTCCTGTGTTGGCGGCGTACGTGTAGTTCACGCTGCGTGGTCCCGTTCCGTTCGTCGTCGCGGGGACGAGCCAGCTCGCCGTCGACGACATCATCCACGGGCAGCCTGCTCCGACGTTGACCATCACCGAGGCCATTCCCGCGCTCGACAAGACGCTGCGCGACGCAGGATCGAGCCTCGGAGCACAGCCATCGGCTTGAACGACGCTGACGTTTTGCCCGCCCACTGTGATGGTCCCGCTGCGCAACGGACCGGTGTTGGCTGCGACCGAGAAGGTGATGTTGCTCGCGCCCGTTCCGCTCGCGGGCAGTCCGGTGATCCAGCTCGCGGCGGTCGACGTCGTCCACGGACACCCTGCGGCTGTTTCGACGCGCACCATCTGCGAGCCTCCCGCGGCGGCGGGCGTCACGAGCGTTGGATTGACGGTGTACGCGCAGCCCGACGCTTGATTGACGGTAAACGTCTGGCCCCCGGCGGTGATCGTTCCCATGCGCGCGGGGCCCGTGTTCGCGTCGACCATGAACGTGATCGTGCCGCTGCCCGTGCCGCTCGAAGGCGCGACGTTGCGAATCCACGGAGTCGTCGTCGAGGCTGTATACGCGCAGCCGCTCGTGCCGGTGAGCATGAAGCTCCCGCCTCCTCCGGCGGCAGCGACCATCGTGCTCGTCGGGCTCAGCACCGTCGAACAAGACGCGCTCTGCCGAACGCTCAACGTCTGTCCGCCGATGGTGACGTTCGCGTTGCGCGCCGCGCCAGGATTGCTCGCGACGGTGTAGTTGATCGTGCGGCTCCCGGTCCCCGACGCAGGAATGCCCGTGATCCACGCGGGCACAGCCGAGGTCGTCCACGCGCCGCACCCGACCGCCGGTGAGTACACCGTCGAAAACGATCCCCCAGCGTTGGTCGCCATCTGCGACGAAGGAACCAGCGTCGAATCGGTGCACACCGACGCGAGCGTCCCGGGCCCGGTCGCGGTCACCGTGAGGCTGCTCGTGTCCGACGCGTTTGCGCCGCCGATCACGAGAAAGAACACGCCCGCAGGAGAGAGCAGTTGGCTCGTGTTCAGCGACGTTCCGCCGGAGCTGACGGTGGGCGTCCACTGATTGATACACGTATTCGAGGGCAAGAAGATCCCTTGATAGACGGTCGCCGTCAGGCCGCCCGGCGAGCCTCCTGCCTTGGTGACGGTAAACGAATACGTGCCCGTGGTCGCGACGGTGAACTGCCACGCAGCGTACGTGCGAGTCGTCGTCGGCGTGCACGCCGAGTTGGGAATCGCTGCAGTTGGACTCGCCGCGGAGCCCGGCAGCTGGACCGAGAACGACTGAGCCTGCGCCGCGCTTCCTGCGAGGATCGCCGAGACCAGCACGCACGCCGCGGACAAACGACGGCCGCGAACAACACAAGAATTCAAGACGACCATAGACCGATCACGACTCCTCGCGCTCGAGCACAGAGCGCGCCGTGATGTTCGCCCATCTCGTGCTCGAGGCACAGTCTCGCTCCTCGCACGCCATGACTCGGCGCGGAGTCGCTCTCGGATCCGGGCACGTTCGCGCGGAGCGAGACCGGCGATGATTGAAATCGTGTGCGCGCTACGCGCCGCCCGCGAAGAGGATCACTTCGACGTCGCGCGCGACGACGGTCACCGACGGTTGGCCATCGATGAACACGCGATGCAGCGCTCCGTTGTCGACGACGAGCATCGCGGCGCTCGACTCCCGGCGCGCCCAACACTGACCCGCGCATCGAAACACCGCGCGCGCGCGGGCGCGACGGGCGTGTTGTTCGACGATCGATTCTGGCTCGGCGCTACGCCTCAGTCGGCGGACGATCCGTCGGCGCGACGGCTCGAACAAACAAGTCCACGAGCGCCGTCGCCCACGCGTCCGTCGAGTCGTGACGCTCGACGATCACGCGCTGCGTGACGGCCCCGAGGAGCGCCGGCAGAACGACGCTCGGGTCCGCGTCGCTCCTCCACTCGCCGCGCGCGATCGCCCTCGCGACCAGCGCCGCAGCGCCTGCAACGCCGTCCCCCTCCGTCGGAACGGCCATGAGCGGTCGATCCGAGCTCGCCCCGAGCGTCGCGCGCGCGAGCGCTCGTCCGCGCGGAGACTCCATGAAGCGCGCGACCGTCGTGACCATCGCGAGCAGGTCGCCCCGAAGCGAACCGGTGTCTTCGAGTCGCAGCGACAGCTCGGACAGAACCCGCGCGAGCGCCGCCTCGATGAGCGCCTCGCGCGTCGGCCATCGACGATAGATGCTCGTCTTGTTCACGTTCGCGGCCCGCGCGATTCGATCGACGCTCAGCGACGCCACGCCGTGCTCGAGCAGCTCGTCGAGCGCGTGCTCGAGGATCGAGTCTGCGATCGGAGCGCCGCGCGCTCGTCCGACGTCGCGCCGCCGCGCCGGGAGATCGCGACGAACCGAGGGCTTCTTCTGCATCGAGGACGAGAGCCTACGACACCGACAGACTGCCTGAAAAAAAGCCACAAACCAATATTGCAACATTTGTTGCAATGTGTTTTCTTCGATCCGTTGGCTCGCGGAACGGTTGGCGAGCCGAACGCGCAACGATCGGAGGCCCCGTGACGGTTCGACGCTTCGAGATTCCCCTCGGCTCATGGACGAGCACACTCTTTGTGGCATCGGTGCTCGCGCTCGGCGCGGCGTGCGCGACGCCGCAGACGCGAGACGCGGACGCGGACGCACACGTCGACGCGACGAGCGAGGGCAGCGCGCCGTGTGTTCCCGACGAAGCGCAGTGGAACGCGACGGTGCGGCCTCTCGTCGAGCGCTACTGCGGGCAGTGCCACGGCGCCGTGCCCAACTTCGGAGCCCCCTCGTCGCTGCTCGAGGTTGCGTCGATCGCCGAGCGCCGCGCCGACGGGCTCTCGGGCTTCGAGCACATCGCGGACCGTGTGGCGCGCAGGTCGATGCCGCCCGCGAGCTTGCCGAGACTCCCGGACGACGACGCGCGAGCGATCGCCGCGTGGGCGAGCTGCGGACGGCGCGACGTGCAACCGTCGGACGGCCTCGTCGCGAGCGCACCGCCGCTGCTCGCGCCCGAGCGCGCCCCCGCGGGACTGACGCCGATCGAGATCCGGGCCGATCGCTTTCCGGTCGAGCCCACGGTGCGCGACGCGTATCGGTGCTTCGTGATCGAGCCGAGCATCGCCGAGCCGCGCTTCGTTCGCCGCTTCGAAGCGATCATCGACGAGTCACGCGTGCTGCATCACATCGTGCTCTCGAAGGACGTGATGCGAACGACGGCGCTGGGCAACTTCGATTGCAACGGGGGCGGAGGCATGCCCAACGGCGCGCAGTACTTGTTTGTGTGGGCGCCGGGTCAGACCGCGCTCGAGTTTCCTTCGGGCGGGCTCAGGGTCGCGCCGGGAGATCGATTCATCCTGCAGATTCACTACAACAATGGCGCTGGTGTTCCCGGGGTTCGAGACTCGAGCGGCGTTCGCTTGCTTACCGGCCCCACAGTCGGGACGGAGTACGGGATGTTCTCAGCGGGTTCGATGAGCTTCTCGCTCCCTCCGAGGCAGCGCACCACGGTCGAAGGTCGCTGCACGATCCGTCGCGCCACGACGCTCTACGCGGGAATGCCGCACATGCATCTGCTAGGCGCGGAGTTCGAGACCTCGCTCTTGCGGCAAGGGAGCCCGGCGCAGAGCATTCTGTCGTTGCGCGGGTGGAGCTTCGAGTCGCAGCTCTTCTATTCGCTCCCGATCGAGCTTCGGCCGGGCGACGTCCTTCGCACGCGATGCACGTTCGACAATCCCAACACCGAGCCCGTTCGCGTGGGCGAACGCACCACGGACGAGATGTGCAACAACTTCATTTTCGCGACGCCGCCGCCCGACAGTCCGTTGTGCGACGAAGGCTCGCCGGATCGCCCGACGGACGTCGCGTACCAGCCGGGCGTGTGCTTGCCGCCGAGCGCTCCGAGGGCCCCTGCGCTCGTTCGGGGCTCGTGGACGCAAGCCGCGAGCGTCGGAGCGCTTCGCGCAGGGCCCGTCGTCGATGGGCGCTGGGCGCTCGACGCCGCTGACGTCACGGCGACCGGCGGCGCGACGCCGATCGGAAACATCGAGTTTTCTCAGTCGTACACGCTCGCGCGAGGGCAAGTGATCACCAGCGCGAGGACGCTCACGCTCGACGTGACGACGGACAACGTGCTGCTCTTCGCGTCGGGTATGCGCTTCGGAATGCCGCTTCACCAGAGCTTCACCGTGCCGTTCGACGACGCGATCGCCATGGTCGACGCGACCGCGACGTGCCCTTCGTCCGGAGGGCGCACGCGCTTCGAGTGGGGCATCGAGGGCGATGCGCTCACCGTGCGCTTCGCGCGCAGCGAGATCCCCGGCCAGACGCTGTGGGCGAGGTATCGGTTTCGACGCGTGCCCTAGCGCGACGCCTCATCGGAAGAAGACACGCAGAGGGCGCGCTCCTGGGAAGTGCCCCGAGAAGCCAATGCAGTATTCGCTGTGAAAACAGCGGCGAACGCACGGTGCAGCGGGGGGGGTGCTGCGCGACCATTCGAAAGAGCGCTCGGAGCGGCATCAGGGGCGCGACGATGCGTGGCGCGGTCATCTCTTCTCGCGTCCTCGACGGGCCGCGTTCGTAGATGGACCGCACCATGGCCTTCCGCTCCGGGAGGCTGTGCTTGGTGACCTCGGCGATCGTCGCGCGCCACGAGACCTCTCGGCCCCATCGGCAGGGTGTGATCGCGGTTCGTGCGGAGCGCGGCGCGCTTCCCTCGTTGCAACTTCGCGCGAAGAAACGCGACCGAAACACGATGGATCTCCCCCGG
>LNFM01010272.1_pt1 | contig 13255 bp, 16 predicted proteins | sample 596031 | NCBI WGS metagenome assembly LNFM01 (sample SAMN04254537, study PRJNA301005) | activated carbon metagenome | isolation source: dual media filters at the Ann Arbor, Michigan drinking water treatment plant | place: USA: Ann Arbor
CCGTCCGCCATGGCGGTTCCTTTCGTCTGCCGCGCCCCTGGTGCCACGACCCCGGCGCGAACCCGCTGTCGCGCCTGTTTGACAATAGCGCCCGCCCGGCGGCAAGCACTTTTTGCCGCGCCGGGACGCCGAGGCCGCTTCTTGCCGCGCCCGCGGGCCGCGACTATACAGGTTGGCGACGACACCGCGTCCATCGCGACCCGCCACGAGTCACCTGAAGGAAACGCCCTTGCCCGAGCAGACCGGCTATTATTTCGAAGACTTGGCCGAAGGCATGACCGCCTCCTACGCCAAGACCGTGACCGATGCCGACATCGTGCTGTTCGCGGGCGTCAGCGGCGACACCAATCCGGTGCACCTGAACGACGAGTTCGCGCGCGAAACCATGTTCAAGGGCCGCATCGCCCACGGCATGCTGTCGGCCAGCCTGATCTCCACCGTGTTCGGCACCAAGATGCCCGGGCCGGGCTGCATCTATCTGAGCCAGACCCTGCGCTTCAAGGCGCCGGTGCGCCCCGGCGACACGGTCACCGCCAGGGTCACCGTGGTGGAGCTGAAGCCGGAGAAGAAGCAGGCCCGCTTCGACTGCGTCTGCCTGGTGGGCGGCAAGCCCGTGCTCGACGGCGAGGCGCTGATCCTGGTGCCGGCGCGGCCGGCCTGAGCCTGTCATCCCGATGAAGATCTACCGGCATCTGGAGAACCTGCCGCGCGGCGTGACGGGCTCGGTCGTCGCCTGGGGCAATTTCGACGGTTTCCACAAGGGGCACCAGGCGGTGGTGCGGCGCGCCGCCGAGATCGCCGACGAGATGGCCGCGCCGCTGGCGGTGATGACCACCGAGCCGCATCCGTCGCAGTTCTTCCGCCCGGACACGCCGTCGTTCCGGCTGATGAGCCTGCGCTCGAAGGCGCAGGCGCTGGAGACGTTCGGCGCCGACGTGGTGTTCGTGCTCGCCTTCGACGCCGCGCTCGCCGGCACGCCGGCCGAGGACTTCGTGCGCGAGGTGCTGGTGAACAGGCTCAAGGCGAAACATGTGGTCACCGGCTACGACCAGCGCTTCGGCAAGGGGCGCGGCGGCGACGCCGCCCTGCTGCGCCGCATGGGCGCGGACGCCGGATTCGGCGTCACGGTGGTCGAGCCGCTGGAGGTGGACGGCGAGGTCTATTCCTCGTCGCGGGTGCGCGAGCACCTGCGCAACGGCGATCCCGAGCAGGCGGCGTTGCTGATGGGCCACTGGTGGCGCATCGAGGGCCGCGTCGAGCAGGGCGACCGGCGCGGCCGCACCATCGGCTTTCCCACCGCCAATGTGAGCTGGGCCGACTATCTGGAGCCGAAACTGGGCGTCTATGCCGTGCGCATGCATGTGGAGGACGGGCCGTGGAAGGGCGTCCATGACGGTGTCGCCAATCTGGGACGGCGGCCCACCTTCGGCAAGACCGACATCAGTTTCGAGGTGCATCTGTTCGACTTCGACGGCGATCTCTACGGCGCGCATGTGGGCGTCGACATGATCGGCTTCATCCGGCCCGAGCGGAAGTTCGACGGCCTCGACGCGCTGAAGGCGCAGATCGCCGCCGATGCCCAGGCGGCGCGCGCGATCCTGTCGAGCCCCGCCGCCACGCGCGGCCGTTTCCCGCCGGCGACGCGGCGGACCTCGACAGAGCCGGGCCAGTCCTGATAAACACTCGGTCCGGCGTCGACCGCCGAACCCATACGATTGACCCGGATGACCCTTCCGCTTCCCAACCAGACCCGACCGCCCGCCGCCCCGGAGCGCGCATGAGCCGCCGTTCCAACATCGGCTGGGCCGCCGCCGCCGGCACCATCGCGCTCGACCAGGCGGTCAAGTGGTGGCTGCTCGCCTCCTACGACATCGCCGCGCGCCATCCGGTCGAGATCACGCCGTTCTTCAACCTGGTGATGACCTGGAACCGCGGCGTGAGCTTCGGCCTGTTCAGTGATTACGGCGACCTGATGCGCTGGCTGCTGTTCGGCTTCGCGGTCGCCGTCTCGATCGCGCTGGCGGTGTGGATGATCCGGGCCACGACCCTATTTCTTACGGTGGCGCTGGGCCTGATCATCGGCGGTGCGCTGGGGAACGCGATCGACCGGGTCGCGCATGGAGCAGTGGCGGATTTCTTTGATTTTCATGTGGCGGGATGGCACTTTTGGGCCTTCAACATCGCCGATAGCGCGATTTCGGTCGGGGTGGTCCTGCTGTTGTGGGACGCATTCTTCGGCACCGGCCGCCGGCAGGGCGAGTAAGGAAACAGGACAGGATCATGGTGGCACGGAATTCGGTCGGCCTCTCGTTGGCGTTGGCGCTGCTGGCCTGTGGCTCGCTCAGCGGCTGCGGCGGCCTCAAGGATGCGCTGGGCGCCAACAAGTATCCGCCGGACGAGTTCGCGGTGGTGTCGAAGCGCGCGCTGGTTATCCCGCCCGACTACAATCTGCGCCCGCCGGGACCGAACGCGCCCAAGCCGAAGGACGCCGATCCGTCGGAGATGGCGCTGCTGGCGCTGTTCCCCGAATCCAAGCAGCAGGTGGCGATCACCTCGCCGGCCGAGCAGCAGCTGATGAAGGCGACGGGCGGCGGCTCGGCCGACGCCGACGTGCGCTCGGACCTGTCGCCGGAAGGCACCGTGGTCAACAAGGGCAACATGACCGAGCAGCTGCTGTACGACAACAAGGTGGAGGGCGCGCCCCAGACCACCATCCAGCGCGAGACCCCGACCCAGTCGTCGCCGGACTATATCGGCCCGCTCCAGTAAAGAGGTGCCACCTGAGACAGGACGCACGGCCGGCCCGTCCCCTGCTCGGTCTGCTCGCCGCCCTGCTGATCGCCGCTTCGGGCATCGGACAGGCGCGCGCGGCCGAGCCGCTCGACAGCCATGAATACACCCTCGGCAACGGCCTGAAGCTCCTCGTCATCGAGGATCACCGGGCGCCGATCGTCACCCACATGGCCTGGTACAAGGTGGGCGCCACCGAGGAGTTCGCCGGCAAGACCGGCCTGGCGCATTTCCTCGAGCACCTGATGTTCAAGGGCACCGCCAAGGTCCCGTCGGGCGAGTTCTCCAAGACGGTCAGCCGCAATGGCGGCCAGGACAACGCCTTCACCTCGTCGGACTACACCGCCTATTTCCAGCAGGTCGCCGCCGACAAGCTGCCGCTGGTGATGGAGATGGAAGCAGACCGCATGGCCAACCTGAAGATCGCCGAGGACGAGGTGAACGCCGAGCGCGACGTGGTCATCGAGGAGCGCCGCACCCGCACCGAGAATTCGCCGCCCGCCCTGTTCCGCGAGCAGATGGACGCGGTGCAGTTCCTGTCCCATCCCTACCGGGTGCCGGTGATCGGCTGGATGCGCGACATCGAGACCCTGACCCGGGCCGACGCGCTGGGCTTCTACAAGCTGCACTACGCGCCCAACAACGCGGTCGTGGTCGTGGTCGGCGATGTCGAGGCGGCGGCGGTCAAGGCGCTGGCCGACAAGACCTATGGCGCGATCCCGGCCAAGCCCGTCCCGCCGCGCACCGTCAGCGTCGAGGCGCCGCAACTGGCCGCCCGCGAAATGACCATGCGCGACGCCCGTGTGAGCCAGGCCTCGTGGGTGCGCACCTACGCCGCGCCGAGCTACCAGTACGGCGACAGCAAGCTGGCGATACCGCTGCAGGTGCTGGACCAGATCATCGGCGGCGGCACCACCAGCCGGCTCTACCAGACCCTGGTGGTCGAGAAGAAGATCGCCATCGAGGCCGGCTCCTCCTATGGCGCTGACGGGCTGGGCCCGTCCACCTTCGGCATTTCGGTCAGGCCGCAGAACGACGATCCGGCGCCGATTCCCGACGCGGTCGACGCGGTCATCGCCGAGGTGGCGAAGAACGGCGTCACCGACGAGGAGCTGAAGCGCGCCAAGAAGTCGCTGAAGGCCGCCGCCGTCTATGCCCGCGACAGCGGCGAGGGTCTCGCCAACATCTTCGGCGCGGCGCTGGTCACCGGCCGCACCGTGCAGGACGTGATGCGCTGGCCCGACAGGATCGAGGCGGTCACCAACGCCGACATCATCGCCGCCGCCCGCGCCGTGTTCGCGCCCGAGCGGTCGGTCACCGGCCTGCTGATGCCGGATCCCGACGCGCCGCCCGCGGCAGGACCGGCGCCGCCGCCGGCCGGACCGGAGCAACCGTGATGACCCGCATCCTCGCCGCCCTGTTGCTGGTCGTCGCCTTCGCCGCCAGTGCGTCGGACACGGCCCAGGCCGTGGAGATCAAGGAAGTGGTCAGCCCCGGCGGCATCAAGGCCTGGCTGGTCGAGCAGCATTCCATCCCGCTCATTGCCGTCAGCTACGAGTTCGCGGGCGGCGTGTCGGCCGATCCGCCGGGCAAGGGCGGCCTGGCCTATCTGGCGTCCGGGCTGATGAACGAGGGCGCCGGCGAGCTGGATGCGCTGGCGTTCCAGAAGGCGCTCGACGAACGCGCCATCCGCATGAGCTTCGACGCCGACCGCGACCAGTTCAACGGCGCCATGGTGACGCTGACCGAGGAGAAGGACGAGGCATTCCGCCTGCTGGGCCTGGCGTTGTCGAAGCCGCGCTTCGACGCCGACGCGGTCGAGCGGGTGCGCGACCAGGTCCGCTCGATCCAGCGCTCGGAGGACGACCAGCCGCGCTCCATCTCCGCCAAGGCGTGGATGAAGGCGGCGTTTCCCGGCCACCCTTACGCCAACAACACCACCGGCACGCCGGAGAGCCTGGCCGGCCTGACCGAAGCCGACCTGCGCGGCTATGTGACGGACAATCTGGCCCGCGACCGGCTGATCGTCGGCGTGGTCGGCGACGTCACGCCGGAAGAACTGGGGCCGCTGCTCGACAAGACCTTCGGCGCGCTGCCGGCCAAGGGCGCGGCGCTGAACGTGCCTGACGCCGCGCCGGCGCAGGCGAAGACCCAGATCATCGACCGCAAGGTGCCGCAGAGCGTCGCCGTGTTCGGCATGCCCGGCATCAAGCGCGACGATCCGGACTGGTACGCCGCCATGGTGATGAACCAGATCTTCGGCGCCGGCGGGTTCTCGTCGCGGCTGATGGAGGAGGTGCGCACCAAGCGCGGCCTGACCTATGGCGTCTACACCTCGCTGCAGCCCTACAGCCACGCCGGGCTGGTGCTGGGGAGCGTGGCGACCGTCAACGCCCGGATGGGCGAATCGAAGCAGGTGATCGAGGCCGAGATCGCCCGCATGGCCGAGAGCGGCGCCACCGATGCAGAACTGGCCGACGCCAAGACCTTCCTGACCGGTTCCTACGCGCTCAATTTCGACACCAGCGGCGCCATCGCCGGGCAACTGGTGGGAATCCAGCGCTACGGCTTCGACCGGGACTTCATCAACCGGCGCAATGCCTATGTCGAGGCGGTGACGCACGAGGACGTGAACCGGGTCGCCAAACGGCTGCTGGACCCGGGCCGGCTGTTCTGGGTTATCGTGGGCGAGCCGGGAGGACTTGAGTCGACGCCGGAGGCCGCGACGCCATGATGCCGTTCACCCAGAACCTGGATGCCTGCTTCGAGGCGGCCGTCCGCGGCGGCGCCAGCCGGGCGGCGTTCGAGAGGGCCATGGGCAAGGCCGAAGCGGGCGTCGCGCGCATCCGCGCCGCCTACACCGACCGAACGCTGCCGCTGCTGCACCTGCCCGAGGACACCGCCGACCTGCTGAGCCTCACCGACATCGCAGGACTCCTGTCGCGCCAGAGCAGCCATGTGGTGGTGCTGGGCATCGGCGGATCGAGCCTGGGCGGCCAGACCCTGACCACGCTGGCCCGGCGCGGCCGCAAACCGTCGGTCGAGTTCGCCGACAATCTGGACCCGGTGGCGCTGGGCGAGCTGCTGACAAGCATCGACTTCCTCGACACCAGTTTCATCGTCGTCTCCAAGTCGGGCGGCACGCCCGAGACGCTGGCCCAGTTCCTGATCCTGCTCGACGCCTACCGGTCGCGCGGCCTGGAGGAGGAGGTGGGCGCCCGGGTGCTCGCCATCGTCCAGCCGGGCGCGAGCCCGCTGCGCGACATCGCCGCCGGGTGGTCGATCCCGATCCTCGACCACGACCCGGATTTGGGCGGCCGCTTTTCGGTGCTGTCGTGCGTCGGCCTGCTGCCCGCGTCGATCGCCGGACTTGATCCGTGGGCGATCCGCTCGGGCGCCGCCGCCGTGCTGCGCGACGTGCTGCGCTCGGATCGCTCGACGCCGGCGCTGGGCGCCGCCGTGATCGGCGCGCTGGCCGAGGAAAAGGGCGTCACCACGCTGGTGATGATGCCCTATGTGGGCCGGCTGGAGCGGGTCGGGCACTGGTACCGGCAGCTGCTTTCCGAGAGCGTCGGCAAGGACGGCAAGGGGCTGACGCCGCTCGCCGCGCTGGGGCCGGTGGACCAGCATTCCATGCAGCAATTGCTGGTCGACGGCCCCGACGACAAGCTGGTGACGGTAATCACCGCCGACATCGCCGGCACTGGCCCGACCGTCCCGGCCGACCTGGCGCAGGACAAGGCGCTGTCGTTCATGGCCGGGCGCCGCATCGGCGACATCGTCTCGGCGCAGGCGCGGGCGAGCATGGACGTGCTGATCCGCAAGGGCCATCCGGTGCGCCACGTCCATGTGGCGCGCGCCGACGAAAAGGCGGTCGGCGGCCTGCTGATGCACTTCATGCTGGAAACCATCATCATCGGCGATATTCTGGGCGTCGATCCGTTCGACCAGCCCGCCGTCGAGCTGGGCAAGGTCCTCACACGGGAATACCTCCAGGCCCCATGAACATCCGCCTCCTGCCCGAGACCACCGTCAACCGCATCGCCGCGGGAGAGGTGGTGGAGCGGCCGGCGAGCGCCATCAAGGAACTGGTCGAGAATTCCATCGACGCTGGCGCGCGCCATGTGGACGTGGTGCTGTCGGGCGGCGGCACCCAGTACATCGGCGTGACCGACGATGGCGCCGGCATGGCGCGGCCCGACCTGGAGCTGTGCATCGAGCGCCACGCGACGTCCAAGCTCCCCGACGACGACCTGCTGCACGTGGCGTTCCTCGGCTTCCGGGGCGAGGCGCTGCCGTCGATCGGCGCGGTCAGCCGCATGACCATCGCCAGCCGGGCGCAGGGCGCGGCCGAGGCCTGGCAGATCGGCGTGGACGCGGGCAAGCGGATTCCGGTGAAGCCCGCGGCGCTCAACCAGGGGACCAAGGTCGAGATCCGCGACCTGTTCCATGCCACGCCGGCGCGGCTGAAGTTCCTCAAGGGTGAGCGCACCGAGCTCAACCACGCGCTGGAGATGATGCGCCGCCTCGCCATGGCCAATCCGGAGGTGGGCTTCACCCTGACCCATGACAACCGGGTGGTGCTGCGGGTGCCGCCGGCGCCGGGCGACCTGTTCGACCAGCGCCTTCTCGCCCGGCTGTCGGCGCTGCTGGGCGCGGATTTCGCCGAGAACACCATCGCCATCGACGCCGAGCGCCGCAGTTTCCGGCTGACCGGCTATGCCGGCGTGCCGACCTACAACCGGGGCAACGCCCAGCAGCAATATCTGTTCGTCAACGGCAGGGCGGTGCGCGACAAGCTGTTCACCGGCGCGGTGCGCGGCGCCTATATGGACTACCTGGCCCGCGACCGGCATCCGGTGCTGGCGCTGTTCCTCGACGCCGATCCCGAGGACGTGGACGTCAACGTCCATCCCGCGAAAGCCGAGGTGCGGTTCAAGGATTCAGGCGTGGTGCGCGGCCTGATCGTCGGCGCGCTGCGCAACGCGCTCGCCGCCGCCGGCCACCAGGCCTCGACGACGGTGGGCGCGGCGGCGCTGGGCGCGATCCGCCGCGACGGCCAGCCGCTGCGGCCGAGCGAGGCGTTCGCCGAATTCCACCGGCCGCTGGCCGGGTTCGGCGAGACACCGCAGGCGGGCTTTGCCTATGCGGACACGCCGTCGGCGCGGGTCGAGAGCGCACCGTCATCCGCCGCCGCGCCATTGGCCGAGCCGCAGCAGGAGGCGCGCTATCCGCTGGGCGCGGCGCGGGGGCAGCTGCACGAGACCTACATCATCTCGCAGACCGACGACGGCATCGTCATCGTCGACCAGCACGCCGCCCATGAGCGGCTGGTCTATGAGCGGATGAAGCGGGCGCTGACCGACAAGGGCGTGGCGCGCCAGATGCTGCTGCTGCCCGAGGTGATCGAGCTCGACCCGGTCGCCGCCTCCAACTTGGCCGACCGGGCGCATGAGCTGGCCGAGCTGGGCCTGGCGCTTGAGGCGTTCGGGGCGGGCGCGGTCGTCGTCCGCGAGGTGCCGGCGCTGCTGGGCGACTGCGACATCAGGGGACTGGTGCGCGACCTGGCCGACGACATCGCCGAGCTCGACGAGGCGCTGAGCCTGAAGGAGCGGCTGGAGGACGTCTGCTCCACCATGGCGTGCCACGGCAGCGTGCGCGCGGGGCGGCGGCTGACGGTGACGGAAATGAACGCGCTGATGCGCGAGATGGAGGCGACGCCCCATTCCGGCCAGTGCAACCACGGCCGTCCCACCTATGTGGAGCTCAAGCTCAAGGACATCGAGCGGCTATTCGGGCGGCGGTGACTTTCGCCGTCGCGCCGTCTTGCCCTTCGCGTTGTCCATTTCCCGAATCAGCGTGTCCGTCTCGATCGCCGCGAGGCGCAGATACAGCGCGACGCCATCGGCGCCCGCCAGTTCGGCGTCCTTTTCGAGGTAACGGATCGTCTCATAGATTGCCCGGAGCGATTCACGCCCTGTCATTGCCCAGCCTTGCAGGTTCAAAATGGTTGCCCAAACAATATGAGGAACAGCGTACTGCAACTTCCGGCAGTCAACAACGCTGCTACGGGCCTGGGGTTTCGTATTGGGTACAAACAATCCTTGTCGCGCCGTAGCGGCGGTCGTCGACCTGGCGGAAACCGGGCGGAAACACGGGCGTTTCATCCGCCGGCAATTCGATGACGACGAGGGCGCTCCGCGCCAGCCAGCCGCCGCCCGCCGCCGCCGCGAGCGCCGGGACGATCAGCGACTTGCCATAGGGCGCGTCGAGAAAGGCGAGAGTCGCGGCCAGCGCGCGCGGCGGCAGACGGGTGGCGTCGGCACGGACGATCTCGCACAGCGCCTCAGCCTTGAGCGCCGCCACGTTCTGTCGCACCAGCGCCAGCGACCGCGGATCCAGATCGACGAACACGGCCCGCGCCGCGCCGCGCGACAGCGCCTCCAGCCCCAGCGCGCCGGTGCCGGCGAACAGGTCGAGCACCACGGCGCCGTCCAGCACCGGCGGGCTGCGGTGCGCCAGGATGTTGAACAGCGATTCGCGGACCCGGTCGGTGGTCGGCCGCACCCGGTCATCGGCCGGCGCCGCCAGCCGGTGCCCGCGATACCGGCCACCGACGATTCTCATGTGCCAGAGCCAAATTTGATTGTCATCCCGGCGAATGCCGGGACCCAGTTTTCATGCAGGTAAAATCTTTTCCGTGACCCTGAGCTTGTCGAAGGGCTTTGCACGAGCGCCGATGCAAGGCCCTTCGACAAGCTCAGGGACACGGTGAAAGTGGAGACCGGCATCGCTGGGTCCCGGCTTTCGCCGGGATGACAATGATGGTTGGGCCAGCGTGACCCATCCATCACTTCGCCTTGAGCTGATAGGCCGCGCCGAGCTGGGTGCGCAGCACGGGGCGGGTGACCTCGCGGACCTCGCCGCGTTCCAGGGCGCCGAGCTGGAACGGACCGTAGGCGACGCGGATCAGCCGGCTGACCTGCAGGCCGGCATGCTCGAGGAGCTTGCGGACCTCGCGGTTCTTGCCCTCGCGGATGCCGATGGCGATCCAGGTGTTCGACGCCTTGCGGCTTTCCACCTCCACGTCGGCCGGCGCGTATTTGACGCCGTCGACGACAACGCCCTTGCGCAGCTGCTCCAGCCGCTTGTCGTCGGGCTCGCCCCAGGCGCGGGCGCGGTATTTGCGCTTCCAGCCGGTCTTGGGGCTTTCCAGGTGGCGCGCCAGCTCGCCGTCATTGGTGAGCAGCAGCAGGCCTTCCGAGTTGATGTCGAGCCGGCCGATCGAGATCACCCGGGGCATTTCCTTGGGCAGGTTCTCGAACACCGTGTTGCGGCCCTTCGGGTCCTTGTGGGTGGTCAGCAGCCCGGGAGGCTTGTGGTAGAGCCACAGCCGCGTCGCCTCGGCCGCGCCGATGGGCTTGCCGTCAACGGTGATGACCTGGCGCGGCGTGACGTTGAGCGCCGGGCTGTCGAGGGTCTTGCCGTCCACCGCGACCCGCCCGGCCTCGATCATCGCCTCGGCCCCGCGCCGCGACGCGACACCCGCCCGCGCCAGCACCTTGGCGATCCGCTCGCCGTCTTTGGGTTGTTCGGTCATGGCGCGCACCATAGTCCGGAATGGCGGAAGCCGAAACCTCCGGGATCAGATCACTTCGAAGCGCGCCCGGTGGCCGGAGGAACGGGCGAGAGGCCCGTCACGCGTCAGCAGCGGCGCTTTCAGAGCTTCGGCAAGCGCTACATATGACGCGTCATAGGCAGTCAAATTGTTCCGCAACTCCCAGATGCGTGGAAGTAGCATTGTGTGCGGATATCGATGAAGCCGGAGTCCGCCCATATCCGTGATGGCGGCCCGCCCCCGATCGGAATCGATCTCGCCAGCCATGAGGCGGCGGCGAACCACATGGGCTACCTCGACGTCGATCAGATGAGGTGCGTGGAGTGTTTCGCCCGCCAAGAACAAGCGAAGATCCAGGATCTCCGCTCCCGGCCCCCGGAGCAGCACATCAAGGAGGACGGAAGCATCAACAACGATCAACGCCGATCACGTTCTTCGCGAATCAACTCGGCCGACGACAGGGTGGACTCCAAGGGCGGATATTGCTGCAAGCGCGCCAGCATCTCTTCCATTGTCGGCCGTTCGGCTACCTGCCGGATTTCGCGCAGCATGTAGTCCGACAGCGACATGCCGGCGAGTGCCGCGCGCGACTTGAGCAGGCGATGCAACTCGTCAGGTACGTTGCGGATTTGGATCATGACCGTCATGCAATGAATATACTCACATGTGGGTCACATGTAAACATGTGCTAAAGCTGGAGCGTGAAGAACAAGCTGTTCGGATCAGGGCTGTAGTCCCCGAAAGCGGGGCACTCCACGAAGCCGTGGCTGCGGTAGAGTGCGTGCGCCGGGCGGAAGAAGTCCCACGCGCCAGTCTCCAGGCTCAGTCGGCTCATGCCCGCCGCTTTCGCCCACTCGATAATGTGCCGCAGCATCGCCCCGCCGTAGCCCTGGTGGCGCAGCGCCTCGGCGGTGTGCATGGACTTCACCTCGCCATGATCGGCCGACAGGCGCTTTAGCGCGCCGACACCGGCAAGGGTCTCGCCGGCCCAGATGGTCCACAGGGTGATGTCCGGCGCCCGCAGCCCGTCAAGGTCCAGGGCATGGGCGCTGCCCGGCGCGGTTTCGGCCCGCGCGGTCGTCAGGTGGGTGCGCAGCAGGGCGGTGACGCGTGGGTCGCCGAGATCACCTGGTATAATGGTCCACATGAAGGCCTCGGAAAATCACCGCGTCGCTACGCCGCGATGATAACGCAGGTCAAAAGCGCCGTCCTCCAGATGTTCAGCCGGCGACCCGGGCGTTGAAGTCCCCGAGCGCGCCGTCGGACAGGTCCGACGTCAGCATGGCTTCCAGCACCGGGGGCGGCACGGTCATGTCCTGGCTGTAGGGCAGGCCGCGCTCGACCGTATCCAGGTCGGGGAAGCTGGCCAGCAGCAGCGTGCCGCCGGCGGCGCCGGTGACGTCGGCGATGGCCTGCATGGGCGCCTGCCACTGCTCGTGGGACTTCCGCATGCGGCCCAGATAGACGGCGACGCCGTTGGCGCCGGCCTGCATGGCCAGATAGGCCTGGGCAGCGGTGAACACGGCGGTCACCAGGGTCTTGCAGCCCAGGCGCTGCAGCACGGCACAGCACGACAGCGCGTCGCGGGTCGGCGGCAGCTTGATCCAGAGGCGCTTTGCCGCGGGGTCGCGCACCGCGTGGATATAGGCCTCCGCTTGCGCCATGATCTCGCGCGGCGAACCGACGCCCTGGAGCATGAAATCCGCGACCGTTTCGGTCTCGCTGGCTATCCGGCACAGGTCGATGCCGGCGGCGAGGTAATCGCGCACCGACAAGGTCTCGACGCCGGCGGCCCGCGCCATGAGCATCGGATTGGTGGTGAAGCCGGTCACACCGGGAAACCTCGCCCACCGGGCAATGGCGTGCCGGTCCGCCGTATCGACAAGCAGCATGAAACCCCCATTGGCGCCGTCCGGGCACGCCGCACCGCTTGCGGGCGATGCCGGACTCGCTTTCACGGCAGGGACCTTACCCAATGTTTCCGCCCGCCGGTAGCCGGACTTTTGCCGAATCCGGACATATTCCGCCGATCCGCCGGCGCCTAGCGCCGCAGATCGAGCGTCCGGGACGCCGCACTAATGCAGGGACATAATACCTATTTCGGCATGCCGGTCGCTGTTTAGCGGCGACCGCGGAAATAGGTATTATGTCCACGCATTAGATCGGGCGGAACATGCGGATGCTGGGAAAGGACAGGTCCGGACCCATGGGCACGTCGATCGGGCCGGCGCTGGCGAATCCCAGGGCGGCGTAGAAGGCTTCGCCGTTGAGGCTGGCATAGCACTCGAATCGCCGGGCGCCCGCCGCGCGCGCCTGCGCCTCGCAGCGTTCGTAGAGGGCGCGGCCGACGCCCCGGCCGGTCCAGCCCGGGTCGACGCCGAAGTGGCGGATGTGGGCGAGGCCAGGCTCGATCTCGACCGTGCCCGGCCGTTCGAGGCTCCAGCCGCCGCAACCCACCGCCTCGCCCGCTGCCTCGGCGAGGTAATAGGTTCCGCCCGCCAGCAGCCGGGGATTGGCGCGGGTCATCCCCGGCAGCGCGCGCGCCAGCACGGCCGCATCGTAAGCCCCGGCCATCAGCGCGGGGTAGGACGCCAGCAGCACCCTTTCGACGGCGGCGGCGTCGCCGGGCCGCGCTACCCGGATCGAGACTTCAGTCGGCATGCATCCTCCCGAACTGCCGTTGACGGCAATATCAACCCATGCGCGGCGCGGGGGTCCAGCGGAATCTAATACGGGAAATACGGGGACATAATCACTGGTGTCCGGAAAGCGCTGACGGGGTCGGCGATAGATCACTGATAGTATTATAGAATTTTATCTTTGTCTGTGTCACCGACTTGAACGGCG
>LNFM01011683.1_pt1 | contig 13254 bp, 11 predicted proteins | sample 596031 | NCBI WGS metagenome assembly LNFM01 (sample SAMN04254537, study PRJNA301005) | activated carbon metagenome | isolation source: dual media filters at the Ann Arbor, Michigan drinking water treatment plant | place: USA: Ann Arbor
TCAACATATTTTTGTAAAAGAATAAATCTTCTTTAATCTTAATGTTCTCATCTTGAACGCTTGCAAGCTCTTTGGCAAGGTTATTATTGGTTGCCAGCTCGATTTGCAGCTCACGTTGCGCACCGACCAGCTTAGTTTGCAATGCTTTATTTTCTAGCGCAATTTGTTCAGACCGCTGACGAATATTCCTGTTTTCGCCGTCATGCAGCAGCCAATAAGCCAAAACAAAACCAAATACTACAAACATTACCGCTAATAAACTTTGAAAATACCAAGGGCGCTTTGAGCGCACCGCCACTTGCTTGGCAGTTAATCCAAAATGGCGGCGAATTTTGCGGCGTACTGGTTTCATAATAGGTTATGGTAAAAGCGGCACAACTTGCAAGCCACAGTTTTCCTTTAAACCAAACATAATATTCATATTTTGAATGGCTTGCCCTGCGGCACCTTTCACAAGATTATCTTGCACGGCAACTATGGTTAAATAACCAGAATTGGCTTGTTTTTGCAGCGCAATACGCAATTGGTTTGAGCCACGCACCGAGCGTGTTTCTGGCAAACTGCCTGCTGGCAATACATCTACAAACTGTTCATTAAGATAACGATTTTCGTACAGCGCTTGCAAATCGGCTGTTTGGCCTGCTGGTGTTAATTTCACATAAATAGTCGATAGCATGCCGCGTATCATTGGAATCAAATGTGGTACGAAGATAAAATCAATTTTTGCGCCTGCTAACTGTGTGAGTTGCGCATGAATCTCGGGATGATGTCTGTGCCCACTTACCCCGTAGGCTTTCATGTTGTCGCTAGACTCAGCAAATAATGTGGCCACTTCAGCTTTTCTACCTGCGCCGGATACACCTGATTTTGCATCGGCAATAATCGGTGCTGAAAAATCGATTAATCCCGCCTCTAATAGTGGCTTCAAGCCTAATATCACCGTTGTTGGGTAGCAACCTGGATTACCAATGACCTTGGCGGTTTTAATTTGCTCCCGATTCAGTTCTGGAATGCCGTACACCGCCTCGTTTAATACATCAGGGCAACTATGCGGCATTTTGTACCATTTTTCAAAAACGGCGATATCTTGCAACCTAAAATCGGCCGCTAAATCAATGATTTTGACACTAGCTTTTAACAGCGCCTGCGCTTGGCTCATGGCCACGCCGTGTGGGGTGGCAAAAAATACCACATCACAAGCGGTTAAGTCAGCTTTTGCTGGGTCTGAAAATGCCAAATCCACAAAACCACGCAGACTAGGAAACATATCGGCCACAGCCAAACCTGCCTCACCACGCGAGGTAATGGCGGTTAGCTCTGCATGTGGATGAATTGCTAGCAGACGCAATAGCTCAACACCGGTATAACCTGTGCCGCCAACAATGCCGATTTTTAGTTTTTGATTTACCATACCCATTAACTACCGAAATAAAATGTGAAAACTCTTAACGCCCAAAATAAGGCGTAGGCTAAATTAGCGTTTAGAGAATTGTTTACGACGACGCGCTTTGCGTAGACCAACTTTTTTACGCTCAACTTCACGTGCATCACGTGTGACGAAACCAGCATGTGATAGTGCACTTTTTAAAGCAGCATCATAGTCGATTAAAGCGCGTGTAATACCGTGACGAACCGCGCCAGCTTGGCCAGATTCACCGCCGCCTATAACGTTAACCATAATATCAAAGCTAGCTGTATTGTTTGTAAGCTCTAGTGGTTGACGTAAAATCATGCGTGATGTCACGCGTGAAAAATACTCATCAACTGGCTTATCATTCACAATGATATTGCCTTTACCCGATTTTAAAAACACGCGCGCTACTGAGCTTTTGCGGCGGCCTGTACCGTAGTTATATTTGCCAATCATTTCATCTACCTTAAATAGTCAGTGCTTTTGGTTGTTGTGCAGCGTGCTCATGCTTGTCGCCAGCATACACCTTCATTTTTTTAGCCATTGCATAGCCTAATGGGCCTTTTGGCAACATGCCTTTTACTGCTTTTTCTAAAGCGCGACCAGGAAACTTGTCTTGCATTTTAGAGAAAGTTGTTGTGCTGATGCCACCTGGGTAACCAGAGTGACTGTGATATTGTTTGTCAGTCGCTTTTGCACCTGTTACTTTGATTTTGTCAGCATTGATTACCACAATGTAATCGCCTGTATCAACGTGCGGTGTGTAAATGGCTTTATGCTTACCACGTAAGCGGTGCGCTACTGCGCTGGCTAAACGACCTAATACTAAGTCAGTTGCGTCAATTACAAACCAATCGCGTTGTACTTCGTGCGATTTTGCAGAAAATGTTTTTCCAGAAAAAATATTCATCGTATCACTACCTAATTCAATATAAGCTAATTCAGTTAAGCCAGTTCAGTATCAAGCTATGGTTTATCTATAGCTTATAAAAACAAGAGGGCGGATTATATGCTTTTGCTTGCTAGCTTGTCAATTATAAAAAATCATTAAATGCTGGTTTTTTAATACTAAATACTGATTAAATGCATTTAATCGATTAGTTTTAGTTGGCACACAGATTGCTTACAATATATTTACAAAACGATACACTGAAGAACAGGTCATCATCATGCATAACAATTATATATTAAAGCAAGCCGTGCTAACCGCGCTTACCGTGCTGTCTCTTGGCATGCAGAGTCAGGTTTTTGCTGTTGGTTTAGGTGACATTGAAGTCAAATCATACATTGGGCAACCGTTGCAGGCTAAGATAAAAGTTCAAGGTGTTGAAGGCTTGAAAGACCAGGCCTGCTTTAGATTAGGTGATGATTCAGGCCAAGTGAATCAAGTGAGCCGCGCACAATTAAAACTGGGTAACATTAAAGGTGATGAGGCAGTTTTAACAATTACGACTAACGATGTAATAAACGAACCTATTGTCAGCTTATCGGTAATTGCAGAATGTGACAGCACTTTCCGCCGCGATTATGTATTGCTGATTGACCCGCTTTTAACCACTGAACTTCAACAATCAAGTGATGAAGAATCCATCAATAGTGTTGAAATAGCCGACAATGTTGTTGAGAAATCTGCTGTAGCAGAATCGAAAGCGATTAAAACAAATAATAGCCAAACTATTCGCGTTAAGAAAAACACTGCCATTAAACAAGGTAAAAATAGTAAAACCGTTAATAACGGCAATATTGTTTTAAGTGTTAATACAGAAAAAAAGCCTGCTAGTTTACCTATTACTAAAGAATCTAAGCCTCGCTTAAGTATTTCTGGCGGCGTATCTGACAATCAAGCCAATATGATTGGTTTGCGCTTAGATAAGCAATTACATTTCTCTGCAGACACTGCGCCACAGGCACTTGCTAGCACTATCGCCATAGAAGACGAAGCGACTGTGTTGAGTAATCGCCTTGCACATTTAGAGCAACAAATTACCAGCTTGCAAGACCGCAATCGCACACTTGAAGCCGAAAATAAACTACAGCAGCAATCGTCGCAGCCAATAGCCACATCTAACTTGCCTACATCTTATTTGCTAAGCGGCGCTGCAAAATGGTGGCCTTATTTAGCGGGTTTAGGCTTATTAATTGGCGGCTATTTTGCTGCAGATTACTGGCGCCGTCGTCGTCAATCGCAACAATTAGATCATGCAGATGATGTTTGGAACGTGCTGGATGCAAATTCAAACAGCCTTGTGTATTACAAAGATTCAGAACTTGAAGACACCTTATTTGAAAACAAACCTGAATCTGAAGCAAATGCAGCTGCAAAAATAAGTGCGGAGAAAGAGCGTATTGATTTTGAAGCAACACAAGTCATTTCTGCCCCGATTCAAATTGAAGAAGATATTTTTGAACACAATATTTTGGATCATGCTGATGTGTTTTTATCACATGGCCGCACCAGCTTAGCGATTCAGTTGTTACAGAATCACTTATTAGACTTTCCAAAACAATCCGTCACTATTTGGTTATTTTTGTTGGATTTATTAGCAAGAGAAAATTTACAAGCGATGTATGAGCAAACCACGGTTGAGTTTAAAGAGCATTTTAATATTCGTGTTGCCGGTTTTAGCAATGATGAAGCCAGCCCAAAACAAAATTTAGAAGATTTTCCACGTTTAATGACAGGTTTAGAACAGGCATGGGGAACGCCTGCCGCTTTAGTTTATTTGGATGACTTAATTTACAACAGCCGCCTTGAAACCCGTGTGGGCTTTGAGAAAAGCGTTTTAGAGGAATTAATTTTATTAAGAGGCATTGCCCAAAGCAATGTAAACAAAGCAGACGTAATTCAATTGGATGAGAAAAAAATGGCGATTAAAGAATTAAAAGATGCAAAATTAGCAGCGAGTAAAGCAGACAAATTGCAAAAGCTCGAGGAGTTAACCTTGGTAGAAGCCGCAAAAGTGGACACTACTCATGCGGAAGAACATGCAGAGTTATTTGAGTTTAATTTAATTGAATATAAATAGTGCGTCGTAGTTAACAGCTTGGTTTAATACATAAAATGAGCTTTTAAGATGAGTATTTAAAATAATACTGAACTGCAAGGCCTGCAAAAATGATTAAACCAATCCAATTATTATGCAAAAATGCGTTGAAGCAATCTGCTTTGAGGCGATTTTTGATGGTGTGATATTGCATCGCCACCAAGCCCAGCGCAAGTAAAAGGCCAAAATAATAATAATGGCTGTAGCCTAACGATTGGCCAATATAAGCTAATAAACTTAGCATGACTGCATAACAAGCTATCACAGCAATCACATCGAATTTGCCAAAAAAGATGGCAGATGATTTTATGCCAATTGTTAAATCGTCATCCCTATCCACCATGGCATATTCGGTATCGTAAGCGATTGCCCAAAACACATTGGCCAAAAGTAAAACCCATGCAATTGGCGGAATATAGTCATTTACCGCGGCAAACGCCATGGGAATACCAAAGCCAAAAGCAATACCTAAGTAGGCTTGCGGAATAGCTAAAAACCGCTTGGTAAATGGGTAGCTTGCAGCTAAAAACAGGGCTGCAAACGATAACAATATAGTGGTTTTGTTAAAAAGCAATACCAAGCAAAAAGCCAGCAAACTTAAGCCTGCTGCCAGCAAGTAGGCTTCTTTAACGCTCACCTCACCGGTAGCTAATGGCCGATTTTTGGTTCGTTCAACCAAGCCATCGTATTGGCGGTCAGCAATGTCGTTCATCACACAACCTGCGCTACGCATTAGCGCTGTGCCTGTCACAAAAATCAACACTACAATCCAATCTGGCTTACCACGGCTGGCAATCCACAAGGCCCAAAGTGTTGGCCACAGCAGCAATAAAATGCCAATCGGTTTATCTAGTCGCATCAAACGCTCATAGGCATCTAATTTTTTAATGAATTGTTGTGTATTCATGTGGATAGTAGTTGCGGTAAAAAAACCTCAGTAACCAAAATAGTAGCGCAATTTAAACTAAAAACCGAACGCCGCGCCCACAAATGCGCTGGCTTAGTACTTAAATGTTGTGTTGCTTTTTGGTATAAAACTTGATGGGGAGATAGTTTTTTATAGCTTAGAGGCGCACGTTTCACCTTAGGGTTATTAAATAAAGCAGCTCCCAAAGGCTTGTTTCCAAGTCGCCCAAGCCCATTCCATGGACCGCGTAGGCTTGTCTTTGGCAATATGCTATGTGCAAAAACGACAGGTTGGTCACTGCCTATTAATAAGACATCACGTACCTGGGTTATTTTGTGTTTGGATATTTTTAATACAATCGACTCGTCAATAATCGGTTTAGCATATTTTAGTTTTAGAGGCATTACGTAAAAATCACTGTAACGTTGTTGCAAGCATAACGTGAGTGAGCCTTTATGAATTAACCAGCTTTGCAGGGCCTTGGCTGATATCGGCTTTTTTATCCAAAAGTTGGGCATTTTTCAATCATTATTTTTTTATTTTAGCTATTGATATATAGTGCAATTAATCAGAAGAAATATTCAAATTATTGACATTTATTTTCTTAAAGTTTATGGCAACATGATAAATTCTGAAACATCACTTCGTCTTCACTTACTAAGATTTCCACTAATTGTTGGTGTTGTTTTTATTCACATGTATTCTACATCTGTGAGTTTTAACAGTGGCGCAACCAGCATTGGTTTGAATAATGATAGCTTTATTTCTTTATTTATCAGAAACCTAATCTCACAAGAAATCGCAGGCGTTGCTGTTCCTATTTTCTTTTTGATTTCCAGTTATCTTTTTTTTAATAGTTTTGACGGTTCAAGGGCAAATTATTTAAAAAAAATTAAGACAAGATTTCATACTTTATTGATCCCTTTTTTGTTTTGGAACATTGCCACATTATTAATAATTGCTTTGGGACAGCATCTACCTTTTACACATACTTACTTTTCTGGCAAAAATCCGTTTATCGCTGATTTTGATTATTTTGATTACCCGCGTTATGTTTTTGGTGTTGGGGTTAATCCTATTTCGTATCAATTTTGGTTTATTAGGGACTTGATGCTAGTTTGCTTACTCAGCCCTATCATTTTAATTCTTAACAAGAAAATGCCTTTAATTTTGAATAGTTTTTTGCTTTACTGTTGGTTCTTTAATCAGTGGTTTATATTCTCACCAAACATATATGCCGTTTTGTTTTTCTCTTTGGGTTGTTTTATAGCTATTAATAAAAAAAACCTGTTTATTGGCGATGCTTATGGTAAATATCTTGTTCCAGTATATTTAGTGATTACATTACTGAATAGCTTATCTTATGTTGAATTAATAGGTTTGCATAAACTAGGTATTTTATTTGGTATCGTTTCAACCCTGTATTTAACCAAATTCTTTATATATTCCAATATTAAATTATTATTACTTTCACTTGGTAACACCAGTTTCTTTGTTTTTGCTGCTCACGAACCCTTGTTGAGCATGGTCAGAAAAATTACGTATAAATTACTAGAGCCAGAATCAGCCTTTCTAACATTAGAGCTTTATTTTTTAATTCCTATCATCGCAATCTTGATGTTGATTTTACTTTATTTTTTTCTCAAATCTTCTTTTCCTCAATTTTTGAAAATCATTACAGGTGATAGGACTTCAACAAGCTAGCTTTTAAACTTTCACCAGCTCCCCTGCATGGCGCATCCAGCGTTGTAAATGCGCTTCTACTGCTGATGGATATTGCTTAATCAGGCTGTCTGCCGCACTTTTTGCAGCTTCCAGCAAATCCACATCGCGTTCTAAATCGGCGATTTTTAGCATGGGTACGCCACTTTGGCGCGTACCTAAAAATTCACCTGGGCCGCGTAAATGTAAATCGGCTTGGGCGATTGCGAAGCCGTCGTTACTTTCAAAAATCACTTTTAGCCTGGCTCTGGCGGTTTCACTTAACCTATTTTGATATAGCAAAATACAGGTGCTTTTGGCCGCGCCGCGTCCTACCCGCCCGCGCAGTTGATGCAGTTGGCTTAAACCAGAACGTTCCGCATGCTCAATCACCATTAAGCTGGCGTTGGGGACATCAACACCCACCTCAATCACGGTCGTTGCCACTAGCAGTTGCGTTTCATTTTTGCTAAACGCCTGCATCACGGCTTGCTTTTCAGCAGGTTTCATGCGGCCATGTACCAAGCCGATGTTGAGTTCTGGAAAGCTGGCTTGCATATGCGCAAAGGTATCATTAGCGGTTTGCAGCTGCAAGGCTTCTGATTCTTCAATCAAGGGACACACCCAATATGCCTGACTACCCGCTAAACAAGCTTCACGCACGCGCTGCAAAATTTCATCACGGCGCTCATCTGATACTAATTTAGTCACAATCGGGGTGCGGCCAGGCGGCAATTCGTCAATCACAGATACATCCAAATCGGCAAAATAACTCATGGATAAGGTGCGCGGAATCGGTGTGGCAGACATCATTAATTGGTGCGGCTCTGGCTCACCCTTTTTACGTAAAGCCAAACGCTGTTGCACACCAAAGCGGTGTTGTTCATCAATAATGGCCAAGCCTAGCTTTTTAAAACTCACCGCATCTTGAAACAAAGCATGTGTACCCACGGCAAGCTGGGCGCTGCCGCTGGCAATATCAATCAGTGCGGCTTCGCGTTCTTTTTTGCTCTGGCTGCCAGTCAACCAAGCAATTTGAATATTTAAGGGCTTAAGCCATGTTTCAAACTTTTTGAAATGCTGTTCAGCCAAAATTTCAGTGGGCGCCATTAATGCCACTTGCCAGCCATGCTCAATACTTTGCAATGCGGCCATACAGGCCACAATGGTTTTACCGCTACCTACATCGCCTTGCAACAAGCGTTGCATCGGGTGTGGCTGGGTTAGGTCTTGGCTAATTTCAGCCACTACTTTTTTTTGTGCATTGGTTAACTTAAAAGGTAAATTTTCAAGCATTTTAAGGGTTAAGTTTTTAGATGCTGCAATCGCAGGCGCGTTAATACTGCGTCTTTTTGCGTAATGTTTTCGCATAGAAAGCTGCTGTGCTAATAATTCATCAAACGCTAATCGGCGCCATTCGGGGGTGCTGTGATTTTCCAAATCGGCCAATTTAGCATCAGGCGTTGGGTGATGCAGAGCTTGAATACTGGCTGCAAAGCTAGGTAGCCCTAACCTTCTATACACAATATCAGGCAATGTTTCAGCTAATTGCTCCTTCCCACTATTAGGGGGAAGGTTGGGATGGGGGTGAGATTGCTGGTATTCAGCCAAATCTACCCCCACGCTTGTTCCCACCCCCTCCCTAGCCCTCCCTCTATTCGGGGGAGGGGATGTGTTGTTTAAATTTAAAGCTATTTGAATCGCCTTACGGATATTAGGCTGCGTTAATCCAGCTGTTGTGGGGTAAATTGGGGTTAGGGTTTCGGCTACCACGGATTTTTCACCCACGGCTTTGCATTGCGGGTGCACCATTTCGTAACCGAAAAAACCGTGGCGGACTTCACCATAGACCCGCAAGATAGTGCCGACTTTTAATGCAGCGATCTGGCTGGGGTAAAAATGTAAAAACCGCAAAGTAAGCTGACCGCTGGCATCTTCAATACGCGCAATCAAAGCTTTGCGCGTTTTATAAGTCACCTCGCAATGCACAATCTCGCCTTCTACTTGTGCCGTATCGCCAAGCCTTAAATCGCGCACGGCGGTAATGCGCGTTTCATCCATATAGCGCAAGGGCAAATGCAACAGTAAATCTTGAATAGTGGAAATGCCAAGCTTGAACAAGTTGGCAACAAGCGGTTTTGAAAAAGCCTTGATTTCGGTGAGTTTACTCATGCCCAACAATGAATAGGCTTATTGAATTCTATTTTCTGAGTTGCCGCCTTTAACGCGGTTAATGCGCACCACGTCGGGAATTTTACGCAAATTGCGCATTAAGTCGGCTAGATGCACGCGGTTTCGCACTTGTACCACAAAATTCACGTTTGAATATTGGCTGCCGTCTGAATCTTCTACGCTTACATTGTCGATATTAGCGCCCGCTTCAGAAATACCCGCCGCAATTTTAGCCAGCATGCCGCGCTGATTAGCCACAACTAAGCGCACATTCACTTTGAACAGTTTTTCGTTGTCAGGATCCCACTCTACATCTAGCCATTTATCAGGATCTAGCTTAAATTTAGCCACCGTAGCGCAATCATGGGTATGAATGATTAAGCCTTTTTCCTTGTTAATAAAACCTAAAATCGGGTCGCCTGGAATAGGTGTGCAGCACTGGGCAAATTGCACCGCCATGCCTTCAGAGCCACGAATGGTAATCATATCCAACGGCTTAAATACTTTGGTTTTACCGTTATCGTCATGATGTGAATCTTGACCATTGGCTAACAATTGATGCGCCACCATCAGGCTCATTCGCTTACCTAAGCCAATATCCGTCAAAATATCGTTTTTATGTTTCGCGCCATAATCACTCATGACTTTGTGCCATTGCTTATCAGTAATAACGCTAGGGTCAATATGCAAAGCACGCAAGGCAAGATTGAGCATGCGCTCGCCCAAATGCGCGGATTCTGATACTTGTATGGTTTTTAAATAGTGGCGAATATGTGAACGCGCTTTGCCTGTGACTACATAATTTAACCAAGCTGGGTTGGGCTTAGCCAAAGGAGCCGTGATAATTTCAACATGGTCGCCATTACGCATTTCGGCGCGCAGCGGCGCTAATTCATTATTAATTTTAACCGCCACACAACTATTGCCTACATCGGTATGCACCGCGTAGGCAAAATCCACCGCGGTAGAGCCGCGCGGCAAGGCTAAAATTTTGCCTTTTGGTGTAAAAACATACACTTCATCAGGGAATAAATCGACTTTGAAGTGCTCTAAAAATTCGTAGCTGTCTTCTGATTCGGTTTGAATCTCTAGCAAACGTTGCAACCATTGGTGGGTTTGTTGCTGCAATGCGGTTAAATTAGCGTCAGACGTTTTATACATCCAATGTGCCGCCACACCAGCATTGGCAACGCTATGCATTTGTTCGCTGCGAATTTGTACCTCAATTGGCATGCCAAACGGGCCAAACAAAGTGGTATGCAAAGATTGATAGCCGTTGGCTTTGGGTATGGCGATATAGTCTTTAAACTTGCCAGGAATCGGCTTATACAGCGCATGCAAATGGCCCAGCGTTAAATAGCAGCTTGCCATATCTTTAACCAACACTCTAAAGCCATAAATATCGTGAATTTGCTCTAGCGCGCTGCCTTTACTGGCCATTTTTCGGTACACGCTGTACAAATGTTTTTGGCGGCCTTTTACATCGGCTTCAATCTGCACTTCTGTCAATCGCTCTTTAATTGCATCTAAAATTTTGGCGATGACTTCTTTACGATTACCACTCGCCACCTTGATGGCTTTAGTCAGCACGCGATAACGCATGGGGTACAAATATTGAAAGCTTAAATCTTCTAATTCCTGATAAATCAGATTAAGGCCGAGCCGATTGGCGATTGGCGCATAAATTTCTAAGGTTTCGCGCGCGATGCGTTTTTGCTTTTCAGGTCGCATCGATTCTAGCGTTTGCATATTATGCAATCTATCGGCCAATTTCACCAAAATCACACGCACGTCTTGGCTCATTGCCAATAACATTTTGCGGAAATTTTCTGCCTGCGCTTGGGTAGCGCTTTGAAACTCAATCTTATCCAGCTTAGTTAAGCCATCCACCAAAATACCGACTTGCTTGCCAAACAATTCGGCGATTTCTTCCACCGAAACGCCCGTATCTTCCACTACATCATGCAATAAAGCGGCCAGTAATGTGGGTAAATCTAAATGCAGTTTGGCTAAGATGCAGGCAACTGAAACAGGGTGCGTAATATAAGGCTCGCCCGTTTTGCGGGTTTGGCCATCATGCGCAGCAAACGCATAGCGATAAGCAGCCCATACTTGTTCAATGTCGGCTTGGCTAAAATATTCTTTCAGTAAAAGGGTAAGCGGGGAGGTTTCAGAATCTGCCGGCAACAGATTATGTTCGGCAGGTTGAAATGTGTCGATTGTCGATTTGTTAATGCCGGTTTTGGTTGCAGATTTTGGCATTGAATTGCATGCTTATCGCTTAAATGCTTAAGAATGCGTGCGGTTTAAGATTTCCAAACCCACTTTACCCGCTGCAATTTCACGCAAAGCCAATACGGTTGGCTTGTCTTTTTGACCTGTGCTGTGCACATAAGGATCTGAACCGTTAGCCAATTGGCGCGCGCGATATGCTGCTACTAATGTTAATTGAAAGCGGTTTGGAATTTTTTCTAAACAATCATCTACGGTAATACGAGCCATTTGTGTTCCTTTAATTGTGCGGTCAACTTAATATTGACTGCTAAATTGGGTTAGTTGTTATTAAATGAAGGCTTAATATTCAAAACTTAACACTAAAATCAGGTTAAATTTTGAACAAGTGCAGCATAACGCTGAAGTTGTGATGTCGATTTCAGCCTATTTGCCCGAATAATCGCCATTAAGTCTTGTAAAGCCACATCAAAATTATCATTGATTGTAACATAATCAAACTCGACCACATGGCTCATTTCCGCGCGCGCTGCCGCAACCCGCTTATTAATCACTTCGACACTATCTTGGCCGCGATTATTCAAACGTTGCTCTAAGGTTTCTACTGATGGTGGCAATATAAAAATACTGATGGCTTGCGGATAAATCGCGCGCACTTGCGCTGCGCCCTGCCAATCAATTTCTAAAATCACATCGTAACCTGCATGAAGCGCACTATCCACTGCAGATTGAGAAGTGCCATATTTTGCGCCGTGCACATCGGCGCTTTCTAAAAAACCGCCCGCGCTTAAAATGCTTAAAAATTGTGTTTCGTTCACAAAGTGATAATGCACACCGTTTTCTTCGCCTACGCGCGGTGTTCGAGTGGTATGCGAAACAGACAGTCTGATTTGCGCATCGTGCATCAATATCGACTTAACCAAACTCGTTTTACCCGCGCCGGAAGCCGCAGTAATAATAAAAAGATTGCCCGCAACTTGATTTAAAATCATACTTAATGTCATGCTTTTAGCACCAATCGGGGCTTGGTAAGGCAGAAAACACTTGCTTGAGCCCTGTGCCCCAGCCTTGCCTGATAGCGGAATAGTAAGGATCATTTTCTGTAATACGTTGTTTACAGTCAGCATTTAGGCTGTCGATGCGGTAAATCAGCAAATCAATTGGCGCCGCTACCGAAACATTACTACGAATGGTGGAATCAAAAGAAATCAATAAACATTTAACCGCATCCATCATATCCGTATCATATTTCACCACGCGGTCAATAATCGGTTTGCCATATTTGGTTTCGCCAATCTGAAAATAGGGTGTTTCTTGACCAATTTCAATAAAATTACCTGCAGCGTACACTTTGAACAATCGCGGTGTTTCACCTTTAATTTGGCCACCAATCAAAATAGTAGCGTTGAACTCAATATCGTGGTCTTTCAAAAATGCGCCATCGCGCGCAAATGAAGCGCGCATCTCATCGCCCACTAATGATGCAGCCTCAAATAGGCTATCTACGTTTTTAAGATGGCGCTTTTCTGAATCGTTTAATTTGAGCTTTAAGGAATTGACAACAGATTGAGTAATGGCAAGATTTCCGGATGTCATTAACACGATTACGCGCTCATCTTTGACCTCAAAAATATGCATTTTAGGAGAGATGGCTACTTGATCAATCCCCGCATTGGTGCGCGTGTCGGATGCAAAAACCAAGCCTTGCTCTAATAATAAACCAACGCAATATGTCATGATGGTGATAAAAATACAGAAGTTTGCTAAAAACAAATCATACCATTTTG
>LNFM01013076.1_pt1 | contig 13253 bp, 10 predicted proteins | sample 596031 | NCBI WGS metagenome assembly LNFM01 (sample SAMN04254537, study PRJNA301005) | activated carbon metagenome | isolation source: dual media filters at the Ann Arbor, Michigan drinking water treatment plant | place: USA: Ann Arbor
GCACGCCGTTCACCCTCGAAGACGACATGACCTGCATCGACGTGAAAGTGCTCGACCCGCGCATGGCCGGGCAGCTGCCGCAGTACGCCACGCCGGGCAGCGCGGGCCTGGACCTGCGCGCCTGCCTCGACGAACCGCTGGTGCTGGAGCCTGGCCAGACGGCGCTGATCGCCACCGGCCTGTCGATCCACATCGCCGACCCCGGCCTGGCCGCGATGATCCTGCCGCGCTCGGGCCTGGGCCACAAGCATGGCATCGTGCTGGGCAACCTGGTGGGCCTGATCGACAGCGACTACCAGGGTCCGCTGATGGTGAGTTGCTGGAACCGCGGCAGCGCCGCGTTCACCGTGCAGCCGATGGAGCGCATCGCGCAGCTGGTCATCGTGCCGGTGGTGCAGGCCAGCTTCCGCCGCGTCGATCACTTCGCCGCCACCGAGCGCGGCGCCGGCGGCTTCGGGTCCACCGGCACCGGCTGATCGCCGCCGGCGTGCAGGCACTGCACGCAAGGCCTTACGTCTCGTAGCAGCGCTGCGGGTGCGCTGCCGCACATTGCGCCCCAACAAGACGAGGAGGGGCGCGATGGCCCGTACGAGCACCCCCGACGCGCAGCGCAGCGCGGTCGGCGACACGGTGGACGAGGTGGCAGCCGATGGTGACGCAGCTGCGGCCGGCCGCGACGAGTCCCAGCTCACGCGGGGCGCCGCAGGGGCTGCGGCGGCGGCCGCCGCCGCCTTCCTGGCGGCTTGCGGCGGGGGCAACGGCGCGCCGGCTGTGGTCTACGACCTGCCGGGCTCGGGCGGCACGCCGCTGCCCGCCAGCGTCACACCGCCCACTGAACGCGACGCCGTGCGCTTCCTCACGCAGGCCAGCTTCGGGGTCACCTCGCCCGAGCAGGTCAAGGCCTTGCGCGACCAGGGTTTCGAGGCCTGGCTGCAGGCCCAGTTCAACGCGCCGCTGATGCTGCACGTGGGCTACATCGACGGCCAGCGTGGCCGCGACGACCCGCCCGACCGGCTGCCGCGGGTCACCGAGGAGATGAGCTACGAGGCCGTGTGGCAGCACTGGCTGCGCGGCGAGGACCCGCTGCGCGCCCGCATGGTGTGGGCGCTGCTGCAGATCATGGTCATCAGCAACGTCGCGCCCGACATCCGGCCGCACGCGATGAGCAGCTACATGGACATGCTGGGCCGCAACGCTTTCGGCAACTACCGGCAGCTGCTGCAGGAAGTGACCCTGCACCCGGCCATGGGCTACTACCTGAACCTGCTGGAAAGCGCCAAGGCCGACCCGCAGAAGGGCACGCACCCGAACGAGAACTACGCGCGCGAGGTGCTGCAGCTGTTCTCCATCGGCCTGGTCAGGCTCAATCTCGACGGCAGCCCGCAACTCGACGCCGCCGGCGTGCCCCTGCCCACCTACGACGAAGCGGTGGTGAAGGGTTTTGCCGCGGCCTTCAGTGGCTGGTCCTACGGCGGGCTGGACAACACCCGGAGCTCGACCTTCCACGATCACGACGAGAACGACGAGGCGCTGTGGATCCAGCCGATGAAGGCCTGGGCCATGCACCACTCGCCGGGCCCGAAGTCGCTGCTCGACGGTCGTGTGCTGCCGGCCGGCCAGACCCCCGAGAAGGACATGGCCGACGCGCTGGACAGCATCTTCCGCCACCCCAACGTCGGGCCGTTCATCGGCCGGCAGCTCATCCAGCGCCTGGTGACCAGCAATCCGAGTCCGGCCTACATCGCACGCGTGGCCGCAGTCTTCAACGACAACGGCGCCGGCGTGCGCGGCGACCTTCGGGCCGTCGTTCGCGCCGTGCTGCTGGATGCGGAAGCCCGCAGCGAGACCGCCGCCACGCAGCCGCGCATGGGCAAGCAGCGCGAGCCCGTGCTGCGGCTGGCCGCCTTCCTGCATGCCCTGGGCGCCGAGAGTCGCAACGGGCGCAACAGCATCCACTACCTGGACGGCGCCGACGACGCGCTCGGCCAGAGCCCCTTGCTGGCGCCCTCGGTCTTCAACTTCTACTCGCCGAACTACCGCCCGGCAGGCCCGGTGGCCGCCGCGGGGATGGTGGCGCCGGAGTTCCAGATCACCACCGAGACCACGGTCGTCGGCTCGCTGAACTTCTTCGCCGACCTCTTCGACAGCGGCGGCTATGGCAACGGCGATTCGCGCCTGGTGCTGAAGCTCGAACCGCTGATGGCACTGGCCAACGACCCCGCAGCGCTGATCGACCGGCTGGACCTGCTGTTCTTCTGCCGTCAGATGAGCGCTGCGACGCGCGAGCGCCTGCGTACCCTGGTGACGGCCATCCCGGCGGCCGACAGGAAGAGGCGCGTGACCTCTGCGCTGCTGATCACCGCCCTGTCCCCTGACTTCGTCATCCAGAAATGACCCACCCCCGAAGCGCCTTCGGCGTCTCCCCCTCGAGGGGGCGACCCCAGTGGACCGGCAAAGCCGGCTCCACGGCGTCTGCTGGGCTCCATCGCCTCCTCCACAGCCTCTTCTGCTTCGGCACCGTCGAGACATGAAACGCAGATCCTTTCTCCGTGCCGGCACAGCCGCCGCGCTGACGCCCTGGGCCTCGATGCAGGCCCTGGCCGCGACCACCGACGGCGCGGGCTACCGCGCCATGGTGTGCCTGTTCATGTTCGGCGGCAACGACGCCAACAACATGGTGGTGCCCACCGACACCACGCAGTTCGCGGCCTACCAGCGCGCCAGGCCCAACCTGGCGCTGCCGCGCGCGCAGTTGCTGCCCATCGCGGCGGCCGGCGACTACGCGCTGCACCCGGCGATGGCCGGTCTGCAGGGCCTCGTCAACCGCGGCCAGGCGGCCGTGGTGGCCAATGTCGGCCCGCTCATGGTGCCGACCACGCGTGCGCAATGGCAGGCGCGCAGCGTGCCGCTGCCGGCCAACCTGTTCTCGCACAGCGACCAGCAGGGCGCCTGGCAGAGTTCGGCCGTGGACGGACCCGCACGCGACGGCTGGGGCGGCCGTACCCTCGAACGCGTGCTGGCCGATGGCAGCCCCAATCGAGGTTACAGCGCCATCAGCGTGGCCGGAGGCAACCTCTGGGAAGCGGGCGACCGATCGCTGCAGCCTTACCGGGTGTCCTCGTCGGGCCGTTTCGGCTTCGACTTCTACCGGCCCGGCGCGACCGACCCTCTGGGGATCGCCATCGGAGCGACCTTGAACCAGCGCCGCAGCGACCCGCTGGAGCAGGCCTGGCTCGACGTGATGGGCCGCTCCATCGACAACCAGCGCGTGCTGACCCAGGCGCTGTCTGCATCGACGCTGAAGACCGTGTTTCCCGAGACGGGCCTGGGACGCCAGTTGCGCATGATCGCCCGGCTCATCGCGGCACGCGGCCAGCTCGGCCTGTCGCGGCAGTGCTTCTTCTGCAGCATCGGTGGCTTCGACACCCACGGCGACGACCAGCTGCAGCGTCAGAACGAGTTGCTGGGAGAAATCAGTGCTGCCGTGGCCGCCTTCCATGCCGCCATCGAAGAGATGACCTTGTCCCGCGACGTCACGCTGTTCACCGCCAGCGACTTCGGCCGCAACCTGCCCAGCAATGGTCAGGGCACCGACCATGGCTGGGGCAGCCATCACTTCGTCGTCGGCGGCTCGGTGCGGGGCGGGCGCATCGTGGGCCGCTTCCCGACGCTGGCCGTGGGCGGCCCCGACGACGCCGGCCAGGGCGTGTGGATCCCGACGATCTCGACCGACCAGTTCGGCGGCGAACTGGCGCGCTGGTTCGGCGCCGAAGCGGCGATCGTCGATCAGGTCTTTCCCCGGTTGCGACATTTCGACCGCAACCTGGGATTGATGCTTGGATGACTCGACGCTGGGGACCTCGAAGTCGCGTGTCTGGCCGGTGCCTGGCCCATCACGATCGCCCGGGCTGTGGCACAGTGCCGGCGCCATGCACCCGAACCGGCCCACGCCCGTGTCCTTCACGATCTCCCGGCGCCGCCTGCTGCGCGCCGCGGCGGGCAGTGCCGCGCTGCTGGCCGGGCCGGCTGCCGTGCGTGCCACCGACGGCCCGCTCAGCGACTTCCGCCTGGCCGCAGAGTTCGAACCGCAGCAGGCGGTCTGGCTGGGCTACGACGCGGGCCACGAGGCCCTGACATCGCAGCTGGCGGCCGCGCTGTTGCCGCATGTCACGCTGAAGCTGATGCTGCGCGATGGCGCGGCGCTGGAGCAGGCCACGGCGCTGCTGCGGCCGCTGGGCTCGCCGGCGCAATCGGTCCAATACATGGTGGAGCCGGCCGCAGCCTTCTTCCTGCGCGACATGGCGGTGTTCGCCGCGGGGCCGGCGGGCCGTCTGGGCGTGGTCGATTTCCGCTGGAACGACTACGGCATGCCGGCGTGGTGCCGCCGCCGCCATGCCGGGGACGAGCGGCGCACTGCGGCCTGCAGCGTCGTGGCCGACCCGCGGCGCGACGGTGTCGAGCTGGCCATCGCGCGCCATGCCGGCGCCAGCCTGCACGAAAGCGAGCTGTACATGGAGGGCGGCGGTGTCGAGGTCAACGGCCGCGGCACGCTGATCGCCAACGCGGCGCTGTATGCCACGCGCAATCCGGGCCGTTCGCGCGCGGAACTGCAGAAGCACCTGCTGCAGCTGCCGGGCATCCGCCACGTCATCTGGCTGCCTGAAGGCCTGGCCGAAGACCCGCACCTGCGCGGCACCATCACCGGCCGGTACGTCGGCTGGGGCACGGGGGGCCACACCGACGAATTCGTGCGCTTCGCCGACCCTTCCACCGTGCTGCTGGCCTGGCCCGACGACGACGAGGCGGCGCGCCATCCGGTGGCGCGGCTGAACCGCCAGCGCATGCAGCGCTGCTGGGACGTGCTGAGCCGATCGACCGACCAGGACGGCCGCCGGCTCAGGCTGCTGAAGGTGCCGATGCCCCGCACCATCGAGCGTGCGCTGTTCCTCTCGGCGGCCGCCGACCCGACCTGGTCGACGGGCTGGACGGCCGGCTACTTCCCCGCCCGCGAGAGGCGGCGCGAGGGGGACCGCGTGATCCAGGTGGCCACGGCCAGCTACCTCAACCACGTGGTGGCCAATGGCGTGGTGGTGCTGCCAGGCTTCGTCGAGCACGGCACGCCCCGGGCGCGCCAGGAGCGCGTGCGCAAGGTCTACGAGCAGGCCTTTCCCGGCCGCGAGATCGTCTTCGTCGACGCCATCAGCGCGCACTGGGTGGGCGGCGGGCCGCACTGTGCCACCCTGTCGGAGCCGCGGGTCCGCGGCTGACGGCGCCGGGGCCGGGGCGGGGGGCGCCGCCGTCGGCCTTCAGCCCCGCAACGCGGCGATGAAGGCCTCGCAGCGTGCAAGCTGTTCCAGGCTCACGTACTCGTCGGCCTGGTGCGCCTGGTTGATGCTGCCGGGGCCGCACACCACGGTGGAGATGCCCGCGCGCTGGAACAGGCCGGCCTCGGTGCCGAAGGCCACCAGCGTGGTCGCGGTCGCGCCCGACAGCTTCTTGGCCAGCGTCACCGCCGCTTCGTCCTCGCGCGCCTGGAAGGCGGGCATCGAGCAGATCGTCTCGAAGCGGAAGCCGGTGGCCGGGTCGACCGCCTTCATCGCCGGTTCCAGCCGCGCCGCCGCGTCGAGCACGCTGCGCTGCATCGCCTGCTCGTCGGTGCCGGGCAGGTTGCGGAACTCGTAGTGGAAGTGGCAGTCCTCGGGCACCACGTTGTCGGCGATGCCCCCCTGCACGACGCCCACGGCCGACGTGGTGTAGGGCACGTCGAAGCCTTCGAAGCGCGGGCCTTCGGCGCGCCAGCGATCGCCCATGTCGGCGATGTGGCCGATGAGGCGGGCACCGGCTTCGATGGCGTTGACGGCAAAGGGCGTGAGCGAGGAATGCGCTGCGCGGCCCTTGATGCAGCAGCGCCAGCGGTGCACGCCCTTGTGCGCGATGGCCGGGATCATCATCGTGGGCTCGCCGACGATGCACAGCTCGGGCGCGAGGCCGGCCTCGCGCAGGTCGGCGATGAGGTTCATCGCGCCCCAGCCTCCCACCTCCTCGTCGTAGCTGAAGGCGTAGTGCACGGCAAACGGCAGGTCGGCTTCGAGGAAGTCCCGCGCCTGCGCCACGGCCAGGCCGATGAAGCCCTTCATGTCGGCACTGCCGCGGCCGTACAGGCGCTGGTCCTGCACCAGGGCCGAGGTCGGCTCCATGGTCCAGGCCTGACCGTCCCAGGGCACGGTGTCGGTGTGGCCGGACAGGATCACGCCGCCGGGCTTGCCTGCGCCCAGCGTGGCGAACAGGTTGGCCTTGCGGCGTTCGGCGTCCCAGGTCAGCCGCGGCGTCACGCCCAGGCTGCGCAGGTGGTCGGCGATGCACTCGATGACCGGCAGGTTCGACTGATGGCTGACCGTGGGCATCTGCACCAGGCGGCGTGCCCATTCCAGCGAGGCAGGCGAGAGCGGTATTGCAGGTGGTTGGCTCATCTCTTCATGGTAACGCCGCCGCTTTTGGGGGGTTGATCAATGTCAAATCACCGTCATCGGTCGGATGTGTCCAGGCATCACCAGAGATGCGTCCCGACAAGCCCTGTCGTTTTATGCATCACGCCCCGAAGATCAGCATCTCCCCTGCCCCGCAGGGCTCCCGGATGTGCTGGAATATCCATTACTCTTCATCCCGCAACCCCCCATTCACATGCTTCCCCGCACCCTTGCACTTGTAGACGACGACAAGGAATACACCGAATTCCTGTCACAGCACCTGCGCGATCAGGGCGTCCGCGTCGATGTCTTCTCCGACAGCAGCGACCTGCTGGCCTCCGAAGGGGCCTACACCTACGACTTCTACATCGTCGACCTGATGCTGCCCGGCGTCGACGGCGTCGAGACCATACGCATCCTGCGCCGGCGCACCTCGGCCGGCGTGCTGGTGGTGTCGGGCAAGCTCGCGCCCGATGTCTTCAAGCAGGTCGTCGAAGCCGGTGCGGACATGTACCTGGCCAAGCCGGTGCAGTTCGAACAGGTCGTCATCGCGCTGCATGCCGTGCAGCGCCGTGTCGATGCCGTGGGCCAGGTGGCCACCACCTGGAAGCTCGACCGCCACAGCGGCCAGCTCGTCGCGCCCGACGGCGCGCGTGTCGATCTCAGCGAAGCCGACCTCGCGGTGATGGAGTGCTTCATCGAGGCGCAGGGTGCGGCCGTGGCGCGCGAGACCTTGCTGCAGCGCCTGGGTCGTGCCGCCGCGGCGGACGCCGACGACGGCCTGAACGCGACCATCTACCGCCTGCGCCGCCGCATCGAGCGCGCCACGCCGATGCTGGTGCCGCTGCAGTCGCGCTCGCGCGTGGGCTACGTCTTCCGGGCGCCGCTCACGCTGGCCTGAACCCGCAGGCGCTGCGGCGTCGCGGGCCGCTCAGGGTTCCTGGGAAGACTGCGTGATGACGAGCCGCATCGTCACCTCGCCGGGCACGTTGCTGGCCACCAGCACCTGCCCGCCGTGCCGTTCCATCACCCGGTGCACGATGTACAGGCCCAGGCCGTGACCCGCGGCGTGCCGGCCCAGGCGACCGCGCTCGCCGCGCTGGAACATCCGGGGCAGCAGCTCGGCCTCGAAGCCCGTGCCCCGGTCGGTGACGTCGATGATGAGCGCCAGCGGGTCGTCGCTGTCGGTCAGCCGCACCGTCACCGGGGAGTCGGGTGGCGCGTACTTCAGCGCGTTGGACATCAGGTTGCGCAGCGCCAGGCGCATCAGGCCCATGTCCATCGTGGCCGTGCGCGTGCTCGTTTCGCGCAGCACCTGCACGCGTGCCCTGTCGTTGGCCGGCAGGTCGGCCAGGGCCACGGCCACCAGGGTGTCGATGTCGGTGTCATCGCCCATCGCCTGGCCCGAGCCGACCAGCAGTGACGCCGCCGCAAGCGTGTTGTCCACGCCGGCCAGCACGTGGCCCATCACGTCGCGGGCGCGCTGCAGCCGGTCGGCCACGGCGCTCTTGCCGCTGCCGGCCAGTGCAGCGGCGGCGCTCTGCAGCGCGGCCGAGGCGTTGTTCAGCGGTTGCCGGACCTCGTGCGCCAGCACACGCAGCATGTCGTTGCGCTCGTTCAGCAGCTCGTCCAGATGCTCGGCATGGCGCTGCAGCTGCACGCGCAGCTGGTGTTCGCGCCGCAGCTCGGTCCTGCGTGCGAGCTGCTCGGTGATGTCCTGCATTGCCCCCACGCAGCGCACCGGCAGGCCGTTCTCGTATTCCAGCGTGCCGGCCATGCGCACCCACAGGGAGCGCCCGTTCGCGGTGGTCATCTGCGCTTCCAGGTCGAACGGTCCGGCCCCTGCCAGCGCCGCAGCCAGGGCCTCGCGCAGCCGCCTGCGGGCGTCGCGGTTGAAGTAGCCCAGCCCTTCCGACACGTCCAGGCGGTAACCGAGCGGCCGCTCATGGATGCGGCAGACCTCGGCGGACCAGGTGACCTGCTCGCTGCGCAGGTCGATCTCCCAGCCGCCGACGCCGGCGATGCGCCCGGTGCGGTCGAGGAAGGCCCGGCTGTCACGCAGCGCCTTTTCGATCTCGCGCAGGCGGCTGATGTCACGCAGGGTCTTGGCCACGCCGATCACGCGGCGTTCACTGTCGCGGATGGGCGACATCACCACCGACACCGGCACCGTCCGGCCGCCGCGGTCGGCCAGCTCGGTCTCGAACGGGGCGACCGGATCGCCGCCGACCAGGCGCGCGATGCGCTGGCGCAGGGCCGCGTCGTCGGGGTCGCCCAGCAGGATGGCGCAAGGGCGGCCCCGGGCCTCGGCCTCGGTGTGCCCGAACAGCCGCGTCGCGCCTTCGTTCCAGTCGGTGATGGTGCCGTCGAGCGCCAGCCCCAGGATGGCGTCGTCGGTGTGCTCCACCAGAGCGGCCAGGCGACCTCGGAGGGCCTGCGCGTGGCGCTCGGCGGTGACGTCGATCGTCAGTGCCGCGAAGCCTTGCACACGGCCGCCTTCCTGCGCGTGCGGGATGAGCTGGATCTGCATCCGGCGCTCCTGTCCCAGCACCGTGAAGTCGCCTTCGAAAGTGCTGGCCCGGCCGGCCTTCGCCACGTCGACGTACGGCTTCAGTGCATTGAAGCGGTCGGGCCGCAACAGGCTGTCCAGCCGGCGCCCGAGGATCTCGTGGGGCGGCGTGCCGCTCCAGCGGCCGTGCGTGGCGTTGGCGTAGACGTTGCAGAAGTTGGCGTCCCACACGGTCACCGACACTGGCAGGTCGTCCAGCACCGAGTTCAGGGACGCGATGTGGCCCGCCAGCTCGACTTCCACACGGCGGCGCGCCTGCTCGCGCAGTTGCAGCGCCTGTGCCACCAGGCGCGCCAGCATCTGCAGCTGCTCGCGTTGCGACGGGGTCAGGGTGCGGGGGTGGCGGTCGATGACGCACAGGGTGCCCAGGCGTTCGCCGCCGTCCGGCATCTCGATCGGCGCGGCGGCGTAGAAGCGGATGCCCGGCGCGCCGGTGACCAGCGGGTTGGCACGGAAGCGCGCGTCCTGCGACGCATCGTGCACTTCGAAGACGTCGCCCTGCTCGATGGCGTGGGAGCAGAAGGCCACGTCGCGCGAGGTCTGTCGCACGCCGCCCAGGCCCAGCTCGGCCTTGAACCACTGGCGCTCGGCATCGACGAAGCTGATCAGCGCGATCGGGGTGCCGAGCAGCGAGGCCGCCAGGTTGGCCATCGTGTCGAACATCGGTTCGGCATCGGTGTCCAGGATGCCGAGCGCGTGCAGACGCTCCAGGCGCCGCGCTTCGTCGACGGCTGGCAGGGAGGTCGGGGTCGGGGACGGGTCCATCGAGCGGATCATTTTGCATGTCCGGGACAGGGCGGGCGGGCCCGTTAGCATCCGTTCATGACTGCATCTCTGCCGACCGGCCTCGACCCGTCTTCGCTGCAGGCCGCAAGAGGCCGCATTGCCGCCGATGTGCGGCGCACGCCGCTGTGGCGACTGCCCGGCGCAGCGCTCGGCCTGGACGTGGCCGAAGTGGCGCTGAAGCTCGAACACCTGCAGGTCGGCGGCAGCTTCAAGGCGCGTGGCATGTTCAACCGCATGCGCTCGCTGCCCTTGCCGGCGGCCGGCGTGGTCATCGCGTCGGGGGGCAATGCCGGCATCGCCGTGGCCACGGCAGCACGCGCCATGGGGGTGCCGTGCGAGGTCTTCCTGCCCGAACTGGCCAGCCCGGCCAAGCGCCAGGCGCTGGCTGCGCTGGGGGCGCGCGTGGTGGTGCAGGGCGCCGTCTACGTCGAGGCCTTCGAGGCCTGCGTGGCGCGCCAGCGGGACAGCGGCGCGTTGCTGATGCATGCCTACGACCAGCCCGAGGTGGTGGCCGGCGCCGCCACGCTGGCCGCCGAGATCGAGGACGAAGGCGGCCTGCCCGACCGGGTGCTGGTCAGCGTCGGCGGCGGCGGGCTGATCGCCGGCGTCGCGGCCTGGTGCGCCGGCCGCTGCCGGGTCGAGGCGCTGGAGCCCGAGCGCGCGCCGACGCTGCATGCCGCGCGTGCGGCGGGCCAGCCCGTCGATGTCGATGTGTCCGGGGTGGCTGCCGATTCCCTGGGGGCCCGGCGCATCGGGCAGATCGCCTGGGATGTGAGCCAGCACTTCGTTTCGGACGCCCATCTGCTGAGCGATGACGACATCCGTCAGGCTCAGCTGCGGATGTGGCGTGAGTTCCGGCTGGCGGTGGAGCCGGCTGCCGCGCTGCCGAGCGGCGTCGTGCGGCCGGCGCCGCACGAGTGTGTGGCCGTGGTGGTTTGCGGCGGCAACGTTGACCCCTCTACGCTCTCGGTCGCCCCCTGACTCAATGCGCCGATCCGTCGTGTCGCACCGTGTGACTCAGCGCACCCTGTGCTGCTGGACCATCATGCAGAATTCGCCTCTAGCCTGGGGCCTCGCCCGGGCTTTCGAACGGAGTCCTAGCAATATGTCACCGCGCCTTGCCCGCTGCGCCGCTTTCACCCTTCTGGTCGCCCTGGTGGCCACCGTACTGGCTTTGCCTGCCGCCGCCCAGACCATGGTGCGCGTGCAGACCACGGAAGGGCCGATCGACCTGACGCTGAAGGACGCCGAGACGCCGCTGACGGTGGCCAACTTCCTGGGTTACGTACAGCGCCTGCAGTACGACGCCGGCATCTTCCACCGTCTGGCCAGGGGTTTCGTGCTGCAGGGCGGCGGTTTCAACTGGAACGACTCCGCGACTGCGAAGCTGTCGTCCGTCACCACCACCGGGTCGGTGCAGAACGAGTACAGCCCCAGCCGCCCGAACGTGCGCGGCACGGTGGCCATGGCCAAGGTGGGCGGTAATCCGAACAGCGCGACGAGCCAGTGGTTCGTCAACCTCAAGGACAACACCACCATCCTGAACGAGTCGCAGAACGGCGGCTTCACGGTCTTCGCCACAGTGACGGCGCCCAGCATGGCGATCGTCGACCGGCTGGCTGCCTATGAGGTGGTCAACGCCGCGGGCTGCGGCACCGCTTTCGGCGGCAGCTCCAGTAGCACCAGCGCGCTGGGGGAACTGCCGCTGTCGCCGACCCTCCGCGACAAGCTCTCGTCGCAGACGCTGACCTGCGGCGACATCAACGCTCGCAACCTGGCCTACATCACCGGGGTGCGCCAGTTGCCGGCTGCGGCCACGTTGTCGGAATCCGACCGCATCTTCAACTATCTTGAAGCCGCCTATCCGCAGTACGCCGCGCCTGCCAGTGTCACGTCGCTGACCGAGTCGGGCTACTACTACCGCTATTACGCCAGCACGAAGTCCTATGTCGGTACGAAGGACGGCAAGGTCTGGTACCTGGTACCTGCGATCGACGGCAACATCAACCTGCTGGGCAACGTGACCGACTGGTTGGGCGTGGCCGCCGCTGCGGGGTACTGACGCGCCCTGGGCTGTCGGCCGACGCGGTGCTTGCGGCCGAGGTCGCAATTGGTCAGTCGCTGCCGTGCGGCGCGGGCTGCGTGCCCGTTCAGCCCGGCAGCTTCTCCATCTCGTCCATCTCCGCGATGAGGCTGCGCACCGGCACCTCGTGGGGCAGGGGCGTCGACAGGTCGAGGCCGGCTCCCTTCAGCAGCACGTGCGGGTGGCGCGAGCTGCCGGCGCGCAGCACGTTCAGACCGTTGTCCACTGTCCCGGCCGCCCGGCGTGGATCTGCTCGCCGAAGTGGTAGGCCGCAGCCATGCTGGTGGCGTACTGGTAGACGTAGAACGGCCGTTGGAAGTGGGGATGTAGGCCCACTCCTGGCAGTCTTGCGGGTTGATGGTCATCAGGCCCTGGTCGGCACCTTGGTACTGGCGCAGCAGGCCGCAGGAGAGCTGCGTGACTTCCTGCCCGACAGCGCCTCGCCGCGCTGCAGCGCGCGTGCGCATCCAGTTCGAACTCGGTGTACATCGTCTGGCGGATGTAGGTGGCGGGGACGCGTTCGAGTTCCTGCGCCAGGATGAACAACCGCTCTTCCTTCGTGCGCTCCTGGTCGAGCAAGTGGTCGGTCAGCAGCATCTACTTGGTCATCAACGCGATCTCGGCGACGAAGAGCGAGTAGCTTGCGGTCTCCGGCGGCAGGGCGTGGTTAGCCAGCATCGTATGCAGGCCATGGCCCCACTCGTGCGCGAAGGTGGTCAGGCTCTCGAAGCTGTCCTCGTGGTTCAGGGGCACGAAACGCGTCAGGCCGTAGACTGCGGTCTGGTAGGCGTCCGATTCCTTGCCCGGCGGCGGACAGACGTGCATCGAGCGCGCCGCCAGGGCCGCCTGCGATAGCGTTGGGACTTCCGACCCCAGCGGCTTGACGGCGTCGAGCGTGAGGGCGGCCGACTGCTCCACCGTGCAGCGCCGGTCCGACGAGATCATCGGCGGGTAGACGTCGTAGTAGTGCAGGTCCGGAAGCTTCAGCAGCCTCTGGTGCAGCTTGAAGTCTCGATGCGGCGTCGGCAGCGCGCCGTGGGTCTTTGCCACAGCGTGCGCAGCGCCTCCTCGGGCACGTCGTTGGCGGCCAGGCTGGCGGCCACGGTGCTCGGGTACGAGCGCAGCCGCGCGTTGACCGTGCCGGCCTCGACGCGCGCGGCCAGCAGGGCGCCCAGCGTGTTCCCGACCTGGCCATACTGTTTCCAGAAGGCGTCGAAGGCCTGCCTGCCGCCGCAGGCTACTGATCGGTGCCCAGGCCCGGCGGACCGTCACAGCCGGCCCCGGGCCGTCGGGCACGACGCGGCGCGACCGGCGGCCTCGGCCGGTTCAGCGCGCCACGCGCCGCGCC
>LNFM01010274.1_pt1 | contig 13251 bp, 9 predicted proteins | sample 596031 | NCBI WGS metagenome assembly LNFM01 (sample SAMN04254537, study PRJNA301005) | activated carbon metagenome | isolation source: dual media filters at the Ann Arbor, Michigan drinking water treatment plant | place: USA: Ann Arbor
CGACCTCATCGCGCCAGAAGGCCACGCCCATGATGGGCTTGACGATGTGCATGCCGCTGTTCAGGAACTCCAGGTCCTTGGCCTCGTGCGTGGCACCGAGCATGTTGCTGTCGGTGCTGTAGGCCTTCTCGACGCTCATCTTGTAGTCGAAGCCGTGGGCGACGAGGTATTCGCTCATCTCCTTGCGGCCGCCCAACTCGTCGATGAAGGCCTGGTCGAGCCAGGGCTTGTAGATCTTCAACGACGGGTTGGCGAGCAGGCCGTAGCGGTAGAAACGCTCGATGTCGTTGCCCTTGTAGGTGCTGCCGTCGCCCCAGATGTTGACGCCGTCCTCGCGCATCGCCACCACCAGCGCGGTGCCCGTGACGGCGCGGCCCAGCGGCGTGGTGTTGAAGTAGGTGGCGCCGCCCGTGCTGATGTGGAAGGCGCTGCACTGGATGGCGGCGATGCCTTCGGCGACGAGCTGGGCGCGGCAGTCGACCAGGCGTGCGAGGTCGGCGCCGTAGGCCATCGCCTTGCGCGGGATCTCGTCGTAGTCGCTCTCGTCGGGCTGGCCGAGATGGGCGGTGTAGGCGCAGGGGATGGCGCCCTTGGCGCGCATCCAGTGCACGGCGGCACTGGTGTCCAGGCCGCCGCTGAAGGCGATGCCGACGCGCTGGCCGGCGGGCAGGTGCTGAAGGATGTGGGTCACGGCTCGGGGTTCTCCTGTGGCGCCGATTGTCGCAACTTGGCGCAGCGGTCCGCCGGCCGGTCACTTCCACGGCGGGAACCGCGCGGCGCCTCCCCCGGGTTGCGGGGGACAGCACCACCTGCCGCAGCAACACGCAGGTTTCTGCAACGCTCTTGCAACGCCTGGCCGCTCAGCATGCCGACATCCCAACGCCCGCGAGGAGATTGCCATGCCGACCACCGCCCGCCAGCCGAGCCGCCCGATCGCCAGGCCGACCGCCCTGGCCGCAGCGCTGCTCTGGCTGCTGGCCACGACAGTCCAGGCCGACACCCTCCCGGGCCTGGGCACCTGGCAATCCACGCTGCAGGCGCGCGACATCAACGGCGACAGCATCGTCGACGCCTATTACGACAGCGTGCAGAACCTCACCTGGAGCGCCAACTGGGGCCTGGGCGGCGCCGGCAACTGGGACGACGCCAACGCCTGGGCGAACAACCTCGACCTGCTGGGGGTCACCGGCTGGCGGCTGCCGACGACGGCGGTGCCCGACGCGGGCTGCAGCAACGGCATCGGCTCGATGCCGGTGGGTTACGGCTACGGCTGCAGCGGTGGCGAGATGGGCCGGCTCTGGTACACGACGCTGGGCAACACGGCTGGCGCGGCCAGCACCAACACCGGGCAGTTCGTCGACATGCAGGGCAGCTACTGGTCGTCCACGCCCTCACCGGTGGGGCCCAGCGGCACGTCCAGCAGCAACTTCGGCTTCCTCTTCGGCGCCCAGACGGGTTACCAGAGCATCGCCCACATCGACCTCGACCACCGGGCGGTGGCCGTGCGCACGGGCGATGTGCCCCATCTGAGCGCACCGACGCCGCTGACGCAGTCGCACAGCGCCACCTTCCGCGGCGCCGGCGGCGACCTCACCTACGGCCCCGGCGACAACAGCGTCGTGACGCTGGTGTCCGGCGTCATGCCCCTGTTCAACACCGTGCTGGGCGCGCTGGAGCGCGTGACCGTCGAGTTCAGCGGCTGGCGCAGCCTCGACTTCACCTGCACCCAGAGCGCCGTCGGTACCCCGGGCGGCTGCAGCGCCAGTGTCAACGGCCGCTTCGTGCTCGACGGCGTGAACTATCCGGTCTGGAGCTTCACGAACATCGCCGAGATCAATCCCCGCAGCCTGGCGCCCGTGGGCCTGGCGCCCGCTCCGGGCACGTCGCTGTCGGCCCAGGTCTATGGCCAGGACAGCTCGTCGGTGGAGATCACCGACCCGCAGACGCTGCTGCGGCACTTCACGAACGCCACCGGCGACCAGCCCAACGTCGACTACCGCATCTACTTCCAGAGCCTGGACGGCGGCGCCTTCGGCCAGGGTGGGGCGGCCGGCATCACGTCGATGCAGTGGGACGGCGACGCCACCGTGCGCCTGACCTACCACTACGTCACCGCCGTGCCCGAGCCCGAGACCTGGGCGCTGTGGCTCGCGGGCCTGGGCGCCCTGGGCCAGGTGGCGCGGCGCCGCAGCGGCCGCGGCTGAGACGCCGCCTTCAGCCGCGGGCCATGCAGTTGACCATCCAGCGCACGCCGTAGCGGTCGGTCAGGCTGCCGAAGTAGGCGCCCCAGAACATGTCCTGCATCGGCATGTCGACACGGCCACCGGCCGACAGGCCCGTGAACAGCCGATCGGCCTCGGCGCGGGTGTCGGGTTCGAGGTTGATGTGCACCTGGTTGCCGGGAGTGACGGTGAAACCCATCGACTCGGGCGCGTCGGTGCCCATCAGCACGTGGCCGCCCAGGATGGGCAATTCGACGTGCATCACCAGGTTGCGGTCGGCCTCGTCCAGCGGCGGCTGGCCCTCGCAGGGCGGCATGCCGCCGAAGCGGTGCATGGGCCCGTTGAAATCACCACCGAAGACGGAACGGTAGAAGCCGAAGGCCTCTTCGGTGCAGCGTGGGAAGTTCAGATAGGTGCTGACGCGGGCCATCGTGGCCTCCTTGCCCTTGGAAACCGTGCGGAAGGGCGCACGCCACCCACTGCAGCCCGCGATGATGGAGCGGGTGGGTGCTGTCGGGAAAGGACCCGGCCCGGAATTCACCCGGGTATCCCCAGCTTGCAGTGCCAGGCTTGCCAGCCCGGTGGGGCCTTGGCCAGAATGCCGCGCCATGAATGCGCCCGTGCGGGTTCTCGTCGTCGGGGCCACCGGCGCGCTCGGCCGTCCGGCGGTGAAGCTGCTGCGCGAATGTGGCGTGGCCGTGCGTGCGCTCAGCCGCCACCCCGGGCAGGCAGCCGACCTGGGCGCCATCGGCGCCGAAGTCGTGGCCGGTGACCTGACGGATGCCGCATCGCTGCAGCGCGCCTGCCAAGGCGCCACGCATGTGCTGGCCTGCGCGCACGGCCTGCTGGGGCGCGGCCGCTGGTCCTCGGAAGCGGTCGACGGCGCCGGCCACCGCGCGCTGCTCGCCGCCGCGCGCGATGCCGGCGTCGAACGCTTCGTCTACACGTCGGCGCTGGGCGCACGTGACGACCACCCCATCGACTTCTTCCGCACCAAGGCCGCCATCGAAGGCGCCGTGCGCGCGAGCGGCCTGCCGTTCGCGATCCTGCGCCCCAGCGCCTTCATGGAACACCACGTGCACAACTTCAATGGCAAGGGGCTGCTCGAGAAGGGCAAGGCGCAGCTGATCGGCCCCGGCACCAAGCGGCGCAACTTCGTCGCCGGCAGCGACGTGGCGGCCCTGGCAGTGCGCGCGCTGCTCGACGAGCCGCTGCCCTTTACGTCGCTGGACATCGGTGGCCACGAGCACCTGAGCGGCCTGGACGTCGCACGGCTCTACGCGCAGGCCGCCGGCGTCGAAGCCCGCGTCTCGCATCTGCCGGCCGCGGTGGCGCGAGCGCTCGCGGTGCTGGCGCGGCCCGTGCACCCCGGCATGGCCCGCGTGATGCGGCTGCTGAGCCTGCCCGACGACGCCTTCGACGAAAGCTTCGACGGTGCCGCCGCACTGGAAGCGCGCTTTGGCCTGCGCCTGCAGCGCGTGCCTGAATTCGTGCGTGAACAGGTGGCTCTGGCCGGCCGGTCGCCCGCGCGCTGAGAGCCGCCGACCCGACACCAGGTCAGCCGGCACCACGGCGCGCCCAGCGCCGCTCCCAGACGTCGAAGGCCCACTGCACGGCCACCGCCAGCAGCGCCGCGGGCAGGGCGCCGGCCAACATCAATTCACGGTCGTTGACGGCCAGCCCGGCGACGATGCGCTCGCCCAGCCCGCCGGCGCCGACGAAGGCGGCCACCGTGGCCGTGCCGACGTTGATGACCGCCGCTGTCTTCACCCCCGCCAGCAGCATCGGCGCGGCCAGCGGCAACTGCACCTCGCGCAGCACCTGGCGCGGGTTCAGGCCCAGCGCCAGCCCGGCCAGCGACAGGCCCCCCGGCACACCGGCCAGCCCGGCATGCGTGTTGCGCACGATAGGCAGCAGGGCATAGACAAACAGCGCCAGCAGTGCCGGCACGAAGCCGATGACGCCCAGCAGCGCGATCAGGAAGGCCAGCAGCGCCAGCGAAGGCACGGTCTGCAGCACGCCCACCACGCCGAGCAGGCCGCCCGCCCAGCGCGGCCGCCGCCAGGCCCACACGCCCAGCGGCACACCCACGCCCACGGCCAGCAGCACCGAGCCGCAGACCAGTGCCAGGTGCTGCAGCATCAGGCGGCCGAGGTCGGGTGCGAACAGGCGTGCGGCGAAGCCGGCGCGGCCGGCGTCGGCGGCCGGTGGCACCACGGGCGGTGCGGCGGTGGCACCCGACGTTGCCGCAGCGGCCGCAACCGAAGCAGTGGCAGGCGCGGCCAGAAAGCGCCGCGCGACTTCGGCAAACGTCAGCCCGTCGACCTCCACCTGCGCGTTCAGCCGGATCATCGTCGCCTCGTCCAGCCGCCCGGCCAGCCGCTGCAGCGGCGTGGCGTCGACCGCGGCGCGCATCAGCAGCACGGCGTCGTAGCGCGGGAAGAAGTTGCGGTCGTCCACCAGCACACGCACGGCGCGCCGGCCGAGCTGCGCGTCGGTGCTGTAGACGTCGATGAGGTCGACCTGCCCGGCTTCCAGTGCCGCATAGGCCAGGCCGTGGTCGAGCGCCGCGCCCGGCGTCAGCGCCAGGCCGTAGGCCTTGCGCAGCGCGGGCCAGCCGTCGGCCCGCTGCTGGAATTCGTGCGACAGGCCGGCCTTCAGCGCGCCGGCGGGCAGCCGGGCCAGGTCGCTCAGCGTCTTCAGCGCCAGCCGTTCGGCCACGCTCTCGCGCACCGCCAGCGCATAGGTGTTGTTGAAGCCCAGCGGCACCGCGGCCTTCAGCCCGCGCGGGGCCAGCCAGGTGTTGAGCTGCTCGAGCGACACATGGGCATCGGCCGCGTCGCCACGCTGGAGCAGTTCACGCACGATGGTGCCGGTGTACTCGGGGTAGATGTCCACCGCACCGCTGGCCAGCGCCTGCTCCAGGATGCCGGTGTTGCCCAGCCCGGGCTTGTGCTCGGCGGCGACGCCGGCCTGCTGCAGCGTCTGGCGCACGATCTCGCCCAGCACATAGCTCTCGGTGAAGCGCTTGCTGCCCACCACCAGCGTCGGCCCCGCGGCCTGGGCCAGCGTGCTCAGCAGGGCCAGCAGGCAGGCGGTGAACAGCAGGCGTGTCATGCGGCGATTCTGCGCGGCGCGGCAGCGCGGCGCTCGCACCTACACTCGCCAGCCTCTCATGTCCGCCGCCTTCACCCACGCCGAGCCCCCGCCGCCCCTGTGGCGCGACACCCTTGCGGCCGGTGTGAACGCCCTGGTGACGCTGGCACTGGTGCTGACGCTGGGGCTGCTGACCTACGCGCCGCTGGGCGCGCAGGCCGCGGCGGTGGGCATCGCCGCCGGGCTGGCCGCAGTCATCTTCGGCGGCGCCGTCTACGCGTTGGCCAGCCGCGGCGCACTGCCGCTGCCGGGCGCCAGTTCGCCCACCGCGCTGGTGCTGGCCGGTCTGGTGGTGCAGTTGCTGGCCGACCCGGCCCTCGACGCCAGCACGCCCGCCGGCCTGGCCGCGCTGCTGTCGGTGACGGCCGCCACCGTGGTGCTGATGGGCCTGCTGCAGATGGGCATGGCGCTGCTGGGCCTGGGCCGCCTCGTGCTCTTCGTACCGCAGCCGGTGCTGGCCGGCTTCATGAACGGCGTCGCGGTGATGATCGTCTTCCGGCAGCTGCCCCCCCTGCTGGGCCTGCCGGCACTGCACGGGCCGGGTGATCTGCTGAACGCACAACCGCTGACACTGGCCATCGGTGCCGCCACCGCAGGGGCGGCCTGGCTGGCGGCGCGGCACTGGCCGAAGCTGCCGTCGCCGCTGGTCGGCCTGGCCTGCGGCACCGCACTCTGCGGACTCAGCCTGTGGCTGCTGCCGGGCGCCAATCTCGGCGACGTGGTGGGCCCCTTGCCACCTGAAAGGCTGGTGCCCGACGCCCTGTGGCCCCTGACGCAGGCGCCGGCCTGGTCGCTGCTGCTGCGTCACGGCCACGCCGTGGTCGCCACCGCGGGGGTGCTGGCGCTCATCAGCGCCCTGGACACCCTGCTCAACGCGGTGGCCATCGACCAGCTCACGCGCTCACGCCACGACGCCCGGCGTGAACTGCTGGCGCTGGGCGCCGCCAACCTGGTCAGCGGGCTCTGGGGCGGGCTGCCGTTGGCGCTGTCGCGGCTGCGCGCGATGACGCTGCTGAACAGCGGCGCCCGCGGCCGCCGCGCTGCGCTGCTGGTGACGCCGGTACTCGCCGCAGTGGCGCTGTGGGGTGCGCCGCTGCTGGCGCCGCTGCCGCGCACGGTGCTGGCCGGCATGATGCTGGCGCTGGCCCTGGCGCTGGTGGACCGCTGGTCGAGCCAGCTGCTGCGCCAGCTGCGCCGCGGCGAACGTTCGACCGAACTGCGGGACAGCCTGGTGCTGGTCACCGTGGTGGCCGCCGTCACCATCGCCTTCGGCTTCGTCGCCGCCGTGGCGTTGGGCGTGGTGCTGTCGCTGGGCGTCTTCGTGCGCGGGCTCAACCGCTCGCTGCTGCGTGCACAGGCCACCGCCGCCGAGCGGCCGTCACGCCGCATCTACGCGCCGGCGCAGGAAAGCTGGCTGCAGGCGCAGCGCCGGCGCATCACCGTACTGGAACTGGAAGGCGCGCTCTTTTTCGGCACCGCCGAACGGCTGAGCGCGCAGGCCGACACCCTGCCCGCCGACCTGCACACGCTGGTGCTGGACCTGCGCCGCGTGCGCAGCATCGACGAGACCGGCGCCGTGCTGCTGCAGCAGCTGTCGACCCGCCTGCGCCAGCGCGGCGTGGCGCTGCTGCTGGCCGGCGTGCAGGCCGACAACGCCCACGGCCAGCGCCTGCGCACCTACGGTTGCTTCCGCGAAGCCGAACGCCCCGACTGGTGGCCCGACGCCGACCGCGCCGTCGAGGCCGCCGAACAAGCCCTGCTGGCCGAAGCCGGGCAGACCGCACCGGCCCCCGCCGTGGCGCTGGCCGACAGCGCGCTGATGCACGGCCTGACGCCCGACGAACAGGCACGCGTGGCCATGCACCTGCAGCCGCTGCAGCTCACTGCCGGCGAGTGGCTCTTCCACCGCGGTGACCGCGGCGACCGGCTCTTCGTGCTGACGGCAGGCTCGGTGTCCATCGTCGGCGGCGAGCTGTCCGCGGTTGCGGCTGCTGCCACCGGCCCGATCAAGGCCCCGCATGGGCATCGCGGCCCGCGCTACGTCAGCTACTCGCCCGGTGCGCTGTTCGGTGAAACCGCCATGCTCGACGGCGGCGGCCGCAGCGCCGGCGCGGTGGCCGACACCGATTGCACCGTGCACGCCCTGACCGAAGACGCCCTGGCCGCATTGGCCGCTGCCGACCCGCCGCTGGGCCTGCGTCTGATGCGCAACATCGCGCTGCACCTCTCGCAGCGCCTGCGCGGTGCCGACTGGGCCTGGCGCGCCGCGTCGGCCTGACAGGTGGCTCCCGGGCGGGGCGCATACTCTGCCGCCCACCTGCCCTCACCTGCCTGACCTGCCTGACGGCTGGAAGACGCCCCGCGATGCCCGGCTACCTCACCAAGCAGGAAAACATCGCCATCGCGGGCGTGGCCGATCTCGTCATCCGTTCGCTGCGCGACCGCCAGCAGTTCAGCGATCCGCGGGGCGCCGCCGGGCGGCTGGGCATCTCTTCTGCAGCGTGGCCGATCTTCGGTCTGCCCTGGCCTTCGGGCCGCCAGCTCGCCGCGCGCCTGGCCGCACGCCTGCTGCGCCCCGGCGAACGCATCCTGGAGATGGGTTGCGGCCTGGCGCTGGCCAGCCTGGTGGGGCACCGGCGCGGCGCCGCCGTCACCGCCAGCGACATGCACCCGTTGGCCGCGCGCTTCCTGGCCCACAACCTGCGCCTGAACGCGCTGCCGCCGATGCGCTACCGCCACGGCGAGTGGGCCCGCGAGCCGCTGGCCACCCTGCCCGGCGTGCGGCGGAACAGCGCCGTGCGCGGCCGCTACGACCTGCTGATCGCCAGCGACGTGCTCTACGAACGTGACTCGGGCGCGGTGCTGGCCGCTTTCATCGGCCGCCACGCCGCGCCGGTGGCCGAGGTCTGGATCGTCGACCCCGACCGCGGCAACCGCCCGCCCTTCAACCGCGCGATGGCGGCTTTGGGTTTCGTGCTCGGCGAAGAGCGCCTGGACGCTCCCGCCAGCGGCGGCCAGGCGGCCTACAAGGGCCGTCTGCTGAGCTACCGCCGCGCTGGCTGACGACGCGCCGACGCTGCTGTGAACACAGGCCGCCTTCAGGCCGCGTGCGCCAGCACGACCCGGTTGCGCCCCTGTCGCTTGGCGTCGTAGAGCGCCGCGTCGGCAGCGTGCAGCCAGGCGTCGACGCTCTGCCCCGGCACCAGAGCACTGACCCCGATGCTCACCGTGACGGTCTCACCCGGCACCAGTTCGGCATGTGCCAGGCGATCGCGCAGTTCCTCGGCCACGCCTTGTGCCGCCTGCAGGCTGATGCGGGGCAGCAGCAGCACGAATTCCTCGCCGCCGGTGCGAAACAGCAGGTCCCCGACGCGCTTGCGCGCACCTATGGCCGTCACCAGCCGGCACAGCACCTCGTCGCCCGTGGCGTGCCCATGTTCGTCGTTGATGCGCTTGAAGTGGTCGATGTCGATGGCCAGCAGGGCGTCGCCGGTGGCGGCGCGGCCGGAGGGCGCCACGCGCTGCGCGAGGTGATCCTGCAGGTGGCGGCGGTTGTAGGCGCCGGTCAGCGGGTCGGTGATGGCCTGCGCCACCAGCGCGCGCTGCAGTTCGCCGACGACGTTGAGCACGACGTTGATCATGATCAGCACGAAGCCCAGCGACATGAAGACCCGTGCCGCCAGCGGCCAGCCCAGCGACACCGTGCTGGCCGCGGTGACGGACACCAGCAGCACCAGGCCCAGCGACATCGCCAGGCCGCGCGGCAGCACGAAGAAGAACATGAACAGCGCCGGGTAGGCCCAGACGACGCCGTTCAGCCCCTGCGCCAGCACCGAGGCGCAGGCGCCGCCCACCATCACGAAGCCCAGCGTCCAGAAAGGCACGACCGGCGCACGGCCGCGCTTCAACGCCCAGACGTTGGCGAGCATCGTGCTGACGAGGAGGGCGTTGACGCCGAACATCAGCCAGTTCGTGTCGACCAGATGCAACACGGCAAACGGCGACAGCGCAGCCGCGCTCAGCCGGCTGAAGTTCAGCTGGATGCGCTTGCGGTGCGCGGCGAGCGCATCGTCGTCGATGTTGAGGGCACGGCGCGCCCTGGAAAGCAGTTCCACCCCACGGATTTCGACCATCCCGGGTGTGAATTGAGCGAACTGCCTCGCCGGGACGGCGCTGGTGTGACCAATTGTTCGCGGCCCCGGGGCGGGGTGGGGCGGGCCACCGCCGCAGCCTCAGGCGGGTGTCCAGAGCGACGGCAGCCCGTCCAGCGTGTGCAGCACCCGCGACAGCGTGCCGTCGCGCACCAGGTGGCCCGCCGCCTCGATGTCGGGCGCGAGGTAGCGGTCTTCCATCATCGCCGGGCAGCGGCTGCGCAGCAGCGCGTGCAGTTGCTCCAGCGCCGGCGAACTGCGCAGCGGGCGCAGGAAGTCGATGCCCTGTGCCGCGGCCAGCAGCTCGATGCCCAGGATGTGCGCGACGTTGGCGATCATCGGCTGCAGCCGGCGCGCCGCGAAGGTGGCCATCGAGACATGGTCTTCCTGGTTCGCGCTGGTGGGCAGGCTGTCGACGCTGGCCGGGTGGGCCAGGCTCTTGTTTTCGCTGGCCAGGCTGGCCGCGGTGACATGGGCGATCATGAAACCGCTGTTCAGCCCGGCGTTGGCCGTCAGGAAGGGCGGCAGGCGTGAGACGCTGCTGTCGATGAGCATCGCGATGCGGCGCTCGGCGATGGCCCCCACCTCGGCGATGGCGCAGGCCATGGCGTCGGCGGCCAGCGCCACGGGTTCGGCGTGGAAGTTGCCGCCCGAGATCATCGTCCCGTCCTCGTGGAAGACCACCGGGTTGTCGGTGACGGCGTTGGCCTCGCGCAGCAGCACCCCGGCGGCGTGGCGCAGCTGGTCGAGGCAGGCGCCCACCACCTGCGGCTGGCAGCGCAGGCAATACGGGTCCTGCACACGGTCGTCGCCTTCTGCATGCGAAGCGCGGATGGCGCTGCCTTGCAGCAGCGCGCGGTAGTACTGGGCGACGTCGATCTGGCCCGGCTGGCCGCGCAGCACATGGATGCGCGGGTCGAACGGGCCGTCGCTGCCACGCGCGGCATCCACCGTCAGCGCGCCGACCACGAGCGCGGCTTCCAGCACCGGCTCGAAGCCGAACAGCGCGTGCAGCGCCAGCGCGGTGCTCGTCTGCGTGCCGTTGATCAGCGCCAGGCCTTCCTTGGCCTGCAGCGCCAGCGGCGTGATGCGGTGCAGCTGCAGCACATCGGCCGCCGGCCGCCGCTGCCCGTCCACCAGGAACTCGCCCTCGCCCATCAGCGCCAGCGTCATGTGTGCCAGCGGCGCCAGATCGCCGCTGGCGCCGACGCTGCCCTGGCTGGGCACGAAAGGCACGAGCCCCGCGTTGTGCACCGCCAGCAGCGTGTCGATGACCACCGGCCGCACACCGCTGTAGCCCCGCGCCAGGCTGGCCGCCTTCATCGCCAGCATCAGGCGCAGCACCGGCGCGGCCAGCGGCTCGCCGACACCCACGCTGTGGCTTCGGATCAGGTTCAATTGCAGCGTAGCCAGGTCGGCTTCGCTGATGCGCGTGCTGGCCAGCTTGCCGAAGCCGGTGTTGACGCCGTAGACGGCGTCCGTGCCTTCGGCGGCGCGGCGCACCACCGCGGCGCTGGCCAGGATGCCCGGCAGCGCGACGGGGTCCATCACCAGGGGCTGAATCCGCCCGTCGGCGCCCGCGTGGATGGCCTGCAGTTCGTCGAGCGTGAGTTGTCCGGGTCGCAGCAGCATCACATCCCCACCATCGGCAGATTCAACCCCTGTGTCTTCGCACAGGCCGTGGCGCTTTCGTAGCCGGCGTCGGCGTGGCGCATCACCCCCGTGGCGGGGTCGTTCCAGAGCACCCGCTCGATGCGCTGGGCCGCTTCGTCCGTGCCATCGCAGACGATGACGACGCCGCTGTGCTGGCTGTAGCCCATGCCGACGCCACCGCCGTGATGCAGGCTAACCCAGGTGGCGCCACCGGCGGTGTTGAGCAGCGCGTTGAGCAGCGGCCAGTCGCTCACCGCGTCGCTGCCGTCCTTCATGGCCTCGGTCTCGCGGTTGGGGCTGGCGACGCTGCCGCTGTCCAGGTGATCGCGGCCGATGACGATGGGCGCCTTGAGTTCGCCGCTCTTCACCATGGCATTGAAGGCCAGCCCCGCGCGGTGGCGCTCGCCCAGGCCGATCCAGCAGATGCGCGCCGGCAGCCCCTGGAAGGCGATGCGTTCGCCCGCCATGTCGAGCCAGCGGTGCAGGGGGGCGTCGTCGGGAAACAGCTCCTTCATCTTCGCGTCGGTCTTGCGGATGTCTTCCGGGTCACCGCTCAGCGCCACCCAGCGGAAGGGCCCGCGGCCGCGGCAGAACAGCGGGCGCACGTAAGCCGGCACGAAACCGGGGAAATCGAAGGCGTTCTTCACGCCGGCGTCGAAGGCCACCTGGCGGATGTTGTTGCCGTAGTCCACCGTCGGCACGCCCATCGCCTGGAAGGCCAGCATGGCCCGGACGTGCACGGCGCAGCTCTGCGCAGCGGCCTCGCGCAGCGCCGGGTGCTGCGCCGGTTCGGCCTGCGCGGCGCGCCAGCGCTCGACGCTCCAGCCGATCGGCAGGTAGCCGTTGACGAGGTCGTGTGCGCTGGTCTGGTCGGTAACGAGGTCGGGCTTCACACCCCGGCGCACCAACTCGGGCAGGATCTGGGCCGCGTTGCCCAGCAGGGCGATGCTCACCGCCTGCTTCGCCGCCGTGTACTTCGCGATGCGCGCCAACGCATCGTCGAGGTCGGCGGCCTGCTCGTCGACATAACGGCTGCGCAGGCGGAAATCGATGCGGCTCTGCTGGCATTCGATGTTCAGCGAACAGGCCCCGGCGAAGCTGGCCGCCAGCGGCTGCGCGCCGCCCATGCCGCCGAGACCCGCAGTGAGGATCCAGCGCCCGGCCAAGCTGCCGCCGTAGTGCTGCTTGCCGGCCTCGACGAAGGTCTCGTAAGTGCCCTGCACGATGCCCTGGCTGCCGATGTAGATCCAGCTGCCGGCCGTCATCTGGCCGTACATCATCAGCCCCTTGCGGTCGAGCTCGTCGAAGTGTTCCCAGGTGGCCCACTTCGGCACCAGGTTGCTGTTGGCGATGAGCACGCGCGGCGCGTCGGCGTGGGTCCGGAATACGCCCACAGGCTTGCCGCTCTGCACCAGCAGCGTTTCGTCGGGCCGCAGTTCACGCAGGCTCTTCAGGATGGCCTCGTAGCAGTCCCAGTTGCGCGCCGCCTTGCCGATGCCGCCGTAGACCACCAGCGCGTCGGGGTTCTCGGCGACCTCGGGGTCGAGGTTGTTCTGCAGCATGCGGTAGGCCGCCTCGATCAGCCAGTTGGCGCAGCGGATCTCGCTGCCGCGTGGTGCACGCACGGCGTGGGGCCGGGCGGACTTCTGGATTGCGGACAGGTCGTTCATGGTGGGTCTCCAGGCTGGCGTCGAGGTCGGACTCTACTTGTCTAGACAAGACTATGCAAGTAGCGACCGTGGCATTAGACTCCGCACCATGCCCTCCCGTCACGCCCAGGCCGCGGCCGGCGCTCCCTACACCCGCGTCAAGCAGCACCTGAAGGACGGGCTGGCCAGCGGCCGCTGGCCCGCCGGTGCGCTGATGCCGTCCGAAGCCGAACTGGTGGCCGAATTCGGCGTCAGCCGCATGACCGTGAGCCGCGCGCTGCGTGAACTGCAGGCCGAGGGCCTGGTGCAACGCACCCAGGGCGTGGGCACCTTCGCCGCGCCGCTGCACCGCGTCAGCAGCACGCTGACCATCCACGACCTGCACGACGAGATCGTCGCGCGCGGCCACCGCCACGAGGC
>LNFM01014792.1_pt1 | contig 13249 bp, 14 predicted proteins | sample 596031 | NCBI WGS metagenome assembly LNFM01 (sample SAMN04254537, study PRJNA301005) | activated carbon metagenome | isolation source: dual media filters at the Ann Arbor, Michigan drinking water treatment plant | place: USA: Ann Arbor
CGCGGGCCACGCTCCCCCACCGGAGTGCATTTCTTCTGTAAGGGAGAATGACAATGACGAAGCCGTCCATGCGTCCTGCGCGTCCCGATTTTTCTTCGGGCCCCTGCGCCAAGCGTCCGGGTTGGACACCGGAAGTTCTTAATGATGCCGCCGTCGGGCGGTCCCACAGGTCGAAGCTCGGCAAGAAGAAGATCGTCGAGGCGGTCGACCGCACGCGCGCGATCCTCGGTATTCCGGCCGACCATCGCATCGCCATCGTTCCCGCCTCCGATACCGGCGCGGTCGAGATGGCGATGTGGTCGCTGCTCGGCGCCCGCCCGGTCGACATGCTGACCTGGGAAAGCTTCGGGGAGGGCTGGGTCACCGACGTGGTGAAGCAGCTCAAGCTCAAGGATACCCGCACCCTCAAGGCGCCTTACGGTCAGATCGCCGATCTCAAGGCCGTCGACTGGACGCACGACGTCGTCTTCACCTGGAACGGCACGACCTCCGGCGTGAAGGTGCCCCACGGTGACTGGATCGCCGACGATCGCGAGGGCCTCGCGATCTGCGACGCCACCTCGGCTGTGTTCGCGATGGACCTGCCGTGGGCCAAGCTCGATGTCGTGACCTGGTCCTGGCAGAAGGTGATGGGCGGCGAGGGCGCGCACGGCATGCTCGTCCTGTCGCCGCGCGCCATCCAGCGGCTCGAAAGCTACACCCCGGCCTGGCCGATGCCGAAGATCTTCCGCCTGACCTCGGGCGGCAAGTTCTCCGAAGCCATCTTCAAGGGCGACACGATCAACACGCCGTCGCTGCTCTGCATCGAGGACGCGATCGATGGCCTGAAGTGGGGCGAGGGTGTCGGCGGGCTCAAGGGCCTGATGGCACGCTCGGAGGGCAATCTCGGCGTGCTGGAAAAGTTCGTCGAGTCACGGCCCTGGGCTGCCTTCCTGGCGGCCGACAAGGCGATCCGCTCCAACACCTCGGTGTGCCTGGTGATCAAAGCGCCCTGGTTCACGGCGCTGCCGGCCGACAAGCAGGCCGCGGCGGCCAAGAAAATGGGCGACCTGCTCGAGATCGAGAAGGCGGGCTACGACGTCGGTTCCTACCGCGACGCCCCGCCGGGTCTGCGCATCTGGTGCGGCGCCACCGTCGAGAAGAGCGATCTCGAGGCGCTGCTGCCGTGGCTCGACTGGGCCTACGGCGAGATCGAGCGGGAATTTTCATAGTTAGGGGCACGTCACTTCGGGCGAAGGTTACTTCGCCCGAAGTGACGCGTCTTCCTGTTGAATCCTGATCGCGCCACTGGAGTGGCGCGCCCCCAGCACAAGAATTTGGAGTCATTCCATGGCAAAGCCCAAGGTTCTCATTTCTGATGAGCTGTCCCCCCGCGCCGTCGAAATCTTCTCGGAACGCGGCTGCGACGTCGATTTCAAGCCGGGCCTGAAGCCCGCCGAGCTGCGCGAGATCATCGGCAACTACGAAGGCCTGGCGATCCGCTCGGCCACCAAGGTCACCGCCGAAGTGCTGGCCGTGGCCAAGAAGCTCAAGGTCGTCGGCCGCGCCGGCATCGGTGTCGACAATGTCGACATCAAGGCCGCCACCGCGCACGGCGTCGTCGTGATGAACACGCCGTTCGGCAATGCCATCACCACGGCCGAGCACGCCATCGCGCTGATGTTCGCCGTGGCCCGCCAGGTGCCGGAGGCCAATGCCAGCACCCAGGCCGGCAAGTGGGAAAAGAACAAGTTCATGGGCACCGAGCTCAGCTTCAAGACGCTGGGCCTGATCGGCTGCGGCAACATCGGCTCGATCGTCGCAGAGCGCGCGATCGGCCTGAAGATGCGCGTCGTGGCCTACGACCCGTTCCTGAGCGACCAGCGCGCCACCGAGCTCGGCGTCGAAAAGGCGACGCTGGAGCAGGTGCTGTCCCGCGCCGACTTCATCACGGTCCATACGCCGCTCACAGAGCAGACCAAGAACATCCTCTCCCGCGCCAACCTGATGAAGACCAAGAAGGGCGTGCGCATCGTCAATTGCGCGCGCGGCGGCTTGGTCGACGAGCTGGCGGTGCGCGACCTGCTGGTCTCGGGCCACATCGCGGGCGCTGGCTTCGACGTATTCGTCGAGGAGCCGGCCAAGTCGAACGTCCTGTTCGGCGCGCCAAACCTCGTCTGCACGCCGCATCTCGGCGCCTCGACGGTGGAAGCGCAGGAGAACGTGGCCCTGCAGGTCGCCGAGCAGATGGCCGACTATCTGCTGACGGGTGCCGTGACCAACTCGCTCAACATGCCGAACGTCTCGGCGGAGGATGCGCCCAAGCTGGCGCCGTTCCTCGACCTCGCCGAGAAGCTGGGCTCGTTCGCGGGCCAGCTCACCGACACCGACATCAAGGCCGTCTCGATCGAGTACGAGGGCCAGGTCGCGAGGCTCAACGTCAAGCCGCTGACCCAGGTGGCGCTGATGGGCGTGCTGCGCCCGCAGCTCACCTCGGTGAACATGGTCAACGCGCCGGTCATCGCCCGCGAGCGCGGCATTGAGGTGGCGGAGGTCAAGCACGAGCGCGAGACCGACTACAATTCGATGATCCGCCTCTCGGTCACAACCGAGAAGTACACGCGCTCGGTAACCGGCACGCTGTTCGGCGGCAAGCATCCGCGCATCGTCGAGATCAAGGGCATCGAGATCGACGCCGAGTTCGCGCCGCACATGCTCTACATCACCAACGACGACAAGCCGGGCTTCATCGGCCGCCTCGGCACGCTGCTGGGCGAGGGCAAGGTCAACATCGCCACCTTCCATCTCGGCCGCGACACGCCAGGCGGATCGGCGATCGCACTTGTCCAGGTCGACCAGCCGATCTCCGCCGACCTGATGGGCAGGATCAGCGGCATCGAAGGCGTGGTGCAGGCCAAGGCGCTGGGTTTTTAGTCCAGCCCTTCGGCCACGGACGTGCCTTCGCGATGCTTTCCTGGGTTGTTTCTTCCAGAGAATATAGGCCATAAGTTGTAGCCCCTCCGATATTTGATGAATTGCATGCTGACGCCCCGAGCGGGGCGTCAAACGCCGCTTCAACGGCGGGGCGACATTGACGGCTTGGGCAAAAGAAGTGAGAAAATCTCCGGATGCGTACAGCGTGCTGCGCGCATGCTGGATGGCCAGGATGGCCACCGCGATCTGGCTTTGAGGAGTTTGCCCGCTGTGGGACGAATTGTGGATCCGCTTGAGAGCTACAGGGAAAAGTGGCGAGAGGCCCCTCGAGGCAGCGATACTGACGGGCGGATCTTCTCGACCGACCTTCTTGCTTTGGGCGACGAGGCACTGGCTGCCGCATGGGATGAAATGGCTGAGCGCCGATATGGCGGCGAGATCGCTTGGCTTGGTCCACTCTACTTCGACACCTTCCGCGGCCGGAATGTCATTGAACTGGGGTCAGGTCTTGGCTTTGACGGCCTGCGCTTCGCGAGCCATGGCGCGGCGTGGACCTTCGCCGATATCGTTCCGGACAATCTCGAAGTCATCCGCAGAATTGCATCGATCAAGGGGTTGGAGGACCGGGTCCGCTTCCATCTGATCGGTGCCGACCTTTCGTTCGACGACTTGCCGCGTGATTACGACGCCATTTGGGTGTTCGGTTCCATCCATCACGTTCCCTTCGACACTGCGCGGCAGGAGGCACTGAATCTGCTTCCACACCTCAAGCCCGGCGGACGCTGGATGGAGCTCGTCTATCCGCGCGAACGCTGGCTGCGCGAAGGGGCGCTGCCGTTCGGCGATTGGGGACGGCTGACCGACGGCGAGCGGACCCCGTGGGCTGAATGGCATGATGTGGAGAAGGTCCGGCGAAGACTGAGTCCCGCTTCGTTCAGGACCGTGCTCGACTTCGAATTCTGCTCGCATAACTATCGATGGCTCGATCTGCAGCTCGTCGGCGATCAGCAAGTTCCCGATGGCGTCGCGGCATCGGATGCACCGGATCCGAGCGTGGACCTGGCGGATGAGAAGTTGGAGGTCTTTGCGGGGGCGTCTCGCCTGCCGCCTTGGACACGGCGCTGGTCCTTGGCATGTCCGCAAGGCCTGTTCGCCCGTGCGGCGCGGTTGCAGCTTGCGCCGGCCCTCGCTCGCATGGGAAACGCACGAAACGTCGCCATCGATCTTGAAGTGGAGGTGTCGCGGGGGACAGTCGGCATTGGCCTAACCGGCGAAGACGGGGCCTATCTGCCTGCCGCTGAGACCGTAATCGAGAGTTCCGTGGATTCCAGGCTTGTTTGCCTCCGGGCGGTGGACCTCGGGCGCCCGACCCATATTGTCTTTCGAAACATGCGGGCTCATGGCCGGAGTCGCTTCATTGTGAAGATGGCGACTCTCCGCGTCGTCCCTTGAGACGAAAGCGACTTCACGAGAGACAGGTCCGAGGGAAGTGACAAGTGCCGTCTGCGCGCAGCAGGGCATACCGCACCGTGGCGGCGTTCGTCGTCGCACCGATGATCCCGGCGTTGATCCTGGCCGGCGTGCTGCTGGCTGCCGGCGCTGATTCACAGACGCTGGGCTATGCGGCGTTCGCCGGGTACATCTCCTATCCGTTCGCGCTTCTGATCGGTCTGCCGTGCTACCTGGCGATGCGTCGCAGGCACTGGGACGGGCTGCGGGCGTATCTGTTTCTGGGCCTCGGGTTGGCAGCCTTGTTCGTGGCTCTCTTCGCCGGGGTGGCAAGCTTCGAGGGGGATGCCGCCGATACCGCTTGGCTGAACCTGCTCGCCAATCTCGTCTTCTTGCTGCCGTTCGTGCTGGCCTGTGCGCTCGCATCCACGCTGGTCTTCTGGCTGATCGTTCGTCCCGACCTGCATCGGTCTTAGGGCGGCTTCGCTGGCACCGTCAGTCCCAAGCCTTCGGCGACCTCATGCGGATATTAGAAGATGTCCGTCGTGCCGCGACAGGCTCCGACGCTAACGTTCGCTCCCCTGCAACGACGAGGTGAGTCCCATGGCCCGTGTCAGCGAAATCGAAGAGGATGGCGGCGACGCCATTCTCAAGGCCGTCTTCGACCGGCAGCGCGAGATGTTCGGCGGCCTGCTGAACCCCACCAAGGTCATGGCGCATTGCCCGCCGATCCTGAAGGCGGCCGGCATGCTTGGCCAGTCGATCGAGGAGTCCGGCCTCCTGCCGAAGGGCCTGCCCGCGCTGCTCTACGTGCGTGTTGCGACGATCAACGGTTGCCCGTTTTGAATCGACATCAATTCCAGCCGTGTGCTGGAAACGACGGAAGGCGGGATGGAGAAGCTGGCCGAGGTCACGACCTGGCGCGACAGCACGCTCTTCAGCGAGGCCGAGCGGCTGGCGCTCGAGTATGCCGAGCGCATCACCTACACCGATCGCAAGGTCGACGATGCGCTGGTCGTTGACTTGAAGAACCACTACAGCGACGCCCAGATCGTCGAACTCACGGCCGCGATCGCGATGGAGAACTTCCGCTCGAAGTTCAATCCTGCGCTGGGCATCGAGGCACAGGGCTTTTGCATGGTGCCCAAACGGGGTTAGGCTGGCGGCAACAACAGAAGCCGGTGGAAACGATGACCGAGACCGTCCGCTACATGGATCGCACGAGGGACTACTATCGCGCGCTCGGCTATCCGTCCGACTATGTCTGGTCGCGCTTCGACACGGTGCCGTTCGTGCCTCTCGCCAAGCCTTTGTCCGAGGCGAGGATCGGTCTCGTCACGACCGCGAGTCCGCCCGACCTGGGCAATCGCGATGCGTCCGGCAGGCGGCAGGTCTGGTCGGGCGCGGTCTCCCCGGCACCGGCCAAACTCTTCACCGACAACCTCGCCTGGGACAAGGAATCGACCCATACCGATGACCGGGCCAGCTTCCTGCCGATCGAGGCCGTCCAGCATTGGGCGGCAGAGGGTCTGGTCGGCGGTGTGGCAGCGCGTTTCCATGGCGTGCCCACCGAGTACAGCCAGCGCAAGACAATGGAGATCGATGCGCCGCAGGTCCTGGCGCGATTGAGCGCCGACGGGGCCGACGCGGCGTTGCTCTCGCCGCTTTGACCCGTCTGCCACCAAACCGTGAGTTTGGTCGCCCGCCATCTCGAAGCCAACGGAATGCCGACCGTGATCGTCGGATCCGCCTTCGACATCGTCGAATATTGCGGCGTGCCGCGCTTCCTGTTCACGGATTTCCCGCTGGGCAATCCGTGTGGCCCGCCTGGGCGGCAGGACCTGCAGCGCACGATCGCGGGGCAGGCGCTGGGTCTCCTGCGCGATGCCGACGCGCCGCGCACCACACGGCGGTCGGATGTGCCCTGGCCGTCCGACGACGACTGGCGCCCTCGCTATGGGCGCGTGAAGCCTGAGGATGTCGAGCGCCTCAGGGCACTGGGCGAGGAAAGGCGGCGTACACAGGCGCAGGCACGGACGCCGGAGTAAAGCTGTCCGCGACCGCTACTCCATCTGGACGTTGAGCTCGCGCAGCTTCTTGCCCCAGAAGGCGTGCTCCTCGGCAACGAACTTGGCGAACTGCGCGCGGGTGCGTTCGGGCGGCATCTCCAGCCCGTCGCGCGCCAGCGCCTCCTGCCACTTGGGGTTCTTCATCGCTTCCTTGGTCGCCTTGTCGATCTTGTCGAGGATGTCAGGCGGTGTCTTGGCCGGGGCGAACAGGCCCTGCCAGCTGGTGACGACGACGTCGATCCCCTGTTCCTTCAGCGTCGGCACGTCCGGCATGGAACTGACGCGCTTGTTGCCGGTCACCGCGAGCGCCTTGAGGTTGCCGCCCTTCACCTGGGAGACTGCCGGCGGCAGCGACGAGAAATTCATGGTGATCTGGCCGCTGATCACGTCGGCCACCGCCGGTCCGGTGCCCTTGTAGGGGACATGCGTGATCTTGATCCCGGCCGCTTCAGCAAACAGCGCACCGGCCAGGTGGTTGTTTCCGCCGACGCCGGATGAAGAGAAAGTGAGCTTCTCAGGATCCTTCTTGGCCAACGCGACGAGTTCGGCCGCATTCTTCACCGGCACCTTGTTCCCCACGACCAGCACGTACTGATAGTCCGTGATCTGGCAGATCGGCGCCAGCGAGGCGAGGGTATCGATCATGCCCTTCTGCACGTAGGGATTGATGATCACGTTGGTGCCGACGGCGACGAAAAGCGTCTGTCCGTCGGGTTTGGCATTCGCGACGGCGCGCAGGCCGATCGAGCCGGCGGCGCCGCCCTTGTTCTCGATGATGATCTGCTGGCCGATGACCGGGGTCATGACGTGCGCCAGCTCGCGGGCGTTGATGTCCGTGCTGCCGCCGGCGGCGTAGCCGACGACGAAGGTCACCGGACCGGTCGGCCAGGCTGCCTGCGCGTGCAGGGTCGACGGCAGCAACAGGGACGAGCCGCCGAGGGCCAGGGCGTGACGCCGGGTGATTGGGAACATGCATTTCCTCCTAGTGCCGCGCGCGGTTGTCCGCGTCGCGCTACTTCAGTTTGCCAAGACCTTGAAGCCAATTTCGCCCCGCAGCAAGCGGGGGCCTAGTTCTTCCCCGCCACGTAGCGGCCGGCGCCATCGCCGGCGAGCTTGCCCAGCACCGCGCCGGAGACCAGGCCCGTGCCGCCGGGATAGTTGTGATAGAACAGCCCGCCGACCAGCTCGCCGGCGGCGAACAGGCCGGGGATCGCGTGGCCGTCGGTGTTCTCGACCTCGCCCTCGTTGCTGATCTTCAGGCCACCGAAGGTGAAGGTGAGGCCGCAGGTCACGGCGTAGGCCTCGAACGGACCCTCGTCGATCGTGTTGGCCCAGTTCGTCTTCGGTACGGCAAGGCCGCGCGTGCCGCGGCCGTCCTTGATCGCCGGGTTGAACGGCACATCGGTCATCACCGCCGCGTTCCATTCCTTGATGGTCTTCAGGAACTGCTGTTCGTCGACGCCTTCCAGCTTCTTCGCCAGCTCCTCGATCGTGTCGGCGCGGACCTTGGTCATGCGCTTGATGCGGTACTCGTCGCGCAGCTTGTCGAGTACCTTCGAATCGAAGATCTGCCACGCGAACTGCTGCGGCTGGGCCAGGATCACCGCGCCGTACTTGGCGTAGGTGTAGTTCCGGAAGTCCGCGCCCTCGTCGACGAAGCGCAGCCCGTTGGCGTTCACCATGATGCCGAGCGGGTAGGAGTGCTTCTGGAAATTGTCGCCGACGTCGAGGTCGCCGAATTCCGGCGCGTTCATGTCCCAGCCGACGGCGTGGCCGCCCGACCAGTTGCCATGCGGCTTGGCGCCGATCGCCAGCGCCATGTTGATGCCGGCGCCCGTGTTGAACCGCGTGCCGCGCACCTTGGCGAGATCCCAGGTCGGCCCGAGATAGCGGGTGCGCATCTCGGCGTTGCTCTCGAAGCCGCCGCAGGCCAGCACGACCGCCTTGGCGCCGATGCGGACCTTGCGGCCCTTGTGGCGGGCGATGACGCCGCGCACGACGCCGTCCTCCTCGATCAGCGACACCGCCGCGGTCTCGTAGTGGATGGGGATGCCGGCCTTCACGGCCGCCTTGTGCTCGAGGTCGACCAGGCCCGGCCCGCCGCCCCAGGCTTCGACCGCGAGGCCGCCCCAGAACTTGTACTTGCCGTTCACCTTGAAGGCCTGCCGGCCGTAGGAGGGCTGGAAGCGCACGCCCTTGGAGCGCATCCACTTCATGGTCTCGAAGCTGCGGCCGATCAGGATGTCGGTCAGTTCCGGGTCGCAGCGGTAGTTGGTCACCCGGCCCATGTCGTCGAGATACTGGTCGGCGGTGTAGCTGCCGAAATCGACGTCGCGCTTCTCGTCCTCGGTCAGGTCGTAGAGCTGCACCAGGTCGTCGACGCCGTGGAAGACCACGCGCATGGCGCCGGCGGTGTAGGTGCTGTTGCCGCCGCGCTCGGCCTCGGGAGCCGCCTCCAGCATGGCGACCGACGCGCCCGTCTCGCGCGCCGCCAGGGCTGCGCACGCCGCGGCATTGCCCGCACCTACAACCAGTACATCGACCTGAAAATCGTCCACGCCTCGCTCCTCACCTGACCTGGACCTCACCCTGAGGAGCGGCCCGGAAGGGCCGCGTCTCGAAGGGTGGGCGACAAGCGAAGTGCTCGTTCCCATGCTTCGAGACGCTCGCTGCGCTCGCTCCTCAGCATGAGGTCATTGGCGTTCGTATAGCGCGTTTTACCTTCGCCCGAACTGCTCTAGAATAAGCGCAATGGGTGATCGTTTCGACCGTCTTGCGGCCCGGCACGCAAATGTCGAGGTTCTGCTACGCCGTCCCGGCATCGGGCACAACAACGGCCCGACCTTCGACATGTCCTGGGAGGCTTGGGTGTGGCGCCGTGCCGCCGCCAAGGCTTGGAAGACGCCCAAGCCCGAAGTCGCGATGATGCGGCTGAAGCGGGCCGAGCGGCTCGGGATCACCTATCGTGAACTCACCTCCGTGATCATGGACTCGGGCGTTCATCTCGGCGCCGCCGTGATCCCGCTGTCGCTTGCCGCCCGCGTCCGCCGCGGTCCGAACCGCGAAATTGTCGTCGAACCGCGCAATTCCGTGGCGGCCCGGCTGTTCGTGTTGGGCGACATCGACGCCGTGCCGGGCCTGTCGGACGAGGAGCGTGCCGGTTTCCTCAGCCTCCTCAACCGCGCCTTCGACGGCAAGGTCGAGGCGGTCGGCTGGGGCCATGACGGGCCGGCCATCCGCGCGATGCTCAAGGCCAATGCGCTGCCGCACCAGGAAGCTTTCATGGTCGGCGCCGGCGTGGGGCATCGTGTCCTCGCCGAGGCAGCCGGCCTGCCGCTCACCAAGGATATCGACACGTGGCTCGCCCCCGCGGGGTGAGCTATTGGATGGGGCATGACCTCATCGTTTGAACCGCCCCTCAAGGGCATCCGCGTCGTCGAACTCACCCACACGATCCTGGGCCCGTCCTGCGGCATGATCCTGGCCGACCTCGGCGCCGAGGTGATCAAGGTCGAGCCGGTCGATGGCGACCGCACGCGCAAGCTGCGCGGCTTCGGCGCCGGATTCTTCGGCTACTTCAACCGCAACAAGAAGAGCCTGGCGCTCGACGCCGATTCGCCCGAGGGCCGCAAGGTGCTGGTGAAGCTGCTCGAAAAGGCCGACGTGCTGATCGAGAATTTCGCGCCGGGCTCGATGGCCAAGCGCAAGCTGGGGCCGGCGGATCTCGAGAAGATCAATCCGCGCCTGGTCTATTGCGCGCTGAAGGGCTTCCTGCCCGGTCCCTACGAGATGCGGCCGGCGCTCGACGAGGTCGTGCAGATGATGGGCGGGCTCGCCTACATGACCGGCCCCAGCGGCCGGCCTCTGCGCGCCGGCACCTCGGTGATCGATATCGTCGGCGGCATGTTCGGGGCCTTCGGCACCGTCCTCGCGCTGAAGCAGCGCGACCGGACGGGGAAGGGCGGTCTGGTCGAGAGTGCGCTGTTCGAATCCGTCGTCTTCCTGATGGGCCAGCATCTGGCAATCACCGCGATCAACGGCGCCGCGCCACCGCCGATGCCCGAAAGGGTGAGCTCGTGGGCGGTCTACGAGATCTTCAACACCGCCGACGATCTGCAGGTCTTCGTCGGCATCACCAGCGACGGCCAGTGGAAGCGCTTCTGCGAATTCTTCAAGCAGCCCGAACTGGCGGCCGATCCGAACCTCGCGACCAACAACCTGCGCATCGAGGCGCGGCCCTGGCTGGTGCCGAAGGTCGCCGAGGTGTTCAAGGCCTACACCAAGGAGGCACTCGAGCAGATGTGCCTCGAGGCCGACATCTCCTTCGCACCGGTCGCGCGACCGCAGGACCTGTTCGACCATCCGCACCTTCTGGCCAACGGCTCGCTGGCGCCGACCACCCTGCCGGGCGGCGTGCAGACCCGGTTGCCGCTGCTGCCCTTCCGGCTGATGGGCTGGCGGCCGCCGCTTACCGCTGACCCGCCGACCATCGGTCAGCACAATGCGGAGGTGCTGGACGGGCTGGGCTACGACGCGGCCGCCATCGAAACGCTGGCGAAGGCGGGAACGATAGCAGCCGCCTGAAAGGCTGGGACGTGCCGGACGTGGCGAGGCAGGCGGGCGGCGTGTCAGATCCGTCCGACATCTTCCAGCGAGCGCACGATATGGTCGTGCAGTCGGCGGGCCGGGGCGCCGAGGCCGCGCGCGGCGAGCAGGGCGATCTCGGTGTCGTGAAGGTCGGGCAGCATCGAGCGTCGTTCCACCACGGTGAGCCCGGGAGGCACCATGTCCTTCGGCAGCACCGTCACGCCCAGGCCGGCCTTCACGGCGGCGTGCTGGCCGGCCAGGGAGGCACAGCTGTACGCGACCCGCCAAGGGCGGCGCGCCCGACTCAGCGAATCGGTGGCCCGCTTGCGATAGACGCAGGGCGGCGGCGAGACGACGAGGGGCAGGGGGCCTTCTTCCGGCAGCACCAGTTGACCGGCAGCCACCCACACCAGCGGCTCGCGCCACACGCGGACGCCCCGGTTTGAGCGTTCGGGCTCGCGCTTGACCAGCACGAGGTCGAACGCGCCCTCCCGGAAGCGCTCGACGAGGGTGAGCGTGAGGTCACACGTCACCTCCAGCTGCACGGCAGGGTAGGCCTGGGCGAACCGGGCCAGGACCTGCGGCAGGTAGCTGGTCGCAAAATCCTCCGGCGTCCCCAGGCGCACGGTCCCGGCCAGCGCCGGCTGCGAGAGACTGGCGACCAGCCGATCGTTCAGCTCGAGCATCTGGCGGGCATGGGGCAGGAGCGCGTCGCCCTCGGCGGTCAGGCGGACGTGCCGCGTCGCGCGGTCGAGCAGGCGTTTTCCGAGCCCGTCCTCGAGTCGCTTGATCTGGAGGCTGAGGGTCGACTGGCGGCGCAGCAGCGTCTCCGCGGCGCGCGTGAAGCTGCCGAGGTCGGCAACCGTCACGAACGCACGCAGGAGATCGACGTCGAGGTTGTGCAGCCGGGCCATGATTTATCAATTTTCCTGAAGATGCTGCCGCCAACTATCAATTTCCCGGTCAAGGCGCCACCGCCTAATGGAGGGCGACGGAAACGCCGAGGCCCCCCATGTCCTTCTTCGATCTCGCCGGCCAGAACATGCTCTCGCCGATGGTGCTGTTCTTCGTGCTCGGCACCGCGCTCAGCCTTGCCCGCTCGGATCTGTCCATTCCCGGTTCGGTGGCGAAGCTGCTGTCGCTCTATCTGATGATGTCGATCGGTTTCCGCGGCGGCGTCGAAGTCGCCCATCACGGACTCTCCGCGACCTTGGCGGCTGCGCTGGCGGCAGGCGTGATGCTGTCCTTCGCCCTCCCGTTCGTGGCCTTCGGGATGCTGCGCGCCGTCACGCGGCTCTCGGTTCCCGATGCGGCATCGGTGGCCGCTCACTACGGCTCGATCTCCGCCGTCACCCTGGTCGCCGTCACGAGCGCCCTCGGGCAGCTCGGCCTTCCCTTCGAGGGTTACATGATCGCCGTCGCCGCGGCGATGGAGACACCGGCAATCCTGAGCGCGCTTTTCCTGGCGCGGGGCGGGTCGGCGCAGGGGCGGGGGACCGAGTTGGTCCGCGAGATCCTGCTCAACGGCGCGGTCGTCATGCTGCTCGGCTCCTTCCTGATCGGCATCGTCAGCGGCGACCGCGGACAGGCGCTGCTCAAGCCCTTTCTGGTCGATGCCTTTCCCGGCTTCCTCTGTCTGTTCCTGCTCGACATGGGGCTCGTGGCCGGCCGGGGCCTGCGCGACGAACGGCGGCTGCTTTCCCTTCGTCTCGCGGTCTTCGCCATCGTCATGCCGCTGACCGGGGGGACGGCCGCTGCGCTGCTGGCGCCCTGCATCGGCTTGTCCGTCGGAGGCATGGCCGTCTTCATCACGCTCGCGGCCTCGGCATCCTATATTGCCGTGCCGGCGGCGATGCGGCTTGCCCTGCCGCAGGCCAATGCGGCTATCCCCCTCACGCTCTCGCTCGGCGTGACGTTCCCTTTCAACCTCTTGCTGGGCATCCCGCTCTACATCGCCGTGGCGCGCTGGATCGGCGAATGAGCGTACGGAGGTGCACTCTGCGGCGGCTTATCCACAAGTTACACACAGGAACGTATCTAGAACTTGTGTCAAGAACATTAGTTCTATCAGAGGGTTATTTGTTTCGTTGCCCATCGGAACAAAATGGGTACAGTGGCGCCACTGGACGATCAGACCCGCGGCGGACTTATCCGCATTGCCGCTCCTGACAGGGGCATGGGAAGAAGGAGAAAGCCAATGTCGGCGATGCTCAAGGTGGTCGAAAAAGAAG
>LNFM01010275.1_pt1 | contig 13248 bp, 12 predicted proteins | sample 596031 | NCBI WGS metagenome assembly LNFM01 (sample SAMN04254537, study PRJNA301005) | activated carbon metagenome | isolation source: dual media filters at the Ann Arbor, Michigan drinking water treatment plant | place: USA: Ann Arbor
TGGCGATCTTCACCTCGGGCAGCCTGAATGCCTCGTCGGTCACCTTGGGGAAATCCCAGCGGCAGGGAATTTCCTTCAGCGAGCCGTCCAGGTTCCAGGTCCAGCCATGGAACGGGCAGCGGAAGTGCTGGACGCTGCCGGTCGAGTCCGACGGCCGCAGCTGCGTGCCGCGGTGCAGGCACGAATTGACGTAGGCCTTCACCTCGTCCGGCGCGGCGCGCACGACGACGATGGAATACGGGCCGACGTCGTAGGTATAGTAGTCGCCCACTTCGGGAATGTGTTCGTCGCGGCAGGCCCATTGCCAGACCTTGGGCCACATCTTGCGCATCTCCAGGTCGAAGAAGTCCTTCGAGGTGTAGCGCTCGAACGGAATGTCCTCGTCGCCCATGTAGACGTAGTTCTCGGCCAGCAACTGGGCCGGCAGCTCCCAACCGTCCGACAGCACCAGTTCCCTGGTGCTCGGACCCGGGCAACGGGCCTCGCCCGGCTTCATGTTCGGCTGCGGATCATAGATGTTCATCGGTCTTCCCCGTGGTCGTGTCAGAGTGCGACGCCCTTTCCCGTGGCGTCCGGTCAGGCCAAACGCTAACACAATGGTCAGTTCAAAACAAAGCAGGCGCTGGATCGCCAGGCCGGTCCTGCGCCATAATGCTCATCTCGAACAAACGGGGGTACCGATGGACTTGTCCGCCACGGCCAAGGAGCTGGTGTTTCTGGGCTCCATCGCCCTGATCGTGCTGGTGACGCTGTGGGATTACTATAGCCGGAGGCGCCGGAGCCGGCTCGACGAACCCGTGGCGGATGCTCGCGAGAGCGAGCCGTACAAGGTCTATACACGCGACTACGATCTCGTCCTGCCCGCCGAGGAAGTGCCCCGGCGCCTGCCGGACGCCAGCGACGACGCCTTCAATGGCAAGTCCGACCAGGGCGGCAAGGGTTGGCGGCAACGGGTGGAGTCCGCCAAGCGCTGGATGGCCGAGCATCCCCAGGCCATGGACATGGCGCCGCGTTTCGCGGCGGCGCTGCGAGCCGGCGGCATTGCCGATCCGGCGGACGTCGCGATCACATTGCTGATCGACCAGTCGGCTTCCATGCGCGGCGATCCCATGTCGGCGGCCTATGCCGCGATCGCCGGGGTGGAGGCGGCGCTCAGCCGGGTTGGCGTGCGTATCGAGATCCTCGGCTTCTCCACGGCGGGATGGCGCGGCGGCTTCGCCCGCAAGATGTGGGTGGCCGATGGACGGCCGAAACGGCCCGGGCGACTGTGCGCGCTGCTCCACATCATCTACAAGGCTCATGGGCAGCCCGAATGGACGCGGGCATCGCGCGAGGCCATGCTGCACCCCGACATCCTGCGTGAGAACATCGACGGCGAGGCGCTGGAATGGGCCGCCGGCCGGCTGCGGGGAGTCGCCGCGGGAACGAAGGTGTTGCTGGTGATCTCCGACGGCGCCGCGGTGGACGACACCACCATCATGCACAACGGCAAAGCCTATCTGGAGCGCCACCTGCTCAAGACCATCGCGGCGATCGAGGCGGAAGGCGCCGTCCGGCTGGGCGCCCTGGGCGTGCGCCACGACGTGAGCCGCTATTACCGCAACAGCCGCAATGCCGGTCTCGAAAGCTTGCCTGAGGACCTGCTCGCGCTGGCGATGGACGTCGTCGCCGGCACTCCGGCGCGGCACGAAACCGAAGCCGCCTGATCCGGCCACCAACCTAAAGGGGCTTGGCGCGGTCCGCGGCCGCATGACACTCTCGGCTGGGAAAAACGGGAGAGCGTCATGGAATTCGGGCTGATGTCGCTGGGCGACCACCTGCCGGACCCGGCGACCGGGCGGCTGACGACAACCCAGGCCGAGCGGTTCCGCCAGATCGTCGATTACGCGGTGCTGGGCGACCAGCTCGGTTTTGACGCTGTCCACCTGGGCGAGCATCATTTCAGCGACTATATCGTCTCGGTGCCGCAGATGGTGTTGGCGTCCATCGCCGAGCACACGAAGACGGTCAAGCTGTCGACCGGCGTCACCCTGCTGCCCCATCACGACCCGCTGCGCATCGCCGAGGACTTCGCCACGCTCGATGTGCTGTCGGGCGGCCGTGCCGAGGTGGTGATCGGCCGCGGCGTGTTCCCGCACACCTACAGGCACATGGGCCAGGACATCGAGCAGTCCCGCGCCATGACCGGCGAGGGCCTCGACCTGCTGCGCCTGCTGTGGACCGGCGAGAACATCTCGTGGAGCGGCAAATTCCGCGCGCCGCTCGACGGCGTCACCCAGCAGCCGCGCCCGGTGCAGCAGCCGCATCCGGCCATCTACCTGTCGGGCAGCTCGCCCGACGCCGTCGACATGGCCGCCGCGAAGGGCCTGCCCATCGCCATCGCCGTGGTCTCGACCGGGTTCGGCGCCATGAAGGACCTGATCGCCCGCTACCGCGAGCAGTACCGTGCCTCGGGCAACGACCTTGCGGGCATGAAGGTGGCGGTCAGCTTCCACACCCATGTGGACCGCGACGGCAACAAGGCCCGCGACTATTTCGGGCCGCACCAGTTCGGCTACCTGAACTGGGTGCTGCGCGAGATCGGCGTCGTCGGCCGGCAGTTCCCGCCCAGCCACATGACCCTGGGCAACCCGGACTGCATCGCCATCGCCGGCAGCCCGGCCGAGGTCACCGACGACCTGTGCCGCTGGATCGAGGCGGCGGGCGGCGTCGACCGGCTGATCATCCAGAGCGACCAGGGCGGCATGCCGGAGGGCCGGGTCCGCGCGTCGGTCGAGCTGTTCGCGGCCGAAGTGATGCCGGTGCTGGCCAGGCAGGCGGAAGCGGTCACGGCGTGAAGCCCGCTGTGCCAGGACTGGAGCCGCTCCGCATCGCGCTGTTCGCCACGGCGGCCGCGATCGTCTACGGCATCCTGCACGACATGGTCACGGCGCATCTGTGCGTGGAATATTTCACGATCGGGCATCCGCCTGTGTTCGCCACCACCTCGCCGTTCCTGCTGGCGCTGGGCTGGGGCGTCATCGCGACATGGTGGGTCGGCCTGCCGCTGGGTTGGGGTCTTGCCGCAGCCGCGAGGATGGGGTCGGCGCCAAAGCTCGCGCTCCGCGATCTTAAACGTCCCGTCGTCACTCTGATGGTTGTGGCAGGTGTCGCCGCCCTCATAAGCGGTAGTCTCGCCGCGTGGCTGATCATGCATGGTCACGCAACCATGCCTTCCAGGTGGGCGGCCGTCATCCCTTCCTCGAAGCACGCAGCTTTCTTCGCCGACGCATGGGCCCACACCGCCAGCTACGGCGTCGGCGCGCTGGGTGGATTGTTCGTCATCGGGCACACGATCCGGCGGCGGTATCGCGCTGCCGCAAAGGCCCAGACCGCTTGCTAGAGCAAGAGCCGATAGGTTGGCTCGCTTCGGACAGAAGTGCTCTCTACGTGACTCTGCGAGCGTAGCGAAGCAGCCCAGCCGTGCCGATACAAAGCCGTCACAGGAGAGGCTGGACTGCTTCGCTACGCTCGCAGAATCACACGAAAGAAGACCGTCAGGATGTCGACCTGAGCGGCTGCCGCTCTAGCCTCCGCCGAACTGGCCGAACAGCTTGCCCAGCACCTCGAAAATGCTGGCGATGTCGCCGTCGAATTGCAGCAGCGGCAGCAAGGTCGCGACCGAGCCGAATGACGAGCCCATCAGCTGGCCGACCGAGCGCAGGTCGAACGGCACCACGCGCATCTTCTCGATGTGCTTGAACATGGCGCTCAGGGCGCCCAGCTCGGCCAGCTCGCGGACTTCCTCCGGCGCGGAGTGCTGGTCCGCGCCCTCCATCCCCCAGCGGCTCTCGACCTGGCGACTGCGCTCGGTGACCCGCTCGCGGTAGGTCGCCAGCGCGCGCTTCTTGCCGAGGTAGAGCTGCTTGGTGAACATGAGCAGCGGCAGCGTGAACAGCAACGGCGCGCCGATGGCGAAGCCGACCAGCGGTCCCCACACCGGCATGGTGGCCAGGTCGTAGTGCAGGATCACGATCTGGTAGCCGACCGGGGCGGCGATGTTGCTGATGCCGTAGGCGAGGATGAAGATGGCGAACTGGCCCTGGGCGTCGCTGATGAAGCCGATGCCGCCGGTCAGGTCCGGATGGGTCGGGTGCAGGTCGAGTTTCATCCGCGACACCCGCTCGAGATAGAAGATCCACAGCAGGATCTTCCAGATGAAGCGCAGCCAGATGTAGTTGAGCAGCGGCAGCGCGACCAGGAACTCCCAGAACCCGGCGGCGGTCAGCGTCCGCCACTGCGCATAATCCTTCACGTGCCAGGTCGGCAGCGGATCCGGGCCGAACTCGGGCACCAGGATCGCCAGCGAGAACACATAGGCGAAGGCGATGCAGCCCAGGTCCGGCCAGCGCGACTTGCGCAGCCGGGCGATCCGCGCGTGCACGGCCGAAAGCCGCGCCCGGTCCTTCGGCTGGACGATGCCGCAGGACACCAGTTCCCTGGCCACGTCGCGCGTACTCGAATCGATGATCGGCTCGGAAAGCATGAACAGCGGGATCGCGACGAGAAAGCAGGCATAGGCCGCGAAGTCGGCCAGGAAGTTGGTCGCGACCAGGCCGCCGCCCCAGAGCCCGCCCCACCACGCCAGCAGCGCCACCGGCACCCAGGTGAGCATTATCCCGAGGAGGCTCCGCTTCGGCACGCCGAACCGGACACCGTCGGAGACGTGGAGGATCGCATAGACGCGCCGCAGCCCGTCGTCCTCGAACAGCGAAAACGCCACCATCCCATTGGGCGGCGCATGCCCGCCTGATCCGGATGCCATGAAAGGCCCCCTTGCCCGTGCGGGTCCCATGCTATTCCCATTCATGGGCCGCCGTCGACGGAGCCGATGGCATGGCAGGAAGGGGAACCGCTGCCGGCTCCCCTTCCCCCGATATCACCTCACGACCAGCGTCGGCTCCAGCTTGATCGGGCGCGAGATGTTGAAGTAGTTGGGCGAGGTCTTCATCACCGTCTCGTGGATCGCCCGGAACTGCTCCGGCGTGCCGTCGCCCTTGATGCGGACGGTGTAGCGCAGGGTCTCGTAGCCGGCCGGCACGTCCGGGTCGATGCCGAGGAAGCCGCGCAGGTCCAGTTCGCCGTCGGTCTCGATCTCGACGCTGTCGAGCCGGATGCCGTTGACCGAGGCGCCGGCCACGTAGCCCACCAGCATGCAGGCGTTGAGCGCCGCCATCAACATCTCCTGCGGGTTGGGCGCCGTGTTGGTGCCCAGGAGCTCGAGCGGCTCGTCGATCCGCATGGCGAAGCGGCGCGGCACCGTCTGCCCGCCGATGCTGTAGGACTCGACGACGGATTCACTCACCGTCTGGCCCTTCCAGGCCGACTTGACGTTGAAGGCGACGATGCCCTTGGCGTGGTCGCGCGTGACCTCCTCGACGACATTGCCGAGGGCGTCCACGTCGATGCCGTTGATCACGTTGTTCTGCTTCAGTGCGGAGTTCCGCATGGTTCTCTCCTGTGTGTTGATGGGCCGGCGTCAGCAGAAGGCCGGCGCGACGGCTTCGATACGGGCCCGCAGCTCGGGGCCCATGGCCTCGAGGCTGGCGAGGAAATTGGGGTGGGTCATGCCGCTGCCGAGGAAGGTCCAGCGCATGGCCTGGTGCTGGACTTCGGCGGCGCGGGCGCGCTCCTCGTCCGACATCAGGCAGCCGGTCGCCTTCTGCAGCGCGTCGAGGTCGAACTCGACCTGCTGCTTCAGCTCGCCGTCGAGCATGGCGCCGATCCTGAGGTAGCCGTCGACCGCCTCGCTGAGCGACGCGGCGTTGCGGCCCTCGGCCAGCGCCTCGACCATCAGCGTGTCGAGCTTGGCGTGCTGGGCCTCCTCCATCCAGTGGTGCTTCAGCAGGCTCTTGAACTGGGGGCAGAGGCCGCGGTCGTCGCGGACGCTGCCCACATAGTGAGCCTGGGTCATCCATTCGAGCTGCAGGATGACCAGCGCCACCGACAGCGGGTCATTGGCGAGCACGGCCTGGGCGATCGCCTCGGGCGGACCGATCACGTCGACGCTGGTGCCGAAGCGATCGAGAAAGTCCTGCCGGAAGCTCTGGAACAGGTGGATGTGCTTGGCCTCTTCCGTGGCAAACTGGAGGAAGGCGCGCAGCCGGTACATGTCGCCGACCAGCTGCGGCCGGGCATGGTCGAGCACGAAGGGCAGGATGAACTCTTCCACCAGACCGAACAGGTACAGGTAGTTGTGGCCGCGAAGCTGGTTGAGCACCAGCCGCTCGTGGGCGGACAGGAAATCCAGCCCGTCGGTGCGCGCGAAAATCTCGGGCAGGAAGGGCCGGGAGAAATCGAGCGCCTTGTCGCCGCCGATCAGATCCTCGACCCGCCAATGGACGCGCTCGGACGCCGCCAGCGTGTCCTTGAAGTTGAACTGGAACGTCATGATGATCTCCTGTGGTATCTTCTTCCGGTTTTCGTCCCGACCGCCTCCTGGAGACGACGCCTGACGATGGATGCGACCATATCCTCGGCCTCGTGCTGGTCACCATGACCGGGCCGCCGGATTTCATAGCCGCGACGCCGGAAGTGCCGGCGGACGTGCTTTCAGAGCTGTTGCGCGTGCTGCGATTGACCGGGTCGGTGTTCATGAACGGCCACTTTTCCGAGCCCTTCGGCGTCTATAGTCCGCGCCAGTGGGACGCCAGCGCACCGCTCGCCCATCTACGGCACATGAGCCTGTTCCACCTCATCGCCACCGGGGACTGCACCATCACCGGCGAGGACGGCACCACCTGGGAGACCAGCACGGGCGACATCGTGTTGATGCCCAACGCCATCGAGCACCGGCTCTCGCGCGGCCAACCCAAGCAGTTCGTGCCCGGCCCGGACCTCGTCAGCGAGGGGCCGGTCAAGGGCTGTTCGGTGGTCCGCCATGGCGGCGACGGGCCCGACACCAGGATCGTTTGCGGCTTCATCGAATCGGCCGAGCTGGTCACCGCGCCGCTGTTCCGGACCCTGCCCTCGGTGCTGGTGGAGCGGACCCGCGACAATCCGGTCGCCGGCATGCTGGCGTCGACGGCGGGCGAAATTCTCCGCCAGCTCGACGAGGCGCGCCCCGGCGCCGATCTGCTGCTGGGCAGGCTGATGGAGATGCTGTTCGTCGAGGTGCTGCGCCGCCACGCCGCCAGCCTGCCGCCAGGCACCGTCGGCATGCTGGCCGCGTTGCGCGATCCCTTGATGGCGCGCGCCCTGAAGCAGCTGCACGCCGATCCGGCGCGGCACTGGACGGTCGAGGAACTGGCGCGCGAGGCCGGCGCGTCGCGCACGGTCATCGCCGAGCGCTTCAACACCCTGCTGGGCAAGCCGCCGATCGAGTATCTTACCGGCTGGCGCATCCAGACCGCCGCCGAGCGGCTGCGCAGCAGCAGCGATTCGCTGGCGCAGGTGGCCGAGGCCATCGGCTATGACAGCGAAGCCTCGTTCAGCCGGGCGTTCAAGCGGACCATGGGCATCAGCCCCGGCGCGTGGCGGAGCGCTGCGTAGGCGGCATGAACCCCTTCCTGCTCGGCATCCTGCTGATGATCGCCACCTGCGCGGTGTGGGGGCTGGCGTTCGTCGCGCCGATCGCGCTGCCCAACGCGAGCGCCATTGAGGTGACCTTGGGGCGCACCATCGCCTATGGCCTGATCTCGCTGCTGCTATTCGACCTGCGCCGGGCCATCCGGCTGCCGCCCGGGGTGCTGTGGCGGGCGTTCGTCTACGCCATGACCGGCAACGTGCTCTATTACTTCCTGCTGGTCATCGGCATGCAGTGGGCGGGCGCGTCGATGGCCGTACTGATCATTGGCATGGCGCCGGTGACGGTGACCGTGGCCGGCCGGCTGCAGCAGGGCATCGGCGCGCTGAAGCCCCTCGCCTTTCCGCTGGCGCTGTTCGCGGCGGGCGTGGTGCTGGCCAACACGGCGAAGACGGATTTCTCCGGCGCGTCTTCTGATTTGGCGCCGCTCGGCATGGCGGCCATCTTCCTCGCGCTGGTGATGTGGACCTGGTACGCCATCGTCAACGCCCGCTTCCTGCAGGAAACCCACCTGGTGACGCCGCAGGAATGGAGTTCGGTGATCGGCCTGGTGTCGCTGGCCGCCGCGCTGGTCGCCCTGCCGATGGCCTGGGCGACCGGGCTGGCGCGGATGCCCACGGAGATCAGCGGCGACGAGCTGGCCATGCTGGCGCTGTGGAGCGTGCTGCTGGGCGGCGGCTCCACCTGGCTGGGCACGGTGCTGTTCAACATGGCGTCGAAGGTGCTCGACCTGACCATCCTGGGCCAGATGATCATCTTCGAGGCGGTGTTCGGGATGATCTACGTGTTCGTCGCCGTCGGCGAGGTGCCGACCGTTCAGGAGATGGCGGGGATCACCATCGCGCTGTTCGCGGTGTGGCTGTCGATCAGAAGGCTGTATGTGCCGGCCAAACCTTAACATTAGAGTGATAGCCGGTCAGGTTTATCTCTCCGCATGGGGCACGTCCCCTCTCCCGTTGGGAGAGGGTCAGGGTGAGGGGCGTTGTCGAGGCCACCCACCAGCCTGAATTCCATCCCGGGCAACGCCCCTCACCCTCCCACGGCCTTCGGCCGCGGGTCCCTCCCTCTCCCAAAGGGCGAGGGATCAACCTTCACTTTGATGAGCTCAGGGACACGGCGAATTCTGAGGATCGCACAGCGATCTGGGTCCCGGCTTTGCCGGGATGACACTCGAAGAAAGGGTTGGAGAGGCTCAAGCCGCCCGCGACGCCTTCTTGCGCTCGTGCTCGAGCAGCTGCTTCTTGCGGATGCGGATGGATTTCGGCGTCACCTCGACCAGCTCGTCCTCGTTGATGAATTCGAGGGCGTATTCCAGCGTGGTCTGGATCGGCGTCACCAGGATCAGCGCCTCGTCCGTGCCGGCGGCGCGGATGTTGGTGAGCTGCTTGGCCTTCAGCGGGTTGACCACCAGGTCGTTGTCGCGCACGTGGATGCCGACGATCATGCCTTCATAGACCTCGGTGGCATGGCCGATAAACATGCGGCCGCGCTCCTGCAGGTTGAAGATGGCATACGCCAGCGCCTTGCCCGAGGCCATCGACACCAGCACGCCGTTGTGGCGGCCGCCGATGACCGCATTCACCCGCGGCGCATAGCGCTCGAAGGTGTGATAGATCAGGCCGTCGCCCGCCGTGGTCGCCATGAATTCCGAGCGGAAGCCGATCAGGCCGCGGCTGGGGATGTAGTAGTCGAGGCGCACCCGGCCGCGCCCGTCGGGCACCATGTCGCGCAGCTCGCCGCGGCGCTCGCCGATCTTCTCCATCACCGAACCCTGATGCAACTCCTCGACGTCGATGGTCAGCGACTCCCAGGGCTCGCAGACTTCGCCGTCGATGGTCTTCAGGATCACCTCGGGACGCGAGATGGCAAGCTCGTAGCCTTCGCGGCGCATGTTCTCGATCAGGATCGACAGATGCAGCTCGCCGCGGCCCGAGACCTTGAAGCGGTTGGAGTCACTGGTCTCCTCAACCCGCAGCGCCACGTTGTGGATCAGTTCCTCTTCCAGTCGGGCGGCGATGTTGCGGCTGGTGACGTATTTGCCCTCGCGGCCGGCGAACGGCGAATCGTTGACCTGGAAGGTCATGGTGATGGTCGGCTCGTCGACGACCAGCGGCGGCAGCGCCTCGACGTTGTCGGGGTCGCAGATGGTGTCGGAGATATGCAGCTTCTCAAGGCCGGTGAAGGCGATGATCGCGCCGGCTTCCGCCTCCTCGACCTCGATCTTCTCCAGGCCGTGGAAGCCCAGAATCTGCAGCACACGTCCGCTGCGGGTCGTGCCATCGGCAGCGATCACGGTAACGCGGGTGTTGCGCTTGATCTTGCCGCGCTGGATGCGGCCGATGCCGATGACGCCCACATAGGACGAATAGGACAGTGCGCTGACCTGGAGCTGCAGGCCGCCCTCGATGCTGACGTCCGGCTCCGGCACGTGCTCGACGATGGTCTGGAACAGCTCGGTCATGTCCTCGGTCCGGCGATCCAGATCCTTGGTTGCCCAGCCCTCGAGGGCCGAGGCGTAGATCACCGGGAAATCAAGCTGCTCGTCGGTGGCACCCAGACGGTCGAACAGCTCGAAGGTCTGGTCGACGACCCAGTCCGGGCGCGCGCCGGGACGGTCCACCTTGTTGATGACGACGATCGGGCGCAGGCCGCGCTGCAGCGCCTTGTTGGTGACGAAGCGGGTCTGCGGCATGGGGCCGTCGACGGCGTCGACCAGCAGCAGCACCGAATCCACCATCGACAGCACGCGCTCGACCTCGCCGCCGAAGTCGGCGTGGCCGGGGGTATCGACGATGTTGATGCGCCAGCCTTCCCAGGTGATGGCCGTGTTCTTGGCCAGGATGGTGATGCCGCGCTCTTTCTCGATGTCGTTGGAGTCCATGACCCGCTCTTCCTGCTCGCCCCGCGTCTCCAGCGTGCCGGACTGGCGCAGCAGCTTGTCGACAAGCGTCGTCTTGCCATGGTCGACATGGGCGATGATGGCAATGTTGCGCAGGCGGCGGATCGTGTCGGTCATAGGATATAGTTATCCGAGTTTTGTGAAGGCGCGGTTATATGGGGCGAAGTTCTTTAGCGCCATAGCGTTTTTTTCGTAGCTGCCAAGATATTACGCACGAAATCGGTAGCGCCCGGGGACATGTGATGCTTTTCTGGGCATAACCAACAAGCCGGTTGAACGGGAGGGGATGCATGGCTCACGCGGGAGCCCAGGGGGAAGCCATCGACGCGTCGACGCGGCGCTACACGCTGTTCCTGCTGGTCGTTGTCTATACGTCGAGCTTCATCGACCGCAGCATCATCAACATCCTGGTCGAGCCCATCAAGACCGAGTTCGGGGTCTCCGACACGGCGATGGGCTTCCTCACCGGGTTCTCGTTCGCCATCTTCTACGCGGGTCTCGGCCTGCCCGTCGCCATGCTGGCCGACCGGTCCAACCGCCGGAACATCATCGCCTGGGCAGTCGCCATCTGGTCGGGCATGACCGCGTTGTGCGGCGCGGCGCAGAATTTCTGGCAGCTGGCGGCGGCGCGCATCGGCGTCGGCATCGGCGAGGCCGGCGCCGGTCCGCCGTCGCATTCGATGATCGCCGACCTCTACCCGCTGCGCGAGCGGACCTCGGCGATGGCGATCTATTCCTGGGGCATCCATATCGGCCTGATGTTCGGGGCGCTGATCGGCGGCATGGTCGAGGACGCCTATGGCTGGCGCGCGGCATTCCTGGTCGTGGGCTTTCCCGGTCTGGCGCTGGCGCTGCTGGTGCGCTTTACCATTCGCGAGCCGGCGCGCGGCGTGGCCGATACGGTCAAGACGGCGCCGGACAAGCAAGGGCTGGCGGACGCCTTCGTCCATCTGTGGCGCATCCGCAGCCTGCGGCACACCATCGCCGGCTGCACCCTGGTCGCCTTCGTCGGCTACGGAATCTCGGCGTGGGGCGCCGCTTTCCTCATGCGCTCGCACGGCCTGACGGGCAAGGAAGTCGGCCTGCTGATGGGGCCGGCGGGCGGCTTCATGGGCATCATCGGCGCCATTGTCGCCGGCAAGCTGGCGGACCGGCTGAGCGAGCGGGATCCGCGCTGGACGCCGTGGGTCGTCTCGGTATCCAAGGTGGCGGCCATCCCGCTGGTGTTCCTGTTCTACCTGCCGGACAATCTCTGGATCGCCATGCTCGCGTTCATTCCGATGATCGCGCTCGCGGCCACCTACCAGGGCTCGACCTTCGCCATGGTGCAGACGCTGTCGCCGCTGCGGATGCGGGCGCAGGCCTCGGCCATCCTGCTGTTCGTGATCAACCTGATCGGCCTGGGGCTGGGTCCGGTCGCGGTGGGCATCATCAGCGATCTGCTGGAGCCCCATTATGGCAGCGACTCGCTGCGCTACTCCATGGTCATCGTGTCCATGCTGGGGCTGTGGGGCGCCTGGCACTATTATCTCGCCGGACGATTTTACCGCGAGGATCTGGACCTCGCGCAGGGCAAGGTCATGGCGTGATGCAGGCAACGGGGAGGTTGGCATGACGGAACTGACGGCCGAGGAGATCGGCCTGGTGCGCGAGCTGCTGGAGGTCGAGGCCATCCGGAAGCTGATGGTCAAGTTCACCCAGCTGATGGACGCCAACCGGCTGGACGACATGATCGCGCTCTTTCAGCCCGACGCGAGGGCTTCCGCGCCCGCGCCGAAGGCAATGGCTGGGTGCCGATGAAGGTACTGCGCGCCAACACCAACCACTGGGTCGAGCTGACCGGCCCGGACAGCGCCGTGGGCCGCCGCTACCTGCTCAACGGCGCCAGCTTCAAGGAGGCGACCGAATCGCCGATCAACTATCTGGGCCTGTATGACGAGGACTACCGCAAGACCGGCGGCAGCTGGAAGATCCAGCGCAGCAGCCTCTACTTCTTCTGGCCCGTCCGCGAGGTCAAGGAAGGCTTCCCGGGCGAGTTCCCGCCTTCCGCCTGAGCGGTGGCTCACCCCTCACCCGGCCGCTTCGCGTCCACCCTCTCCCACAAGGGGAGAGGGTTTTGCAGCCAGGTCTACCTAGTCCCCTCTCCCCTTGTGGGAGAGGGTTAGGGTGAGGGGTTCGCATCCATAAGGCCGCGACTTACGAAAAACTCAATCCACCGCCGCGACCTGGCCGCCGTCGACGACGATGTGGGCGGCGTTGATCCAGCCGCCGGCCGGGCTGGCGACGAAGGCGATGACCCGGGCCAGCTCCTCGCCGGTGCCGAGGCGGCCGAGCGGGATCGACTTCTCCACCGAGGCGTAGAAGTCCGGCATCTCCTTCTTGCGCTTGTCCCACGAGCCGCCGGGGAACCAGACGGCGCCGGGCGAGATGGCGTTGGCGCGGATCTGCTTCTTGCCGTATTTCTGCGCCAGTTCGTTGGCGTAGACGCGCATGGCGCCCTTGGCCGGACCGTAGGACGAGGAACGGCCGAAATAGTATTTCGACGCCATGGAGCCGATGAAGGTGATGCTGGCGGCATCGGACTCGGTCAGCGCCGCCTCGCATTCCTCGACCGCGCGCACGCCGGCCATCATGTCGACCTGGAAGCTGCGCTCCCAGCCGGACTCGCCGCCGGTCAGGTCGAAACCGCTGGCGTTGTGGATCAGTATGTCGCAGCCGCCCAGCGCCTTCAGCGCGTCGCGGCAGAACTGGCGGGTCTCCTCGCCGTTCTCGAGGTTGGCGGGCG
>LNFM01025824.1_pt1 | contig 13248 bp, 8 predicted proteins | sample 596031 | NCBI WGS metagenome assembly LNFM01 (sample SAMN04254537, study PRJNA301005) | activated carbon metagenome | isolation source: dual media filters at the Ann Arbor, Michigan drinking water treatment plant | place: USA: Ann Arbor
AAGCACCATCATAAGCCAAAAAAACACCCAGTATGTAAATTATATAGATGTTCCTTTAAACATAGTTCGGAAGTTTGGTACTAAAACGAAATTCCTGATTGGTGTTGGTCCTTATGCATCCTTCTTTTTTAATGGCCAGGAAACTTCGCAAACTATCACACAAACTGGCGTGTCGCAATCTGATGAGAACAACGATCTGCCTGTTGGAAAAAAACCAGGGCAGTACGAAGTATTAAATTTTGGTGTGAATGGTTTGATTGGTGTTGAGTTTGGCCGTGTGTTTCTTACCGCTAATTACAGCCGTGGTTTAAATGATTTCTTTACAGCAATAGATTACAATGGAACATTTAAGCACCAGGTTATAGGTCTTACATTAGGTGTTTTTCTTGGCAAACCAGTTGCCATTGAAAAAATAAAAGATAAAGACAGAGATGGCATTCCTGATGATCAGGATAGTTGTAAAACAGAGGCAGGTCCTGCAATTACGAATGGATGCCCCGATGCAGATGCAGATGGTATAGCAGATGATAAAGACCAATGTCCAACCGAACCCGGAACATTAGCAACTAATGGCTGCCCGGATAAAGATGGTGATGGAGTGGCTGACAAAGATGATAAATGTCCGGATGCAAAAGGGCCGAAATTAAATAACGGCTGTCCGGTTCCTGATACAGACAAAGATGGCGTTTCTGATGATGTTGATAAATGCCCGGATGTAGCAGGTGCAGCCAAATATAATGGCTGTCCGGTTCCTGATACAGACAAAGATGGCATTAATGATGAAAATGACAAATGCCCAACTCAAGTAGGTTTGGCAAAATATAATGGATGCCCTGTACCGGATACGGATGGAGATGGTGTTAATGATGAAGAAGATAAATGTCCTAAAGAAAAGGGCCTAAAAGAAAATAGTGGTTGCCCGGAAATCAAAAAGGCAATTGTAGATAAAGTAAATTTTGCTGCTCAACGAATACAGTTTGAACATGCAAAAGCTGATTTATTACCAGGCTCTTTAAAAGTGTTGGATGATGTAGCGAAGATTTTGCTGGAAAACCCATTATTAAATGTTTTAATTGAAGGACATACCAGTAATGATGGAATTTATGCCGCCAATATGATTTTGTCGGAAAAAAGAGCCGAAAGAGTAAAATCTTATCTTGAATTAAAAGGTATTGAGGCAGGCAGGCTTACCACTAAAGGTTATGGTCCTGATCTACCACTTAGTACTGGTAAAACAGCTGCAGAGAAATCACAAAATCGTCGTGTTGAATTGAAGCTAAGCAACTAAGCTTGTTAAGCAAGCGTCAAAAAACTGCAATAAAGCCCTTTAAACGGGGCTTTATTTATGTAAAATGTATGAATGGTAATCATTAATTTTAACCCCTTTACCAATTTTGTAGATAATAAAATAAGACAAATGAATAGTTTAATGAAGCGTACCTCACTATTTACGATTAGCAGCTTGTTTTCTGTCCTTGCATTTGCCCAAACCTCACAATCTGATGAGGTACCAAAGGGCTGGCACTTATTGGATAAACAAGCGAACGGCTATTATGGAATCAGTATCGATAAAGCTTACGATTTTGTAAAATCAAAAAACCTAAAAAGTAAAACAGTTATTGTAGCTGTTATTGATTCTGGAATTGATACACTACATGAAGATCTAAAAGAAGTGCTTTGGAAAAACCCCAAAGAAATACCCGGCAACGGTATTGATGATGATAAGAATGGTTATGTAGATGATATATATGGATGGAATTTTTTAGGTGGTCGTGATGGCAGAAGTGTGGAGCAAGATTCGTATGAAGCGGCAAGAGTTTATCATAAGTATAAAAGCAAATATGAAGACAAAACAATTACTGTTGCAAATCTTTCCAAAGAAGAAGCCATTGAATACCAGATGTGGAAAAGAGCGGAAAAGGAAATTGTTGGCAATAGCAAGTCAAGCGGATTGGAGTTTATGTTTTTGAAAAGAGCTTACACCAATTGTCTCAAGAGTGATAGTATTCTTCGAAAAGCGATGGGTAAAGAAAAATTTACCGGGATAGAATTAGGGGAATTCACTTCTACTGACGCTGATGTCAAAAAAGCAAAAAACTCTTTATACGGCCTAATGTCCGGCAATGATGCATTAGAATCAACAAACCAGGAATTTTTAGAGGGTTTTGGTGATTATGTAAATGGCGAAGAGAAAAAAGCAACGGCAGCAAGTACACCGCCAAAAACTTATAGAGCGGATATTGTGAAAGATAATTATGACGATTTTAATGATAAGTTTTATGGCAATCCTGATGTAATGGTTAACAATAAATCTGCATTACACGGCACCCATGTCTCTGGTATTATTGGAGCATCCAGAACAAATAATGTTGGAATGAAAGGTGTAGCTGGTAATGTAAAAATTATGACCTTAAGAGCAGTGCCGGATGGAGATGAACATGATAAGGATATTGCATTAGCCATACGATATGCAGTTGACAATGGCGCACAGGTAATCAATATGAGCTTTGGCAAAAGCTTTTCTCCTGAAAAAAAATGGGTAGATGAAGCAGTGAAGTATGCTGAAAGCAAAGGTGTATTATTAGTACATGCAGCAGGTAATGATGCAAAAAATCTTGATACATCATATAATTATCCTTCTCCTGTTTTTGACGCCAATAATGAAAGAGCTGCAAATTGGATAACTGTTGGAGCTAGTGGCGATCCTGCAGCAGGAGGCCTTACTGCAAGTTTTTCTAATTATGGTAAAAAAGAAGTAGATGTTTTTGCTCCGGGTGTTCGCATTTATTCTACCGTTCCAGGAGGTAATACATATCAAAATTTACAAGGCACCAGTATGGCATCCCCTGTAGTGGCTGGCCTTGCAGCATTCTTATTGGAATATTACCCAAACCTGAGTCCTGCACAGGTAAAAATGGTGCTTGAAAAATCATCTCAAAATCCCGGGATAAAAGTAAAAAATCCTGAAACGGGTGATGATGTTGACCTAAGTGAATTAAGCAAAGCAGGAGGTGTTATCAATGCATATGAAGCAATAAAATTAGCTTCTACGCTTAAAGGCGAAAGAAAACCAGCTTCTGTAAAACCTACAACCACAGTAAAGCCCAAAATAAAAGGATAAAACATTTCTAAAGCAAACCCCGGAGTTTATATCTGGGGTTTGCTTTACTATTCCTTTTTAAAAGTGTTAGAAAAGTTGAGTATTTTGCAGGTTACATTATTTAAAAATCTAAACCGATAATCATGAGATATATAAAATTTTTTACAGCTATTGCCACTTCAGTTGTAATTGTTAGTTGTGGCTCATCTGATAAAGAAACACAAGCAACACCAACTACAACAATAGAAGGTAATACTGCACCAGCAACCTCAACTACTAGTACGCCAACTACTACAACACCGGGCACTATACCTGCACCGACTGTAGCAACAACACCAGGAACTGTTTCCACACCGTCTGCGTCAACTACCAACTCAGGAATTAATCCTCCTCACGGACAACCCGGACATCGTTGCGATATTGCTGAAGGAGCTTCTTTAAATAGCAAGCCATCGACTCCATCAGTTTCTACACCTTCAATAAGTAGTAGTACACCAGTTAACATATCTCAGCCAGTTGTTACGCCTACTTCTCCTTCAATAAATAGTAGCAAGCCTGCAAAAACTGGTGCTGGAATAAACCCCGCACATGGACAGCCGGGTCATCGTTGTGATATTGCTGTTGGGGCACCGCTTGATAGTAAACCTATTCAAGCCTCTATTCAACAACCAACTACCACCGCAAACCTAACACCAGCTCCGGCAGTTTTGCCTTACACACCAGTAAGTACACAATCAGCCGCAGCTACACCAGTTGCCAAAGGAATGAATCCTGCGCATGGTCAGCCAGGTCATCGTTGCGATATATCTGTAGGTGCACCTTTGGATAGTAAACCAACTACTCCAGCTGTTACAACTGAAGCAAACAAACCGAAACAATAATAATAATGCCGCAACCAGATCTTAGCCGGGTTCCTGAATGGTATCATCGTTATATCAATCAGGTATCTGAAATTGATTTAAATGTAGCTATTCGAAATCAAACGAATGATTTCATTTCGTTTCTGGCATCTCTACCGGCTGATAAAATAGAATACCGGTATGCAGACGATAAGTGGACTATTAAAGAAGTTTTGCAGCATATTATTGATACCGAAAGGATATTTGCTTACCGGGCACTTTGCTTTGCAAGAAAAGATACTACTCCCCTACCCGGCTTTGATGAAAACAGTTATGCAGATAATTCTAAAGCTTCAGGGAGAGATTGGAATGAAATGCTGGAAGAATTTAAAGTAGTTCGTCAATCAACAGCTATACTTTTTAAAAGTTTTGATAGCGATCAATTAGAAACAAACGGCCTTGCCAGTGACAAACCTGTATATGTTTTAGGAATAGGATTTATTATTGTTGGCCATATCAACCATCATGTAGCAGTAATAAAAGAAAGATATTTATAAATAATTCGATACTAAATAAAAAAGCCCGGAAATTCCGGGCTTTTTTATTTACGGTTTAAAGGAAATTAAAAAGCCTTTTTAGCTGGCTCTTCTGTCTTTCCTTTTACAAGATTCTGTTGACCAATCATATCATTCATCACTTTTACAGCCTGGTCAAGATAAATATCTTTTTGCAAGCCTTTTAACCATTGATTTTGTTTCGGCAGGTAAAGCTGCAACATTTATTTCTCCTTTCAATTTTAATAAAGTCTCTAACTGCTTGATAGTAGAACGCAATTTGACTTGCTCTGCTTTGTATTTATCAATATGCAAAGAATATTCTTTATCGTTCTGTAAAGAAAGCCACTCTGTACTTTCTTTGATCAATTTAAAAGTAGGATCATTTTCAAGACGCTGATTGCTGAATTTTTTTATTGTTTCCAAATTATAACCAGGATTCCAATTAGCATAAGGAGATTTTCCAATCTCATCCCAGCTCAATGCATCTTCATTATCCTTTTCTCTTACTTTCAGATATTCCAAATTATCCGGCAATACAATGTCAGAGCTAACACCTTTTAATTGAGTGGAACCTCCATTAATTCTATAGAATTTTTGCAGCGTAAGCTTTACAGTGCCTAATTCGGCATTAGACATAGAGAATCCTGTTTTAGGATCAAGACCAATATTCCGTTGTACCGTTCCTTTACCATAAGTAGATGTGCTTCCGATTACAACACCACGGCCATAATCTTGAATTGCAGCTGCAAAAATTTCAGATGCAGAAGCACTAAACTCGTTTACCATAACGGCTAGCGGACCAGAATACAAAACTGTTTTGTCTTTATCTTTTAGTACACTGGCATTTTCTTCCCTGTCTTTTACCTGTACGATGGGGCCCTCATCAATAAAAAGACCTGCCATTTGTACCACATCATATAAAGAACCACCGCCATTATTACGAAGATCAATTACTATTCCATCTACTTTTTCTTCTTTCAGTTTAATTACTTCTTTCTGAACATCGATATAACTGCGGTTTCCGTTTGGTCTGTCAAAATCTGCATAGAATTCCGGAAGGAATATGTAACCGATCTTAGACCCGCCTTCTTGAACAATAGCACTACGGGCAAATGTTTCGTCCTGTACAATTTCGTCACGGATCAATGAAACTACTTTAATAGTGCCATCTTGTTTCTTCAATGTTAGTTTTACTTCTGTTCCTTTTTTTCCACGAATTAGTTTCACCGCATCTGTTACAACAAATCCTGTCAACTCAACAGGCTCTTCTTTTCCCTGGGCCACTTTCATCACATAATCACCTGCCTGTATTTCACCAGACTTCCAGGCCGGGCTACCAGACAATACACTGCTAATTTTAATATTTCCATCATCATATTGTAATGAGGCCCCAATACCGTAAAAACGACCACTCATTTCCTCATCAAAATATCTTTTATCCACAGGTGGAAAAAATTCTGAGTGAGGATCCATAGTGGTAGTAATAGAATTCACAAACACATTAAACTTGTCGTCATCAGAAAATTTAAAGCGATAACGTTCAAAGGTTCTATCCATTGCTCTTTTCACTTTTTCTCTTGCTTCTTTTTCCAATTCAGCATCAGATTTAACAACAAAGCCTTCTTTGCCTTTATTCTTTTCCCGGACATCCTGCAAATCAGTATATCGTTCCAACGTCATAAACTTCATCTTCTTTCTCCACCTTTCTTTTCTTTCGGTATCGGTTTTCAAAAACTCAAACTTGTCTGTATCAAAACTTACATTTTCATCGGTTGTAAAATCAAATGGTTTAGAAAGTAAGTTGTTATATATAACTGCCGACTCTTCCATTCTGGTATTAAAAATTTTGCCCGCCGCCAGGAAAAATTCTACGGGTGCGCCTTTGATCTCCTCATCAATTAATGTCTCATACTTTTTTAATTTATCAAGATCACTTTGTAAAAACATACTTCTGTCTCCATCGAGATCTTTCATATATTTTTTGAATACTTTTTGCGAAAAAGCATCGTCAATTTTTTGGGGACTATAATGCGCCTGCGAAAAAATTTCACCAATCAGGCGAAGAATTTGTTCATATTTTGTTGGCGGGGTAGTATTACTCTTTGGGCCTGTTCCCATCGTCTTAAATGCAAGGAATGAAGCCGCTACTACCATCAATATAACAATAGGGAGTCTTTTCATATTCATGAGGTATTTAAGTAAAAAGGCTGTTTTTCTTGCCTTTATAGCCTTTTAACAATGGTTTTTGATGAGTGGCAGAAATAAAAAAAGCTTCTCAATAAGAGAAGCTTATAAAACCGGGTAATCGAGGGGGCTCGAACCCCCGACCCTTAGAACCACAATCTAATGCTCTAACCAACTGAGCTACGACTACCATTTTAGGAATGCAAAAATAAAGAAATTCACTCCTCATTCCAAAACCAGATTTTGATTCCGGCTCTCCTTTCAGTTTCTTTGCACTCTTTTGTATACTTATGAACTACTGGCTATTACTAATTCCTGTTATTTCTGCATTTATCGGATGGGTTACCAATTGGGTAGCTATCAAAATGCTTTTCCACCCGCGGGAACCGAAAAAAATATTGGGTATCACCTTTCATGGCATCTTTCCAAAACGACAGCAAAAATTTGCTGAAAAGCTTGGAAAGCTGGTCAGTGCTGAATTTCTTTCCTTTGACGATATTGAACAAAAAATAAGCAATCCCGACAATCTTCAGAAAATAATGCCGCTTATTGAAGAGCATATCGATGATTTTCTGCGAAACAGATTAAAGGATGAAATGCCGGTTATTAGTATGTTTATTGGCGATAAAACGATAACCAATCTAAAGGGCATGTTTATGAAAGAAATTGAATCACTGCTGCCAATAGTGATGAAAAAATATGCTGCCAACTTAAAAGAGGAACTAGATCTTGAGCAAATTGTTACCCAAAAAGTAGCTGCCTTTTCATCTGATAAGCTTGAAGAAGTACTTTATCAGATTATGTCAAAGGAATTTCGCTTTGTAGAGATCATCGGTGCTGTAATTGGCTTTATAATTGGAAGCTTACAGGTATTAATAACCGTTTTTACAAGTTAAGTTTATACACAGCAGTTGATAAACCGAACTTTCCCCTTTCATCTTTGTCATACTGCCACTTATCAAGTTGTCATAAAATAGTCAGCAAGTTCTGGCCTCAATGCCCGTCTAACTATCAAATTCCGAAAATGAGAAATATAATATTCGTTTTAGCTTCATTACCCAACCACCAGGAGGTGGGACTAGGCCTGCGGGAAGCCGTCCAAACATGACAGGCAACTTTTATGGTAAGTTAGTGGAGGCTAAATCACTAAAACCGATAGAATATGCATCGGTTCAATTATTACAAAACAGATTAGATACAGTCACTAAAAAAAGAAAAGATGTAGTGGTTGGTGGTATGCTTACCAAAGCAAACGGTGAATTTTTACTTGAAAACGTTCCTGTTTTTGGCCAGTTTAAGCTTGTTGTATCAGTAGTTGGCTTTAAGTCGTACGAACAAACTGTATCCTTTGATATAAAACCCGGCGGTGGTGGAGCAGATATGGGTGCCCTGGATAAAGATCTTGGTAATATTAAAATTGACATCGAAGAAAAAGTATTGGATAATGTAACTGTAACAGCATCAAAACCGGGTTTACAATTAGGTATTGACCGTAAAGTTTTTAACGTAGATAAAAATCTCGTTTCTGCCGGTGGTACAGCTGTTGATATAATGAGAAATGTACCCTCCTTAAGTGTAGATCTTGATGGCAATGTAACAATGCGAAATAACTCCCCACAGGTTTTTGTAGATGGCAGGCCAACCAATTTAACATTGGAGCAAATTCCGGCTGATGCAATAGAGAGTGTAGAAATCATTACCAATCCATCGGCAAAATATGATGCCTCAGGTGGTACAGCCGGTATTTTAAATGTGGTTTTAAAAAAAGCAAAACGGGTTGGTTACAGCGGTAGCATACGTACCAATATTGACTCCAGAGCCAGGGTAGGTTTTGGTGGTGATATCAATGTTCGGCAGGAAAAAATCAACTTCTTTTTGAATGCAAATATGAATCAGCGTAAATCGATAAGCACTGGTAATACAGACCGCACTACTTTAATTGGCACACCTAATACTTTTTTACAGCAACAAGACCGTAATGTACAACTCGGCAATTTTATGTTTTTTCGTGCCGGTTTTGATTACTTCCTTGATAATAGAAACACAATTACTTTAACTGGCAATATCGGCCGTGGCCGCTTTAAACCCACTGCTGAAAGCGATATTTTGATTGACTCCTTGTACCAGGTTGTAAAATCCGCATTTAGTGAACGTTTTTCCAACTCCAACAGTAGGTTTAACAATGGAGGTGCAATGCTGAGCTTTAAACATAATTTTCCAAAACAGGGAGAAGAGTTTACAGCCGATGTTAATTACAATAAAAGTAATAATAGCAACGCTAATTATATTAATACAGATTATTATGAGCTGCCCGGCAATTTGTATACCGGCAATTTCAAGCAAGACCAAATTGGAAATGGCACCAATGAAAACATAACTATCCAAGCTGATTATACTAAACCGTTAAAAGAAAAATCAAAATTTGAAATTGGAATTCGTACACAAATCAGAAAGGTAGAAAATATCAATAATTTTTTTTCCTACGAAACCGGATCTCCTTTGTTTAATCAACTCCTTTCAGTAAACTACAACAGCACGGACAATATATATGCTGCTTATGGTACTTATTCAAATCAACTAAAAAGTTTCGGCTATCAATTAGGTTTAAGAGTTGAAAGTTCAGATTATCAGGGAAGATTACCCGACAAAAATCAGGTTTTTGATATTAAATTTCCCGTAAGCCTTTTTCCCAGTGTTTTTCTTAGTCAAAAAATTACTGAAACACAGGATTTACAGTTGAACTACTCTAGAAGAATTAATCGTCCCAATTTCTTTCAGCTATATCCCTTTACTGATTATTCTGATACCTTAAACGTAAGCAGGGGTAATCCAAACTTAAGTCCTGAGTTTACTAACTCCATAGAGATAGCCTATCAAAAAACATTTAAAAACAAAGACAATCTTATTGCATCTTTATATTACAAGAATACAAACGACCTTATTACAAGGTTTCAGGAAAAAGAAACCGATCCTTCTAATGGCAAAGACATATTTGTTAATACTTTTATCAACGCTACTTCCAGCTACATTACTGGCTTTGAATTAGTGTCGAGAAATAAAATGACGAAGTGGTGGGAAATGACTACGAACCTGAATCTTTTTACTTCTAAAATTAAAACAGGTATTGCAGGTGTAGAAGATCAGGATCCAATTCTAAGCTGGTTCGGTAAACTAAATAACACTTTCCGGCTACCTAAAAATTTCAGCATCCAGTTATCTGGCGAGTATCAGTCTAAAACCGTATTATCTCCAAACAGCGGTGGTGGTGGCCGTGGCGGCGGTGGATTTGGCGGCGGTGGTGGTATGTTTGGACAGTCTACATCTACTGCGCAAGGTTTTGTAAGAGCTAATTATTATGTGGATGCGGGAGCAAGGTTTGAATTCCTGAAAAACAAGCAGGCTTCAATTTCTCTTAATGTAAACGACATCTTTAGAACCCGGCGTCAAAATATTTATTCTGAATCTCCATTCTTTGTTCAGGAAGTATTTCGCCGCCGTGATCCGCAGATATTACGACTTAATTTCAATTGGCGTTTTGGAAAATTTGATGCAAATCTCTTCAAACGGAAAAACAATAAAAATCAGGGGGGTGATGGTTCCGAAAATATGAATATTGGACAATAATTAAGGTGCTTTTTTATAATTTAAAGACTCAGTTTGAATACTGAGTCTTTTTATTTTGCACTACTGTATATTTGAAACTTATGAAAGCTGCTTTACGATTCGCTATAATTGGGTGTGGTAAAATTGCCCCGAGGCATGCTGCTGAAATAATCAAGCATGGTCAGCTGGTGGCGGTTTGTGATATTATTAAAGAAAAAGCCGATGAACTGGCATCTGAATTTTCTTGTACCCCCTACTATTCTATTGAAGATCTGTTTTCCAAAGTAAATAATATAGATGTAGTTTCCATTTGTACTCCAAACGGATTGCATGCAGAACATACAATGCTGTCGTTAAAAGCTGGCAGCAATGTGCTTTGCGAAAAGCCTTTGTGTATTACTGCTGCAGATGGAAATAAAATGATCGTAACAGCAAAAGAGTTCAATAAAAAATTATTTGTCGTAAAATCAACCCGGTATAATCCTTCGTTGGCAGGTTTGAAAAAAATCATTGATAAAAATACACTAGGTAAACTCTACAGTTTTCAGCTCAATTGTTTTTGGAACAGGCCTGTTCAGTATTATGCCAATTCATGGAAAGGAAGTTTAGCGTTAGATGGTGGAAGCCTTTATACACAATTCAGCCATTATATAGACGCCTTGCTTTGGTTGCTGGGTAATGTTGAAAATATTAGTGGCTTCCGAAAAAACATGGCACATAAGGGCATAATTGAGTTTGAAGATACCGGTATAGTAGCCGTAGAAATGAAAAATGGAATGACAGGGGGTATTAACTGGTCGGTGAACAGCTTTCAAAAAAATATGGAAGTATCGCTAACTATAATTGCAGAAAAAGGCAGCATCAAAATAGGTGGCCAGTATATGAATGAAATAAAATACCAGCTAATAGATAACTCAACCTTTGAGACCGAAAAAGACGGAAAAGCGAACGATTATGGCTATTATAAAGGCTCTATGAGCAATCATGATAAAGTATATGAAAACCTTGTAAAAGCATTAGACGACGACAATCACCCTTTTACATCTGCCGCAGACGGGCTTAAAACCGTTGAAACTATTGAAAGAATTTACAATTCCGTTTCTTTGTCGTGAATTGCACCTTATAAGTGAAAAAAATCTACTTTACTGTAACGAACGATCTGACTTATGACCAACGGATGCACCGCATTTGTACCTCATTAGCAGAAAATGGCTATGCAGTAACTTTGGTAGGAAGAAAATTAAGAACCTCTCTACCATTAACTGAAAAAAAGTTTAAGCAGAAAAGACTAACCTGTTGGTTCAATAAAGGCAAGCTATTTTATGCTGAATATAATCTTCGTATTTTATTCTATCTGCTATTTCAAAAAATTAATATTATTTGTGCAATTGATCTGGATACAATTATCCCCTGCTATACAATTTCAAAACTCAAAAAGATTAAAAGGGTTTATGATGCACATGAATTGTTTACGGAGCTAAAAGAAGTAATTACAAGGCCATCAATACAAAGAGTCTGGCTGTGGGTTGAAAGAAAATTAGTACCTAAATTTAAAAATGGATATACAGTTAGTGAGGGAATTTCAAAAGAATTTCAACATCGGTATGGCGTAAATTATGAAACCATCCGCAATATGCCTTTGTTAAAAGAATTATTTACAATTCCACAAAAAGAAAAATTCATCATATACCAAGGGGCTGTGAATGAAGCAAGAGGATTTGAGTCTCTGATTCCTGCTATGAAAATGGTGGATTGCCGTTTAGTGATTTGTGGAGATGGTAATTTTATGACTCAACTGAAAGAATTAATAAAAGAAAATAATCTTGGTGACAAGGTTGAACTAAGAGGCATGTTAGGTCCTGATGAATTACTGTCAATTTCTCAACAGGCGTATATCGGAGTAGCAGTCGCAGAAAATGAAGGAATGAATCAATACTTAGCTTTACCCAATAAATTCTTTGATTATTTGCATGCCGGGCTACCACAGATAACAATGAAATTTCCTGAGTATTTAAAAATAAATCAGCAATACAAAGTAGCATTGCTTATTCATGACTTGCACCCCCTAACAATTGCCCAGGCATTGAACAATTTGCTTAATGATGATGTTTTACATAAAGAATTGCATAATAATTGCTTAAAAGCCCGAAAAGAATTGAACTGGCAAAACGAAGAAAAAAAACTTTTATCCTTTTACCAATCTTTAATTAACAATTGAAACGGGAATTACATATCGTTTGCCTGGATGTACCATGGCCTGCGGATTATGGCGGTGCTATCGACATGATGAACCGCATTATGATGTTGAAAAAACTAGGCATTGGCATTCATCTACACTATTTCAGCTATAATGAAAGAGGCATGCCCAATGAACTAAACCAATTTTGCGAAACTATTCATGTATATGAAAGAAAAACTGGCGCAAAAGGTTTATCAGCAAAATTACCCTACATCGTTTCTTCCCGTATTAATGAGGAGCTGATTAATAATTTGAACAAAGATGATCATCCTATTTTATTAGAAGGTTTACATTGCACAGGTATCTTGCCCCATATTGATCTTACAAAAAGAAAAGTGGTGGCTCGTATGCACAACGATGAGAGTACTTATTACTTTGAGTTGTCAAAATCAGAATCATCATTTTTTAAAAAATTATTTTTTTTACATGAAAGCCGTTTATTAAAAAAATACACACAGCAGTTGCCAGATAATTGTCGTTATGCCTGTATATCTGCAGGAGATACTTTGCAACTGAAAAAGCAATATCATTTAAATCATGTACATTTTTTACCTGCCTTTCCATCCTGGCAAACTGTAACAAGTGAGGAAGGTATAGGTAATTTTTGCTTGTATCATGGCAACCTGGCCGTGCCTGAAAATGAAAAGGCAGCTATTTGGCTTTTGGAAAATGTTTTTTTTAAAATAAGAAAGCCGTTTGTAATTGCAGGTAAAAACCCATCAAAGC
>LNFM01016037.1_pt1 | contig 13247 bp, 11 predicted proteins | sample 596031 | NCBI WGS metagenome assembly LNFM01 (sample SAMN04254537, study PRJNA301005) | activated carbon metagenome | isolation source: dual media filters at the Ann Arbor, Michigan drinking water treatment plant | place: USA: Ann Arbor
GGGCATCAAGGGGCGGATCCTGCTGATCACCTCGCAGCATCGCGAGACGCCGCGCAACCTGCCCCACTACAGCGCCTCCAAGGCCGGCATGACGATGGTGATGAAGGAGCTGGCGCGGGTGCTGGCGCCCGACGGCATTCGCGTCAACGCAATCGCCCCAGGGGCCATCCCGGGCGGCGGTTTCGTCGCCGACAATCTCGGTGACCTGGTGGCGCAGATCCCGCTCGGGCGCGCCGGCACGCCGGACGACATCGCCCAGGTTGCAGTAGCCGTGCTGTCGGAAAGGTTTGGCCGCTACATCGTGGGCACGACAGTGGAGGTCGATGGTGGAATCGGGCTGATGAGCTGGATTCCTCCCAAGGCTTGACCCGGGGCCTCGGAATGACGACTTTCCCCCCGTCGAAACAGAGCCAGGAGGGGGTTTCACCATGACGCTTCGCATCAATTCCACGGCACCGGATTTCAAGGCCGAGACGACTCAGGGTCCGATCGAGTTCCACAAGTGGATCGGCGACGGCTGGGCGATCCTGTTCTCGCATCCGAAGGATTTCACGCCGGTCTGCACCACCGAGCTGGGTTACATGGCCGGCCTCAAGCCGGAGTTCGACAAGCGCAACACCAAGATCCTCGGCCTGGGCGAAAGACATCGAGGAGACGCAGGGCCACGCCGTCACCTATCCGATGATCGGCGATCCGGAACTGAAGGTCGCGACTGCCTACGACATGCTGCCGGAAGGCGCCGGAACCACCTCGGAAGGCCGCACTGCCGCCGACAACGCCACCGTGCGCTCGGTGTTCATCATCGGCCCGGACAAGAAGATCAAGGCCATGCTGACCTATCCGATGAGTACGGGCCGCAACTTCGACGAGGTGCTGCGCCTCCTCGAATCGTGCCAGCTCACCGCCAGGCACCAGGTGGCGACGCCGGTCAACTGGAAGCGTGGCGAGGACGTGATCATCGTGCCCGCCGTGTCCGACGAGCAGGCCAAGGCCAAGTTCCCGAACGGCTGGAAGGCCCCCAAGCCCTACCTGCGTATCGTCCCGCAGCCGAAGGACTGAGCGGTTTCATGCTCTCATCAGGCGAGGAGCGAACTGCTCCTCGCCTGATGATGATCCGGAATCGGGTCCGCTGGCGCTCGCGCGCTGCTCAGTTGATGACGATCTCGACGCGACGATTCTGCGGCTCGCGCACGCCGTCGCCGGTCTGCACCAGCAGGCCCTGCTCGCCGCGGCCGATCACCGTTATCGCCGTCTCCGGCACGCCGTCGCGCACCAGCGCATCCTTGACCGCATTGGCGCGCCGCAGCGACAGAGCCATGTTGTAGGCTTCCGGCCCCGACGTGTCTGTGTGGCCGGTCGCAGTAATGCGCGCGCTGCCCTTGGCCTTGAAGGCTGCAGCCGCCTGCTTAATCGTGTTCAAGGCCTGCGCCGACAGGTTCGAGCGATCCCAGTCGAAGAACACCATGAACGACGGCGGCGCAACCGCAGCCGGCGGCGGCGGCGGGGCCGGCGGGGCCGGCGGGCCGAACTTCAGCTGCAGGCCAAGCATCACGCTGAGGTTGTTGTTGTTCCACGCCACGCCCTGGAGCGTCGGGTTCGTCGTACCGTAATAGCGGCCATCCAAGTTGACGCGGAAGTTCGTGTCGACGTTCCAGCCGACGCCGACGATGCCCTGGAAAGCGAACACCGTGCTGCCCAGCGACGAGTTGCCGTCCACCAGCCCAAGACCTGCCCCCGCCCCGACGTAAGGTGTGATCGTCGAGCCCGCCAGGAAGTCGTAATAGAGGTTAGCCATGATTCCGAGCTGGCCCTGCTGGCCGTTCACCGCCGTTCCGGGCGCAAAGGTGTTGATCGGATTCTGGCGGTACACGCCCTCCAACTCGACGCGTGGGCCGACAAAGTCGTAGCCGATCACGCCGCCCGCCATCCACCCCGTTCCAGGTGTCACGGAGATCGTCGGCGCACCGGGCACAGGCGGATATCCGGTGAAGTTCATGAGCCAATTCAGGCCGCCTTCGGCGCCGATGTAAAAGCCCGGCGAGGCCAAAGGCGCCTGGGCCTGGGCCATGGCCGGCAACGCAACGACGGCCGCTGCAGCCAGGAGAGCGTTCTTCATTGGTATCTCCAAGTTCTCAAACGGCCCCGACTGGCAGGGCAACACACGATTGCAAGCCTGCGGCCATATCCTAGCTGATGACCCATCGTCTACACCACCGGAAGCTGCAGGTGGGAGCCCGCCCCGGGCAGAAATGTAGCAGGTGCTGAGACGCGCAACTTCCCGAAAGAGCTGCGGAGAAGACGCGACTATGCGCCCGGCCGCCGGACGGAGCGCACGTCGCGGCCCAGTGCCTCCAGGGCAGTGGCGACGATTTGCGGGGCGTTGAGGCCGGCCCATTCGTACTGCCTGGCTGGAGCGGCATGGTCGATGAAGCGATCGGGCAGGACCATCGGCCGGATCTTCAGGCCGCTGTCGAGCAGGCCGGCGGTCGCGAGGTACTGCAGCACCTGGCTGGCGAAGCCGCCGATTGCGCCCTCCTCGATCGTGATCAGGACCTCGTGCTCACGCGCCAGGCGACGCACCAGATCAGTGTCCAGCGGCTTGGCGAAGCGCGCATCGGCGACGGTCGTGCTGAGACCCTTGGCGGCCAGATCCTCGGCCGCGATCAGGCATTCGCGCAGGCGGGCCCCGAAACTCAGGATCGCGATCTTGGTGCCCTCCCGCACGATGCGGCCCTTGCCGATCTCGAGCGGCGAGCCTCTCGCCGGCAGTTCCACGCCGACGCCCTCGCCACGCGGATAGCGAAAGGCGCTCGGCCGATCGTCGATCGCCGCCGCAGTGGCGACCATGTGCACAAGCTCGAGCTCGTCGGCCGCCGCCATGACGACGAAATCAGGCAGGGCACCGAGATAGCCGACGTCGTAGGACCCGGCATGGGTCGCTCCGTCGGCGCCGACCAAGCCGGCGCGATCGATGGCGAAGCGCACCGGCAGCTTCTGGATAGCGACGTCGTGCACCACCTGGTCGAAGGCGCGCTGCAGGAAGGTAGAGTAGATCGCGGCGAATGGCTTGAAGCCTTCGCAGGCGAGGCCTGCGGCGAAGGTAACGCCATGCTGCTCGGCGATCCCGACATCGAAGCTGCGCTCGGGAAAGCGCTCGGCGAACTTGTCGAGCCCGGTGCCCGACGGCATTGCCGCCGTGATGGCGACGATGCGGCGATCGGCCTCCGCCTCGGCAATCAGCGCCTTGGCGAACACGGCGGTGTACTGCGGCGCATTGGCGGCCGGCTTGGACTGCTTGCCGGTGATGACGTCGAACTTGACGACGCCGTGGTACTTGTCGTCGCTCGCCTCGGCCGGCGGATAGCCCTTGCCCTTCTTGGTCACGACATGGACCAGGATCGGCTTGTCGAGCCGGCTGTCGCGGGCGTTCTTCAGCACCGGCAGCAGATGGTCGAGATTGTGCCCGTCGACCGGCCCGACATAGTAGAAGCCCAGCTCGTCGAACAGCGTGCCGCCGGCCACGAAGCCGCGCGCAAACTCCTCGGCGCGCCGGGCCGCCATCTCGAGCGGGCGCGGCAAGGCTTCGGCGAAGGTGCGGCCGAGATTGCGCAGGCTGACGTAGGGCCGCCCCGACAGCAGGCGCGAGAGATGGCCGGACAGCGCGCCGACCGGCGGAGCGATCGACATGTCGTTGTCGTTCAGCACGACGATCAGCCGGCTGCGCAACGCCCCGGCGTTGTTCATCGCCTCGTAGGCCATGCCGGCGCTCATCGCGCCGTCGCCGATCACGGCGATCACGTGGTTCTTGCCGCCGGCGAGATCGCGCGCGACCGCCATGCCCAGCCCGGCCGAGATCGAGGTGGAGGAGTGGGCGGCGCCGAACGGGTCGTACTCGCTCTCGCTGCGACGGGTGAAGCCCGACAGGCCGCCCTCCTGGCGCAGAGTACGGATGCGGCTGCGGCGGCCGGTGACGATCTTGTGGGGATAGGCCTGGTGGCCGACATCCCAGATCAGCCGGTCGTCCGGCGTGTCGAACACCCGGTGCAGGGCCACGGTGAGCTCGATCACGCCCAGCCCGGCGCCAAGATGGCCGCCAGTGACCGAGACGGCCGAGATGGTCTCCTCACGCAGCTCGTCGGCCAGCTGACGCAGTTGATCGGCACGCAGGCGACGGATGTCGGCCGGTGTGTCGACGGTGTCGAGAAGTGGCGTCGTGCTCTGCCTCGTCATGGAGCCATCATACTCCCGCCGGCGACGCTATGCCTGCCGTGCGACAACGAATTCGGCCGCCTGCTTCAGGAGGTCGGCGGCCGGCCCGAACGGCTCGAGATGCTGCGCCGCCTGGCGCGCCAGCAGGTTCGACTGGGCGCGGGCACGTTCGCGCCCGAGAATCGACACGAAGGTGGCCTTCCCGGCCGCCGCATCCTTGCCCGGCGTCTTCCCGAGTTGGGAAGCGTCGCCCTCTATGTCCAGCAGATCGTCGACGATCTGGAAGGCCAAGCCCAGCGGCTCGCTCGCCTTGCCCAGGATTGCGCCGGAAGTGCAGGAATACGTGATCAGTGCGCCAGTCTTGAGCCGCTGCAGGCGCGTAATGGCGCCGATCGATATTTCCCCCACCGCCCGGCGCTCGGCCAGCATGTCCAGCATCTGGCCGCCCACCATGCCATGGGCGCCCGCCGCCTTGGCAAGGTCGGCCACCAGATGGGCACGAACCGCTGGATCTCCGTGCGTGTCCTCGTGGGCCAGCACCTCGAAGGCCAGGGCCTGCAGGGCGTCGCCGGCCAGGATGGCGGTCGCCTCGTCGAACTGCTTGTGGCACGAGGGTTTGCCGCGCCGCAGATCGTCGTCGTCCATTGCCGGCAGGTCGTCATGGATCAGCGAATAGGCGTGCACGAACTCGACGGCGCTGGCCGTGCGCAGGGCGGACAGGGCTGAAACCTTGAACAGCGTGGCGCCGGCCAGCACGAAGAAGGCACGCAGGCGCTTGCCGCCGTCCAGGCTGGAATAGCGCATGGCCTCGAACACCCGCGCCTCCCCGGTTTCCCCTTTGGGCAGCAGGCGCTCCATGGTGCGTTCGACGGATTGGGCAGCAAACTCCAGCGCGGCGTCGAACCGGCGGTGTGACGACAGCGGCATCGCGCGAAAGGTTACTGGAGGTCGGTGGGCTGGCTGCCGACAGATCCATCGGCCGCGAACACGATCTTCTCGACCTTCATCTTGGCCTCGGCAAGCTTCTGCTCGCAGTGGCGCTTCAGGAGAGCGCCCCGCTCGTAGGCGGTGATGGCCTCGTCGAGCTTGACCTGGCCGCGTTCGAGCTGCTGGACGATGGCTTCCAGCTCCTTCAGGGCATCCTCGAACGACAGGGTCGCTATTTCCTTGGGCAGTGTGGGTTCTTTGGCCAAATTCGCCTCTCGGGGTGCTCGTCCATGGTAGCGGTCCGCCCCTGCCGGGACCAGCCGCCGCCTGTGGCGCCCGGGTCGGCTCGATCGAAAAACGACCGGTCCATCGGCAAATTTCGCTACCCGACCGGATACACGCAACCGTGACATGGCGGCTTTGCACGTTCGCAGGTCAAAACCTTGGTTCGCGCATTGCGACATTGGCAAGGCGGTGGCACGTTTCGCCCCGCAAGGAAATAAACGGCCATTCATAGGAGAAAAACGCCATGGGCAACGTCAGTCATCTGGTCACCCGAACCGCCGCCTTCCAGAGCTCGCTAGAGAACGGTCTTGCCGAGGGCTCTTCCGGAAAGGACCGCCAGTTCGTCACCGCGCTCGCCCGCGGTCTCGACATCCTGCGCGCTTTCCACGCCGGCGAAGGCATGCTCGGCAATCAGGAGATTGCCCATCGCACCGGCCTGCCCAAGCCGACAGTCGCCCGTCTCACCCACACCCTGACCGAGCTCGGCTATCTCAACTACATCCGCCGTTTCCGCAAGTACGAGCTCGGCGCCTCGGTGCTGGCGCTGGGCTATGCAGCGATCTCGAGCATGGATGTGCGCCGCGCCTCGCGCCAGCCGCTCGAGCAGATCGCCCATGCGCTCAACGCCTCGACGGCCCTGGGCGGTCGCGACCGTCATTCGATGATCTATCTCGAAGCCTGCCGCGGGCCATCGGTCGTGGCGATCACGCATGACGTCGGAACGCGGGTGCCGATGGCGACCACGGCGATCGGCCGCGCCTACCTGTTCTCGCTGCCCGAGGCCGAGCGCAACAAGCAGCTCGACGCCATCCGCCGGCGCTGGCGCGACGACTGGACCAAGGTCAAGACCGGCCTCGAGCGATCGTTCAAGGAGCTGGCCGACCGCGGCTTCTGCGTCACCTGGGGCGAGTGGCTGCCCGAACTGTGCGGCGTCGGCGCGCCGCTGCGCAACTCCGACGGGACGGCCGCCTACGCCATCAATGCCTCGGCGCCGATCTACCAGATCAGCCGCGACCGGCTGGAGGCCGATTGGGGCCCGCGCCTGGTGAAAGTGGCGCGCGACATCCGCACCGGCATGGCCGCCCAGCCGGCAACGACGGCCCCGGTCGCCATGCGGCCGATTACCAACGGCCAGCGTCCGCCGCTGTCGGCGATGGCACGCCGCTAGACCGGCGCGCGTCCTTCGACATGCCGATCCAACGACCGGCCGATGCCCGGCCGGTCGCAGCGCACGCGTTTCGCGGCTTCAACGGGCTGATCGGGCACGAGGTGGTGTCCTGGAGGCCGGGCTTCGTGGAGATGAGGCTCGTCGTGCGGCCGGAGCTGTGCAACGCCAACGGCCTGCTGCACGGTGGTGTCCTGATGACGCTGCTCGACTCGGCGAGCGGGTTCGCCTGCACTTTCAACGACACGGCGACGGCGCGACGGTTGAGCGTAACGCTTGCCTTCACCACGCAGTTCATCAAGGCGGCGCGCGACGGCGACACGCTGACGATCCTCGGCGCCTGGCGTCCCTCGACCAGCCAGAGCACCTTCGCCGCCGAGACCGAGATCTACGACCAGGGAGGCGGCCTGATCGCCACCGGCGCCGGCACGTTCCGCTATCTCAAGGGCGAACGCAGCGACGGCACGCTGACCTTCCTCGACCAGAAGGCGGCGGACTGAACCGACATGAAAGCCATGATGTGCCGGGCCTTTGGCCCACCCGAGGGCCTCGTCCTGGAGGAGCTCCCTTCGCCTCCCCTGCAGCCCGGTCAGGTGCGCGTCGCGGTGCACGCAGCCGGGGTCAATTTTCCCGACCTGCTGGTGCTGCAGGGCAAGTACCAGTTCAAGCCCGCCTTCCCGTTCGCGCCGGGCGGCGAGGTTGCCGGTGTCGTCGTCGAGGTCGGTCCTGGCGTATCGGGTGTCGACGTCGGTGCGCGCGTGCGCTGCTCCGTGGGATCCGGCGGATTTGCCGACGAGGTCGTGGTCAACGCGGCCCAGCTGGTGCCGCTGCCGTCGGCGATCGACTTCACCACCGCCGCGGTGATCGGCTCTGCCTACGGCACGTCGCTGCACGCCCTCGCCGATCGCGCGCGGTTGGCCGCAGGCGAGAGCGTCCTGGTGCTGGGCGCCACTGGCGGCGTCGGCATGGCGGCGGTTCAGCTCGCCAAGCTGCTGGGCGCGCGCGTGCTGGCAGCCGGCGGCAGCGACGCAAAGCTTGCAAAGGTCGCGGCGGCCGGCGCCGACGCGGTGGTCAACTACTCGACGGGCAACCTGCGCGAGGCGATCGCTGCCTTCACCGGCGGCAAGGGCGTCGACATCGTCTACGACACGGTCGGCGGCGCGATGAGCGAGCCAGCTCTGCGCTCGACCGCGTGGCGTGGCCGCTTCCTCGTGGTCGGCTTCACCGCCGGCGAGATCCCGAAGCTGCCGGCCAACCTGCTGCTCCTCAAGGGCTGCGATGCCATCGGCGTGTTCTATGGCGACTACATGCGGCGCGAGCCGGAGCACGGACGCGCCGAGTTCCGACGCCTGCTGTCATGGTTCGAGACGGGGCAGATAAAGGCACCGATCGACCGGATATACCCGCTCGCGGAAGCCGCGACGGCGCTGCGATCGCTGGCCAACCGGGAGGTGGTCGGCAAGATCGTCATCGCGCCGCGATAGATAGGTCTCGCCGGCGCCACGCTGGGAACCTCCTCCACAGCCGCCGGAGCGAAGCCCCTGGGGCTGCAGGCTTTGCCGGGCCCACAGACCACGCGCGCGCAAGCCGGGTCCGGGCTCGCCCCTGCACCACGCACGCTTCGGGCGCCCCAGAGCGATGCTGCCCTCCGCCCACTGGCGCAGGCTTGGATGGTCGCTTGCCCTGGCACGCCCCGTGCGGCGGCTACCTGACGGTGATGCTCGCGCCGCCCAGTCCGACAAACTCGGTCTTGGCGACTCCCGGGCCTGACAGGAAGACCGGCGGATGGACGGAGCCGGTCAGCACGAGGTCGCCCGCCTTCAGGTGCACGCCGTGCTCGATCAGCTTGTTGGCGAGCCAGGCGAGCGAGATCAGCGCGCCGCCCATCACGTTGGTGCCGGGCCCCGCGCCAATCTCCTTGCCGTCGAACTCCGAGCGCCCCTTGACGGCGGCAAAGTCGAGCGACTGCCAGTTCTCGATCTCGGTGCCGATGATGCAGGCGGCTTGCAGCACGTCGTCGGCGATGCGGCCCGGGCCGCTCAGCTTCGCGACATCGGTGTAGCGATTCTCGACCACCTCGGAGCCGCAATAGAGATTGCCGACGAAGGGCTTGATCGAACCGGCGGTGTAGCGCTGGCCGGCCGGCGCGTCCTTCGCGAGCCGCGCCACCATCTCGCATTCGATGCCGGCCTTGATCGGCCAGCCCTTCTCGAACACCGTTCCGCTCGGCCGCACGCCGCTCTGGTAGATGCCGGCGAACACAGGACCGGAGAGCTTCATTGGCTCGTACTGCGAGGGGAGCGTCAACGCCACCTTCCAGCCGGCCATGCGATCGCTGCCGTCGGCGGTCAGTCGGTCGTGCACCGCGAACTGCACCTTGTAGGAGTCGGCTTCGGAGAGGCTCGCCGTGGCACCGGCGAGGTCCATCGGCTTGCGACTGCGGCGGCCCTCGACGATGCGATCGGCGAGTGCTGCGATTTCCCTGGCGTCCATTCCATTTTCCTCGTCATCCTGAGCGAAGCGAAGGATCTCGTGCTGTTGGCAAACGGCGTTGAGATCCTTCGCTTACGCTCAGGATGACTGGGATGTAAAGCGCGCCTTACGCCGCCTTGGCTGGATGGTAGTTGCCGTAGAAGCTCTGCCCCTTGTCGGCCATGTCACGCAGCAGCTTCGGGACCGCGAACTGCGGGCCGTACTTCTGGGCGAGCGCGTCGCATTCGGCGACGAACTGCCTGACGCCGACCTGGTCGATCAGGCTGACGGCCCCGCCGGTCTGCGGCGCAAAGCCCAGACCCATGATCGAGCCGACATCGCCGTCCTGCGGGTTGGTCAGCACGTTGGCCTCGAGGCAGCGCACCGTGTCGACGGCCTGGACGTAGAGCAGGCGCTTCTTGATCTCGTCCTCCTTGGCACGCTTTTCCTCACCCTCGCCGTAGAGCAGCTTAGGATCAGCCGGGAAATGCTTCTGCAGATCGGGCCACAGCCGCTTCTTGCCGTCGGTCGGGTATTCGTAAAAGCCCTTGCCGTTCTTGCGGCCGAAGCGCTCGAGCTTCTTGACCATCAGCTCGAGAATGTCCTCGGTGCCGGCGCCTTCGAACTTCTCGCCGGCGGCCTCGGCATCGCGCCGCGTCTGGTCCATGATCTTCCAGGAGAGGTCGATGGCGACCTCGTCGTTCAGCGCCAGCGGACCGACCGGCATGCCGGCGTATCGTGCGCAGTTCTCGATCATCGCCGCCGGCACGCCTTCCTTGAGCAGGCGATGGCCTTCGCTGATGAAGGCGCCGCACACCCGGCTGGTGAAGAAGCCACGGCTGTCGTTGACGACGATCGGCGTCTTGCGGATCTTCTGCACGAAGTCCATGGCGCGCGCCAAGGTCTCGGGCGAGGTCTTCTTGCCGACGATGATCTCGACCAGCGGCATCTTCTCGACCGGCGAGAAGAAATGCAGGCCGATGAAATGCTCGGGCCGCACCGACGCCTCGGCAAGACCGGTGATCGGCAGGGTCGAGGTGTTGGAGGCGAACACCGCGTCAGCGGCGAGCGCCGCCTCGGCCTTCCTGGTCGCCTCGGCCTTGACCTCGCGGTTCTCGAACACGGCCTCGATCGCGATCTGGCAACCGGCCAGCGCGCCGAAGTCGGGCGTGGCGTGGACGCGGGCCAGCATGCCGTCGCACTGTTCCTTGGTGAGGCGGCCGCGCTTCACCAGCTTGCCGAGCTCGTCGGCGATGTGGGCCTTCCCCTTGTCGGCGGCAGCCTGGTCGCGATCGACCAGGACGATCTCGAGCCCGGCCTGCACCGCCACAGTGGCGATGCCCGAGCCCATCAGGCCGGCGCCGAGGATGCCGATCTTCTTGTACTCCTGCTTCGGCACGCCTTTCGGCCGGCGCACCAGCTTGTTGGCTTCCTGCAGGCCGAAGAACAGCGTGCGGATCATGCTCTTGGCCACCGGATCGCGCAGCAACGAGACGAAGTAGCGCGTCTCGACCTTGAGCGCGGCGTCGAAAGGCAGCTGCAGGCCTTCGTAGACGCAGCTCATGATCGCCTTGGGCGCCGGATAGACGCCATTGGTCTTGGCACGGATCATCGCCGAGCCGCCGATGAAGGTCTGTACGCCCACGGGACTCCAGACCTGGCCGCCGGGGAACCCGGGCGTCTTGAAGCCCTTGCGGTCCCACGGCTGCACGGCGCGGCCATCGATCGGCTTGGCACCCTTGCCGGCATACTCGGGCACGACCTGCTCGCCGGCCGGCGCGGTCAGCCAGGCCTTGGCCTTGGCCAGGAGCTCGCCCGGCGGGACGACCTCGTGGACCAGGCCGAGGCCCTTGGCGGCGTCGACCGTCAGATCCTTGCCTTCGAGCAGGATAGGCGCGGCGTTCATCACACCGATCAGGCGCGGGATGCGCTGCGTGCCGCCGCCGCCCGGCAGCAGGCCGATCTTGACCTCGGGCTGGCCGACCTTGGCCTTCGGGTTGGCCGCGGCGATGCGATGGTGGCAGGCGAGGCAGATCTCGAACCCGCCGCCCAGCGCCGTGCCGTTGATCGCGGCCACGATCGGCTTGCCGCCCGTCTCCTGCTGGCGGAACAGCCGCTGCAGCTGGCTGAACTGGTCCATCAGCCTGGCGGCATCCGAGGTGTCGGTGGCCAACAGCATCTCGAGATCGGCGCCGGCGATGAAGTCGGCCTTGCCCGAGGTGACGATGATGCCCTTGACCTCGTCGTCCTTGAGCGCGGTATCGAGCGCGCCGGCATAGGCCGTGATCGACGCCTCGTTCAGCACGTTCATCGTGCGGTTCGGCATGTCCCAGGTGAGGGTGGCAATGCCGTCACTGTCGACGTTGTAGGTGATCATGATCCGTCTCCGAAATTCTTCGTGTGGCCCACCCTTCGAGACGCTCGCTCCTCAGGGTGAGGGTTGTGGCAACCCGGATCCCTCACCCTGAGGAGCGACCCGCAGGGTCGCGTCTCGAAGGGTGGGCAACCCCGAGAGTTGCTACACCCGCTCGATGATGGTGGCGGTGCCCATGCCGCCGCCGACGCACAGCGTGGCGAGGCCGGTCGAGAGGTTGCGCCGCTCGAGCTCGTCGAGCAGCGTGCCCAGGATCATGGCGCCGGTGGCGCCCAGCGGATGGCCCATGGCGATGGCGCCGCCGTTCACGTTGATCTTGTCGTGCGGCATCTTGAGGATCTGCAGGTAGCGCAGCACGACCGCGGCGAACGCCTCGTTGAGCTCGAACAGGTCGATGTCCTTCACGCTCATGCCGGCGCGCTTCAGCGCCTTCTCGGAGGCCGGCGCCGGGCCGGTCAGCATGATCGCCGGCTCCGAGCCGATCGAGGCGAAGGAGCGAATGCGGGCGCGCGGCTTCAGCCCGGTCTTTTCGCCGAACTCCTTGTCGCCGATCAGGATGGCGGCGGCGCCGTCGACGATGCCCGACGAGTTGCCGGCGTGGTGGACGTGCATGACCTTCTCGACCTCGGGGTAGCGCTGCTGCGCCACCGCGTCGAAGCCCGGCATCATCTCGCCCTGCATCTTGAAGCTGGGCTCGAGCGCGGCCAGCGTCTGCATCGTGGTGTTGGGCCGCATGAGCTCGTCGTGCGCCAGGAGCTGCACGCCGTTCTGGTCCTTCACCGGCACGATCGACTTCTTGAAGTAGCCGCTGTCCCAGGCGTGCTTGGCGCGCTTCTGCGACTCGACGGCGTAGGCGTCGACATCGTCGCGGCTCAGGCCGTACTTGGTGGCGATGAGGTCGGCCGAGATGCCCTGCGGCACGAAGTACATCGGGATCGACACGGCTGGGTCGATCGCCCAGGCCCCGCCGTCGGAACCCATCGGCACGCGCGACATCGACTCGACGCCGCCACCGATCGCCGCCTGGCTCTGGCCCGACATGACCTGGGCCGCCGCCATGTTGGTGGCTTCGAGACCGGAGGCGCAGAAGCGGTTGACCTGCACGCCCGACACCGATTCGGCGTAGCCCGCCATCACGGCGGCGGTGCGGGCGATGTCGGCACCCTGCTCGCCGATCGGCATGACGCAGCCCAGCACCACGTCGTCGACCAGGTGGGTGTCGAGCTTGTTGCGGTCGCGGATCGCCTGCAGCGCAGCCACGGCCAGCCGCAACGGCGTGACCTCGTGCAGCGATCCATCCTTGCGGCCCTTGCCGCGCGGCGTGCGGACGGCGTCGTAGATATATGCGTCGGTCATGGTCGTTCTCCTCGAACCTCAAACCCTGCGAACTACAATCCACCTCACCCTGAGGAGCGGTCCGCAGGACTGCGTCTCGAAGGGTGGGAACCAGTCTTACTGTTGCCCATCCTTCGAGACGCCGCGCTGCGCGGCTCCTCAGGACGAGGGAGGTGCCTAAAGCGTACGCCCGATCAGTTCCTTCATGATCTCGTTGGTACCGCCGTAGATCTTCTGCACACGCGCGTCGGCGTAGAGGCGCGCGATGGGGAACTCCCACATGTAGCCGTAGCCGCCATGGAACTGCAGGCACTGGTCGACGACCTCGCACTGCAGGTCGGTCGTCCAGTACTTGGCCATGGCGGCCGTGGCAACGTCGAGCTTGCCCTCGAGATGGCGGGCGATGCAGTCGTCGACGAACACGCGCGCCACATGCGCCTTGGTCTTGAGCTCGGCGAGCTTGAAGCGCGTGTTCTGGAA
>LNFM01015678.1_pt1 | contig 13246 bp, 13 predicted proteins | sample 596031 | NCBI WGS metagenome assembly LNFM01 (sample SAMN04254537, study PRJNA301005) | activated carbon metagenome | isolation source: dual media filters at the Ann Arbor, Michigan drinking water treatment plant | place: USA: Ann Arbor
CTGGTGAGGTCGCCATGGGTCCTGTCGATGGATGCGGATTACGAGCTCAGCGACGCGCTGGTTGCCGAGTTGCACGCTCTTCAGCCTGCGGCCGGGCAGGCAGGGTTCCGCGCGCGCTTCGTCTATCGCATCCATGGCCGGCCGCTGCGCGGCTCGCTCTATCCGCCGCGGACCGTGCTCTACCGCATCGCCGGTGCGCGTTACGAGAACGAGGGGCACGGCCATCGCATCCGGCTGGACGGCCCGGTCGCCGACCTGAAGGCACCGATCCATCACGATGACCGCAAGCCGCTGGCGCGCTGGCTGAATTCGCAGCTCGGCTATGCCGCCCGTGAGGCCGCCCATCTGATGGCGGCGCCGCGCGCCAGCCTGTCGCGCGCCGACCGGATCAGGCTGATGGGATGGCCGGCGCCGATGCTGGTCTTCGTGTACGTGCTGCTCGCCAAGGGTGCGCTGCTCGACGGGCCGGCCGGCTGGTTCTATGCCTTTCAGCGCCTGCTCGCCGAGGTGCTGCTCGCCCTCGAGCTGCTCGACCGCCGGCTGGCCGGCGCGCCGCCCCGTACGGGCTGACCGGCGTGGCCTGAGTCAGCGCGAGATAAAGCCCCAAGGTCAAAAGGGTCTGGGGCCGCAGGGTGCCGGGCAGGGGTGTTGGCGCCCTTGACAACGCTTGGTGTTGTTGGCATAGTCGCCAACATTAAAGCGACACTGATCACCCACTTCAAACGAGTGTCTACCGAAGGCGCGGTGATGGAGTTGATCGCGTGGCGCGTGCCGTCTCCGGTTTCTCCGAGCCGGCACGACTTCAAGTATCGGGCCGCATACGTGGTCGGCGGTGAGCGCATCGTTGGCTTCGACAACGAGCGTGGCAAGGGCGACCACATGCATGTCGGCAATCGGGAGCGGCCCTACGTTTTCACGACAGTGGAGCAGCTGGTCGAGGATTTCATCGCGGCGGTCGATGCCGTACGGAGGCAGAAGTGACGAAGCGAACCCTGACGATCCGCCTGTCGCCGGACTGGAAGGCGGACCTGCGGGCGACCGCCCGCAAGGCGGCAGCCACGACGTACCAGGGGGAGGTGCTGGCATTCGACACGCCGGCGACGTTCTTTGGACGCCTGACGGAGCGCCGCTGGGAATTGGTGCGGGCCACTCAGGGCAAGGGCGCCCTGTCGATACGTCAGATCGCTCGACTGGTGTCCCGCGACGTGAAGCGCGTCCACGAGGACGTCACCGACCTGATCGAGCTCGGCCTGTTGGAGCGAGACGAGAAGGGCGTCCAGTGCCCGTTTGCCCGCATCCATATAGACATGGAACTCGCGGCCGAGGCGGCCTGACGGGCGGCCTGTGACGGCGGTGAGGCACTGCACGGCCGGGTCAACGGCACGACGGCCGCGGAGGCCTGTCGTCTGTTGCCGGTAGAACGAGGAGCGGGCCCCCATTGCCCGGGCTGTTGGACCACAAGCCCTCGGCAAACCAAGAGCCTGCGGCGTGCCTTCCAGCGCCTGTTCGCCGAGGTGCTGCTCGCCCTCAAGCTGCTCGACCGCCGGCTGTCCGGCACGCCGCCCCGCTCGGGTTGACCCCGAGATGCCTGCGCTGCGCGCTCCCCGTTCAGAAGACGAACTCAGGACCGTCGATGTAGCGGAACTTGTCCAGCGCGTCCTTTCGCAGCGTGAATCCCAGTCCCGGCCGGTCGGGCGCGTGCACCGTCCCATCCGGACGGATGTCGAACGGCTCCTCGAAGAGTTCCCACATCATCGGCATGTAGCCCTGGGTCACTTCCAGGATGTGGCAGTTCGGCGCCGACATCGCGACGTGCAGGCTCGCGGCGAACAGCACGCCGCTGCCCCAGGCATGCGGCGCCAGGCGCACGCCATGAGTGCTGGTGAGGGCGGCGATCCGCCTGATCTCGGTCATGCCGCCGGCCCGCGCCACGTCGGGCTGTGCGATGTCCAACGCCCGTCGTTCCAGCAGGTCGGCGAAGTCGAACCGCGTGAACTCCCGCTCTCCGGACGCGATCGGGATGATCGTGGACCGCCGCACCTCGGCCTGGCCGGCGTGGTCGTCCGGGGTTACCGGCTCCTCGAACCAGGCGATGTCGTATTCCTCGAGTTCCCGTGCCAGACGGATCGCGGTCGCGACCTCCAGCGACCCATGGGCGTCGATCATCAGCTCCGCCTTCGGGCCGATGCCGCGCCGGGCCGCGCGGACGCGCCGGACGCAGTTCTCGATCGAGAACCCGTCGCGCCCGACCACGCGCATCTTCACCGCGGTGAACCCCTTCGCCGCATATCCGCCCAGCTCGGCCTCGGCCTCCTCGCCCGGTGCCCAGCCGCCACTGGCGTAGCCGCGGATCGAGCTGCGCGTCGCCCCCAGCGCATGGTATAGCGGCACGCCGAGCGCCTGCGCCTTGACGTCCCAGATCGCGATGTCCACGCCCGCGATTGCCTCCATGATCACGCCGCGCCGGCGGCTCTCGTCGGCCTGGGTCACGCCGCGCTCCAACGCCGGCCTGGCTCGGGAGCCGTTGTACATCTTCTCGAAGATGCGCTCCGAGAAGATCGGGTCCTCGCCCTGGCATTCCGGCGCCAGCTCGTGATCTACCACCGCCTGGACGATGGGTGGAGAGCCGAGCGCGGCACCGATGCCGACGAGCCCGGCGTCGGTCTCGACGCGGATCAGGGTCGCGTCGCTCTTGACCTTGGTGCCGAGGTCGGTGCGATGCCTGTTGCGTTCCGGCACCGGGGCAGACATTTGAATGGCCTGGACCTTGGTGATCTTCATCGACGGTTCCCTGGGTTTGATCTCGCCGGCACCGTAGCCGCAGCCCTGTTGCGGTCCAAGTCGTCGAGCCGGCGCGGGTTGCGGCCTCGAACAGCGGAGATCTCATGAAATGGAGCGAACGACCAAAGGCGCATCGCTGGGCGATCATTGGGGCATTCGTCGGTATGGCCGTCGGCGCCGTAGCCGTGTTCGAGTACGCCTACCATGGCTCAACGCTTGATCGATACCTGATCATGGCGGGCGGCTTGCTGATTGGGGGTGCAATCGGCGCTCTGCTTTCGCGCCTCGCGCCTTAGAGCCGATTGCACCAAGCGGGCAGGCCGGGCTTCGGAAGCGGGGGAAGGCCGCTGACAAGGGTGATGTCAGTCGACCCTGTCAAGTTTGACGGGTGCCCACTCCCCGGAGGACGCGACTCGGCCTCGGGACGCGCTTGCGGGAGGGGCGGAGCCGCCCGCAGGCAGAAGCGCCGGGATTGCGCGGCGCGCAGAGCGACCCTGCGGGAATGTGGCCCCATCGAGGTACTGGCGACATTGACGAGTTGAGATCGCCCCATAGACGCTTTGCTCGCGTGGGGAGTAGGGAACCATTGTGGCTCAGCGTAAGCATTGGAGAGACCGATGAAGGAAGTCACCTTCACCGGCTCTTTGTCGGAAGTTCAGAAAAGGGCGGAGGAATGGAAGGCGTCCAATCCTCACGCCAAGGTTATCGACGATGGCCCACCCATCAGCGTCGGCAATTGGGCTGGCCAGGTTGAGTCGGAAGGGACGGCTTGGTTCATCACCGTGAAGTACGAGGACCAGCCGTCGAGTTCGCCTTTCGTGAACATCCGCAGCCGATACCGTATCGTCCCCATCGGCGGCCCGGGCAGCGGTTGGGGCCTCGAGGTCGACGGCATCATCCGGCGATCCAGCCCCCGCGCGGTGGTGCTGGCGGCATATGTCGATGCCGTGCTCGCCGGCGCCAGCGAGGATGACGCCGGCTACATCGCTGCGGCGATCGAGCGACGCCCATGTCCGAGCTTCGAGGAAAGAATGGCGGTCTACTCGGCCACAGGCCAGCCACCACCGTCGCGCGACCCGTACAAGCGATCGTCCTAGCTGCTGTGGGTCGCGGCCTACTGCGGCCCACATCGCCGATCGCGCTCAAGGACGCGGTGAGGATGGTGCCGGGTAAGGGATTTGAACCCCTGACCTTCGGTTTACAAAACCGCTGCACTACCGCTGTGCTAACCCGGCAACTCATTGATCTGGCGGCACTTTCACGTCACCGATGACTTCGCCTGCACCTGGATGCGGGGAGCCTCGGGCCGTGCCCCTGATACGCCATGCCGATGGGGCAGGCAACGGGGCCGGCGACCGGCTGGCGACCTCTGTGCTGGCCACCGGCTTCGTTGTCCGCCGCGGCTTGGCGCGCCGTGGGCATCGGCGCGGTTACAGGCCCGTGCCGGGGCGAGACCTCTCAGGTCCCGCCGGCACGCGACTCCGGCAGCAGGGAGCGCAAGGCCTCGATCTTCGCCTCGTAGGCAACCTTGTCCGACGCCTTCAGGAGTGTCCGCGGCCTCGCGCTTCAGCCGCTCGACTTTGTGCCGCAGCGCCTCGATGTCCCGGTAGGCCGGGTTGGCGGTGCCGCCGGGCTTCTCCTCGATCAACGCGTGGACGGCTTCGAGCAGCTTGCCGATCTGCCGGCCGTAGCTCTCCTCGGCGAGGATCGCCTGCTCGGTCTCGGGCGACCTCGAGTTGCGCTGATTGACGATGACGTTGCCGAAGCTCCAGCCGGGATTGATCGGCTGTGTGAGGTCCTGCGGCGCGAACGACGAGGCCCAGGGCGCCCACAGGCGCATCCACAGGTCGGGCGCACCGCGATTGGTCGTGTCGTCTGTCATGGTGTCTCCCCCTTCGAGTGGCGAGTTGCGCTCGGCCGACGATACGGCGGATCGCCCCTCGGCGCCCGAGCCCATCCATATTCCGGGCCAACCGGCGCTTGCGCCGGCGAGGCGCCCCCGGTTCGGCGTTTCCTGTTGTCGACGGCGCCTTCCTCGGCCGAGATTGCCGCGGTGACCCCGCGTGTCGATCCTCCACTGCTGCCGCGCCTGCTGGTGCCGCGCCTGCCGTTCTTCTACGGCTGGGTCGTGCTTGGATGCCTCTGCCTCGCGGGTTTCGCCCGCCAGGGGCCGGCGGTGGCCGTGCTGTCGGTCTTCGTCGTGCCGATGACCGATGCCTTCGGCTGGTCGCGCACCGAGATGGCCGGGGCGGTGTCGCTGGGCGGCGTGCTGGCGGCGATCATCTCGCCGGTCATCGGCCCGATGCTCGACCGGCGCGGCGCCCGCCTGGTGCTTTGCCTCGCCGTCCTCGGCATCGGCCTGTCGACCATGGCGCTCTCGCTCGTCCAGTCGCTGCTGATGTTCTACCTGCTGTACTGCTTCGCGCGCATGATCTGGGCGGGGCCGTACGATCTCGGCCTCTACGGCGCGCTCAACAACTGGTTCGTCGCCCGCCGCGCGCGGGCCAACTCGATCGCCACGCTGGCCCAGATGTCGGGCCTGGTCGCCTTGCCCATCATCGCCCAGCTCGCCATGCGCGAGGACGGCTGGCGGGGCGGCTGGATCGCCATCGGCGCCACGGTCCTTATGGTGGGCTTCCTGCCGGTGTGGCTGCTGGTGGTGCGCCGGCCGGAAGATATCGGCCTGGTGCCCGACCGCCTGGTTGCCGCCGGTAGCGCTCGCGCCGCCACGCCGGAACCGCGCTTCACCCGCCAGCAGGCGATGCGCACCCAGGCATTCTGGCTGCTGTCGCTCTACACGGTGCTGGTCTATCCGGTGCAGGCGGGGGTGAGCCTGCACCAGGCGCCCCACCTGATCGAACGCGGACTGTCGCCGCTCACGGCCGCCACCGTGATCAGCTTCTTCTCGGCGATGTCGGCGGTAGCGAGCTTCGGCGTCGGCTTCCTGCCGCGGCGCTGGCCGATACGCTACCCCATGCTGCTGTCGGCGCTCCTGCTGAGCGCCGGGTCGTTCGGCCTGATCTGGGTCGGCTCGGCCGAGGCAGCGTATCTCGCGGCCGGCCTGTTCGGATTGGGCATCGGCGGCATCTCGACGTTGCTGCCGATGGCCTGGGCCGACTATTTCGGCCGTGAAAGCTACGGCGCCATCCGCGGCGTCGCGCTGTCCTTGCAGGTGCTGGCGCAGGCGGCCGGCCCGCTCGCTTCCGGCCTGCTGCGCGACTGGAGCGGCACCTACGTCAGCTCGCTCACATTATTCGGCGGCTTGGCCGCCCTGGCAGCCATTGCGGCGCTTGCAGCCCGCCGCCCCATCCCCTAGATTTTCCGCGACCCGAAAGAGGTTGCGCCGCCGGTTGATGACGATCGGCGGCCGCGTGATCGAGGAAACAGGCTTCACAGCAGAGACAACAGTCGCCAGGACGTGCGCTCGCGAATTGGGGTTCGCGGGCGGCCAGGGTGCCAGCGAACAGGGCTTCGCGGTGGCCGGGGTCGCAGGCCGGGGTGACCGCACGGAGAGACCATGCCGCCGTTGCTGGAGGTGAGAGGACTCCATACCGAGTTTCGAACCGGCGCCGGGGTCGTGCGCGCGGTGGACGGCGTATCGTTTTCCGTCGACCCGGGCGAGACGATCGCGGTCGTCGGCGAAAGCGGCTCGGGCAAGTCGGTGACCGCGCTGTCCGTCCTGCGCCTGGTCGCCGATCCGCCGGGCCGCATCACCGAAGGCCAGATCCTGTTCGACGGCCGCGACCTCCTGGGCCTGTCCCCGGCGGAGATGCGGGAGATCCGCGGCCGCGACATCGGCATGGTGTTCCAGGAGCCGATGACCTCGCTCAATCCCGTGCTGACGATCAGCCGGCAGATTACCGAGACCCTGGAGCAGCACCAGGGCGCCGATCGCGACAGCGCGGAGCGGCGCGCCCTCGAGCTGCTCCAGATGGTCGGCATCGCCGATCCGGCGCGGCGCCTCAAGCAGTACCCGCACCAGCTGTCCGGGGGGATGCGCCAGCGGGTGATGATCGCCGTGGCGCTCGCCTGCAATCCCAAGCTGATCATCGCCGACGAGCCGACGACGGCGCTCGACGTCACCATCCAGGCCCAGATCCTCGAGCTGATGAAGTCGCTGACGCACGAGCTCAACGTCGCCCAGATCATCATCACCCACAATCTGGGCGTGGTCGCCCGCTATGCCAGCCGGGTCAACGTCATGTACGCCGGCCGCATCGTCGAGGCGGGCGAGGCCGACGCCATCTACCACGATCCGCGGCATCCCTACACGATGGCGCTGCTCGGCTCGGTCCCCCGGCTCGACCGGCCGCGGCGGGCGCGGCTCGACCCGGTCGAAGGCCAGCCGCCCGACCTGACCCGGCTCGACGGCGGCTGCGCCTTCCGGCCGCGCTGCCGCTTCGCCGTCGAGCAATGCGCTCAGGCGCGTCCGCCGCTCGCGCCCGCCGGGGCGGGAGGGCATCTCGCCGCCTGCTTCCGCAGCGCCGAGGTCGGAGCTGCCCGGGACGTCGCCGCATGAGCGCCGTGGCCCAAGCGCCGCCCCTGCTGGAGGTGCGTGGCCTCGCCATGCATTTCCCGATCTCGGAGGGCATCGTGCTGTCGCGCAAGGTCGGCGACGTGAAGGCGGTCGACGGGGTGGATTTTTCCATCGCGCGCGGCGAGACCCTGGGCCTGGTCGGCGAGAGCGGCTGCGGCAAGACGACGACCGGTCGCTGCATCCTGCGGCTCGAGAAGCCGACCGCCGGCGAGATCCTGTTCGACGGCCGCGACGTCAACCGCATGGAGCGCCGCGAGCTCACCGCGCTGCGCCGGCGCATGCAGGTGATCTTCCAGGATCCCTACAGCTCGCTCAACCCGCGCATGAAGGTGGGCGAGATCATCGCCGAGCCGATCAAGGTGCACGGCGTCGAGCCCGATGGCCGCCGTCGCCGCGAGCGCGTGCGCGAGCTGCTCTCGGTCTGCGGGCTCGATCCAAAGTTCACCGACCGCTATCCGCACGAGATGTCCGGCGGCCAGCGCCAGCGCGTCGGCATTGCACGGGCGCTGGCGCTCGACCCGGAGTTCATCGTCTGCGACGAGGCGGTCTCGGCGCTCGACGTGTCGATCCAGGCCCAGGTCGTCAACCTGCTCGAGGATCTGCGCGAGCGCTTCCGGCTCACCTATCTGTTCATCGCGCACGACCTGTCGGTCGTTCGCCATCTTTGCCAGCGTGTCGCCGTGATGTATCTCGGCCGCATCGTCGAGATGGCCGAGGCCGACGAGCTGTTCGACAATCCGCTGCATCCCTACACGCAGGCGCTGCTGTCGGCCGTGCCGATTCCCGATCCCCGGGTCGAGGCCGCGCGCGCCTTCCGGGTGACCAAGGGCGAGGTGCCGAGCCCGATCAATCCGCCGTCCGGCTGCGTGTTCCATCCACGCTGCCCGATGGCGGTCGCGGGTTGCAGCGTATCGAGACCGGCCTTGCGCGAGCTGCGCCCCGGCCACTGGGTGGCCTGCAGCGAGGCAAGTTGACGAGAAGAGAAGCTCAGGGAGAGAGGCGACCAAGTCAGGGAGGAAACGATGGTAATTCGAGCAGGCTTGTGGGGCGTAGGCGTTGCGTTGGCGATGGCGTTGGCAGCGGGTCCGGCAAGTGCCCAAACGCCCAAGAAAGGCGGGACCCTCACCTTCATGATCCCGGCGGATTCGCCGCCGAGCTTCGACGGCCATCGCGAGACGACCTTCGCGACGGTCCACGCGGCGGCGCCGTTCTACAGCGTGCTGATCCGGGTGCCGCCGGACAACCCGGCCTCGACCACCGAATTCGAGTGCGATCTGTGCACGGAGATGGCCAAGCCGACCGACGGCGGCAAGACCTACACCTTCAAGATCCGCCAGGACGTGAAGTTTCACGACGGCTCGAAGCTGACGGCCCAGGACGTCGCGGCGAGCTGGCGGAAGATCGTGTTCCCGGCAAAGGGAACGACCAGCGCCCGGGTCACCTACTACGCGATGGTGGACAAGATCGAGGCGCCGGACGACGCCACGGTCGTCTTCAAGCTGAAGTTCGCGACCACGGCCTTCCTGCCGGCGCTCGCCGACCCGTTCACCTGGATCTACAAGAAGGAGATCCTCGACAAGGACATCCACTGGTACGAGAAGAACATCATGGGCTCCGGCCCGTTCAAGTTCACCAGCTACGAGGTCGGCCAGGCGATCAAGGGCGTTCGCAATCCCGACTACTATCACAAGGGTCAGCCCTACCTCGACGCCATCGAGGGAATCTTCGCCGCCAAGCAGTCGGTTCGTGTCGAGGCCATCCGCGGCGACCGCGCCGCCATGGAGTTCCGCGGCGTGCCGCCGTCGGCGCGCGACGAGCTGGTGAAGGAAGCCGGCAACACCATCACGGTCCAGGACAGCGACTGGAACTGCGGCAACATCATCACGGCCAATCACAAGAAGAAGCCGTTCGACGACGTGCGCGTGCGTCGCGCGCTCGCCCTGGCCGTCGACCAATGGCGGGGTGCGCCGGCGCTCGCCAAGATCGCCATCGTGCGCAGCGTCGGCGGCATCGTCTTCCCCGGCTCGCCGCTGGCCGCCACCAAGGAAGAGCTCGAGAAGATGGCCGGATACTGGCCGGACATCGAGAAGTCGAGGGCCGAGGCGCGTCGTCTCCTCAAGGAGGCTGGCGCCGAAGGGCTGAAGTTCGAGCTGATCAACCGTAACGTCGACCAGCCCTACAAGTTCGTCGGCACCTGGCTGATCGGCGAATGGAAGAAGATCGGGCTCAACGTCGAGCAGAAGGTGCTTCCGACCGGCCCGTGGTTCCAGGCCATGCGCACCGGCAGCTTCGACGTCGTGGTCGACGCCAACTGCCAGAGCGTGGTCAATCCGGTGCTCGACACCGGCAAGTACCTGCCGCAGACGGTCTATCCGGAGAGCTACGGCGGCTACGACGATCCCAAGTCGGTCGAGCTCTACAACAAGATGCTGTACGAGACCGATCCGAAGGCCCAGCGCGCCGCCATGCGTGCCTACGAGGTGCACACGCTCGACACGATGGCGCACGCGATCATCACGCCGTACTGGTATCGCATCATTCCGGCACGCTCCTACGTCAAGGGCTGGAAGATCAGCCCGAGCCACTATCTCAACCAGGATCTCGCCAACGTCTGGCTGGACAAGTAGCCGGCCGGCGAGCGTTTCTGCGTGCGGCGTCTCATGCTCCTCCCCGGCTTCGCCGGGGAGGAGCCTCCTCCTTCGGGTCGGCGGGGGCATCGCCGGGAGCGCGCCACCCCAGTGGCGCCTCGTGGCCTGCCCCGAAGGCCGAGTGCGCCACGGGGTGGCGCGCTCCCAGCCATGAATCATGACCCTTCCGTCGCCGCACAACGGCGACACCTCTCCAGCAGAGCTGGCGAGGAATTGAACTTCAGGCCCGCCAACCCGGAGCGCGCATGTATCGTTACATCGTGAAGCGGCTCCTGCTGGCCGTGCCGACGCTGGTCGGCGCCGCCACGCTGGTGTTCGTGCTGATGCGCCTGATTCCCGGCGACGTCTGCGTCATCCGGCTCGGCTCCGGTGGCGCCCACGTAAACCAGGCCGCGGTCGATGCCTGTCGGCAAAGCCTGGGGCTGAACGATTCGCTGTTCATCCAGTACCTCAGGTTCCTCGCCGACTACGCGACCTTCGACTTCGGCAACTCGATGTGGTCGGGCAACCCGGTGGTCGACGAGATCGCCGCGCGCCTGCCGGTCTCGTTGCAGATCGCCGTGATGGCGACGGTGATCGCCATCGCCATCGCCATCCCGCTCGGCACCATCTCCGCCCTGCGCGAGAACACCATGCTCGACCACGTCGTGCGCGTGGTGGCGATCATGGGCATTGCCACGCCGTCCTTCTGGCTCGGCATCATGTCGATCGTGCTGGTGCTCGACATCACCTACCTGGCGACCGGCAAGGCGTGGATGCCGCCGATCGACTACGTGTCGTTCTGGCAGGATCCTGTCCGCAACCTGTCGATGGTGATGCTGCCGGCGCTGACCGTCGGCTATCGATACTCGGCGGTGACCATGCGCCTGACCCGCTCGGCCATGCTCGAGGTCCTGCGCGAGGACTACATCCGGACCGCGCGGGCCAAGGGTCTCGTCGAGCAGATCATCGTCAACCGGCATGCGCTCAAGAACGCGCTGCTTCCGGTGGTGACGCTGATCGGCATCGAGTTCGCGTTCCTCATCGGCGGTCTCGTCGTCACCGAGCAGGTGTTCAACATCAACGGCATCGGCAGGCTGCTGGTGCTGGCCGTGCAGAACCAGGACAACGTGCTGACCCAGGCCCTGGTCATGCTGGTCGTGGTCATCTTCATCGTCACCAATCTCGTGGTCGACCTGCTCTATGCCTGGCTCGATCCGCGCATCCGCTTCTCGTGAAAGGCCGCTGGGCATGACCGTGACCGCACAGAATCGAGCCATGGCCGACGGCCTCGCCGACGCGGAGGCAGAACGGAAGCGCTCCCTGCTCCACAAGGCGCTGAGCTTTCCACGCCGCCAGCCGCTCGGCACGGTCGGCCTGGTGATCGTGGTGACGATGCTCGGCGCCGGCCTGCTGGCGGGCTGGATCGCGCCCTACGATCCCGAGGAGAACGATTTCAACGCCATGATGCAGGCGCCGAGCTGGCTGCACCTTCTGGGCACCGATCAGCTCGGCCGCGACATCCTCTCCCGCCTGGTCTATGGCGCGCGCACCGCGCTGGTCGTCGGTTTCACGGCAGCCTTCGCCGGCGGCGTGATCGGCCTGGTGCTGGGCGTCGCGAGCGCCTATTTCGGCGGCTGGTTCGATCTCGTCTTCCAGCGCGTGCTCGACGTGATGATGGCGTTCCCGCTGATCATCCTGGCGCTGGCCGTCGTGGCGGTGTTCGGCACCGGCGTGTCCAACGTCATCCTTGCCATCACCATCCCGCTGGTGCCGCGCTGCGCCCGCGTCGTGCGGGCAAGCGCGCTCGGCATCCGGGAGATACCCTATGTCGACGCCGCGCGGGCGCTCGGCTTCAGCCATGCCCGCATCGTGCTGCGCCACATGCTGCCCAACGTCGTGGCGCCGTTCCTCATCCTGCTGTCGGCCTTCGTCGGCCAGGCGATCCTGGCCGAGGCGTCGCTGTCGTACCTCGGTCTCGGCGTGCAGGAACCGGTGCCGGCATGGGGCCTGATGCTGCAGGGCGGCGCCGAGGAATACGCCACGACCGCGCCGTGGATCGCGGTCTTCCCCGGCCTCGCCATCGTCTTCACGGTGCTCGGCATCAGCCTGTTCGGCGACGCCCTTCGCGACGCGCTCGATCCCAAGCTGCGGGATCGGTGACCGGCGCTGCGATCATCTCTTCCGGACCGCGAGCGTCCCGCTCGCCCGGCACACGCGGTCCGCCGTTCATGAGCTCGTGAGACGCGCGAAGAGCGAGCGGGACGCTCGCGGTCCGGAAAAGATGATGCCGCTATCGCCCCGACCGCTGCCGTGCCCACTCGTAGGCGGCAACGGCGGCGGCGTTGGAGACGTTGAGAGCGGCGAGCTGCGGGTTGGTCGGGATGGTGACCAGCCGATCGCACTTCTCCGCGGTCAGGCGCCGCAGGCCCTCGCCCTCGGCGCCGAGCACGATCGCCGCACGGCCGGCGAGGTCGAGGCTCATGATGCCGACATCGCCGCGCTCGTCGAGGCCGTACCGCCAGAAGCCGGCCTCCTTCAGCTGGTCGAGCGCGCGCGCGAGGTTGACGGCGCGAACCAGCGGCACGAGCTCGAGCGCGCCCGAGGCCGCCTTGGCGAGCACGCCCGTGTCGGCCGGCGCGTGGCGCTCGGTGACGAGCACGCCCGCGGCGCCGAAGGCAGCGGCCGAGCGCAGGATCGCCCCGACATTGTGCGGGTCGGTCACCTGATCGAGCGCCAGGACCAGGGCGTGCTCGCCGCAGCGCGCCAGGAGATCCTCGAGCCCGGCCTCCTCGAGCGGTGCCACGAGGGCGGCGAGGCCCTGGTGGACGGCGCCCGCCGGCAGGCGCTGCGCCAGCTCGTCGCGAGCCAGGATCTCGGCCCGGGTCGCCAGCCGGCCGAGCTCGGCCTCGAGCCGCTCGGCACTCTCGCGCGTGGCCAGCACCCGCTCGACCCGTCGCTCGGGATTGGCGAGCGCGGCCAGCACGGGGTGTCGGCCGTACAGCCACACCGCTTGGTGGCCGCCGCGCGTCGGGCGGGGCGGCCTCTCGCGAGGACGGGATCGCATGGCCAAGTCTTGTAGGATGCACCGCGGCAGGCGGCAAATCGGCCGGCGTCGTGGATTTCGGTCTTGACGCAACCCATTGGATTTGCGAGCAACGCCCGCCCGTTCGACGGGCTGAAGAGGCTAATCTCGCGCCGCGTTGACGCAGGTTCGGAGGGGTGGCCGAGCGGTCAATGGCAGCAGACTGTAAATCTGCCGACTTCGCGTCTACGAAGGTTCGAATCCTTCCCCCTCCAC
>LNFM01010276.1_pt1 | contig 13245 bp, 14 predicted proteins | sample 596031 | NCBI WGS metagenome assembly LNFM01 (sample SAMN04254537, study PRJNA301005) | activated carbon metagenome | isolation source: dual media filters at the Ann Arbor, Michigan drinking water treatment plant | place: USA: Ann Arbor
CCGGCGGTCTTGGAGCCGAGCTGGCGGAAATTCTTGATCTGCTCGATCGTCATGTCGGGATAGCCGGTGAGGTAGAGCACCGAATAGAGCAGCATCGAGCCATGGCCGGCCGACAGCACGAAGCGGTCGCGGTTCGGCCATTTCGAGTTCTGCGGATCGTATTTCAGATACTTCGTGAAGAGCACGGTTGCGATGTCGGCGCAGCCCATCGGCAGTCCGGGATGGCCGGAATTCGCCTTCTCGACGGCATCCATCGAGAGAAAGCGGATCGCATTCGCCATCCGGTCATGGTTCGCACGGTCTGTCATAGCGATCAGCCCTTCTGTTGAGGCGGCGGAAATTGGAGCGCCCATCGCTTGCCGAGAGGGCAGGCGACACATAGCAGGCGGGCATTGCGAGTCAAACAAAAGCTGGTTTTCGCTGGCACCGGCGCCCTGCCACGCGCGGCCCTGCCGACGATAGCGGGGGACAGCCCCAACCGCTTTGTTGACGGCCCGTTGACACGGCGCCTAATCTTTCGCGGGTAAGCGGTTCTAACCGTGAATGATTCGCAGACGGTCGGGACACGGGACGATAGCCATGACCGCGGAAACCACACTGAAGGAAGTCATCATCAGGCTGGGCAAGGCGATGGACGCGCTCGAGCACGGCGCCGCGTCGCGTCTCGAGCATGAGCAGGACTATTCGGAAGCGGAAGCCGAGGTCCAGCGCATGAACGCTGACCGCTCGCGGCTTGCCCAGGAACTCGACAACTCCGAGGCCCGCGCCGAGCGCCTCGAGGACGCGAACAAGGAAGTCTCGCGCCGCCTCGTGACCGCGATGGAAACCATCCGCGCCGTGCTGGACAGGTAGGAACATGGCCCAGGTAACCGTATCCATCGACGGCAAGACCTACCGGATGGCCTGCGACGAGGGCCAGGAAGAGCATCTCATCGACCTCGCCCAGCGCTTCGACCGCTACGTCAGCCATCTCAAGGACTCCTTCGGCGAGATCGGCGACCAGCGCCTCACCGTCATGTCCGGCATCATGGTCATGGACGAGCTCGCCGAACTGCAGAAGCGCGTGAAGGGCATGGAAAGCGAGATCGTCACGCTGCGCAAGACGCGCGACGACGCGCTGACCAAGGCCGACAAGAACGACGCGGCCCTCACCGGCGCGCTGTCCGGGCTCGCCGAGCGCATGGAGCGCCTCGCGGAGAGACTGGCGGCAAAGGGCTGAAGAGGCAGTAGGGCAGTAGGGAAAGATGCCGGACAAAATCACGTCGTACAGGGATCTTCTGGTCTGGCAGCAAGCGATGGACTTGGCGGTCGCGATCTATCAACTGACGCGAAATTGGCCAAAAGAAGAGCTTTATGGGCTGACTGCGCAAAGCCGCCGTGCGGCAACATCGGTCCCCGCGAATATTGCGGAAGGGTTTGGGCGGGAAAGCCGTGCTTCGTACCAGCAATTCCTGCGGATCGCGCAAGGCTCACTGAAAGAGCTGGAAACTCATCTGCTTGTCGCGGAACGCGTCGGGATTGTGCAGGATGGGGCTATCGAGCCTCTGCTCAAACTGGGCGAGAGCGTAGGCAAGCTGTTGCGCCTCCTGAACAGAAAGCTCGGTGACAGCTAACCCTACTGCCCTACTGCCCTACTGCCCTACTGCCCTACTGCCCTACTGCCCTACTGCCCTACTGCCCTACTCGTCCTCGTCCGTATTCTTGCCCTTGAGTGCCGACAGCTTGGCGAACACCGCATTGGCGTCGAGTTCCTCGTCCTCGTCCTTCGGCTTCTCGACCCTCGGCACGAGGCGTTCGGTCATCGCGGCGGGCAGCAGCGTGTCGCCGACCGGCGCCGGCGCCTGCTTGCCGCTCGAAGCGCGCTGCACCTCGATGTCGAGATCGATCTGCGAGCAAAGCCCGAGCGTCACCGGATCCATCGGCTGCAGCGTGGACGAGTTCCAGTGCTTGCGGTCGCGGATCTGGTCGATGGTCGACTTGGTTGTGCCGACGAGGCGCGAGATCTGCGCGTCCTTGAGTTCGGGATGGTTGCGCACCAGCCACAGGATGGCGTTGGGCCGGTCCTGGCGCTTGGACAGCGGCGTGTAGCGCGGCGTGCGGCGCTTGGATTCCGGCACGCGCACCTTGGGGTCGGACAGCTTCAGCTTCTGCGTCCCGTCCTTTTCGGCGCGCGCGATTTCCTCGCGCGACAGCTGGCCCGTCATGATCGGGTCCATGCCCTTGATGCCCTGTGCCGCCTCGCCGTCGGCGATGGCCTTCACCTCGAGCGGGTGCAAGCCGCAGAACTGGGCGATCTGCTCGAAGGACAGCGCGGTGTTGTCGACCAGCCAGACGGCGGTCGCCTTGGGCATCAGGAGCGTGTTGGCCATGTGAATAAATCCTCTCGTTCGCCCGCGTCCCTTGCGCGGGCGGTGGATGGAACCACCGAAAATTGGGAAATCGAGGCGCTGTATAGCCGCGTTTGCGGATTTTCGCAACGAGGAATGGTGGCGCCCCGACGGCGGCGCCAAACGACGCCCAGCTACGGCGAAGTCGGCGCCGGCAGGCCCTCGCCCTCATGCGCCGACGCCCCGTCGATCAGCGTCAGCAGCACTTTTCCCGACGAGATCTCTGTCGGCGCTATCGCTGTGATGTCCTTGTCCAGCACCACGACGTCGCCGCGCTTTCCAACGGTCAGCGTGCCGGAATTGGCTTCGTCGAAGGCGGCATTGGCGCCATTGACCGTGTAGGCGCGCACCATGTCCATCACCGCGAGGCGATGCTGCGGCGTGAGCACGCGTCCGTTGGGGTCGGCCGGGTCCTGGCGCGTCACGCCGATCTGGATCGCCTCCAGCGGATTCATCGAAGACACCGACCAGTCGCTGGCGCCTGCGATCGTGCCGCCCGCCGCATGGATGGCACCGAACGGATAGAGCCACTGCGAGCGCTCCGGCCCAAGCACCGGCTCTGTCAGGTCGACGATATAGGTCTCGGGATAGGCCCACAGCGCCTGGATGTTGGCGATTGCCCCGAGCGCCTTGAAGCGCGGCACGTCGGCGGGATCGACCAGCTCGATATGGGTGATCTGGTGCCGGCTGTCGCGCGCGCCATTGGCCTTCTGCGCAGCTTCGTAGGCGTCGAGCGTGGTCCGCACCGCGCGGTCGCCGATCGCATGCGCGTGAAGCTGCAGCCCCTCCTTGTCGGCGGCAATCGCCAGCGCGTTGATCTGCTCGGCCGTGAAGAGCAGCGGGCCGGTCGAATCCGACCCCACATAGGGCGCCAGCAGCGCCGCCGTGCCGGTCTCGATCACTCCGTCGACGAACAGTTTTACCGCATTCACCTCGACATGCGGCGAAGCATACTGCGCCTTCCAGTCGAGCGTCCGCTTCACGCCGGCGACGCCCTCCGGCTCCTCGACCTTCACCGCCGCCTTGATCCGGAGCTTCAGCCGGCCGGCCGCGTCGGCGCGGCTGTAGCCCTTCAGCATCCATTCTTCGACGGCCGGGTCGATCATCGCCGTGATGCCGTAGCCGATCGCCTCGGCCTGCGCCTTGTCCAGACCGGTGTCGACCTGGCTGTCGGGATAGGCCGGCATCAGCTTCTGCACCATCACCATGGCAGTCTCGCGCAGCATCCCGGTCGGCTTGCCCTGCGCATCCCGCTCGATGCGTCCGCCCTCCGGGTCCTTGGTCGAGGCGTCGATGCCGGCAAGCTTCAGCGCCGCCGAATTGGCCCAGCCGGAGTGTCCGTCGACATCGTCGAAATAGGCCGGCCGATCGCCGGTGATGGCGTCGAGCGCCGCCGCGGTCGGGTTCTTGTAGACGGCCACGCTCCAACCCCCGCCACGCAGCCAGGCATCCGCCGGCAGCGCCGCCATCGCCGGCTCGATCGCGGCGCGCAGGCCGGCCTCGTCGGCCACGTCGGTCAGGCTGATGTCTTCGGCCTGCGCGGAGCTCCAGACCAGATGGTTGTGGCTGTCCTGGAAGCCGGGCAGCACCAGCGCGGAAGCCGGCAGGTCGTAGACCCTGGCGCCCTTCAGGAACGGCTCCATCTCGGCCGCCGAGCCGACCGCCGCGATCTTGCCGTCGACGATCGCCACCGCCTGAGCCTCCGGCCTGGCATCGTCCATGGTCAGGACACGCGCCCCGCGCAGCACCACCGTGTCGGCAAGCGCGACGCCGGAGCCAAGGGTGAGGGCGAATGCCGCGACGAGCGCGACGGAACGGCGAAACTGGCGCATGACGACCCTCCCTGCGGAACGCACCGTCAAGCTACATCCGGCAATCGCGCCGTCAAGCGGGAGGGCACCAGTCTCCGCAGCGCACCGACCGCGGAAGAAGGAACCGCCAGGTGCGACCGGGCGTCACCGCTATCGCATCGCGAACAACTCCTGGTGAAAGCGGCGGCCAACGGGAAATCCATGGTCGGCGAGGTCTTTCCGCAACGCAGCGCCGAAGTCGGGTGGCCCGCAGAACCAGATGCTTTTCGTTGCCCAGCCATCCACTCCACTGCGCAGATGCGCGCCGGTAAGCCGCCCGTCCTGCGCATCGACCATGACGTGCAGCCGGACATTTGCCGCCGTCGCGTCCGCCGCGAGCTTGCCGAGAGCCTCTTCGTCGACATCGGACGTCGTATGGAAGAGATCGACGGTCTGGCCATCTGGTGGGCTCTGGGCGCTGGAGTTGCGCAAGGCCAGCTCCCGCATGCGCGCGATGAACGGCGTGATGCCGATGCCCCCGCCGACCCAGATCTGGCCGGCACTGTCGTCGTCGAAGGTGAAGCAGCCATACGGGCCTTCGACCCGCACCTCTTGCCCGATGCGGAGCTTGTCGCGCAGATGTTCCGTGTGATCGCCCAGTTCCTTGGCGATGAAGGTGATGGTCTTGCTTGTCGCGTGCCAGGATGATGCGATCGTATAGGGATGCGGTCCCTCGGACGGGTCGGACATCACGAAGGCGAACTGCCCGGCCGTGTGACCCGGCCACCCGGGAGCCACGGCGATGTCGACCTCCAGCGCCCGCACGCCGGGATAGTAGTGAAGTCGATCGATGCGGCCCACGACACGGCGCCGAATGCCTGCCAGCCTTGTGAGCAGCATGACCGAGGCGACCGTGCCGCCGCCGAGCATGAGCGCAAGGAACACGCCAAGCGGCGTCGTCCAGTAGTCGTAGCGGGTGAGCACGACGGTGTGGAACACCAGGACCAGATAGGCGACCGCGAGCAGCCGGTGCGTCTTGAAGAAGAGCCTGTAGGGAAAGTAGCGGACGAGTGCCAGGACGACCAGCAGCGCGAATGCGTAGAAGGCCCACTCGCCGACACTCTCGGCCGGCCCTCTTAATCCGCCGAGCAATGCCTCGACCGGGTCCGTGATCGCAGGTCCACCCGACGGGCGGCTGCCGCGCTCGATCAGGCCGAGGCCGCTTGCCCATTTCGGTGCCTGGGTCCAGGCCCAATGGGTGACCGACGCCACCAGCGCCGCGATGCCGAGCCATTTGTGCAGCCGGTACATCTTGTCGAGACCGCCCAGCCAGTGCTCCGGCCAGCGCGGGCGCAGCGCAAGCATCATCGCGACGCTCATGCAGCTGATGGCGACCACGCCGGTCAGCTGGACGGCCATGGACCGGATCTGAAGGAAGCTCGATGTGGCCAGCAGCTCCGTTTCGGCAATTGCCCAGAGCACGATCGGAACGGCGAGCAGCGCGCCGAACGAGAGCTTGATGTTTCGCATAAGCGGGTCCTTCCCTGGCAAGTTTCCTTGCGCCGGTCGATGGTCCCCACCATCAAGCCCGTACCAGTTTCCTCGACCAGTCGATTGACCTGCATCAAGCAGGCCACGGTTGAGGCGGCCACCTGAACCCCAACGCCGCGCCGGGCCGGTTCGAGTGCGGACGGCAGGCGGGATTGTCATGCAACCGTCATCTGGCCGTCATGGCGCTGCAACATCGATTGCGCACATCGAAGCCTCATCCGCCATCCTGAGGAGAGGTTCCATGTCCCGCCATACCAGTCTGTTCGCACTGACCGCGGCGCTTGCCGCCTCGGTCGCCCTGCCCGCCCAGGCGGACATGATGTTCAACCGCGTCGCCACCTTCTCCGTCGCCGACAATCTGCCGGAAGGCACCGACAGGGCGACCGAGACCTCCTCCGAAATCATTGCCGCCAGCGAGGACGGCATGACGCTCGTCTATTCCGACAGCCCGCTGGGCGGCCTCGGCTTCGTCGACATCACGGACCCCAAGGCGCCCAAGGCCGGCGGCTCGATCAAGATCGACGGCGAGCCGACCTCCGTCATCGTGGCTGGCGGCAAGGTTCTCGCCGGCGTCAACACGTCGAAGAGCAAGGTCGAGCCCTCCGGCAACCTCACGGTCATCGATCTCGCGACCCGCGCCATCGAGGCGAGCTGCGACCTCGGCGGCCAGCCCGATTCGGTTGCGCTGTCGAAGGACGGCAAATTCCTCGCCGTCGCCATCGAAAACGAGCGTGACGAGGACCTGAACGACGGCGAGATGCCGCAACTGCCCGCGGGCAACCTCAAGATCGTGCCGCTGTCCGCGGGCGTTCCTGACTGCGCCGGCATCAAGACGGTCGACATGACCGGCATCGCCGAAGTTGCGCCGGAGGACCCGGAACCTGAATTCGTTTCCTTCAACGCCGCCGGCCAGATCGCCGTCACGCTGCAGGAAAACAACCACATCGCCATCGTCGACGCCGCCACCGCGACCATCACGGCGCATTTCTCGGCCGGCTCCGTGGCCCTCGACAAGGTCGACACGAAGAAGGACGGCGCGCTGTCCTTCACCGGCGCCATGAAGGACACGCCGCGCGAGCCCGATGCCGTGAAGTGGCTGGACGATGACCGGCTCGTCGTCGCCAACGAGGGCGACTACAAGGGCGGCACGCGCGGCTTCACCATCTTCTCGAAGACCGGCGAGGTTCTCTACGAATCGGGCACCGCCCTCGAATACGAGATCGCCCATGTCGGCCACTACCCCGACCATCGCAACAAGAAGGGCGTCGAGCCGGAGGGTCTCGACGTCGGCACCTTCGGCGGCCAGCAGTATATTTTTGTCGCCGCCGAGCGCGCCTCGCTGATCGGTGTCTACAAGGACACCGGCGCTGCCCCGGAGTTCGTCCAGCTGCTGCCGTCGGGCATCGGTCCGGAAGGCCTCGTCACGATCGCCGCGCGCAACCTGCTCGTCACCGCCAACGAGGTCGACCTCGTGGAGGACAAGCTCGCCCGCTCGCACGTCATGCTCTACGAGATGGCCGAAGGTCCCGCCGCCTATCCGATGATCACGGCAAAGCCCGCCGAAGACGGCACGCCGCTCGGCTGGGGCGCGCTGTCGGGCCTCGCCGCCGACCCGTCCGAGGCCGGCAAGCTCTACGCCGTCTCCGATTCCGTCTATGCCAACGCGCCGGCCATATTCACCATCGACGCGACGAAGACGCCGGCCGAGATCACCGGCAAGACCATCGTCACGCGCAACGGTCACCCCGCCCAGAAGATCGACCTCGAAGGCATCGTCGCCGACGGCGACGGCGGCTTCTGGCTGGCCTCGGAAGGCCGCTCCGACCGTCTCTTCCCGCATGCGGTGCTGCGGGTCGACGCCAAGGGCGAGATCAAGCAGGAAATCGCGTTGCCCGAGGAGCTTCTGCCGCACGAGACACGCTTCGGCCTCGAAGGCATCACCACGGTTGGCGCAGGCGACGACCTGATGCTGGTCATGGCGATCCAGCGCGAGTGGAAGGACGACCCCAAGGGTCAGGTCAAGCTTCTCGCCTACACGCCGAAAAGCAAGGAATGGTCGGCCGCGCGCTACCCACTCGAAGCGCCGGACGGCGGCTGGATGGGCCTTTCGGAAATCACCGCCCACGACGGCAAGCTGTTCATCGTCGAGCGTGACAATCTGCTCGACGGCGACGCCAAGGTGAAGGCGATCTACACCGTCGCCATCGATGCCTTCAAGCCGGTCAAGCTCGGCGAGGAACTCCCGCTCGTCGAAAAGACGCTGGTGCGCGACCTCATCCCCGACCTCAAATCCGCCACCAACGGCTACGTCGTCGACAAGGTCGAGGGCTTCGCCATCGACAGCACCGGCGCCGCCTTCGTCGTCACCGACAATGACGGCGTCGACGACTCCTCCGGCGAAACCCTGTTCCTCAAGCTCGGCACCCTCGCCGCCAGCAACTGAGCGTAGCGCCACGCCCGGATCCTCCCCCGTTCACGGGGGAGGATCCGCAGGGCCGGAGGGGGCGGCCTCGCAGCATGGTCCCCAAAGGCCGTCGGTTTCGCGGCGCAGGCCGGGGGTGGGGTCGCTCGCGATTGGCTGATCTCCCCCCTTGAGGGGGAGATTGCGCGCTCCACCGCAGCGCCCTCATCCTGAGCCTGTCGAAGGGTCACCCTGAGCCCTTCGAAGGGTCGCCCCGGCGCAAGCCGGCGATGATTTCTAGACGCCGCTTCACACGCTAAGGGGAAAGACGGTGCCGTCTCTCGGACGGAGAGATTAGAATAATCCATTCCTTCTCAATGGCTTGCCGGGAAACTGCAGCAGCAAGCCCCGCGCATTCCATCCCCCTCCCCAGCAACCTCTGTCACAATAAGCGCCGGTCACAGGGAGGCCCGGCATGAACGCAGCAGGACGGGACTTTCGGGCACTGAGCCGCATCGCAGCCCTGCTCGTCGCGCTCGCCCTACTGGCGGAGCGCGCCGGCAGCCGCTCCCTTCCCGTCCGCTGGATCGTTCTCGCCATCCTGCGGCGGGCCGAGATGGTGGCGCATGGGTTTGTCGTCGATGTCAGCCAAACGACGTGGCCGCATTTTGACGAAGAACTTGAGCCGGACTGCCGGCCTCTTGATGCCGCCTGGCTTGCCTGGCGTTTCCGGTTGCTGGCGGCGGTGCTTGGCGCGCTCATGCGCCTGGCAAGCGGTGTCGACCGCTGGACTGCCGGCACGGTTTGCGCGCCCCTCACACAACCCCTCGTCCTCGTGATGGTCGGCGGCTGGACGCGGCGGCCTTACGACACGTCGTGACGCGGACGATCCGCGAAAACGTTCGACCGGTAAGTCCGTTCGGCTGCGCGAAGAATTCTCTGCGCGGCCCGCCGGGCGTTGCCTGCGGCAGGCCACCCTTACCCGACATCCAGCACGATCTTGCCGATCTGGTCGCCCTCTTCGAGCCGCTCATGCGCCCGCCAGGCTTCTTTCAGCGGAAAGATCATGTCCATGACCGGCACGACGCGGCGCACATTGAGGAGCGGCCAGACATGCTGCTCCAGCGCGGCGGCCACCAGCCCCTTGAACTCCGCTGTGCGCGGCCGGAGCGTCGATCCGGTGTGCACCAGCCGCTTCATCATCAGCTTGGAGAAGTCGGCACTGGCGACCGCTCCCTTCATGGTCGCGATCTGCACGATGCGCCCCTCGATCGCGGCGGCCGTGTAGTTGCGGCCAACATAGTCGCCGCCCACCATGTCGAGGATGACGTTGGCGCCTTGCCCGCCGGTCGCCTCCTTGACGACGGCGACGAAATCCTCCGTGCGGTGGTTGATCGCACGGGTGGCACCCAGCGCCACGCAGGCCGCGCATTTTTCAGGCGTGCCGGCCGTCGCGATTACGGTCGCGCCGAAGGCGACGCCGAGCTGGATCGCGGTGGTGCCGATGCCCGACGAGCCGCCATGCACGAGAAGCGTCTCGCCGTCTTTCAGCCCGCCGCGCTGAAAGACATTGTGCCAGACGGTGAAATAGGTCTCCGGCAGTGCTGCCGCCTCGGTCATGGTGAAACCGTGCGGCACCGGCAGGACGTGGCTGGCATGCACCGTGACGAATTCCGCATAGCCGCCGCCATTGGTCAGCGCGCAGACCGCGTCGCCGACCTTCCATCGCGTCACGCCGGCGCCGGTCGCCGCCACCGTTCCCGCCACTTCCAGTCCCGGCAGGTCGGAAGCGCCCGGCGGCGGCGGATAGGCACCCTGCCGCTGCAGGAGGTCCGGCCGGTTGACGCCGGCAGCCTGGACCCTGATCAGGATCTCGTTGTCGCCGGGTTCGGGCACGGCGCGCTTTTCCGCCTTCAGCACCATCGGCCCGCCCGGTTGCGTGATCGCCACCGCCGTCATCCGCGCCGGTATCTTTTCGTCAGTGGCCATGTTCATTCCCTGCGCCGCGCCGGGCCGCCAGTCGGCACCCCGGCATTTGCCTTCGGTCTGCCTCCTTATGTAATCTGTCGGCTGGATTGGCAAACGGCCAGCATTCCGGTTGGGAGGTATCGCCATGGCGCTGTTCGACGAAGAGCCCACGAAAAAGCCCGCGCCGCATGTCGTCGGCCAGGACGTCTCGCTCCTGTCGGCGGGCGAACTCGCCGATCGCATCGCGCTCCTGAAAGCCGAGATCGACCGCCTCGAAGCCGAGCGCGCGGCGCGCGGCGCCACAAAATCGGCGGCCGAGGCGCTGTTTCGCCGCTGAAGCATGTCGCCCAAAAGTGGGCAGCGGTTTTGGGACAGCGACATGCGGCAAGACAAGGAACCCGATGCGCGGTCAATCCGTGCCAGGGCTCATTGGAGCGGAGAATGTCGCTGGCGTGCCTCCAAAGCGACAGAAAGCGTCTATGGTCTCTCGGGTTGCCAGCTTCGATTCGCGCGCGGAAAAAACCCTGATGTTTGCGACCTACCGACCGATCCTCTCTTTGTTGCGCGGCACCGCCTTCCTCCTGGCGGCATCGGGCCTGCACGGCCTTCTGTTGCCGCTGCGCGGCCAGGAGGAGGGCTTTTCCACGGCCGCCCTCGGCCTGATGGGCACTGCCTGGGCGGGCGGCTTCGTCGCCGGCTGTTTCTTTGCGCCGCGCCTCGTGCGTCGCGCCGGCCATGTCCGGGCCTTTGGCGCCTTCGCCGCCTCCGGCGCGATCGTGGCGCTCCTGACCGGGCTCATCATCGACGAGACGACCTGGATCATCCTGCGCGCCTTTACCGGCTTCACCATGGCCGGCGCCTTCATGGTCATCGAGAGCTGGCTCAACGAGAAATCCACCAACGAGAATCGCGGGACGGTTTTCGGCCTCTACATGATGGTCACCTATGCCTCGATCATGGCCGGCCAGATGATCGTTGCCTTCGGCGATGTCTCGACCCAGTCGCTGTTCATGGTCACCGGCATCTTCTTCTGTCTGTCGCTCCTGCCCACCGCCGTGTCGACGGCGGCCAGTCCGAAACCGCTGCAGGACGTCTCCATCGACATCAGGGGGCTCTACGCCAATTCGCCGGTCGCTTCGGCCGGCTGCCTTTTGACCGGTGTGGCCAATGGCGCCTGGGGCACGCTGGGCGCCGTCTATGGCGCACGCGTCGGCATCACGACAGCCGAGATCGCGCTGATGATGAGCCTCGTGGTTGTCGCCGGTGCCGCCATGCAATTGCCTGTCGGCCGCGTCTCCGACAGGACCGACCGCCGCTATGTGCTCGTGGCGGCCGCGCTCGGCTCGGCCTTCTTCGCGGTTCTGATGTTTGTCGTCGCGCCGCGCTCCGGCGCGATCATCATCGCCATGACCGCGTGCTACGGCGCATTGGCCTACACGCTCTATTCGCTCGCCGTCGCGCATGCCAACGACCACGCGAAGCCGGAGGATTTCGTGAAGGTGTCGGGCGGGCTGCTCATGCTCTATGGCTTCGGCACCATGATCGGCCCGGTCATCGGTGCGCTTTTGATGGGTTCGCTCGGCCCCGAAAGCCTGTTCCTGGCCACCGCCCTGCCGCATCTCCTGCTGGCCGGCTACACCATGCTGCGAATCACCCGCCGCGCACCGGTCCCGCTCGATGAACGCGAGAGCTTCAAGACCCTGCCCTCCGAGCGCGGCGTCACGCCGGAGGCCGTCCGGCTCGATCCGCGCACGCCGGCGCAACAAGACGGTTGAGATTCCCCGGCCGATGCCCCAGAAATGAGGCATGGAGCATTCCGACGCTTTCGCCGCCATCGCCGATCCGAACCGGCGGTACCTGCTGGAAGAGTTGCGCCGCGGTCCCAAGACCGTCGGCGAACTGGCGTCCGGCCTGCCGGTCTCCCGTCCCGCCGTATCCCAGCACCTCAAGGTCCTGCTCGACGCCGGCCTCGTCAATGCGCAGGCGCATGGCACGCGGCGCGTCTACGCCGTCAGCGAAGGCGGCTTCCTCAAGCTCAACATCTGGCTGGATCAGTTCTGGACGGCGTAAGCCTGCACCGCCCGGCACGCAGACTCCCTTCCCCGCCTGCACGAGATCGGGGGCTCTTGCTCAAGCAGTGCCCTGTTGCACACGCATGTCCCACGACGAAAACATCAGGGCCACCAGACCGGCGGCAGTCCGTGCCGCCGGCAGTGCAGTTTCAGGACGTGGGTGGTGTGAGCGGGGCTATCTCAGTGCGTCGTGTGCTCCGTGCGCAGTTTCTCAATCTCGTCCTTGAGCGCCAGCTTGCGCCGCTTGAGAGACACGATTTCGAGGTCGTCGACCGATGGATGGTTCATCGCCTGGTCAAGTTGGCGCTCGATGTCGCCGTGCTTCCGCTGCAGCTCTTCAAGATGGTTGGCAAGTGACATGAATGGTGCTCCCTTTCATGGTTTCCTCGTATGCACGCATCGCAGGCCGACCAACCGCCGGTTCAGCACTGTGACGGTACGATGACAGTCTGCCATCATCGGGCGGAGATGTCGAATATGCTCTGGTAGGATTTCGTGGCCCGGCAAAATATGATATGGGGCTTGCGCCGGGTGGGGATAGTCGTCCGGTCCCGCCAAGAACCCGCGAAAGCGCGCAAAGCAAACTCTACTGACGGTAGCCATGTCCGACCAGGATCAGACCGAGATTCGGCTAGAGTTTGCCAAATTGAAGCAGGAACATGCCGATTTCGACGCCGCGATCAACGCGATGATCGCGATGGGCTGCGATCCCATCCAGATCCAGCGCATGAAGAAGAAGAAGCTTTTCCTGAAGGACAGGCTTTCCAAGCTGGAAGACCGTATCGTCCCCGACATCATTGCCTGAAGGCTCGGGCCGCGATCCTTGCCCCAACAGGCCTTTTCCGCTAAGCGCCGCACTTGCTCAACTCCGGGGAACAGGCCGTGCCCGAACTACGCGCCGACGTCGCGATCATCATGGGCAGCCAGTCCGACTGGGCCACGATGTCGCATGCATCCGATACGCTGACCGCGCTCGGCGTCACCCATGTGTCGAAAATCGTCTCCGCTCACCGAACGCCCAGGCGCCTCTATGACTTTGCCACTGGCGCCAAGGCGGCCGGGTTCAGGATCATCAT
>LNFM01010280.1_pt1 | contig 13243 bp, 11 predicted proteins | sample 596031 | NCBI WGS metagenome assembly LNFM01 (sample SAMN04254537, study PRJNA301005) | activated carbon metagenome | isolation source: dual media filters at the Ann Arbor, Michigan drinking water treatment plant | place: USA: Ann Arbor
CACGGCGCTGGCGAAGGGGACGGATGTGGACAAGCCTCGCAACCTGGCGAAGTCCGTCACAGTGGAGTGAAGGGTGGAGCTGACCACCATGACTTGAACCCGAAAAATGAGGTCTGTCGGAGAAAAACAGGTCTGTCGAGAAACATGGCGTAGAAAGTAACTGAACGTCACTGCCTTGTTACCATTTTCTTGACGCCTGTTGGGGTGAAAAGCTACAGACCCTCTCGCTAACCACTGGCCTGCCTCGGCGGGGTGAATGGCTCTTGTGCAGCGATTGCTGACATTGGGGACGAAGTGATGAGCCCACAGTCGATGCCCCGATGCGGTCATCCAGGCCCTGGCAGTTGACAGAGATCGAGTACCGGCTTTTGGGGTAGCTGCGGACACTCTTGTTTGGCGCATTTGGAACGTGCGAACGGCGCCTTGAGTACGATGGCTCTGGATGTGCTTCCTCACGTCGGCCCACCCGATTGGCACTTCGGTAATCTGCCCAAAGGCGACGGCTTGCATTTGAGGAAAATGGGGCCTTCAGCGCTCGATCATTCAGAGTTCGATGGACGAAATGTTGCCGGCCGCTTCCGAGGTCTGGGAAACGTAAGGGGCAACTGCATCGCGCCTACGATCAATTACCTGGAGAGATAGGAAACGATGAGCAGCGATACAAGCCTCAGTCGCATCGCTGTCCGCAGTGACGTTGATCACTTGCCAAGACACGCCAGATTCATGTCAAGGCTCTGTAGAACGCTTCTTCTTGCCATGACCTGTCTTCTCGCTCAGCCCGGCGCTGCCGGGGCGGACCTGGCCGAACACTTTCAGGCCACGCTGGACCGACTTCGTTTTGATTTCGGCTTTCCGGGCGCGACCGCTGCCTACGTATTGCCCGACGGCTCCTCTGGTGTGGCTGCGACCGGATTGGCCGACGTGGAAAACCAGACACCAATGACGGTGCGCTCGCGCATGCTGGCCGCAAGCATCGGCAAGACTTTCGTTGGCGCAACCATGGTTGCGCTGGCGCAAGAAGGTCGCCTTGATCTGGATGCACCCTTGTCGCGTTACCTGTCTGCGCGCCCTTGGTTCACGCGCTTGCCCAACCACGACAGCATCACGTTGCGACATCTGTTGAATCACAGCTCGGGGCTGGCTGACCATGTACATGCCCCCGCCTTCGCTGCCGAGGCGGCACGTACCTGGGGCGACCGTGACAACCCTTTCCCCCCCGAAAAACTGATCGGCTACGTGCTTGACCAGCCTGCGTTGTTCGGGGCAGGTCAAGGCTGGGCGTATTCGGACACGGGGTACATCCTGCTGGGTCTGGTGATCGAAGCTGTCACGAGCGAGCGTTATGAAGCTGGGGTCGAGGCGCGCTTCCTGGGGCCACTGGCGCTGACGCTGACCACCCCCGCTGACCGACGCGACCTTCCAGCGCTAGCGGCGGGCTATACGCACGCTGACAACCCTTTTGGCTTGCCGCCCAAAACGACCACGCATCCTGGCTTGCTTGCTTGGCACCCCGGGATGGAATGGACGGGCGGGGGGCTGGTGAGCAACGCGCTGGACCTTGCACGTTGGGGTGCGGCGCTGTTCGGTGAAAGGGCGATGGCGGAACCCTATCTGTACGAGTTGCTGCGGGCGGTACCGACCGGCAGCAACACACCCGGGGTCTTCTACGGAGCCGGGGTAGCCATTGACCGCAGCAGTCCCCATGGGGAAATACTGGGACACGGGGGCTGGATTCCGGGTTACGTCAGCAGCTTGCGGCACGTTGCTGGTCACGGGGTGACGGTGGCGTTTCAGGTCAACACCGACATCGACATGCAGAGTGGCGACATGCCAGTGGTGCGCGTGATGGAGCAGCGCTTGCTTGAGGCGGTATTGAGTGCGCGCACACCCTTGCGTCGTTGAGGCTGAACGGGCGGCCATGAAACTCCGGAAAAATCGCACGGGGCAGTCACCCCACCACCGCCAGGCAAGCCGGTACGGTGGCTATCGAGTCCACTTGACCTGGATCAACAGGGTCGGGCAATGCCCCAAGAAAATGGCAACAGTGCCGGTGCATTCGCGGACCGACTCAGTCAACCTCGCTGCGCCGGCCGGTGCAGGATGTTTTGGTGCGAAAGAAACTTTCGAAAGACCATGAACCGCCTGCTGGTGGCCCAAATGCTGATATCGGCAGTGCTGGTTGTGCTGGCAAGCCCTTGCGCTGCTCTGTCGGTTGCGCTCGATGCCAGTCTCCGTGATCGTATTGACCTGTTCGTCGAAAGCGAGCGGCAGGCCTCAGGCATCCCCGGTATCGCGCTGGCCATCGTGCAAGACGGCAAGGTCGTCCATGCACGTGGCTTCGGGCACGACGGGCGCGGCAATGCGATCACGCCTGACACCCCATTCCCGATCGGCTCGCTCACCAAGTCGTTCACTGCGCTGCTGGTTCGACAAGCCATCGATACCGGGCAACTTGAAGCGGATGCGCCGGTACAGCGTTATCTGCCGTGGTTCCGCGTCGCCGACGAGCAAGCGTCCAAGCACATCACGCTGCGGCACTTGCTGAACCAGACCAGCGGCTTTTCCCACGCTGACGGCGTTGCTCCGCTGGCTGAATGGAGTGATGCCAGCACCGAGGCACTGGCGCGTGGACTCTCCGCGGTGAAACTCAATCGGCCCGTTGGTGAACGCTTCGAGTACAGCAACCTCAACTTCGTGCTGCTTGGTGCGCTGCTGGAAGCGGTGACGGGGCGTACGTGGCAAGCGCAAGTGCAGGCGCAGGTATTCCAACCCTTGCAGATGACTCGAAGTCAGACCGACCATGAATCTGGCCGTCAATCAGGCATGACAGCGGTGCACCGCATGTGGTTTGGTGTGCCGGTTGCCCATCAGGTCGGTCTGCTGCCGGGCTTTGCCCCGGCGGGAAGCCTTGTTTCGAGCGCGGGTGACATGTCGCATTACCTTGCGATGCTGCTGGCTGGAGGCAAGGGTCCGGGCGGTCAGGTCGTATCGCAGCATGGGGCGGCGCAACTTTTGGCACCCGGCGCGCCGCTGCGCCGCTTCAAGCTTGGGGCGCAAGACCTCACGTTCCGCTACGGTGAAGGCTGGTTGGTCGGGCCCTTTGGAGCGGCAACGGATGCACGCTGGCACCAGGGCGCTCTGGCGTCCTTCGAGGCCTGGATGGTGCTGCTGCCGGACACACAGCAGGCGGTGGTGTTGCTGATCAATGCCAAAAGTGACCTGCCCTTCAACGGTCTGGACGCGGTGACGAGCCGCATGCCGATCGGCGTGGTGAACATGCTGCGTGGTCAGTCCCCGCCGACGGGGCCGAGCCTCCAGGAGGCATACCTGCCGTTCAACGCAGCAAGCGCAATCGCCGTGGCGGTGTTGATGGCGCTCAGCGGATGGGTCTCACGCTCGCGCCGCATGGCATGGGCCATGGCGCTGCTCGGCGTGGCCGTCGCAGCAGTGATCACCTTGTCGGCTCTGGGCCTGACGGCCAACATGCTGGCGGCCTTCGCGCCCGATGTGGCGTTGGTTGTGGCCGCTGCGGTCATCCTGCTCTGCTTGCCGGCGGCGCTGCACGCATGGGTGTGGGTATGGAGAACGGCTTCCGATTCACGCAAACGTCGCCAAGATGGTTTCCCCTGCTGAAATCGGTCAGTGAACGCATCTGCACCACCGTCCCCAAGAGATTCATCACCATGAAGTCGTCAGCCAACCTTCCACCACAGCCCGTAACGACGGTGGCCTTGCTGCCATTCACACTCATCACTTTTGCCATCTCTTGGGGCATCCTGGGGCTCTACATTTTTCTCCCTGAAACAGCCGTGGGCTGGTTTGGCGACATCACCGGTAAACACCCGGCCTTCGTGCTCGCCGTTTGGGCGCCGGCTTTCGCCGCTTTTGCAGTGGTGTTGTACTTCGGTGGCATCAAGGGTGCTGGTTCCTTGTTTTCGCGTCTGGTTCTGTGGCGCTGTCCCGCTGGATGGGCGCTCTTCCTGGTGTTCGGGATTCCGCTCGTCTTTGCTGCTGGTGCGGCGGTCAAGGGCACGCTGTTCACAGGCCATTTGCCTTTCGATACTTTGGGCGCGGCATTGAGCGCGATGGTGTTCATGCTGTTTCTGGGGCCGGTCGAGGAGTTCGGCTGGCGCGGGGTAGCGTTGCCCATCCTGCAACGGCACATGGCGCCGCTCTGGGCCGGACTCATCATCGGCGCTACATGGGGCCTGTGGCATTTGCCCGCGTTTTACCTGAGTGGGACTGTGCAAAGCGGTTGGGGCTTTGCTCCCTTCTTCGTCGGCAACGTCTGCCTGAGCGTGATCGTGACGCCACTTTTCAACGCATCGCGCGGCAGCATCCTGTTGCCCGCCCTGTTTCACTTTCAGCTGAACAATCCGCTGTGGCCGGATGCGCAGCCCTACGACACCTACTTCTTCGTGGGTGTTGCGGTGGCCGTCGTCTGGATCAACCGTCGCGCCATGCTCACGCGCGATGGGGCGGTCACCGAGGTCTTCGCGGCTGACAAGCAAGTTCGCTCATCACGATGATGCAAATACTCCTCACCGGCGCCACCTACTTCGCCGCTGTCTTCGCTGCGGGCTTCGTGCTGGGTGTGCTGCGCACGTTGGTACTGGTGCCGCTGCTGGGCGAACTGGTGGCGGTGCTGTTGGAGCTGCCCGTGATCCTGACCGTCGCCTGGCTGGTCTGCGCCCGCATCCTTCGACGCTGGCCGCCAGCACCACTTCCGGCGCTGGGGATGGGCGCCATCGCCTTTCTGCTGCTCATGGCGGCCGAGGCCGGCCTGTCGATGCTGCTGGCCGGTCGCAGCATGGCGGAACACTTGGCGCTGTACTCACAGTTGCCGCACCAGCTGGGACTGGCGGGGCAAATGACCTTCGCGATGTTTCCCTGGGTGCAGGCGCGGCGTTTGCGGACGCTGCGCAGCTGATGCAGCGTCAACTCCAATCAAAGCCAAGGGGCAGCCACGCTGGTGGAACGCTTCCAATCAGCCGGCCCCTTTTCGGTGAAATCGCTTACTGCGGGTCAGCCAGCCCGTTCGTCCCCGTCAGCACATCGGTCCGCAGGATCTCACGCGTTTTGTCTGGCTCCTCGAAAAACGGTGTGTGGGCTGATTGCTTGAACGTGTAGAAGCCCTTCACAGGCGCTTCCAAAAGGTCGAAATAGGACTTGGCCAGTGGGTAGGACACGGTGTAGTCGTGCACGCCGTGCAGGAAGTAGACCGGGATGTCGAGCCGCGTCACCTTCTGGGTCAGGTCGGTGGACAACTGCGTGTTCCACAGACGGCTGCCAGAGAAGAGCTTGCCGCGCCACAGGTTGATCTTTTCTCCCAACGTGTATTCGCGGTGGAGCAAGGACGCGAGGAACATGTCGGTGAAGACCGATTTCATGTCGCGCGTCGTGCCCACGCCCAGATCGTGCATCGCCACGTCGCGAACCCTCATGTACGCATCCGGCAGCGGCGCCGAGCCGCCAACCGGCGCTTCCTGCAATCGTTTGGCCATCTTGTGGTTGCCTTGGTCGCGGTACCGCTGGAGCATGTGGCGGTGCGCCAGCCGCTCCGACTCTAGTTGATTCGATATCTGCGCGACGGCGACGTACGCGTGATACCGCTCCGGCGCGCGGGCCGCGGCCTGGATGCCGAAAAAGGTGCCGCCCGAACGACCCATGAGATAAATCTTGTCCTGGCCGAACCGTGCACGCAGGTGGTCGGTCAACGCCAGCGTGTCGGACACCAGTTGCTCAGGATTCAGCGTCTCAGGCGGCATGTCCGGGTCAAAGGACAGGCCTGACCCACGCTGCTCCCACCAGACGACTGTGAACATCGCCTCCAACCCCGTTGGATAACGATCGTTGAGGAAATGGTCCGGCAAGCCGCCATGCAGATAGAGCAGGACCGGGTTGCCCTTGTTCCTGCCCTGAATAAACATCCCCTGCTCGATCCCGTTGATATCGACACGGACTTTTTCAGAGATGCTGTTGGAGAGCGGCTGGCCGCCGTCGCCGAGAAAGGGCTTGGGCTTGCCTGGGCTCAAAACCAGAAGCAGTCCAAACAGAAGCAGGGCCGGGACGAGCAAGACTGCGAGTGCCATCCACATGGAAAGGACCGCCCTTCGTGACTTCATGATGCCGTGATCTGCACGTCGGCTGGCGGTCGGCGCGGGGCTGCCGGCTTGACTTGCGTCGGACTGCCGATTCTCAACAGGAGCTGTGCATAGCCCGGACAACCGGTGAGCTGCTGCAGCTTCGGTCGCAGTGTGGCCACCTGCACTGGCTGGTTCAGGTAGGAGGCCTGCAAGCCGAGCTGCACGCCCTGCAGCAGCAGCCGCTGCAAGGCCTGACCTGCTGCCAGCCAGTCACGCGGGCTGTCGCCTTCGGTGGTCAGCACCGCGAGCACAGGGGACTCGTCCGCGAGCTGACGGTCCTTCGCGGCGACGCCGTTGCCCATGTCGAACGTCCGCACCACCATTTGTGCCACGGGAATGGCCAGTGCTGGCAGGGTCAGTCCATCACCGCGGCGCCGTGGATGCATCCAGGCCGCCAGCTCGCGCCGCCAGCTCGGGTTGGCCCACAGCATCGCATCACCCTCGGCCACGAGTGCGGCCGCACCCATGCGCTGTTCGGTGGTTTCAAGCACGGCCAGCGAGGCTGCCTCGCTGTTCGCCGTCTGCACGAGGCTGCGCAGTGCTATCGGGTCGACAGCGGTGGCGGCAAAGCGCTCGCGATAGGTGCGGCGCTCACCCATCGCAGCCTGCAGCGCCGCGTCAGTCTGCTCAGCGCGGCCAGGCGAGAGGCGCACGCGGGCCAGCAAGTCGGGGTCCGCGGCGTCAGGACATGGTTCTACCTGGGCGTGCAGGCCCGCGGCCGCGGCTGCGATACGCAGGTTCAACAACGCACAGCCGCAGCTGATGGTCAACTCGCGGTCATACGGGTCGTTGACTGGCAACGCGCGTGTGCGGTCGGCCAGCAGCTCAATCACCTCGCCTTCGAGGCGGAACAGCCAGGGCTGTGTGTTGTGACTGGACGGGGCCAACGTGGCCGCCTGCACCAACGCTTGCAGTTGAGGGACTGACAGATTCATGATGTTCTCCAAGGTGATGGATCGGTGATGTTTGGATCTTGAGCGGCCAAGCGTGTCGACTTCATGGCAGACGAAAACGGCATGGGCCGGTGAGGCGCACCAGGCAGGCCGGTACCTCGCCACGAGACCGTGCTTCGGGCGTGACCGTATTGGGCTCGTCCAGCACCACATGGTCCAGGTGGTCAGTCATTTGCACTCGACAGGCGCCGCAGCCGCCCGAGCAGCAAGAGAACGGCAGCGCAATACCGGCGTTCAGAGCCGCCTCGAGCAAGGTATCGCCCGGGCGCAGCGTGATCGTCTGTTCGCCGTCGGCTGACTCGAAGACCGCCGGTTGCGCTTCATCACTGACGGGGCTGCGGCGGGGCGAGACGAAGCTCTCTTCGAACAAACGGTCTGCCGGCAGGCCGCCCGCGAGCAAGGCCTGGCGCACGGCGGTGCGCATCGCATCGGGACCGCAGACCATCGCGCGATGGAAGTTGCGCAAGTCTGTATCGTCCAGCAGCGCGTTGAGCGTCAGCGCATCCAGCCTTCCGACACTGCAGGCTGGACCGGTGCCCTCAGACGGCGCCGTCTCGAAGACCCAGTGCAGACGCCAACGCGGCGCATCGCGCAGCGCCTGCTGTTGCAGCGGCGCTGCGAAGATCGCCCGCTCAAGCGCACTGCTGCCATAGACCAGTGTGATCTCGGCGTCCGGCTCCTCATGCAATACCTGTCGCGCCACGGCTTGCAGCGGCACGATGCCCGAGCCTCCCGCGACAAGCAGCAGTCGGCGCGGCCCCTGCTCTGGCGGTGGTCCTGCGGTGAAGTCCCCCGAAGGGCCGAAGCAGCGCACCATGTCACCCACCGACAACTGGTCGTGGATCCAGTTCGACATCAACCCGCCCGGTACACGCTTGACTGTGATGGCCATGCCGCCATCGCAGGGCGCCGAAGCCAGTGAATAGGCGCGGCGCACCCGTTCACCCTTGACCTGCACTTCGAGCGTCAGGTACTGACCGGCCTCGAAGTGCTCGGCGTGTCGTGCGGGGTCATCAAACACCACTGTCACGGCGTCCCCACTCTCGGGCAACAAGGCCACCACGCGCAGGGGCCTGGCGCGTGCCGGGCCGGCAGCCGCCAGACGTTCCCACTCGGCATCCGTCAAATCATCGAAGGGTCTGGCATTCACTTCACGGCCGGACAGGCCATGCGCGTGGCGTTTCACATGCCAGCCGCACCAGCCAAAGAATCGGTAGAGCGCTCCTGGGGTGGTTTGGGTCGCGGCTGCCTGGCAGGCGGCTTCTGGCAGAACGCCTCCGCTCAGCAAGGCTGGAACGCCCAGGTCAAGGGCCCGACGCAGCGGCCTTGCAAGACCACCCACGCGGTCCAGCAAGCGACCAGCGATGGCTTCTCCACCACCGACCGCCAGGCCGCCCGCCCATGTGTAGCCCGCCTCGCGCGCAAACTCCGCGAGCAGGCCGAACACAAACCGGAACTGCTCGGGCTCGGGGAAACCGCCATTCAACACAGCAGCCAAGCGTGCCGGTGGCAGACCTGCCTCGCGCCGCTTGGCATGGATGTTCTCGAGCGCCAACAGGCCGGGGTAAGGCAGGCTGTCCCAATAGAGTGGGCCAATGATCAAAAGCAGATCAGCTTGAGCGCAGCGCTGCGCGGCGGATTCCGCGACCGCACCACCCCGGACGAAATCAGTCGCTGCGATGACCTCGGTTTGCGCCGCCCCGGCATCCATCAGGGGCTGTAGATAGCGCCAGATCGCCTGCGACGTACTGACCCCTGCGGGACGCGGGCTCATCTGCAGCACGGCCACCGTGGGCCGCGGCGAGAACGCTGAGGCAATCGGCGGCGGATTTGCTGCGCGCAACAAATCCGCGTGCGCTGCCTGGGGCGTGCCTGAGGCATTGCCCGGCGTGGAGGGCGTGGCCAGTGCCCTCGCGATGGCGGCTGACCACTCCGCTCGGTTGCCCCCGACGACGGCCGCGCCCCAGGCCGGGCTGCCGAAGTTGAGCGCGTTCGTCTCGGTGAAAGCCCGGAAAAGGTGCGTGCGTTCCGATGAAGGCGTTTCGTCGTATGCCACGGACGCCCACCGCGCACGGTGCTCGTACCGCATCGCATGGTGGGTCATGTCCCCAGCCTTGCGAAAGAACGGCGAGATCAGCGGAAGCAAGCGATCCACCGCTTTCTTCAGCTGCGCCGAATAGCCGCCGTAGTGCAACGGCGTCACCAGCACAACCAGCTCGGCGTCGTGCACGGCTCGTTCGATTTCCTGGCCTTCATCGTGGATGCGGCAACGGCCAGGCGTCTTGACGAAGCAGTCGAACTCGCCCATGCAGTGTCCGATGTCGTAGCCGGCCAAGTGGAAAGTGCGCACCGTTTCGAACTGCGCAGCCAGTTGACCCTCCACTTCAGAGCACAGCGAGCGGCTCAAGTCTGCGGTCAATGATCCACCGTCGAGGATGATCGCGGCCATTGCTCACCTCCTGAAGCAAGGCTATCCGCCTCGTCGCTGACGGACGTTGACTTGGGTCAAAGGCTCGCAGCGCCAGATTGGCAACATTGATGTGCTTGTCTTGGGTTGCGGAGCAAAGGAGAACCGGATGTCTCAGAGCGTGGATGCGCTGTTCGCGAAGGAGTTTTTGCAGCGCCTTCACGGGGCTGCGAACGCCCACGACGCAGATGCAATAGCTGCGCTGTGCTGTGTTGACGTCGTGTGGGAAGACCCAGCGGCGCCGCACACATTGCACGGCCGCGACGCGGTGCGCAACTTTCACAGCGACATCATGTTCCCAGCGCTTCCGGATACCCACATCGAAATCGTCGATGGCCCCTACCTTTCACTGGATGGAAGTGGAGTGGCCGCCCGCCTGCGGATCAGCGGAACGATGACCGGCTCGCTGACGCCACCGGGCTTCGCCCCCACTGGTGGCCGTCTGACTTTCGAGACTGCCGAGTTTTCGCATTTCCGGGACGGATTGCTGTCCCACCACACCGTGGTACTGAACATGCTCGATCTGGCGCGCCAGATCGGCGCTGTGCCCCCAGCGGGCACGCTTGGTGACCGTGCAGGCGTCTGGATGCAACGAGCGTCTGCCTTCTGGACCCGGGCACGGCGGCCCTAAGCGTTAGTTGCACTCTGTCTTCAAGAAGATCGCAGGTCGGCATTTCATCTTGCGCTTAAACAGTGAAGTGCAACGCCCTGGGTTTCAATGGACGAGGGGGGATTGTTGCGGGCTGTTGAGCAGGAGATCTCGATAGACCATCAACGGTGATCGTGCACCCAGGCCCCTGCGGGCTCGATTGTGGAAGTAATCGGCGATCGCATCCATCTGCCCCTAACCCTAACCCTTAGTTCGTCTTCTTTTATCTTTTTGGAATGAATGGACGAACTGCCCAAATGTGCGGTCCTTCCTGCGCTTTTGAAGATAAGATATGTCGTGAAATTCGGATTCCGTTTTAAGCTTTAGGTAATTTTGAAGATGCCCTGCATTCAGTTCATCATGTGCTACAGCCTGCTGAACTGCGCAGCCCGGCTCATTGGTGTGCGTGCAATTAGTGAAACGACAGCTCTCCGAATACTTCTGAATATCGGAGAAGCCACCGTCCAGTCCTTCACCGACACCGAGCATTCCCAATTCGCGCATTCCTGGCATATCAATCAACATTCCGCTATCCTTCAGCACAATGAGATGACGGCGAGTGGTCGTGTGCCTGCCTTCTCCTGTGTGGCTGACTTCCCCTGTTTCGAACTCTGAATCGCCAAGCAGACGGTTTATCAGTGTTGTCTTGCCAACACCAGATGAGCCGAGCAAGCAGTAGGTTTTTTCCGGCTGCATAAGTCCCCGGATTTGATCCACTCCCTCCCCGGTTAGATTGCTGAGCATGATAACTTGGGCGTCGATACCAATCTGGCGAATTCCTTCGATCATTTTCTCCCGCTCTTCCAGACTAACCAGATCGGTCTTGGTCAGTAGGATTACTGGCTCGACTTGCCCCTCGCTCACCATCACGAGATAGCGCTCCAGTCGTTGCAAATTGAAATCGTAGTGACAGGACTGGGCGATGAAGGCCACATCAATATTTGCAGCAATCATTTGGAACTCGATAATTTTCCCGGGATTTTTTCGTCTCAGGAACGACTTCCTTGGCAAGCAGTGGTTGATGGTCGCATGAGTTCCACCATCGTGATACCGCACACTGACCCAGTCACCGATGCATGGCATATCGGAACGCGACTCGCTGGAGTAGAGAAGTCTGCCCGCCAGCTCGGCAGGTAGCTCGCCCAATTCATTCCTGACAATAAATTGGTTACGGTCAACAGCCGTCACGCGGGCTATGGACTTACCGGAAACACACAATTCACTGGCCTGACTCTTGAGCCAATGATTGAAGCCGAGTTTGCTTAACATCATGATGGCAAGTTGGTGGTAAACATACGAAGATCACCTTATGTCTTTTGGAGCACAAAGAAGGTGTAGCCATAGCTCTTCGAATGCTGTCGGAACATCTCAACCTCTTCCTCGCAAGCAGCGTAGACCTCTTCTGCCTCGGCTATACCGGCATTCTTCAACTTCAGTTTCTGTAGATGCTCCAGCATCGGCGTGTAGTAGTCATCCCACCATGCGCTTTCGGGCAAATTGAAGTGTTCTATCACCCTGTAGCCGCTAGCGGCCGCTATTCGACACACCTCGTCTGCGCTTCTGATATCTGGATAGACCTTGTCCAAATAAGCCTTAGCCTCGGCCGGAGGCTCGCTCGCGAACCAGCACATCTCGGTAAAGGCTAGATAGCCACCAGGCTTGAGGTAGGCCCTAAAGTTCTTTAGACCTTGCTCAAGGCCGATGATAAAAATCGATCCCTCGGCCCAGAGCAGATCAAAACTCTCATCGTCAAAGGGCATACCGATCATCGATAGCTCTCGCGTTTCGATATTCAAGCCTTTTTCCGCGGAGGACCGATCCAATTGATCCAGCAAGGAACGGTGATTGTCTATCGCAAGAATTTTTGTTGCCAGTTCCTGCGCAAGAATCTGTGTTTGCATACCGCAGCCGCAGCCGATATCCAGGACAGTGGGTTTGACTGGCAGATGCTTCAGGAAACCAAGGGCTTTGAGGGTGGCTTCCCTACACCCCGGCCCCTGCCGTGGCAAATCTTCGAAAAGCTCGAAAAAGTATTTCATGGCCATCTTATTGTCCTTAACGCTTTTGGTCAGCAACCTGACTTGAATAGCTTCCTTTTCAGTGAGTCCGAGGCTCAGAAGAAAATCATGATGCGCCCGTGGCGCCCTGCGTTCGAACTCGATGTGCCAGCGCTTGGCCGCCATTTCATCGAGACCGCTGGCCTGCTGTAGGCTCAGCCACAGCTCCCTATCCAGTCCCGAGGCGACGAGCCCCACCGCCACCGTTTTGAGCATGCTGGTGATGAGGCGCTGCTGTGACTTGAGCGTGGCAATCTCTTGGCTGATTTTGCGCAGGCGCCCTTCCAGAATCGAGCCATCACTGTTGGTGTTTTTTAACAGGTGTGCGATTTCGGAAAGGCTCAGACCAGCCTCGCGGAAGAAGCAGATACGTTCGAGCGTGGCTAAATCATCCTGCGTGTAGAAGCGGTAGTCCGCTTGGCTTCGCCCACTCGGGCACAGGAGCCCGATGCGGTCGTAATACAACAGCGTTGAGCGCGAAAGGCCACAGCGTCGACCAAGTTCGGTGATGCGATAAGTTTCCACGGCTCGACTGTAAACAGTGAAGCCATAGTCGGGTCAAGCGCTTCCTGTCTCGGACTGAACGGCCGGTATCTGAGGTATCACCAGTTGTTCATGAAGCTAGAAATTTGGATAGATCGAAGATGCCTGCACCTGCTTTGGGTCGGCAGTGCCATTTCGCTCCGTGGGACACCGGTCCTTTACCGAGAGCTTGGTGCTATCCACTGCCGAGTACCCGGTCTTGAAGGTGAAGCTGTCGCTCGCTTGGTCGAACACTGAATGACCGCTGGTGACCCTCGCCACTGTTCATCACCGCCGTCCCCGATTGACTCAGTCCAGTCTGAAGCAGCTTTCGGGGTTTGAAGTGCGGCTGTGCCAGCGATTGCTGTCTATGGCGATAACTTTGGGACACTGCGGTCATATCCATTCAGCAGTCATCCAAGTCCCGGCAATCGACGGGAAGGAAGGTC
>LNFM01016887.1_pt1 | contig 13240 bp, 15 predicted proteins | sample 596031 | NCBI WGS metagenome assembly LNFM01 (sample SAMN04254537, study PRJNA301005) | activated carbon metagenome | isolation source: dual media filters at the Ann Arbor, Michigan drinking water treatment plant | place: USA: Ann Arbor
TCCTTGATCGCTCGAATCGCATCCTGCATGGTCAAGGCATGAAACGTTTTAACTTTCATGATTCACCTCACGACGGTTGTGGGAGCTCTGAGTCAAGCCGGATGGTATCCAGTGACTGCAGGCGCACCATGGCATCGATTTCATTCAGTCCGATCACCGGAACAGAGTGCAAGAGCCGGTCCGTCAATCGCCGCAAGTGCCGTCGCACGGCCGGAGAACAAAGCAGAATAGGCTGCTGGCCGCGCGCAGCCACGCGTTCCGCTGATTGCTTGAGCGCCGTTAGAAGTTTGTGCGACAGCGCGGGATCCAGATTCAGCATGGCGCCCTGCGGCAATATTGACGCTTGCTCGGCGAGCGTCCGATCCAGGCGCGGGTCAAGTGTGATGACCGGGAGCGATCCATCCGGTGCCTGGTACTGCTTTGTAATGGTCCGGGCCAGCGATTGGCGGGCCATTTCCGTCAACAGTTCGGCATCTTTGGTCGTCATCGCATGATCGGCGATGGCCTCCAGGATAGACCGAATATCCCTGATGGGAATCCCCTCCTTGAGAAGATTGCCCAAGATCCGGACCACCGTACCCAGGGAGACCATGGTCGGAATGAGTTCTTCCACCAGCTTGGGAGCAAGGCTTGGGCTTCCTGCCGGCCCAACAATTCATGACCATGACGTTTAATAATTTCGGAAAGATGCGTGGTGATGGCCGAGCTGGCATCGACGACGGTATAGCCGGCCATCTGGGCCTGCTCTCGCTGGTCCTCGACGACCCACAACGCCGGCAAACCGAAGGCCGGTTCCTTGGTGGGAATACCTTGGACCATCCCACGTTGCGCCGTGCCGGGATCGATCGCCAGCACATGGCCCGGAAGCACTTCAGCCTTGGCGACTTCGACGCCCTTGAGCATGATCGCGTATTCATTTGGGCGCAGCTGCAAATTGTCCCGGATATGAATGGGAGGGACGACAAATCCCATGGATTCGGCAAACTGCCGCCGGAGACCTTTGATGCGCTCCAGGAGCGTATTGCCCTGCGTGCCTTCAACGAGGTTGATCAGGCCGTACCCCACTTGCACTTCCATCAGATCGAGCGGCGCGATGTGGGCGACCGGTTCTTCAACCTTTGCGGTTATGGGCGGAGGAGCCTGAGTCTCCGGCATCTGCTCCCGTTGATAGAGATGATAGGCGATCCAGCACACGCCGGCTCCGAGGACCAGGAAGGCCAGATGTGGCAGCCCCGGCACCAGGCCGAGGGCCAGCAGGATTCCTCCGGCCGTTCCCACGGCTCGGTGTGAATTAAGGAGTTGGTCCGTCATCTCCGCACCGAGATCGTTTTCTGAGGCCGCGCGCGTCACGATCATACCGGTGGCGGTCGAGACGATGAGGGCCGGAATTTGAGCGACCAGGCCTTCGCCGACAGTCAAGAGCGTATACGTTTGCGCCGCCAGGCCTGGACTCATGCCCTGCTGCAGAATGCCGATGGTCAGCCCGCCGACGATATTCACCACCACAATGATGACGGCCGCGACCGCGTCGCCTCGCACAAACTTGCTGGCACCGTCCATCGCTCCATAGAAGTCGGCCTCTTCCGCGATATCCTTCCGCCGCCGTCTGGCTTCATCTTCCTTAATGAGGCCGGCGTTCAAGTCGGCGTCGATGGCCATCTGCTTGCCCGGCATGGCATCCAAGGTGAACCGAGCGGCGACTTCAGCGACGCGCCCGGCGCCCTTGGTGACGACGACAAAATTGATAATCACGAGGATCGCAAACACCACGAGACCCACGGTGTAATTCCCGCCGACGACAAAGGTGCCGAACGTGCGGATGACTTCCCCTGCCGCCGCCGCGCCTTCATTGCCATGCAACAGAATCAGGCGGGTCGATGCGATATTCAGGGACAGCCGGAGGAGCGTAACCATCAGGAGAATCGAAGGGAATACCGAAAAGTCCATCGGCCGGCGGACCTGCAAACCGACCAACAAGATAATGATGGAAATCGTGATGTCGAAGCTGAGCAACAGGTCCAAGAGAAACCGCGGAAGCGGTAACAGCATGACCATGAGCACGCCGACGACACCCACGGACATGACGATGTCGGGATGCTTGAGGAGTGGTGGATGCTCGACTGGACGCACAGTTGTCGTGGATGCCATGTAATACAGCCCTTCTTATAACTGTCCGGGGTTGACTCCCCTGGCCCGATACACAAACGCCAGGATTTCCGCTACGGCGCGATAGAGGTTCGACGGGATTTCTTTCCCGATATCGACCAGCCGATACAGCGTTCTCGCCACCAGCTTATTTTCGACCACCGCCACTCCATGATGACGAGCCAGCTCGCGAATACGTTCCGCGATAAAGCCGGCTCCCTTGGCCACCACGAACGGAGCGGCCTTCTGGGTGGCGTCATACTTCAACGCCACCGCCAGGTGCGTGGGGTTGGTGACCACGACATCGGCGGTCTTCACTGCTGCCATCATGCGTTTCTTGGCAAGATCGCGTTGTGCAGATCGGATACGGCCACGGACTAACGGATCACCTTCCGATGCCTTGTGCTCTTCCTTCACTTCTTCTTTGGTCATGCGCAGGTCACGGGACCACTCAAACCGTTGGTATATGTAGTCCACGGCGGCGAGGACGGCCAATGCGCCCACGACACCTGTCGCCACTTTTAGCGTGAGGTGCCCGGCCATTTCGATCGAAGCCGGCAGATCGTAGTCCATGAGTCCCGGCACCATGAGCAGATCGTGACGTGCAGTAAAGAGTGCGACCATCATGATGATGGCAATTTTCACGAGGCCCTTGATGAGCTCCATCACCGACCTGGTGGAAAACAGTTTGCCCAACCCCTTGATCGGATTGAGCTTCCCGAAATTCGGCTGCAGCGCGTTCGGCCGCCACATAAATCCTGTTTGCGCCAGTGATGCGCCGGTCCCCATGAACAGAACAACGCAGAGAATGGGTAAAATCAGAATTATCGTGGTCACACTGATCTGCACGACAATGGTATGGATATGTTCTACCGTCAGCGCTTTCCAGAACGTTTCATCGAACGACAACGACAGCCCGCGCCGCGTCACGTCGGTTAGTTGGCGCAGTCCGATCGGCACACCGATCGCCAGAAATCCAACCCCTCCTATAAGGACCGCCGCAGTACCGACATCGCGGCTCATGGCGACCTGTCCATCGGTCCGGGCCTGCGACTTACGTTTCTCAGTCGCCTCTTCTGTCCGGCTGCTCTTATCTGACTCTGACTCAGCCACGTCCGAGACTCCTCAGTAAAGCTTCAATCGTGAGCTGGAGCTGTTCGAACTCCGACCCGATTAAGCTGACAGTAAAGGGCATTCCGAGACTGAGGACGAGCAATCCCCCGGCAATCGTAATGGGGAAGCTTAAGACAAAGACCTGGACTTGCGGAACAGCGCGCCCGAGCAAGGCCATAAGGACATTGATGAGCAAAATAGTAATCAGCACCGGTGCGGCCAATTTCATGCCGATCGTAAACATTCGCTGTGACAGCAGGAGAATCTCTTCTCCGAGATGCGAGGAGAGATGGGCGCCGAAAGCCGGGATCGCCTCATAGCTGTGGATGATGGTTGCCATGGCGAATAGGTGCGCATTCAATGAGAGGAAGATCAACGAGGCCATTTGGTGAGAGGTTGTCGGGTCGAACAGATGGACCGCCCCAAACCCCATTTGAATACCCAGCAGCTCGCCGGCCACTTCCAATGCGCCGAACATCAAGCGCACCGCCAGCCCAATGGTAACGCCAATCGCCATCTCGCTGAGCATGCCACCGACCAAGAGCATCGGATCCATCGACACAGTGGGCATCGGAATCGATGGAGCCAGCATCAGGCTCAACGTCAGCACCAAGCCCAGCTTGACCTTGACGGGAATCGTCCGTCCGCTGAAGACCGGCAGCGCGGCCAGCAACCCCCCAATGCGGGAGATCAGGACAAGGAACGCCTGGAACTGCGGAAGAAGGATGTGAACGGTCTGCGTCAGTCCCATACGGTCCTAGCGAATATAATCAGGAATATTGGTCAGGAGATTCGTCATGAAACTTGTCATGATGCCTAACATCCAGGGTAAAAAGACGAGAATGGCGCCGAAGAGCGTTAAGACCTTGGGCACAAAACTCAGGGTCGGCTCATTCAACTGTGTCATCGCTTGAAAGGCGCTCACGGCCAAGCCCACCAGCAAACTCAACCCCAAGATGGGGGCCGAGACCATGAGGGTCGTTTCCAACGCCTGCCGTCCGAGTTCCGTGACTAATTCCGGTGTCATAGGATTACTGGAAGCTCCTTACCATTGAGCCGACGACGAGATACCATCCGTCGGCAAGGACAAATAGAATCAGTTTGAACAGAGCATCATGCCCATCGACATGAGAATGCTGGCCACCACCATGTCCACGATCAGGAATGGGATATAGATCAAGAATCCGATCTGAAAGGAGATACGGAGCTCACTGAGGATGAAGGCCGGGATGACGACATGCGTCGGTACATCCGCAAGCTTGTCCGGTTTCGGGATCTTGCTGAGGGTAATAAACAGCTCCAGGTCCTTGTCCCTGAGCTGGCGCAACATGAATCCTCTGACCGGTTCGATACCTTTCTTCCAGGCATCTTCATAGGAGAGCTGTTCGGCCAAGAGCGGTTGCAACGCCTCGCTATACACTTGCTGTCCCACAGGGGCCATGATGAACATGGTGAGAAACAAGGCGAGCGCCAGCAGGACTTGATTCGGGGGAACCGACTGCGTCCCAAGGGCCTGGCGGAGGAACGAAAGGACGATCACGATCCGCGTAAATGACGTGACCATGATAAAGAGGGCCGGCGCCAGCGAGAGCACCGTCATGAGGATCAGAATCTGAATGACGACGGCCGTCTGCTTGGGCGAATCCGAGCCCGCTGCCCAGACCGGCTCCGGTGCCGCCAGCCCCAGGCCAAGAAGGACCAGAACTCCCAGCAGCATGAGCCTGGTCCACGGCGTTGCCCCCTGCGTCAAGCTATACATGCGGTCCGCCTTGCTTTCCCTGCCCGAATACGTTGGCCACATTCTGCCACCAGTCAGCGGACAGAAGGTTGTGAGGAGAGATGCCGCACGAAGCACCGGTTTGACCGGTGGTTGAGACGAGGGTCGCCAGATGTTCTGTGGCTTCGATACGACCGAGAGGAATCAACGTTTCTGAGGTCACTCCGACGGCAAAGTATTGTCCGGCAATGGCCACGAGGGCGATCGATTGCCGCGGAGCCAGGTAACTGTTCGCCACGACCTGGATGAGGGGCGTGCCACCGGGCGTGCCGATGCGTTGCGAGAACACTCGCCGGGCAACCCAGGCGACGGCTCCCATGAGAAGCAGGACCGTCCCCAACGCCAAGATTGTTCGGCCCATGCTGTCCCACACGTCAACCACCGTATCGCTCCCCTCTGGATTAGGCCAGTTGCTTGACACGTTCCGCAGCGCTCACCACATCGGTGAGCCTGATACCGAATTTTTCATTCACGACCACCACTTCGCCTTTGGCCACCAGCTTATTGTTCACCATGACTTCCATCGGTTCCCCGGCCAATTTATCGAGTTCGATGACCGAGCCCTGCGCAAGCTGCAAGAGGTCGCGAATGGCCATCTTCGTCGAGCCGACATAGATCGACACCTTCATCGGAATATCGAGAATGAAATCGATATTCTTCGCCTGTTCCGCCACCGCGGTGTTCGTCACCGGCGGAAACGAGGCCGGCGTTGCGGCGACCGGCTCCTGAGTCGTGGTGTCAGCGGATTGATTGGCATCGTCGTCAGCCATACGGTCGTCTCCCCTACGTACGAGTTAAGTCAGCACCTTCGTGACGCGACAGGCGTGATTCCCCTTAAATACCCCAGGGCTTCCCAGAAACTTGAGATAATCCTCGACATAACATTCCAACGGATCACCGGGGCGCTGATCCAACATCACCACATCGCCGGGCGCGAAATTCAGCACATCCTGGACGGTGACGGTGGTGGAACCGAGCTTGACGGCAATCGGCAGTTCGCACTCGTGGATCAAGTCGCGGAATTTGTTGTTCCAGGATCCATCCTGTTCCAACTGATCCGACACCAGCCCCGAGTAGAGCTTTTCCTTAATGGGTTCGAGCATCGAATAGGGATACACCACGAACAAATCCCGCGTGGTCTCGCCGATGATGACTTGCAGCGTCACCACGATGACGACCTCTGAAGCCGTCACGACCATGGCAAATTGGGGGTTGCTCTCGGAGCGCACATAGTCCACTTTCACCGGCATAATCGCCTGCCAGGCTTTCTCAAGATCGGCGAGCGCCAGCATGAGGAGCTTCTTGATCATGCGCAGTTGGACGGCTGTAAAATCGCGCCCTTCAGGCTTCACATGAGTTTGTCCCTTGCCTCCAAAAAAATAATCGACCAGGAGATAGACCAGAAAGGCATCCATCACAAACAGCCCGCTGCCTCGCAGGGGGGCCATGTGAAAGACGTTGAGGGACGATGGCATCGGAATCTTCTTTAGAAATTCGCCGAATTTGATAACCTGCGTTCCAACCACCACAAATTCAATCGCTTCGCGCAACACGCCGGTCCATGCCACGGCCTGGCGTCGGACAAACCGATCGTTAATCATCTCCAGGGTCGGCATGCGTCCCCGGATAATGCGCTCCTGATTGAGGAGATCGTACCCCTTCACGCCGGTGGTCGCTTCAGCCGTAGCTTCCGCCGGCGGCGCTGTTTCGACCTCGCCTGAGACCACGCCGTTCAACAGCGCATCGATCTCATCTTGTGAAAGAATCTTTTCCATAGTCTTCGATCTACTGGACGACGAAATCCGTAAAGTAGGCCGTTTTCACGCCTGGCTTAGGCAGCAGGCCGTTGATCCGCTGGGTAATCTCGTCGCGGAGTTGGAATTTGCCTTGCGGACTTCGAATCGACGTCGAGTCTTTGCTCGACAACAACACCAGAATGGTGTCGCGCAATTGAGGAATGCGAGTGGCAAGATTCGCCGACACCCCTTCATTCTCCACCTCTAACTTAATGGTCATCTTGAGGTAGCGGATATCCGGCGCGTCGGCGAGATTCACAATGAACGGGTCCAGATCGAACACGACGCCTGGCGCGGCTCCCGCGCCCCCCTTTTCGCCATGTCCCTCCGACTTCGCGACAGCTTCTGCCTTATGCTCATCCCCTGCCTCTCCACCTCCGCTATTGTGACCGCCCATGAATTTCACGATCACAAACGCGCCGCCGAGCCCGGCGACGAGCGCCGCGGCGACGACGATGATGAGAAGCTTAATAGGAAGCGCCGGTGCCGCAGGCTTGCCTGCTTCTGGGGTTGCTGCTGGTTCTTCTGACATGGAGACCTCCTCAATTCGCACGCACAATTGTCGTCACAGGCGTTTGTGCAATGGATATGCCAACTGAATTTGGGTCGCCTGTCATGCAGTTGGCGGACAACTCCACGCCAAACACCTGTGACGAGCGGGCTCATCGGAAGAAATGATCGGAAGACCGTCTGTCAGAAGCCGGTCCCTTGACGGTGTCAGAAATCTGACGGTGAAGTGAGGTGAAAACCCCGTGCCTGGCCGGTGATCTACAGAGGGCTCGAGCGTGGAACGTGAGAGAGGGAAGCCGGGGTGAGTCCTTGTCGGAACTCACCCCGGCAGATGCGGGCTATTTACCGTTTCAAATTCACAAGTTCTTGAAGAATTTCGTCTGACGTCGTGATGACACGGGAATTGGCTTGGAAACCCCGTTGCGCGGCAATCATATCGATGAAGCTTTGACCCAGATCGACATTCGAGAGCTCCAGTGAATTCGCGAGCACCCGTCCCAGGCCTGCACTATCCGGAGAACCTGTGACCGGCTGACCCGAGTTTCCTGATTCGGCGAATGTGTTCTTGCCGGTCCGGGTCAGGCCAATCGGATCCGGGAACCTCGCCAGAACCACCTGGGCCAAGGCGCGCAGTTGTCCATTGGAGAATCGGCCGCTGATGGTGCCATTCGTATCGACGCTGAAGGCTTGAAGAGAACCGGCGGCATAGCCGTCTTGGGTCTGCTGGACCAGCGCGGAGGTGGAGCCGAATTGCGTCGATCCGGTCAGGCCGTTTCCACCGTCCGTAATCACACTATCGCCGAAATTGAACTCAATGAGCTGGTCTTGTGTGGCACCGACAAAGTCAATCTGCAGTTCTCCCGCCGTCGTTCCGACCGTGCCCGCTGCCGTATTCGTGTCGAATCGGACCACCGGCCCTTCCCGCTGCAGCGTCCCATCGGTCCCGAACGTCAATGTTCCGGCTCCGACTCGAACAATTCCGAGTGTCGTATCGATATTGCTGGAGTGGTAGTTAGCCGTATTGATATCAACGGTGGGTGAAACCACATTGTAATTCCAGGTATTCGATCCAACCTTCGTAAAATAGGTGGTCAACAGGTGATCGTTCCCCAGCGAATCATAGACGGTCAATGACGTGGTGAAGTTGGAGGTGCCGACCGGATCGGTCACATCGAAATCTGTGCCCGTGGTCGAGGTGCCGGCCAGCATGTTCAAATTCGCCGCCAGGGTATTGGCGCCGCTCGCTGCCACGACGACGGTCCCGGTGTTCGTGGCGACATCGTTCGTTGTGCCAGAGATACCGGATCGGAAGGTATAGATATTACTCGCGCCCACTGTCGCTTCGAAACCATCATACGCCGACTGCAAGTATGGGTTGGCAGCCGTCAAGCTGCGTACCGCGCTCTGAATCGCGCTGGCGAGTGCTGACCCGGTCAGGCCGTTCGCAACCGTCACGGTCTGGACTCCATCGCCGTTCAGATTGATGGTAAAGGCATTGTTGCCGGCCGCCGATGTCGTCACCGAGGCGGATGATCCGATGATATTTGCGCGAACTCCGGTGGTCGCCGTGCTGGAGTTCAAGTTGGCGGCCAGCAGCGCCGTTGTCGTGGGGTTTGGCGACGCTGTGGTGGTCGGCAAGGCGATGTCGCCGATATTGCCGGTGATGGTACCGGTCGTGTCGGCGAGGAATCCCTGCAGCTTAAACCCGGTTGGGTCGACCACGACGCTGTCTTTGTTCAAGCGGAAGAGGCCGTTACGTCCATAGAACGTCCCGTTCTGCGCATCTTTCATCACGAAGAAGCCGTTCCCGTCGATCGCCAGATCGAGCACATTTGAGGAAGTCGCCAGTGATCCCTGGGTGAAATCCCCCTGAACCGAGGTGAGGGCCACGCCGATTCCGGTCTGGACTGAACCGGAGCCGCCTGAGATCGAGGAACTGATCAAGTCTGCAAAAGTGGCGCGACTCCCCTTGAACCCGACAGTGCTGAGATTGGCAATGTTGTTACCGATGACCGACAACGCCGTGCCGTTGGCATTGAGACCGCTCACACCGGCAAACAGGGACGACAGAATACCCATGGATCACACCCTCCTTTGTAGCAAAATCTTTCTCATTCGACTTATCGCAGCTCTATAATGTCTTTGCGGTCGATCACAAAATCCCCTGAGGCAAGCTGCGGGGTTCCCTCGACCATCCGTACACCGGAAATCTTTAAGACGGAACTCGGGGCGGCTACGACCGCTCCGCCTTTTACGTCCTTTGCCAGGACTTGATACTGGTAGGTTCCATTCGGCATCAGTTGACCATTCTGATTGCGCCCGTCCCACTGTACTTCCTGCTTCCCGGCACTCTGTGTGCCCAAGTCGAGAATTCGAATGGCCTTCCCTTGCTTGTCCTGAATCGTGACCCGGACGGTGGAGGCTTCACGTTCCAACGCGTACGTCAGCTTTGCCGGTCCGTCCTTCAGATCGATAAGCGAGCCTTCGACCTGCACGTTCCGGCCTATCATCGGCAGCAAGGTGTACTGCATCGCATCTGTTTGTTGGGCGATGCTCTTTTCTAACAACTGAACTTGTTTGGTGCTTTGGTCCAACTGACTAAATTGGGCCAGCTCCGCGACAAACGCAGTATTGTCCATCGGCTTCAGTGGATCCTGATTCTTCAGTTGCGTAACCAGGAGCTTGAGGAAATCGTTCTGGCCCAGTTGTTGGTTCCCGCTCAACGCGCCGGAGATCCCGCCGCTCGCTGAAGTCGTGACACCGGGGGTCGTTTGGGATGTTGCTGAGGTCACTGTTGCCATAATCCCAGTTCCTTCTCGCTATGCCACAAGATTCAACATGCCGCGGCGCGGCGTGGTGTCACGCGCCGCCTCTTCACGCCCCGATCCCGAGTTCCGCCCTTCTCCCTGCGGTGTATGGCCATGCGACTGTCCTTGGGATGTCGGCTCCTGGAAGGACCGTCCGGCGCTCTGGCGATCAATGTCGACCTGGAATCGCCCCAGATCCAATCCTGACGCGTTCAACGCTGATTGCAGTCGGTCTTGTCCATTCACCAGATACTGGCCTAACTCATTCCGTTCGGATGAGAAATGCGTATGCACGGTATCCTGATTGACCGCGACACGAATATTCACCCGCCCCAGGTCGGCCTGAGAAAGCTCGAGTACCATCGACTTAGTCTGATTCGGAGCAGTGCCTGGCATCCAATCCGTCGGCTGAACAGGAAGAGTTGGCGTCGCAGACGGAGTGTCAGCGGGAAGCTTGACCGAAGGCGCGGAAGAGAACGCCCGGTGATCCATCCCGTTGGTGATCAACGTGGAGGGTGAAGGCGTTGCAGGAGCAGAGACCTCCGGCATGGTGGATTGCCCCATGACCTGATCTGAGGAGGGGCGATCGCGATGGTCGCGGCCGGACCATTCCATCCCGCGTTCATCATCCTGCTGTGTGGGCTCCTGCCAACCGGTCGAGGGAACCGCCAGCCGACGAGACACTACATCTTCTTTAGGTTCAGGGGCCTGTTCTGCCGGAATCGGGCGCTCCAGGATAACTGGTCGATTGTCTTCTGGCTGCTGAATCTGCTCGGCTGCGAGTGCTGTTACAGCATTCAGATCATCCCGCACGTAAGAGCGCTGATCATTCGGCTGGACCATCGACTCACTCGTTCCCTCACTTTGCGATGACGCATGAGGCTGTTCCTCAGGAGCTGGCTGCAATGCCGGTTTCTCCTGCTGAAGATTGCGAAGCTCGTCGGCAGTCGGCTGAACCTGACTCCTCAACGTGGCATCGTGGTCCGTCGAAGCACTCTGCAGCATGGTCGTATTGTCAGCAGCGGGAAGGCCTGTCCCTGCTTGAATGGTTGTCGTGGGGTCGGCGGGCTTGCCCGTCATCTCTTTGTTCTCGATCTGTGGAAATGGGGAGGAGTCCGCCGCCGTGACCGGCAACGATGTCCCGTCCTCCATGACAGAAGGCATCACGGACTCCACTGCGGTATGGGTCTGTTCCCCCGATGAGGTCTGCATCAGGGCCTGAGCCTCTGTTGTAACAATGGGCTGAGCGATCAGCGCGAGTAAGACGCTTTGGGTCGTCACATCGGGCAACGGCGATGCCGTAACGGTGTCGGAGCCCTGCCGGGAAGGATCGGCAGCCCTGTCGCCCGCCTGTTCATCTCTGGCCGCGCCGGAGGCCGTCGACGCGGTAGTTGTGGGCGCCGACTCGTCCGAAGACATCGATACATCGGTCTCGTCGCGCTCTGCTTGGCTGCGCCCCATCTCGTGACGCGGCTCCTTAGCCGTGCGCACCTCACGCAGTTCTGATGAAAACGATTTGCCGGATCCGGCTGATTCTCGCTTGCCTCCCCCTTGTCCTGGGCGAGGTGCGCCCTGGGTGCCGGAGGCGCTCGATGTACCGGGAGTGGTGGAAGAGGCGATCTGAGGCAGTTGAAGATCCATCATGGCTTCAGGTTTCCCTATGATTGTCGGATGACACGCACCGGCATAGTTCAAGGCTCGTGCCAGTTCACCCAACCGAAAACTCTGCGCCAATTGATCGAAATGAATGGGGGCCAGCAGCAGATTGAATGGAAGAGGAAAGAACTTCCTATCACGTAGGCAAGATGCATCCACCTGCGCGCGGACGGGCTTAGGGGGCTTGAACGAGCAGCTGTTCAGTGAGTTTTGCGGCCCGGTCGACACGGACTTGAGAAAGAATCGCTCCAGCGATTTTCGGTTTGACGATGCGGAGCACTTCAATCGCTTTGTGGTCGGGCATCTTTTCGAGTCTGGCCGCGGCTTCTTCGGACGGCATAGATTCGTACATCTTGGCGAGCTGCGCCTGACTTTGCGTCTTCTGCTCCTGGGCTTGCTTAGAGTATAGGGCTTTCCGATCAGCGATAAACTGGTCCTGCTGGACTTTTTGTTCCGTCGTTTGTTTCTGATGCAGTCGCCGAGACTCCTCAAGCTTCTTCTGCATGGCCTCATTTCTGGTGAGAAGCCCTTCCAGTTCCGTCTTGAGGGCGAGGAGACGCTCTTCTTCTTGCCTGATGGCCACTTCACGGCGATCGAGATCCTTCTTACGCTGATCTAACATCTCAATGACTTCTCGTGGCGTCTCGATGGCCGGTCCTTGCGTGGCAGGTGGAGCGGTTGTATCAGCCGCCGATTCAGCTCCACCGGAAGGTCCGGGCAAGGTTGACGACACAGCCGCAACTGCCGGCTTGGCTGGCTTCGGCTGCGGTTCAGATGAGGCCTGGCCCAGCTGCACCATCACCCACAGCAGAAAGACCGATCCGGTGATGCCTCCGGCCAAGGTCCAGAGATGGGAGCGCCGCGCTGACACGCCCGGAGCCGGTCGAGACTGCACGGCATGCCGAAATGTGATGCGATCGGAGACTGCATTCGCGGATCTCTGTTTCATGACAACGCATCCCCCTGGCCGGCAAATCGGTGATGGGCGGATTCATCTGTCGCCATTTGTTCGCGGCGACGGATTTCCGTCTGTGCCGCCTCCCGATACCTCGCGATCAGTCGATCCAATGTGCGTCGATCCTGGCTCGCGGCCACCAACCTGGTTCGGACCTCGTCCCATTGCGATTGCCAATGCGCCAGGGTTCGACGAGCCTGCTCCGTTGCGGATGCCTGCGCTTCAAAGTGCGATTGCCACTGCAGTAACTGCTCAATCGTCAATCCTTGACGGGTCTCGTCACGATACCGGCCCTCCTGCAGCCGTTGATCGTCCGCCAAGCGCGCGATGGACTGTTCCGCCTGAAGCAGTTGCTGAGTGACCTCGGCGAGCTCCATTTTGAGCTGCTCCTCGATTTGGACACGATAGTGCTGTAGTGACTGTACGCTCATGTCTGTTGTGCCAATGTCAGAAGGTCCTGACGCGACGCGGCAAAGTCGGC
>LNFM01017200.1_pt1 | contig 13240 bp, 14 predicted proteins | sample 596031 | NCBI WGS metagenome assembly LNFM01 (sample SAMN04254537, study PRJNA301005) | activated carbon metagenome | isolation source: dual media filters at the Ann Arbor, Michigan drinking water treatment plant | place: USA: Ann Arbor
GGGGAGCGCCCCGGCGGCGGCGGGGTCAGCCGGGGTCCTCCCCCGCCACGATGACCGCGAGCGCGTCGCGGACGCGCTCGGCGGGCTCGAGGGGGTCCATGCGCCGGCCGAGGGCGACGAGGGCCTCCGCCACCGCGGCCTCGTCGGGCGACCCCTCGGCGAGGGTGACCCGGAGGGGATGACCGCCCTCGCCGGCCTGCAGCAGGAACGAACCCGAACCCTGGGGGCTGCGCGCCCCGGCGGCGCCGAGCGGGTCGACGCCCGACCGGGCGACGAGGGCCACCGGGCAGAGCGTGATCGGCTCGTCGAGCAGGTCGGGGTCGTCGACCACCAGCAGCGAGGGCGCCGCGTCGAGCGCCTCGATCAGCGTCCGGAGCACCACCTCGGTGCGCAGGTACCGGTCGAGCACGCGCCCGTAGAGGGCGCGCTGCAGACGGGTCGGCGTGATCGGGTCGGTGTACCGGAAGTCGACCGGCAGCCCGGAGGCGTCGGTGACCATCAGGCCGCCCACGTAGGTGCCGTCGTCCTCGACCCGCACGACGAGGAAGCCGGGTCGGTGCTCGACCTCGCGACCCGCGCCGCGCCGGTCGGCGAGCGGGCTACGCGAAGACATCGACGAGCCGTCCGCTCACGCCGCTCGGGTCGGGCGCGCCGGCCGCGCTGCGCGCCAGGAGGGGCGTGCCGTGGTCGCGGCGCCCCCCGTCCGGCGTCGCCTGCCCCGCGGCCGGGTCGGCGGCGGGGCGACGGGCGGCTGCCGCGGCGGCGGCCTGGGCCGCCAACGCCGCGTGGGCAGCCGGAGGGGCGACGACGCGGTCGCCGATCGGCGTCACGAGGGCTCATCCATGGAGAAACCACGGGGTCCGGTGTCGGCCTGGGCGGCCGCCGCCTGGGCGGCCGCCGCCTCGAGGGCCTCCCGGTTGGCCTGCGCCGCCGCGGACCGCATCAGCGCCTGCAGCACGAGCAGGGCCGACCACCAGGCGACGAGCGACATTCCGACCGCGCCGACGAGGGCGCGGATGACGGCGTCGGCGAGGGGGAACCCCTGGCCCCGGCAGATCTGGAAGGCGATCGCGAAGCCGACGAGGGCGCCGACGGCGCGGGCACGGCCGACCCAGAGGGCCATCGGGCTCTCCTCCGGCGCGCCGCCCTTCGCGCCCTTCGCGCCCTTCTCCTTCGCCATCAGGCGATCCCGCTGTCGCGCGCGCGCAGCTCACGCTGGCGCTCGAAGACGAAGCGCACCAGGCGGTCCGTGTCGGCGGGATCCATGTCGAGGAACGCGATCGCGACGCGCCAGGGGCGCTGGTCTCCGGGGGTGCGGTCGCACCGCACGACGCGCCCCTCGACGTCGAAGGTCCCCGCGTCGCCGCCGCAGCGCACGCTCAGCCGCACCGCGGCCCCCTGGTCGATGGGGCGCCCCGAGCGCAGCAGCGCCCCACCCGCGGACAGGTTCTCCGTGACGGCCCCGATGGGGGCGTCGTCGAAGTCGTCGCCGATGCTCGCGTGCGCCATCAGGTGGACCGGCACGCGCACCGCGGTGCGCCGTTGCATCCGCCGGGTCTCGCCCGTGATCCGCGCCCGGTAGACGGCGGGACCGCCCTCGGCCGGGCCGTCGACCAGGACGGCGTCGACCTCGCAGGGCACCTCGCGGTGGGCGTAGGCGACCAGGAACGCACGGCGCAGCGGCAGCCGCACGACGCGCCCGCCGAGGCGCGGCGCCGCGAGCGACAGCACGTCGTCGTGGTGGCCGTCCACGACCGTCGGCCAGGGGCCGCCGGGCAGGCCGTCCAGCATCACGCGGTCCCCCCGCTCGGGGAGGGGCGCGCCGCCGGTCGCGGCGGGGGCGGGGGTCACGGCAGGATCATCTCCGCGACGCGGCGTGCGTCGGCCGGGGCGAGCGAGCCGGGCACCGAGGTGCCGTCGGAGAGGTAGGCCAGCGGCTTGCCCATCCGCAGCGGCACGTTGACGAGGTTGCCGAGGTGGCGGGTCTCGTCGATCTTGGTGATCGCCAGGCGGTTCACGCCGACGAGGCGGAACCGGCGCTGCACGTCGCCGAGGTCGGCGAGCGGCGTGGCGAGCGGCAGCACGAGGTGGACCTCCTCGATCTTCGCGGGGCCGAGCAGGGCCGCGAGGCCCTCGATGCCGGCGAGCTGCTGGTGCGAGCGCCCGGCGGTGTCGACCACCACGAGGTCGCGGTCGACCAGCGTCGCCCGCAGACGGGCGAGCGTGGCGGCGTCGGGGGCACGGAAGAGCTGGACGTCGAGGCGGCGGGCGTGGGCCTCCAGCGCGTCGTGGGGGCCGTCGCCGGCGGCGATCAGCGCGACGGTGAGGCCGGCGGCGCGGTAGCCGCCCGCGAGGTTCGCGGCGGCGCTCGTCTTGCCGACGCCGCTCTGGCCGACGAGGGCGACGGTGTGACCCGCCGGGCGGGCCTTCCAGTCGCGGACGACCGGCAGGCGCGCCGACAGGTGGTCGCGCATCGCGTCGCGGAGGCCGTCGCCGGGGCCGACGAACGGCAGGACGGAGCGGACGAACCCGTCGAGGAAGGGGTCGAGGTAGCGCGGGTCGACCCCCGCGCGGACCAGCTCGCCGCGGACGCCGTCGAGGGTGCCGCCCCCGGTGCGCCCGGCACGCCGGGTGACGGGGCGCGGGTCGGCGACCGGCGCGGCCGGGGCCACCTCCAGCGCGTCCATCCCGGCCGGCGGCAGGGCCGCGGCGGGCGAGGGCTCGATCGCGGCGTCGTGGGCGTCGCGCACGGCGGCGCGGGCGGCCTCGATGATCGCCTCGGTGCGCTCCCGGTCGCCGGGGGCGAACGGGACCCCGGCGCGGGCGTAGGCGGCGGCCGGCGAGGCGGCGGGCGACCCGGTGGGGGCGGGCGGCAGCACCGACTCGGCCTCGATCGCCGCCTCGAGGCGGGTGTCCAGGTGGCGCCCGAACGGCATCGGGACGAAGGCCTCGCCCTCGGCCTCGCCGTCCCCGGCGTCGGCGTCGGTCGTGTCGATCGCGGACGGCGCGACGGCCACCGAGGCCGCGGCCTCGAGGTTGGCGCGCTCGCCCTCGCCGGCGGGCATGCCCTCGGCCGCCGTCACCTCGACACCCTCACGGCCGAAGAAGCCGCCGATGCCGCCGGTCACGACGCGCTTGGTCTGCAGGATCACGGCCTCCTCGCCGAGCTCCTCGCGGACCTTGGTCAGCACCTCGTCGATGGTCGCTCCGGAGAACTGCTTGATCTGCACGGCCGGTGTCTCCTGGGGGTGGGGTGCGCCCGGGCCTTCTGGCTCAGACGAGGGCGGCGAGCCCGACGGGCTCGATGCGCACGGACGGGAGGATCTCGTGGTACGAGAGGACGGTGAGGGTCGGGATGGAGTGGACGGTGAGCGCCTTCAGGTGGCGGCGCGTCGCGCCGGAGCAGAGGACGACCGGCGCGGCCCCGATGGCCTGCGCGTGGTCGACCTGCTCCTTGAGGGTGTCGATGAGGGCCGCGGCCCGGGCGGGGTCCATGGTCACGGCGGTGCCGTCGTCGGTGCGGGCGACCGACTCGGCGATCTCGCGGTCCGCCTCGGGGTCGAGGGTGATCGCGCGGAGCGTCCCCGTCTCGTCCACGAAGCGGCCGCAGATGGCGCGGGACAGGGCCTGGCGGCAGTACTCGGCGAGGATCGGGACGTCCTTCGTCAGCTTCGCCTTGTCGCCGAGCGTCTCGAGGATCGTCACCATGTCGCGCACCGGGACCGATTCGGCGAGCAGCGTCTGCAGCACCCGCTGCACCTCGCCGACGGTCATCAGGTCGGGCACGAGCTCCTCGACGGGGGCCGGCATGCGCTCCTTGAGGGCGTCGAGGAGGGCGCGGACGTCCTGGCGGCCGAGCAGCTCCGCGGCGTTGCGGCGGATGACCTCGGACAGGTGGGTGACCACGAGGGACGTGGGGTCCACGACGGTGTAGCCGGAGATCTCCGCCTGCTCGCGCTGGGCCTCGCCGATCCACACGGCCGGCAGGCCGAAGGAGGGCTCGACCGTCGGGATGCCGTCGAGCGGCAGGTCGGCGGTGCCCGGGTTCATGGCGAGGAGCTGGCCGGGCATGAGGGACCAGCGCGCCACCTCGACCCCGCGGATCTTCACCGCGTAGTCGTGGGAGCCGAGCTGGATGTTGTCCCGGATCCGGATCGGGGCGAGCGAGAGGCCGAGTTCCGTCGCCATCTGGCGGCGCACCATCGCGACGCGGCCGAGCAGGTCGCCGCCCTCGTCGGCGTCGACCAGCGGCACCAGGCCGTAGCCGATCTCCAGCTCGAGGGGGTCGAGGGGCAGCAGCGCCGCGACGTTCTCCGGCTCGGACGGGCGCGTCGCGACGGCGGTCGCCTCGTCGGCGGCCTTCACGGCCTCCTCCTCGGCGAGCCCGCGGCGCAGCATCAGGGCCAGCCCGATGATGAGGCCGCCGATGATGAAGAACGGCAGCTTCGGCAGGCCGGGCACGAGGCCCATGCCCATGGCGACGCCGCCGGCGAGCAGCAGCGCGCGCGGCTGGCTCACGAGCTGCTTGGTGAGGTCGTGGCCGAGGTTCCCCTCGCCGACGGACCGCGTGACGATGATGCCCGTCGCGACGGAGATCAGCAGGGCCGGGATCTGGGAGACGAGGCCCTCGCCGACGGTGAGCAGCGAGAAGTGGTGGATGGCCTCCGAGAAGCCCATCCCCTGCTGGAAGACGCCGACGCAGAGCCCGCCGACGAGGTTGATCATCACGATCAGGACGGCGGCGATGGCGTCGCCCTTCACGAACTTCGAGGCGCCGTCCATCGCGCCGTAGAAGTCGGCCTCCTTCGCGATGGTCTCGCGGCGCTCCTTCGCCTCCTCGTCGGTGATGACGCCGGCGTTGAGGTCGGCGTCGATCGCCATCTGCTTGCCCGGCATGGCGTCGAGGGTGAAGCGGGCGGCCACCTCCGCGACGCGCCCCGCGCCGTTGGTGATCACGACGAACTGGATGACGACGAGGATCGTGAACACGATGAGGCCGACGACGACGTTGCCGCCGACGACGAACGAGCCGAAGGCGGAGATGACCTCGCCCGCCTCGCCGTGCAGCAGGATCAGGCGCGTGCCGGAGATGTTCAGGCCGAGCCGGAAGAGCGTCGCGACCAGCAGCAGCGACGGGAAGACCGAGAACTGCAGCGGCTCGGTGGTGTAGAGCGTGGCGAGCACGATCGCCAGGGCCGCCGAGATGTTGGCGGTGAGGAGGATGTCCAGCAGCCAGGTCGGCAGCGGGATGATCATCATCACGACGATGCCGACGACGACGACCGCGATCGCGACGTCGCTGTTCTTCAGCATCGTGTCGAGGATGCCCGCGCGGCGCGGCGGGGTGGCGACGGCGGTGCTCACGCGGCGGCCGGCGCCGAGCCGGTGGCCCGGTAGACGTGGGCGAGGATCTCCGCGACGGCGCCGAAGGCGTCCGCGGGGATGTACTGGCCGACCTCGGCGTTGGCGAAGAGGCTCCGTGCGAGGGGCGGGTCCTGGACGACGGTGACGCCGCTCTCGCGCGCCAGGGAGATGATCCGGAACGCGACGTTGTCGGCGCCCTTCGCGACGACCTGGGGCGCCGGCAGGGCCCGCGCGTACCGCAGGGCGACGGCGAAGTGGGTCGGGTTGGTGATGACGACGTCGGCGTCGGGGACGGCGGACATCATGCGGCGGACGGCCATCTCGCGCTGGCGGCGCTTCAGCTGCCCCTTGACCTCGGGGTTGACGTCCTGCTCCTTCGCCTCGCGCCGGACCTCGTCCTTCGTCATCTTGAGGTCCTTCTCGTGCTGCCAGCGCTCGTAGACGAGGTCGGCGGCGGCGAGCACGGCGTACACCGCCACGATCGCCCAGCCGATCTTCATGATCAGGCCGCCGACGACCACGATCGCCATGCCGGGGCTGGCGCCCATCAGGCCGGTCAGATCGGGGATGCCGGAGCGCAGGACGACGAACGCGACGACGCCGGTGACGCCGACCTTCAGCAGGTCCTTCACCAGGCCGACGGCGGAGCGGATCGAGAAGAGCCGCTTCACGCCGGAGATCGGGTTGAGCACGGAGAACCGCGGCTTCAGGACCTCCGGGGTGATCCCCGGCTTCACCTGGATCGCGGAGGCGAGGACGCCGACGACGAGGCCGGCGATCGCGAAGGGGGCGGTCAGCCGCATCGAGTCCCACCCGGCGTCGGTCAGGACGCGCCAGCCGGACGCGGCGGTGATCGGGTCGGAGTCGCCGGACGACCCGAGGGCGGTGCCCATGACGCTGGTCATCCCCGCGAGCATCCAGCCGCCCGAGAAGGAGAGCATGGCGAAGACCGCGAGCAGGCCGAGACCGGTGTTGATCTCGCGGCTGCGCGCGACCTGACCGCGCTTGCGCGACTCGTCGCGCTTGCGCGGTGTGGCCCTCTCCGTCTTGTCGCCCGAGCCGGCCATGAGGCGCCGCCCACCTGGATGCGGGCCATCCGTGACTCCGTGACCCGCGAGCATCCGGCGCGCGGCGAACCTGGTGCGGGACCCTCCGGGGCCGCCACGCCCCTTCCTTCGTCACGGAGGGCCCGAAGGTTGAGCCCCGCCGCCACATCCGTCCGCCGACGGGTCGTCCGCGCCGCGCGCGCCCCCCTCAGAGGGTGGTCTCGTCGCGCCCCACGGCGCGCACCGAGACGGCGCCGGTGGACACGACGACCCGCAGGCTGCGGCCGAGGGAGCCGCCCGTGTCGTGTGCCCGCAGGCGCAGCCCCTCCGCGCGGAGGGCGGCACGGATCGCCTGCTCGTTGCGCTCGCCGATGCGGAGCACGCCGCCGCCGGATCCCGACCCGAACATCTGCGCGCCGCCCGCCATCGTGACGACGAGGGCGGTGCGGTCGGCGCCGAGCCGGCAGACCTCCGCCACGAGCGCCGGCACCGCGGTGTCGGCGAACGTGCCCGGGGGTCGGTCCGCGCGCGCGGTCGTGGAGTCGGGGAGCATCACGTGGGCCATCCCCGCCACCCTCCGGCGGGGGTCGGTCAGCACCAGGCCGATGCACGACCCGAGGCCGAGCGCGGAGATGACGTCACCGGGGTCGGCGCTCGCGACGAGCTGGCCGATCCCGACGGGCAGCCCGCTCACCCGCGGGCGGGTGTCCGCGCGGCGGTCACGCGGGCAGGCCGAGGGAGCGCAGGACGGTGTCGAGCGCCTCGGGCGTCGGCATGTACAGCACCTCGCCCGGGGAACCGATTCCGGGGGCGTCGAAGCCCGAGTCGATCAGCAGCGCCCGGGGGGCGAGGAGTGCCACCTCGGCGAGCGCGGCGCCGAGGAGGGCGCCGGCCATGTCCACGCCGACGGCGGGCGGGGTCGGCTCGACGTGCAGGCCCGTCAGGGCGGAGAGGGCGCCGAGGTAGGCGCTGGCGAGGACGTTGCCCACCTCCTGCAACGCCGAGAGCTCCATCTCGGTGAACGGGGCGCCCGCGGGGGCGACGTCGCCGCCGGCGCGGCCCATGAGGGTGTCGACGAGGGCGCGGGCGGAGGCCTCGCGCATCAGCACGAGCATGTGCCCGGGCGCGTCGCCGGCCACGGCGAGGAACACGGCCGCGACGACGTCCTCGCCGCCGCCGACCTCGGCCGGCACCTGCTCAACCGGCACGAGCGACACCCGTGGGATCCCCATGTCGACGGGACCACCGATCATCGCGCTGAGGGCGGTCGCGGCGGTGCCGGCCCCGATGTTGCCGACCTCCCTCAGGACGTCGAGCTGGCGCTCGCCGAGGGCGTCGGGGGCCGTGGTCACGGCACGAGGCCGGCGGACGCCGCGACCGCGGCGACGTCGACGATCAGCGCGACGGAGCCGTCGCCGAGGATCGTCGCGCCCGCGACGCCGGGGACGTCCCCGAGGTAGTCCGGGAGGTGCTTGATGACGACGTCCTGCTTGCCGACGAGCCCCTCGACCACCAGGCCGAGGCGCGTCGCGCCGAGGGTCACGACGACCACGTCGAGCCGGTCGGCGTCGTCGGGGGACGCCACCCCGAGGCAGTCGCCGAGCCGGACGAGCGGGACGATGGTGTCGCGCAGCACGAGGCACGGGCGGCCGTTGACGGGGCGGGCCTCGTCGCGGGAGACGATCACCGTCTCCTCGATCGCCTCGAGCGGCACCGCGAAGACGTGGCCGGTCCCGCCGGGCCCGCCGGAGGACACGAGGAGCGCCTGGATGATCGCGAGTGTCAGGGGGATGCGGATCGTGAAGACGCTGCCGGAACCGATGACGCTCCGGATCGCGACCTCGCCGTTGAGGTCGGCGATGGCGTTCCGGACGGCGTCCATGCCGACGCCGCGACCGGAGACCGGGCAGGAACACGAGCTCCAGCGCCTGTTCATCGGTGAGCGCGGCGGCGGCGCCGGCGTCCATCAGTCCCTTGCGCACCACGGAGGCCCGCAGGGCGTCCGGGTCCATGCCCCTGCCGTCGTCGCGGACCTCGATGATCACGTGGTTGCCGGCGTGACGTGCCGACAGGTGGACGTGCCCGACCGGGTCCTTGCCCGCCGCCTCGCGCTCCTGCGGCGACTCGAGCCCGTGGTCGACGGCGTTGCGCAGCATGTGCACGAGGGGGTCGCCGAGGCCGTCGATGATGGTGCGGTCGAGCTCGGTGTCCTCACCGGTGATGACCAGCTCGAGGCGCTTGCCGAGGCTGTTCGCGAGGTCGCGGACCATGCGCGGGAAGCGGAGGAACACCGCCTCGACCGGCATCATCCGCACCTGCATGATCAGCGTCTGCAGGTCGTTGGTGACGCGGCTCATCTCCTCGACGGCGCCGCGGAGGTCGCCGAGGGCGTGCCGCTGGGCGAGCTGCTCCAGGCGGGTGCGCTGGATGACCATCTCCCCCATCAGGTTCATGAGGGCGTCGAGGCGGTCGGTGCCGACGCGCACCGTCGCGGCGGCCCGGGCGGGGGCGCGCTCGACGGCGGGGCCGGCGACCGGCGTCGTAGTGGGCGTCGCGGCGGGCGGGGCGGGGGTTGCGGCGGCGTCGCCGTCGGCGGCCGGCTCGACGACCGACACCTCGCAGCGGGCGACCTCGCTGACACCGAGCGCGGCGGCGGTTGCGGCCTCGGCATCGGCCTCGGTCACGATCCAGAACTGGACGCCGTCCTCACCGGCCTCGCCGCTCTCGATGGCCTCGGTCGACGGGTCGCTGCGGATCAGGTCGCCGAGCCCCTCGAGCTCCTGCACGACCATGAAGGCGCGGGCGGCGACGAGCTGGCACCCCTCGTCGAAGCCGACGTCGACGCGCAGCACCGACAGGCCGCGCTCGTGGGCCTCGGCCACGACCATGCGCTCGTAGTCGCTGAGCACCTCGCCGGCGGGGGGCGCCGGGGGCGCCGGCGCGAGCGTCGCGGCGGTCTGGGCGACGGCGGTCGCGGCGCCGGAGGCGATCGCGTCGAGGCGCGCGAGGACCGCGGACGCGTCGACCTGCCCGGTGTCGCCGGCGGCGACGCGGTCGACCATCTCCTGGAGGGTGTCGAGGCAGGCGAAGAGGGCGTCGCTCACCGCCGGGGTGACCGGGGCGCCGTCGTCGCGCATCGCGGCGAGCACCTCCTCCATCCGGTGGGTGAGGCCGGCCATCGACTCGAAGCCCATCGTCGCGCTCATGCCCTTCAGGGAGTGCGCGACGCGGAAGATGACGGTGAGCGGCTCCGGGTCGGCGGGGGCGCGCTCGAGGTCGAGCAGCGACGCGTTCAGCGCCTGGAGGCTCTCCCCGCTCTCATCCAGGAAGAGCCCGAGGTACTCGGAGGTGTCCACGCTTCTCCCGATCCGTCGTCGCGCCGGTCAAAAGGACGGGAGTGGTTGGCCGCCCGGCTCCCGGTGGCTACCCGTTCGGGTGGCACCCGGGGCGATGCCCGGCCGTACGCTCCGTCTCGTTCTCGGATATCGACCCACGGCGGGAGGAATTGAGGTGAGGGCACTCTGCGAGGTGAGGCGCGAGGACCCGGCGGCACTGGCGACGTTGTCGCTGGCGCTCGAGCGGGAGCTGGTCGCCCTGGGGGCGGCCGACCGTCCCGTCGCGTTCGCCTGCATCGGCACCGACCGCTCGACCGGTGACGCCCTCGGGCCGCTCGTGGGTCAGCGGCTGCTGAAGCTCGGGTTCGACCCCGACGGCGTCATCGGGACGCTGGAGGAGCCGCTGCACGCGCTGAACCTCGAGGAGCGGGTGCAGCCGCTGCGGGCCCACCCGTCACGCCCGCTGGTGGTGGCGGTCGACGCGGCCCTCGGCGCGACGGCGGGTGTCGGGTCGGTCAACCTGCGGCGCGGTGGGCTGCTGCCCGGGCAGGGCGTCGGCAAGGCGCTCCCCGCCGTCGGCGAGCTGTCCCTGACGGCGACCGTGAACGTGCAGGCCGGGGCGCTCGACGTGCAGATCCTGCAGTCCACCCGCCTCTTCCTGGTGCAGGAGCTCGCCGAGCTGATCGGCGTCGCCTGCTGGTGGGCCCACCGCAACGTGCGCCGCGCCGTGGTCGCGCCGGCGGAGGCCCTGGCGGTCTGACCCGGCGGGCCGGCCGGGCCCACCGGGTCGCGGCCCGTCCGTCAGCCCCGGCCGAGCAGGCGCTCCGGGTCGAGGATCACGAGGAGGCCGTCGTCGAGCTTGGCGACCGACTCGATCGCCCCGCCCACGCCCCCGACGACGTTCGCGGGGGGCGGCTCGGTGATCGCCAGGTCGATCGTGGCGACCTCGCGGACCTCGTCGACGACGATGCCGACGGTGGCGTCGCGCAGCTCGATGATCACGACCTTCGCGTCCTCGGGGTCGCCGGTGGCCACGCCGAGCCGCTCGCCGAGGCTGAGCACCGGGATGAGGCGGCCACGGAGGTTGATGACCCCCTCGACGCCGCGGGGGCTGTCGGGCATCGGGCGCGGCGGCGTGTGGCGGATGATCTCCTGCACGCTCGTGATCGGCACGCCGTACATCTCGTCGGCGAGGCGGAAGATCACGAGCTGACGGGTTGCGGCGACGGTCTCGGTGGTGGCGCTCATCGGTTCGGACCCCCCTGGGTGACGGCCGGGCCATCGGGCCGGCGGTAGAAGAACATCCCCTGCTTCTCCCATCCGAGCTCCTCCGCGCGCGCGATGCGCTCGGTGGCCCCGACGAAGAGGACGCCACCGGGACGCAGGGCCTGCAGGAAGCGCCCGTAGAGGCGCTCCTTCGCGTCCTCGGTGAAGTAGATGACGACGTTGCGGCACAGGATCAGGTCCTGCCCCGCGGGGAAGCGGTCGGCGAGGAGGTCGAGGCGCGCGAAGCGGATCGACCGTCGCAGCGACGCGTCGGCCCGGACGGAGCCGTCGGGCTCGGTGCGGAACCAGCGCTCCCGCCGCGCCCGCGTCACGCCGCGCATGTCGGCCTCGGCGAAGCGGCCCTCCCGCGCCCGGGCGAGCACGCGCTCGTCGAGGTCGGTCGCGGTGATCTCGTGGCGGGCGACGGGGTCGGCCTCGGCGAGCATGACGCCGAGGGAGTAGGGCTCGGCGCCGTAGGAGCACCCGGCGCTCCAGACCTTCAGCCCGCGCCGACCCGCGGTCGCTGTGAGCCCGGGGAGGATGTCGCGCTCGAGCTCCGTGAACCGATCGGGGTTCCGGAAGAGCTCGCTGACGTTGATCGTCATGTGGTCGAGGAACGCCTCCCGCGCGGCGACGTCGCGGCGGAGCCGCTGGAGGTAGGCGTCGAGGTCGGCGTCGCCGGAGCGCCGGGCGAACGACCGCAGCCGCCGCTCCATCTGTCCACGGCGGTAGTCGTCGAGGTCGATCCGCAGCAGCGAGCGGACGCCCCCGCAGAACCGGGTGTAGTCGGGGGCGACGGGGCCGTCGATGTCGGTGGGCGCCGTCACGCGGTCGCCGTCGCGGCCGGGGCGGCGGACCGCCGGTCGTCCTCGGTGGACCATCTCGTGCCGCTCGCCTGTCCCGCCATCCCGTCCCCCGTGTCCGTCCGCGGCGGCCGGTCGTGCCGCCTGCTGGTGGTCTCGGCGCGTGCGATCGCCGTCATGAGTTCAGCGCCGCCGCTCGGTCGTAATGGCGGGTCAGCCGGCGCGGCGGAGGGCGCGCGGGGCGGCGACCGCCTCGGCGATGGCCAGCGGCATGGCGTCGAGGGGGACGACGGCGCCGGCGAGGCCCGCGGCGGCGGCGGCCCGGGGCATGCCCCACACGACGCAGGTGCTCTCGTCCTCGGCGATCAGGGTGCCCCCGGCGGCGCGCACGTCGCGGCCCCCGGCGGTGCCGTCGTCGCCCATCCCGGTGAGGACCACGGCGAGGACGCGCCGGCCGTAGTGGCGGGCGGCGGTCGTGAACAGGACGTCGGCGCGGGGGCGCAGGGCGCCGATCGGCGGGGCGTCGGACAGCGCGACGCGCCCGACGGCGGAGACCTCGAGATGCAGGCCGCCGGGCGCGATGAGGGCGGTGTCGGGGCGGATGGCGTCGCCGTCGCGGGCCTCGCGGACGTCGAGCGCCGACACGGCGTCGAGCCGCTGGGCGAGGGGCGCGATGAACCCGGGGGGCATGTGCTGCACGATCAGGACGCCCGCCCCGAGGGGCGAGGGCAGGCGCGGCACGAGCGCCTGCAGCGCGCGGGGCCCGCCCGTCGAGGTGGCGATGACCACGAGCCGGCCGTCCGTGCCGCCCGCGCGGGCGGCGAGGCCGGCGCCCGGCCGGGCCGGACGCGGTGGCCGCGCGAGCGCGGAGAGACGGGCGCCGGCGGCGGCGCGGACCTTGGCGACCAGCTCGTCGCGCGCCGTGCCCCACCGGGCGGGGTCGAGACGGAGGGCGGGTTTCTGGACGACGTCGACCGCGCCGCAGGCGAGGGCCTCGACGCTGGCGGCGCTGCCGGCGCCGGTGAGCGTCGACACCATCACGACGGGTGTGGGGCGGACGCGCATCAGCTCGCGGAGGCCGTCGAGGCCGTTGCGGCGGGGCATCTCCACGTCGAGCGTGACGACGTCCGGCGAGAGCTCGTGGACCCGGTCGATGAGGTCGATCCCGTCCCGCGCCTCGCCGACAACGGTGAGGCCGCCGTCGGTGAGCAGGTCGATCAGCACCCGCCGCAGCAGCGGCGAGTCGTCGCACACGAGGACGCGTGGTCCGGCGGTCGCCATCGTCGACCCCGCCGCGCGGGGTGCTACGCCAGGGCCTTCGTGACGGCCTCAAGCACACGGTCCGGCTGGAACGGCTTCACGATGAAGTCACGCGCCCCCGCCTGGATCGACTCGATCACCATCGACTGCTGACCCATCGCCGAGC
>LNFM01010282.1_pt1 | contig 13239 bp, 12 predicted proteins | sample 596031 | NCBI WGS metagenome assembly LNFM01 (sample SAMN04254537, study PRJNA301005) | activated carbon metagenome | isolation source: dual media filters at the Ann Arbor, Michigan drinking water treatment plant | place: USA: Ann Arbor
CTCGGTCCACAGCGAGTTCTCGAACACCTGCGTGAACTCTGCGGCCCGGCTTTGCTCCAGCGTCAGCAGCTGCTCCATGGCGTTGTGCCGGTAGTACTGCAGCAGCAGGGCGCTGGCGCCGGCGATCAGGGCCAGCGACAGCAGCGAAAAATAGCGGCTCAGCTTGAACATGGTTCACACGCCTGCCATCGTCCGGCCGGGCCTAGGTGCCGGCCCGTATCAGCGCCGCGGCCTTCTCGGCCATCATGATCACCGGCGCATTGGTGTTGCCGCCCACCAGACCGGGCATGACCGAGGCATCCACCACCCGCAGGCCCAACAGACCGTGCACCCGCAGCTGCGTGTCCACCACGTCCAGCGGGCCGGGCCCCATGCGGCAGCTGCCCACCGGGTGGTAGATGGTGTCGGCGTGGTTGCGGATGAACGCTTCGATCTCCGCATCGCTTTGCGCGCCCGCCGAGGCCGGCAGCTCGCGCGCGCCGAAGCGCGCCAGCGCCGGCTGCGCCATGATGTGGCGCATCAGCTTGAAGCCGCGCACCAGCCGCTCCATGTCGTCGCGCTCGGCCAGGAAGGCCGGGTCGATCAGCGGCGCGGCCAGCGGGTCGGCGCTGGCCAGTCGCACGCTGCCGCGGCTTTTCGGTCGCAGCAGGCAGACGTGGCAGGAATAACCGTGGCCGAAGGTCGTGGTGCGGCCGTGGTCCACCAGCTTGCCGATCACGAAATGCAGCTGCAGGTCGGGAATGGCCTCGCCGGCCTGGCTGCGGATGAAACCGCCGGCTTCGGCGAAGTTGGTGGTCAGCATGCCGCTGCGCTGGCGCCGCCACTCGAAGATGCCACGCAGCACCTTGAGCGCGCCAGCGAAGGACAGGCCGAACAGGTCGGTCAGCCGCGGCGCGTCGTAGACCAGCACCACGTCCACATGGTCCTGCAGGTGGTGGCCCACGCCGGGCAGCTCGTGCAGCGGCGTGATGCCATGCGCGCGCAGTTCGTCTGCCGGGCCGATGCCCGAGAGCATCAGCAGCTGCGGCGAGAGCAGGGCGCCGGCGCTCAGCAGCACCTCGCGGCGGGCGTGCAGGGTGCGCGGCTGGCCGGCCTGCACAAATTCCACCCCCACGGCACGCCGGCCTTCGAGCAGGATGCGCGTGGCGTGGGCGCCGGTCAGCACATGCAGGTTGGCGCGGGCGCGGTTCGGCGTGAGGTAGGCCTTGGCCGCGCTGTAGCGTTCGCCGTTCTTGTGCGTGACCTGGTACAGGCCCACGCCTTCCTGATCGGCGCCGTTGAAGTCGGTGTTGTGCGCAAAACCGGCCTGCACGCCGGCCTGTACGAAGTCCGGGCTGTGGCGGTTGGGGCAACGCAGGTCCATCACGTTGAGCGGGCCGCCACTGCCGTGGAAGGCATCGGCGCCGCGCTCGTTGTGCTCGGCGCGTTTGAAAAAGGGCAGCACGTCGGCCCAGGCCCAGCCCGGGTTGCCCTGCGCAGCCCAGTCGTCGTAGTCGCGCGGATGGCCGCGCGTGTAGATCATGGCGTTGACCGAGCTGGAGCCGCCTAGCACCTTGCCACGCGGCTGGTAACCGCGCCGGCCGTTCAGCCCGGCCTGCGGCACGGTGTGCAGGCCCCAGTTGGCCAGGCCGCTCTTGGCCAGCAGGGCCAGGCCGGCCGGGCAATGGATTAGCACGCTGTCGTCGCGCGGGCCGGCCTCCAGCAGGGCCACCTGCACGCCCGGGTCTTCCGACAGGCGCGCGGCCAGCACGCAGCCCGCCGAACCGCCGCCAATGATGATGTAGTCGTACATGGACCGTCTCCCGCTGCTGGCATGTTAGCCCGGCTGGTGCCGGCACGGGCCCCGGGTGAACCCCTCATTCGGGTCGGAAGTGTGCAAAACTTGCATGCCGGCCCCAGGCACGGCAGGGCATACTGGAAACATGCGACTGGCCCTGCTGTCCGACATCCACGCCAACCTTCAGGCCCTGGAAGCCTGCCTCGCCCATGCCCGGCAACAGGGCGCCGACCGAATGGCCTTTCTCGGGGACCTGGTCGGCTACGGCGCCGATCCGGGCCCCGTGGTCGACCGCATCATGGCGCTGGCCGCACAGGGCGCCCTGGTGCTCAAGGGCAACCACGACGACATGGCGGTGCACCCGCCGGCCGGCAACAGCACCCTGGGCGAGAGCACGGCCTGGTGGACCTACGAGCAGCTCGATCCCGCGCAGCGCGCCTTCCTCGCAGGCCTGCCCATGACCTTGCAGGACGAGCGTGTGCTGCTGGTGCACGCCACGGCCGACGAGCCCACCCTGTGGCGCTACGTTTACGACGCGCAGGTCGCCGCCCTCAGCCTGGAGGCGGCCGGCAAGTTCGACGGTGTGCGCTACGTCTTCGGCGGCCATGTGCACCGCCAGTCGCTCTACTACCGCGGCCTGGACGAGCAGCTCGTGCCTTTCGTGCCCACCGCCGGTGTGGCGGTGCCGGTGTCGGCGCACCGGCACTGGCTGGCCACCATCGGTTCGGTCGGCCAGCCGCGCGACGGCAGCCCGCGCGCCATGTACGCCGTCTTTGACACCACGCAGGCGCAACTGACCTTTCACCGCGTCGCCTACGACCACCACGCTGCGGCCGAGGCCATCCGCGCGGCCGGCCTGCCCGACTTCTTCGCCGACCGCCTGGAGCTGGGCCGATGAAGCAGCTGGCGCCGGGCGACACGCTGGACGGCTACGTGGTGGACAGCTGCCTCCACCAGAGCAGCCAGTCCTGCCTCTATCGCGTGCACTGCGCCCCCGGCACCCCGGACCCCGGTTTCCCCCTGCTCATGAAAGTACCGTGCCGGGGCGAGGGTGAAGCGGACGAGGCCCTGGTGCGTTTCGAGGTCGAGCTGCAGATCCTGCAGGCGCTGGGCGCAGCGCATGTGCCGCGTCTTGTGGCGGCCGGTGACCTGGCGCAACAGCCCTGGCTGGTCCGGGAGTACCTGCCCGGGCGCACCCTGGCGCAGTTCGGGCCGCTGCCGCTGCCGGTGGACGAGGTGCTGCGCCTGGGCGTGGGCCTGGCCCAGGCCGTGCACAGCCTGCACCAGCAGAACACCGCGCACCTGGACCTGCAGCCCGCCCATGTGCTGGTGGGCGAGGACGGCCGGGTGCAACTGCTGGGTTATGGCCTGGCCTGCCACGCACACTATCCCGACCTGCTGGCCGGGCAGACGCGCCGCGCGGTCGGCTCGCCGGCCTGGATCGCGCCCGAGCAGGTGCTGGGCGTGCGCGGCGATCCGCGCAGCGACATCTTCGCCATCGGCGTGCTGCTGTACCACTGCCTCACGGCTGAACTGCCTTTCGGCGCCCCCGCGACGGCCGCCGGCCAGCGCCAGCGCCTGTGGCGCGAGCCGCCGCCGCCGCGCCGCTGGCGGCCCGGGCTACCCGCCTGGCTGCAGGACGTGGTGCTGCGCTGCCTGGCGCCCGAGGCCGCTCAGCGTTACCCCTCGGCCGCGCACCTGGCCTTTGACCTGCAACACCCCCCGCAGCTGCGCTCCGGCGCGCGCCGGAGCGGCACGCGCGTGTGGCTGCAGCTCAGGCGCTGGTGGCATGCCCTGCGCCGGCCTTACCAGCCCAGCCCCTCGCCGCAACGCCTGATCACCGAGGTGCCCATCGTGCTGGTGGCCGTGCCGCCGCAGGACGCGAGCGATGCATTGCTCCACGCGCTGCGTCAGGCCACGGCGCGCGCGCTGGGCACGCGGCCCGGCGCGCGCCTGGCCTGCGTGACGGTTCTGCCCCCCGCGGCGAACGACGTCGCGGCCAGCACCTTGCAGCGGCGCCACCTGGTGCAGTTGCGACTGTGGGCCCAGGCGCTGGAGGGGCCCGGGCACCAGACCGCGTGCCATGTGCTGGTCTGCGACGACACGGCGCAGGCCCTGCTCGCCTATGCCTGCGAGCACCGGGTGAGCACCATCGTCATGGGGGCTGCGGCGCCGGGGCTGTTGACCAGCGTGCCGGTCCAGGTGGCCATGGCCGCGCCTTGCACCGTCATCCTCGCCAAGCAGACCTTGACCTTCGAGCAGTTGGCCGCGGCGGTGGACTCTTAAACCCAGGGCACCCGCGGAACCGGCTTTGCCGGGCCGCTGGGTGCGTCCCCCTTGCAGGGGGAAGGCGCCGAAGGCGACTCAGGGGGCGCTCCAGTCAGAGGCTGAAGTGCTTGCGCACCATGCGTGTCAGCAGGGCCTGCAGCTGTTCCTCGTCGGCCTCGATCAGCGTGCGGTAGACCGTGGCGGCCTGCTGGTCGAAGACCTGCACCAGGTGCGGGTCGAAGTGCTTGCCGGATTCCGCACGCAGGGCTTCCATGGCGGCGTCCAGCGGCACCGGCTCCTTGTAGGGGCGGCGTGAGCACAGCGCGTCGAACACGTCGGCAATGGCGAAGATGCGCGCCACCAGCGGGATGTCGGTGCCAGTCAGGCCGCGCGGGTAACCGCTGCCGTCCCATTTCTCGTGGTGGCCGGCCACCACGGCCTGGCCACCGGCCAGCCAGCCCGAGCCGCTGACGATGTCCTCGCCGGCCGCCACGTGCGTGTGCATGATGAGCATTTCCTCGGGGCTCAGCGGACCGGGCTTGAGCAGGATGTGCTCGGGGATGCCGATCTTGCCCACGTCGTGCAGGAAACTGCCCACGATCAATTCCTGCATGCGCGTGCCGTGCAGGCCCACCGCTTCGGCCAACGTGGCCGAGATCCAGGCCACACGGTAGTTGTGGATGCCGTTGTCCGAATCGCGCCGTGCGATCGCGCGGCCCAGCGCCTCCATCATCGCGATGTGCGACTCCAGCAGTTCGCGCTGCCGGCGCTGACTGTCGCGGTTCAGGCGCAGCACCAGCGGATAGAGCGCAACGCCGCACAGCAGCACGGCCAGCGCCGTCAGCAGGCCTACACGGCGCGCATCGGCCAGCATGCGCTCGCGCTGCGCCTGCGGCACCAGGCGTGCGCCCTCCAGGTAGCCGGTCAGCGACTGGCCCTCGCCGCGCAGCGGGATGAACAGGCGCAGCAGTGGGCGGCGCCCGGGCAGGAAGCGCCGCTCGTACCAGGGCTGGGTGTAGCCGCGTGCGCCGCGCGCTGGCAGTTCGCTGTCGAGCGCGCGGCCGTCGGGGCTGAACTGCTCGGCCATCAGCAGGCCGCCGGCAGTGTAGATCTGCACGATGTCGAAGTGCGAGGCCACCAGTGCCTGCGCCGCAGCCTGCGCATTGCGTGTGGCCTGCACGCCCTCGGGGCGGAAGGCCTCGTGGCGCAGCAGGCGTTGCGTGTCGTCGGTGGCCTGCGCCACCAGCGTGTCCTCGGCCTTGTCGTAGGCGATGAATCCCGCGGCCAGGCCGGCCAGCGCCGCCACGGCCAGCGCCACGCCGGCGGTGCCGAGGGCGAGCTTGCGGTGGAAAGGCAGCAGAGGAACCATGCAAACCAGTGTATCGAGCGGCCTGCGCGAGCAGCCTAGGGAAAACGCCAGCGATGTTGCAGATGGATCGCAACGGCGACAATCGGGGCATGAGCACTTCCGACACCACCGCACGCCACCCTTTCGACTTGCTCACCCCCGACGCCGTGATCGACGCGCTGGAGGCCCAGGGCCTGGCCTGCGACGGCCGCCTGCAGGCCCTGAGCTCCTACGAGAACCGGGTCTACCAGGTGCATCTGGAAGACGGCGCCTCCGTGGTCGCCAAGTTCTACCGCCCGGCGCGCTGGAGCGAGGCGCAGATCCTGGAAGAACATGCGTTTGCCGCGGAACTCGTGGCCGCCGAGGTGCCGGTGGTGGCGCCGCTCACACTCAAGGGCAGCACGCTGCACCAGCATGCCGGTTTTTTGTTCTCGGTCAGCCCGCGCCGCGGCGGCCGCCCGCCTGAGCTGGACGACGAAGAGGTGCTGGAGTGGATCGGCCGTTTCCTCGCGCGTCTGCACACCGTGGGCGCGGCGCGTCCCTTTGCCAGCCGGCCCGCGCTGGACCTGCCCTCCTTCGGGCGCGAGCCCATGGACTGGCTGCTGCAGCACGAGATGATTCCGCTGGACGTGCAGTCGAGCTGGCAGCGCAAGTGTGAAGAGGCGCTGGCCCTGATCGCGCAGCAGCCGGTGCTGACCGGTGCACCCAGCGAGATCCGCCGTCTGCGCCTGCACGGCGACTGTCACACGGGCAATGTGCTTTGGACGCCGGTGGACGTGCCCGCCGCCGCCGGACCGGGGCCGCATTTCGTGGACCTGGACGACGCCCGCATGGGCCCGGCCGTGCAGGACCTGTGGATGCTGCTCTCCGGTGACCGCGCCCAGCGCACCTACCAGCTCTCCTGCCTGGTCGAAGGCTACGAACAGATGCGGGCGTTTGATCGCCGCGAACTCGCGCTGATCGAGCCGCTGCGCACCCTGCGCCTGATCCACTACAGCGCCTGGCTGGCGCGCCGCTGGGACGATCCCACCTTCCCCATCAACTTCCCCTGGTTCGGCAGCAGCGACTACTGGCAGGGTCAGGTGCAGATGCTGGAAGACCAGATCGAGGCCATGCAGGAAGAGCCCCTGATGGTGTGAGAGGGGCCTTTGCGGGGCGCAACCAATGCGAGCCAAGTTCGGGATAGTCCGGGGGCGCTCCGGCGCGCAGGGGGCTAGCATGCATGCATATCAATCAGGAGACCCCACCATGCGATACCCCATCCTGCGCGGCCTGCTCGTCGTGCTGCTGCTCGCGGCCACCGCGGCCCAGGCCCAGAACTACCCCAGCAAGTCGGTGCGCATCGTCGTGCCGTTTGCCGCCGGCGGCCCGGCCGACAACTACGCGCGTTTCATCGGCCAGCGCCTGAGCGACGCGCTGGGCCAGCCTTTCGTGGTCGACAACCGGCCCGGCGCCGGCTCCATCATCGGCACCGACGTGGTGGCCAAGGCCCCGGCCGATGGCTACACCCTGCTGATGATGTCCAACACCCACACGGTGAACGAGACCCTGGTCCCGAGCAAACCCTTCGTGCTCATGCGCGACTTCGTGCCCGTGGCGCCGGTCAATTATTCCGACCTGGTGCTGGTTGCCCACCCCTCGCTGCCGGCCAAGAACCTGAAGGACATCCTCCAGCTGGCCAAGGACAAACCCGGCAAGTACAACTACGCCTCCTCGGGTAACGGCACGCCGTACCACATGGCCGGTGAACTCTTCAAGAGCATGGCCGGCATCTACCTGGTGCACATCCCCTACCGCGGCAGCTCCGGCGCGCGCACCGACATCATCGGCGGCCAGGTCGACATGATGTTCGACGCCGTCACCACCATGTCAGAGCAGGCCCGCGCCGGCAAGGTGCGCGCCATCGCCACCAGCGGCCGCCAGCGCTCGGCCGTGCTGCCCGATGTGCCCACCCTGGCCGAAGCCGGTCTGCCGGGTTATGAGGCCACCATCTGGCTCGGCCTGATGGCCCCCAAGGGCACGCCGCCGGCCATCGTGCAGCAGCTCAACGAGGCGGTGAGCAAGATCGTCAGCCAGCCCGAGGTGAACCAGCTCTGGACCAAGCAGGGCGCCGTGGCCATGAAGATGAACCCGCAGGAGTTCGACAAGTACATGCGCGAGGACATCGAAAAGTGGGCGCGCGTGATCAAGAGCGCCGGTATTAAAGTGGATTAATCCCCCCTGAGCCGGCTGGCGCCGTCTTCCCCCAGAGGGGGACAACGCCATTGGCCCGGCGAAGCCGGTTCCTCGGCGTTCCCGTATAGTCACTTCAAGCGCAAGGGCGCAACTGTTCCCGGCGCTTTGACGCTCTCACTCTGAAGTTCGATACATGAGTTCATTGCACATCCTTAGCGGCGGCGCCGCCCAGGGGCTGGTCAACCAGCTGCGCGGCGCCATCTACAACGAAACCGGCCGCGCCGTCGAAGGCAGCTTCGGCGCCGTGGGCCTGATGCGCGACAAGCTGCTCGCGGGCGAGCCCTGCGACGTGGTCATCCTCACGCAGGCGCTGATCGCCGACCTCACCACCAACGGTCATGTCCAGCCCGGCAGCGCCACCCCGCTGGGGGTGGTCAAGACCGGCGTCGCCGTGAAAAGCGGCGAGCCGCAAGCGAAGGTGGACACGCCCGAATCGCTCAAGGCCGCGCTGCTGGCTGCAAAAGGCATCTACTTCCCCGACCCGGTCAAGGCCACGGCCGGCATCCACTTCATGAACGTGCTCAAGCAGCTCGGCATCGATGGCCAGGTGGCGGGCGCGCTGCGTCCCTACCCCAATGGCGCCACTGCCATGAAGGCGATGGCAGAAGCCAGCGGCGCCGGCCTGATCGGTTGCACCCAGGTCACGGAGATCCTCTATACGCCGGGTGTGCAGCTCATCAGCCTGCTGCCCAAAGAGTTCGAGCTGGCCACGGTCTACACCGCTGCCGTCGCAGCCAAGGCCGAGCAGCCGCAGGCCGCGCGCATGATGATCGACCTGATGGCCGCACCGGCCGCCGCAGAGTTGCGCCGCGCCGGCGGCTTCGAGTAGGCACGGGCGCCACCGCGCGCAGGCACCAAGGGGGTAAACATGTTGATCCGTCGTCATCTCCTGGGCCTGCTGGCCGGCCTGACCCTGCTGGGGGGCTGCGCCACGGCGCCGGCGCCAACGCTGCGTGAGGCGCCGCCCATCGTCTTCGTGCACGGCAATGGCGACAGCGCCGCGCTGTGGTTGACCACACTCTGGCGCTTCGAATCCAACGGCTGGCCACGCGAGCGCCTGCACGCCATCGAACTGCCTTATCCCCTGGCGCGCGACGACGACAGCAAGGCCCAGCCCGGCCGCAGCAGTACGGCCGAGCACATGGCCTACCTCAAGGCCGAGGTGGAGAAGGTCTTGCGTGCCACCGGTGCGCAGCAGGTCGTGCTGTTCGGCAATTCGCGCGGCGGGAATGCCATTCGCAATTACATCCAGAACGGCGGCGGCGCGGCCACCGTCTCGCACGCCATCCTGGGCGGCACACCCAACCACGGTGTCTGGGCCATTCCCGGTTTTCGCGAAGGCAACGAGTTCTCGGGCACGGGGCCCTTCCTCACCGGTCTGAACGCGCCCAAGAACGCCAATGGCGATGAAGTGAGTGGCCCCGTGCGCTGGCTTACCCTCCGTAGCGACAACAACGACAAGTTCGCCCAGCCCGACGGCCTGTGGATTGGCGCCAAGGGCAAACCCACCAACGTCACGTACGCCGGCCCGGAACTCAAGGGCGCCAGCAACGTCGTCATCCCGCGCATCGACCACCGCGAGACCTCCTTCTCGCCCGCAGCCTTCGCGGCTGCCTACCGTTTCCTCACAGGTCGCGCGCCTGCTGCAGACATCACACCCGAGGCGCGCGTCGAACTCGGTGGCGTCATCACCGGCCAGGGTGTGGACCCGCTGAACCCGGCCACCGGCAACTTCGCCAACAATCTGCCCATCGCAGGCGCCGAACTTGCCATCTACGCCACCGATGCGGTCACGGGCCAGCGCCTGGGCGCTGCGGCCTACACGCGCAAGGTAGGGGCTGACGGCCGTTGGGGGCCCATCGCCGCCCAGGCCGGCACCGCCTACGAGTTCGAGATCAAGGCGCCCGGTTATGCCACCACGCACATCTACCGTAGCGCCTTTGCGCGCTCCAGTGCCATCGTCAACCTGCGGCCCGAGCGTATCGCCGCGGCCGATCAGGACGCGCAGGCGCTGGCCATCTTCACGCGGCCGCGCGGTTACTTCGATGCGCAACGGGATCGCCTGAGCTTCGATGGCCAGGCCTTGCCGCCCGGCGTGCCACCGGCCGGTGCGGGCGTGTCGAGCTCCAAACTCAAGCTGCCCAGCGCTGCAGACCGCGCCATCGCGGCCGATTTCAATGGCGAAAAACTCGTGGGCCGGGTCTGGCCGGCAGCGCAGCAGCGGGTGACCGTGCTGGAACTTACCTACTAAGGCCATGGACGCTGAAGAGGCCCGGGCGCTCCTGCGCCTGCTGCAGCACACGCCCGTCGCGGCCCTGGCCACCCTGCACAAAGGCGAGCCCGCGGTTTCCATGGCGCCCTACGCCTTGCTGCCCGACGGCCGCTTCATCCTCCACGTCAGCCGCCTCGCCACGCACATGCAGGGCATGCAAGCGCATGCCTCTGTGGGCCTGCTGGTCACCGCCCCTGCAGCGTCTGCCGAAACGCCACTGGCGTTGCCGCGCGTGAGCGTGCAGGGGCGGGCGAGTGTGTGCCCGCCCGAGGCATCAGACTACGATGCCGCCCGCGCCGCTTACCTGGCCAAGTTGCCCGATGCCGAGGCGCTGTTCGGCTTTGGCGACTTCTCGCTCTTCCTCATCGAGCCGCAGTTCCTGCGCTATGTGGCCGGGTTCGGGCGGGCGTACGCGGTGACTGCTGGGCAGTACGCCGCCATGCTGAGCGGTATGGCGCGACACTGACCGGCATCTCCCTCCGATCCATGATCTCCTTCATCGTCCCCGCCTACAACGAAGAGCGGTGCCTGGCAGCCACCCTCGATGCCCTGCACGCGGCGGGCCGTGCCCTGGGCGGAGCCTACGAGATCGTCGTGGCGGACGACGCCTCCACCGATCAGACGGCCGCCATTGCGCAGCGGCATGGCGCGGTGCTGGTCAGTGTGGCGAACCGCCAGATCGCCGCCACCCGCAACGCGGGGGCGCGGGCCGCCGGTGGCGACTGGCTGATCTTTGTCGATGCCGACACGCTGGTAAACGAAGCCGTGGTGCGCGCCGCCTTGCAGGCCATGCGCGCTGGTGCGGTGGGCGGCGGGGCCGGCATGCGTTTTGACGAGCCCTCGCCGCGGTATGCGCGGGTCATGCTGCGCGTGGTCGTGCGCCTGTTTCGGGCCACTGGTTACGCGGCGGGCTGTTTCCTGTTCTGCACGCGCAGCGCCTTTGCGGCGGTGGGTGGCTTTGACGAAAACTACTACGGTGCGGAAGAGCTGGTCATGAGCCGTGCGCTCAAGCGGCAGGGGCGGTTCGTGATCGTGAAGGAACAGGTCACCACCTCGGCGCGCAAGCTGCGCACCTATTCCCTGCGGGAGACGCTGGTGCTGTTGGGCGGGATGGCGCGCCGGGGGCCGCAGGCCGTGAAGCAGCGTGAGGGCATGGCGTTCTGGTACGAGCGCCGCGAGGACCCACGCAAGGACGCCTGAATGCCTTGAGCCGTCTGCTGCGTCAGGGCACGGGTCTGCCGATGCTCAGTCGACCTTCCGCCCTGGCTGAAAGATAGGCGTACAGGTCCAGGATATGCGCGTTCACGCGCGGCTCGTCCTGCCAGGCCGGGAGGTGCAGGGTCTTGCGCATGGGGGATTCCAGTGGCCGGCGCCGCCAGTCGCTTCATTGTGCGCACCGGGGCTGTCCCGGTCTTGATCCTCCTCAAAAACACCAGCAACCCGCGGGTGGCTGGTGTCATCCAGGCTGCGCCGTGCGGGCCGGCCCAGCGACCTTACTGCCGCGGCGCCACGCGGGCAGTCAGCGGCGCCGGCTGGTAGGCCGGCAGCAGCTTGCAGCTGGCACCAAAAGCGGCCTCGGCGCGCTGGCAGCCCGCGGCTACGCTGGCCGGCGTGGGCTTTTCACCCTTCTCTACCCAGCCCAGCAGCGCCTCGAACAGCGCCACATAGGTCGGGTCGCTCAGGTAGCTGTGCTCGCTGTGGTCGCTGTAGACCTGCACCAGGCGCGCGCCATTGCCCGCGCCTTCATAGGTCTGGCGCAGCGCGCTTTCCAGCTCCACAAAGGCCGTGGCGTCGTGGATGCCGTGTACCGTGAGCACCGGCACGGCCACACGACCTGTCAGGTCTGTGTCGTCGGCAAAACGGGCTACGGCGGCGGGATCTGCCTTGTAGCGCCGTACTGCGGCGTTGAGCGCGTCGTCGTCCGCCGAGCCCTGGTAGCGCACCTGGTCATTGCGGAAGGGGTTGCGGCCCTGGGTGCGGTTCTGCGCAATGTCCTGGAAGTGCCAGGTGGCCCAGCTCAGGTGCCCCGCCACTGAGGATTCGGGGATCTTGAGCACGTTCACGATGGTCTTGAGCTTGCGCACCTGCTCCGGCGTGCGTTGCGCGGCCGGCTTGCGCGTGGCCAGGCATTCCTCCACCCGGGCGTTGAGTTCGGCCCGCGTGAGCTTGCTGTCGGCGGGCAGGCCCATCCACAGCGGGTATTGCGGCTCGTCGCTGCGCGGGTGGTTGTTGCACAGGTGCTGGTAGATCACCCGCAGGTCCAGCCGGAAGTCGTAGGAACGTGTGCCACCAGCCACCACGCCGCTGCTCAGCAGCACCGCGTCGTAGGGCGAACGCATGCCTGGGCCGGCGTACATCTCGGCCGCCTTGGCCGCCACATTGGCGCCCCAGGACTGGCCGTGCAGCAGGGTGCGCGTTGGCTGGCCCACGTGCTGCACAAAGATGCGGCGCACACGTTCCGTGTCCTCGGCCGCGCTGCGCACGGCCACCCCGCCCTGGCGGAAGACCGAGCCCGCCCAGGCGTAGCCCGCGCGCACCGTGATGGCCCAGCGCTCGATGTCCTCATCCGCCCGGCTGGCCTTGGGGGTGCCCAGGGTCGGGCCGCCGTGGGCGTGCACCACCAGCATCTTGTTCCACTGCGCGGGAATGACGATGAGGTAATGCGCGTTGGCCGAGTCCTGGCCGCGCAGGCAGCGCGCGCCTTCGGGCATGCCCTTGGGGCAGGCGGCGGCCTGGGGTGCGGCTTCGGGTGGGGCGGATATTTGTGTGGGGTTTTGTGCGCAGCCGGCCAGCCAAGTGGCCAGCAGCAGGGGTAGCGTCAGGCGCTGCCAGGTTCGGGAATTCATACGTTGTCTCCGCTGTTGTTGTGGGGCGGTGCGATGCTAGACGGGCGGACGATGAAAAGCAAATTGATTGAAGCCAATGGGCCAACAAGGTGCCGGTCCGGCCCGTCGTGCGCGAGGCGTTTGTGTGGGGGATTGGAATTGAGGCGGCGGTTGCGGCGGAGGCGATACGGCCTTAGGCCTTTCTTCAGGACAACAATCACGTTACTATGTAGATCGGAATCTAACTAGAATTTTTCGCAAGGAGGCAAGCTTATGAAAAACAAAGCTTCGGTAAAAAAATATGTACCCGCAATACGCGTTAAGCAATGGCTTCCAGAGTGGGACACCATTCATTTCGATCCAGATTCGCAGCAAGCAAAGCCCAAGCCGAATTTCTTACTCTGTGCGATCAAGGCGAAAGATCTAAAAGCTCTTACAGGTGTTTATCGTCGCTCAACTAAAGGGGGGCTTGCGCGCGCCAAAGATCCGAATGTGCAGCGAGGCCACGATGAAG